>Ga0326727_10008326_pt1 | contig 26435 bp, 17 predicted proteins | sample MB2enrmetagenome_FD_207643 | JGI IMG/M metagenome (GOLD analysis project Ga0326727, IMG submission 207643) | Lab enriched peat soil microbial communities from McLean, Ithaca, NY, United States - MB29MY | ecosystem: Environmental > Terrestrial > Soil > Wetlands > Peat | place: USA: New York...
CGGGAAGCGCCGTACGACTCGCCCGGCCTACCGGACGACTGACTGGCCCTGCCTGACTCAGCAGACGAGCGCGGAGCCATCGGTGAAAATTTCTGCCAGCCGCCGTTGCTGCCGCCACTTTCGCGAGTGGTGGTCGAGTTGCCGGGTCTGGACGCCGATCCCGTATTCGAATTACCACGCGTTTCCGCGCCCTGGTTGGAGCGCTGGATCCCGCTGTTCGAATTGGAGTTCGAGCCGCCATTCCCAGGCCGTGAAACTTCGCGGCTGTTTCCAGCCGACCTGCCATCCTGCCGGTTGGCGTTTGAAATCTGCGACTGCCCCCGCTCCGAAGACAACGAAGACGAGCGCGTCGCCGCTGCCGTCGTGCCTCGGGCCGAGAAGAAGTGCTGATTCTGCGACACGTTCCGAGTCGTTGAAGCCGCTGCCTGTCGTCCGCTGGCCGAGAAACTCTCGCGGCTCGGAGTCACGGGCAGCCGGCCCGTCGAGAACCGCGCGTTCTGAAACTGCGCATGACTCATCGGCTGGGCAGCCATGTGGCCCCTGCCGAACTCATTGGCCGAGACCGTCGTCCCGCCGCGGAAATGCGCGTCATGCATCGCCAGGTTCACGTTCGAAAACCGCGAACCGGCGTGCAACGGAGCAAAGCCGCCACGGTTGTAATCGCGGAATCCGACCCCGCCGAAGCGCCCACCGCCCCAGCGTCCCCACCACGGATGGAAATGGTCACACGGTCCAAGCGGCAACCAGCCAATCGAGCCCCAGCCGAACCCAAGCCCGAATCCGAAACCTCCGCCCCAGCCAAAGAACGAAACATAAGCCGGCGCCCAGATCGGACGGTAGTACGGATATCCGTAAGCCGGACCCGGCCACCATCCCCAACCGCCGTCAACATACATCCAGCGGCCATAGTGATAAGGCGCCCAGCCCCAATCATCATACGAAACCCAGGTCCATCCCCAATAAGGTTCATACACCCAGCGGCCATCCCGATAAGGAGCCCAGCCAGCGGGCTCGTTGGGCCGCCATACCGGACCGTAATCCGGAACTTCCGACCAGGTGCCGCGCCCATCGAGGTTTTCGGTTCCAACGTAGTAGTCGTTGGTGTGCCGCCGCGCTTCCGAATTGCGGATCATGTTGTCGCGATCGGTATTCCACTGATCAAAGTCGTCTCGGGCCGGAGCCTCGCCAATCTTGTATTGCTCGTCCGCGCCCGCGCCCTGAATGGTAATGAACTGATTCTGTCCCACCCGCGTGCCGCCTTGCGGAGTCGTAACTTCAACTTCACCTCGGCGGACCAGCACTTCAGTGTGATCGTCGGCGGTAACTAGAATTCGAAAGCTGGATTCACGCCGCTCGGTGCGAATGGCCACGTTGGGCGTATCGATCTCCGCGTCCGCATCGCTGTTCTTATAGACGGTGTAGTTCGCCATGCCATGCCCAAGCTGAATCTGGATCTGCGAGCGCGTGAGCTGCGTGATGTTGGCCTGGGTATGCTCAGCCAGCCGCAGCATGTTGGCGTAGTCAAGCTGAAGTTCAGTGCGCGCCTTGTCGCCGGTAGAAACGCGGTCGCCCGCCAGCACCGGAGCATTGAGCACAGCCGCCGACCAATCCTTCGTGTCGCCGCGCTGCGTGGAGACGTCGCCATGAATCAGACTGATGCGGGCCACTCCATTTTTTTCCTCCGGAGCCGGAGTGTTGTAGCCAGGTTCGCCAGCGCCCGTGTCGTTGGAACCGGGCTGCGCCGGGCCCTGATTCATTGAACCCGGGCCGTTCGAACCCTGATCCATCGAATCTTGATCAGCGGAACCCTGGTCGTTGGGGCCGGGCATGGGCGCTTGAATGTTCGGCGACGGTTTCGATTGCTGATCCGGCACTTGGTCGTCCGAGTTCTGAGCGACCACAGCGCCTGGAATCGCGATCATCAATCCTAGAAGTGCCGCTATTAGCTTGAACTTCATAGATACCTCCACTTCGTTCGGGACAGATCTTTGCCTGAAACGATGCAGGCCGGGTGCCAATGTCGAGCGACCGGCAGCGACTTCCTTAACTACATTATTTTTAGAAAGTTAAGAGAGACATAACAGCCTGGACAAGCGGCGACTCGCAGCGCTCCGGTGGCCCGGTTCCACCAGGGTGGTGGTTTTCAGCCAGCGGTGATCCTCAGTTCGCCAAGTGTTGATCGAGAAGCTTGACTCCATGTGATATATCATGGTATATATCGCACTCGGGAGAACACCCATGGCACGCACCGCCAAGCTCTTTCTCAATGGCCGAAGTCAGGCGGTCCGCTTGCCCGCCGACCTTCGTTTTGCCGGCAGTGAGGTCTTTATCCGTCAAGACCCAGCCACCGGAGACGTGGTGCTCTCACGGCGTCCAGAGTCATGGGACAGCTTCTTCAAACTCCGCCAGGAAGCAAATGTTCCCGATGAGTTCATGGCCGACCGTAAGGATGACGCCCCGCAGAAACGCGAGTTGTTCTGAGTGGTCTGATGAGGATGATCTGATAAAGATGACCCGTTATCTGCTTGACACCAACATCGCAAGCTGCGTCATCAAGGGCAACAACCCCGCCGTCGATCGTCGTCTGGTGAAAGTTCCGATGGCTGAGCTCGCCATCTCTGCGGTTACCGAAGGAGAGCTGCGTTTCGGAGCCGCCCGCCTTCCTCATGCGACCCGCCTGCACAACCTGATCGAGGATTTCTTTCTGCGCGTGGCCGTACTACCGTGGGATTCCGATGCGGCCCAACAATACGGCCGGCTTCGAGCCGCGCTGGAACGCGAAGGCCAGCCGATGGGGAACCTGGATGTCATGATTGGCGCTCACGCTCTGGCGTTGAACGCGGTCCTCGTCACCAACGATCATGCCTTTGCCCGCATCAAAAAGCTGAAAGTCGGGGATTGGACGAAAGAACCGCGCCACTGAGAAAGTATCACCCGGCGCTTTCACCTTCTTTGTAGTAAGTAGGCGCAAAAACTTTAAGGAAACCTCGGGGAAATTGAAGCGGGTTTTCCGATCACCCGATGACCCGATTGCCAGATGATCCGATGATCTGCCTCACTCCCCGTCGTTGTCGTCAATCCCAATCTTGGACAGCCGATACCGCAGAGCATTCCGCGAGAGCCCAAGCAGGCGCGCCGCTTGCGACTTATTTCCGCCCGCGCGCTTCAGAGCTTCGCGGATCATCTCGTCTTCCCACTGGTCAAGCGTCATGCCATCGGGAAGGAAGCGATCGGACGTAGCGTTGTTGCGATTGCGCGGCGAGTCGAGTTGTATATCGCTGGCTTCCAACTGGCTGCCCGAAGCGAGCGCGCAGGCGCGTTCGATGACGTTCTGCAGTTCCCGCACATTGCCCGGCCAATAATGGCCGGCGAGAAGCTGCATGGCGGCGGGCGAAATTCCGGTGATAGCTTCCGATCTCCCGGAATCCTTGGCAAAGCGCGCGAGAAACAGGTTCGCTAATCCAGGGATATCTTCTTTGTGTTCGCGCAGCGGAGGGATATCAATCGGGACCACGTTGAGCCGGTAGTAGAGGTCCTCGCGAAAGGTACCGTCTTCGAGCGCGGCGCGCAGGTCGCGGTTGGTGGCAGCCAGAAGCCGCACGTCGACTTTGATGGTGCGCATGCCACCCAGCCGCTCAAACTCGCGCTCCTGCAGCACGCGAAGAAGCTTGACTTGGATGACGGCCGGCACGTCTCCGATTTCATCGAGAAAAAGCGTGCCTTTGTCGGCGAGTTCGAATTTGCCCGGTTTGCTGGTGGTAGCTCCGGTGAAGGCTCCCTTTTCGTAGCCGAAAAGTTCGCTCTCCAAAAGATTTTCGGGGATGGCAGTGCTGTTGATTTTGATAAATGGCCCGGAGGCGCGGCGCGATTTTTCATGAATGGCGCGGGCGATGAGATCTTTGCCCACACCGCTTTCGCCGCCCAACAGAACCGTCGAGTTGGTGGGCGCAACCCGTTCCACCGTGGCCAGCACTTCCTGCATCTTCGGACTGATGGCAACGATATTGGGATGGCTGTACTTCTGTCCGAGGGCTTCGCGCAGCGAGCGATTCTCCTCGCGCAGGCGGGAGTTATCCAGCTCCTTGTGCACCACCATCCGCATTTCGGCGAGCGAGAACGGCTTGAGCACGTAGTCGCTGGCTCCAGCTTTCATCGCCTCCACAGCGGTTTCAACCGACCCGAACGCGGTCATGACGACGATGGGCAACAAGGGATTCTGCTGCTTGGCCGTTTGCAGAAATTCGAGCCCACTGATGCCAGGAAGTTTGAGATCGGTAAGAACAAGGTGAACGGGTTCAGAGGCGAGTAGCTTCAAACCAGTTTCGGCATCGCCCGCCGAGAGCGTTTTGAAGCCGTCGTCGCCAAGGTTCAGCTCAAGCAGCCGCCGCATCTTGGCTTCGTCTTCGATGATGAGGATGGTTGGCATTTGATTAGCTCGTGTGGGGACGGGCGCCCTCGCCCGTCCAAGCCGAGCGAAGCTCGGCAGTTGCCTGTGGCAAGACGACTTCTTCCATCGGAAAGAAGACTGTGAACACGGCGCCGCCGTCAGGGCCGTTCTCGACACGGATCGACCCGTGATGACCGTCCACGATCTTCGAAACGATGGACAGGCCCAGTCCCACACCGGTTTTCTTCGTGGTCACAAACGGATTGAAAATTTCTTCGCGCAGTTCATCCGGAACGCCGGGACCGGAGTCGGCCAGACGTAGTTCCACTCCTTCGCGACCGTCCTTTGTAGCGGGTTGAACCTCGACCCGCAACGTACCACCATGGTCTTTATCCTGCATGGCCTCGTATGCGTTCTGCACGAGATTGAGGAACGCCTGCTCGCACAGGCTCTCGTCGAGCGGAACCAGTGGCAGTCCGCCGGCGTAATGGCGCTCGACGCGCACGGGTTTGCCTGTCTGTTTGCCGGCAAAGCGATCGGCGACGATTTGCAGCACGCGATCGAGAAGAGCGATCAAGTTCGCGGGATGCGGTTCGGCATGAAGCGGACGAGCGAAGTCCAGAAACTCGGTAACCAGCGCGCTGAGCCGGTTGACTTCGGTCGAAATGTATCCGGCCAACTCGCGGGCAAGCTCGTCGGAGGCCTGTAGTTTCTGGGTCAGCATTTCGGCCGAGCCCTTGATGACGCCAAGAGGATTGCGAATTTCGTGCGCTAATCCAGCCGACAGCTGGCCCAGTGCAGCCAGCCGTTCGGAGCGCCGCGCTTCGGCCTGAGCCTGCTCCAGGCGGCGATTGGTTTCAGCGAGGTGTTCGGCGAGTTCACGGTATAACTGGGTTTGATGCCGGCTCTGCTGCGAGAAACGGTTGACGACCATGGCGGCCAGAAAGAAAAACATGATGCGCAATGCGAGGTAGCCGAAAGCCTCGGGAGTCAGCTCGTATTCCTGCATCGCCGGATACAAATACGAACAGTAGGCAGCGGACGCAATCAGGGTCCAGAGCAGCGTCAGCAAAGGGCCGCAGTAAAGTGCCGCGGTGACTACCGGAAGATAGTAAATAGGATAGTAACTGCTATTGATTCCGACCTCGCCCGTATGGTCGATGAGCAGGGTTGCCAGCAAGATTTTAAGCAGGATGACGTAGGAGACTCCCCGTTTGGGTAGGTGGGAGATGATCCTGTTCTCGAGCAACTGCACGATGCCGATGGCGAGCAAAATTAACTGCTTGTGCCATTCGAATAGCGGAGGGAGCACGGCAAGTATGGCGAGAAAGAGGAGCCAGATCGTGAGCCAGGCTGCATCGAGGCGGGTAAACCGCCGGGATTCTGGGTCGAGAATGGAAGGCGCCGGTGCCACGCAGCTTCCATCCAACCGCACAAAGCCCTCCCCCGTCAATTGGACCTCGGCTTCGGGCGGTCACGGTGCTGCACGCGCACATAAGGATTTCCAATCACGAACATAAATAGTTTCGATTTCCGCAAAGGTGGCTCAGCGGCTATTGTTATGATGCTGCGCGTTACCGACGAGGAGTCAGAAGGGTCTAAAGGCCTGAGGATAAGGGATCGAGGATCGATGAAACATTCCGCCGCGGTTTGTCTTGCGCTGGTGGTGGTGTGTCTATTCGCGATCGGAGCGCTGGCGCAGGCTTCGGGTGGGAATGCCGTCGCCACGGGAACGGGCATCGCGAACGAGGCGCAATCGGCGCGGATCGCAAAATTGGAACAGGCGGTGGCCGAGGCAAAATCCTCGGGCGACAACGCCTGGATGCTGACCAGTTCCGCCTTGGTCCTGATGATGACCGGACCCGGCCTGACACTGTTCTACGGCGGGTTGGTGCGGAAGAAAAATGTCCTGTCGACGATGATGCAAAGCTTCGCGCTGATGGCTATCGTCACGCTGCTGTGGGGCCTGGTCTCCTACAGTCTGGCATTTGCTTCGGGAAACAGCTTCATTGGCGGCTTGCACAGCGTCTTTCTGCGCGGCGTGGGAGCACAACCGGACCCCGATTACGCCCCCACTATTCCACTCCAGACATTCATGATCTACCAGTTGATGTTCGCCATCATCACCCCGGCGCTCATCACGGGCGCGTTCGCGGAGCGCATGAAATTCGGCGCGATGACCGCTTTCATGGTGCTGTGGTCGCTCGTCGTGTATGCGCCCATGGCGCACATGGTCTGGGGAAAGGGTGGCTTGCTGAATGCCTCTCTGGGCGGACGCTTTCCCTGTCTTGATTTTGCCGGCGGCACAGTGGTGCACGTCACGTCGGGCGTATCGGCGTTGGTGTGTGCGTTGTATCTGGGGCCTCGCATTGGCTATCCCAAAGAGTCGATGCCTCCGCATAGCGTGGTTTTGAGTTTCATCGGAGCCTGCTTGCTATGGGTCGGATGGTTTGGGTTCAACGCGGGCAGCGCGCTGTCGGCGGGGGCTCTGGCTACGAGTGCATTCGTGGCTACCCATTTTGGCGCAGCCGCCGCGACCCTGGGCTGGAGCGCCGCGGAGTGGTGGAAGAGGGGGAAACCGAGCGCACTGGGCGCGATCTCGGGAGCCGTGGCCGGGTTGGTCGCGATTACTCCCGCGGCCGGTTTTGTCTCACCCATGTCGGCAATCGCCATCGGATTGGCAGCGGGCGTTTTCTGTTTCCTCATGGTCACCAAGGTCAAGTCCATGTTCCGGTACGACGACTCGCTCGACGCCTTCGGCGTTCACGGCGCGGGCGGAACTCTGGGAGCTTTGCTGACCGGCGTCTTCGCTTCCAGCGCTGTCAATCCCATCTTTAAGGACGCTCATGGACGCACGCTGGCTTCGGGATTGATCGAGGGCAATGCCCACCAGTTACTCAACCAACTGGCCGGGATAGCGATTGCGTGGGGGTTGGCGATCGTGGGAACCGTGGTGCTCCTGAAGCTGGTGGACATCACCATCGGCCTGCGCGTTTCAGAGGAACACGAAATGCAAGGTCTTGATCTTTCGCAGCACGGCGAAGAGGGATATTCTTGGGATTCGCCCGCATAACGAGAAACGGAAACGGGAGCAATAGATTCAACAGGACGGAGAACCATGACAAAGATCGAAGCGATTATTCAAGTTTCCAAGCTGGAAGCCGTGAAAGACGCCTTGCACGAGGTGGGCGTCGAAGGCATGACCGTTTTTGAAGCCAGAGGACATGGCCGGCAAAAAGGACACACCGAGTTCTATCGGGGACGCGAGTACACCGTGGACTTGATCCCGAAGGCGAAACTCGAGATCGTGCTGGCCGATGAAATGGTGGAGAAAGTGGTGCAGGCGATCATCACCGCAGCGCGCACCGGCAAGATCGGCGACGGGAAGATTTTCCTTTCGCGCATTGACGAAGCGATTCGGATTCGCAACGACGAACGTGGCGACAGCGTGCTGTAAGGGCGCGAATTTCGAATTGGCGGATCGACGGCAAACGACCGACATCCCCCACCTCCGCTCGTTGGTGAGCAGAGCGGAAGCAAGGCTGCAGCAGGGGTTAACCACTTCGGGGAGGTGTCAACGAAATGACCACCGTGGCCACCGTCCGCAGTGAGTTGCGGGATCTGTACGCGCGGGAATCTGCTGCCATCGCGCAGGAATTCTCCGTCACCGGTGAAGGCCGCGCGGCGCTCGCGCGGCGCACGGCGCTGGTCGATTCGATTGTTCAGCGGCTCTGGAACGAGATCGTCGTCAGCTCTCACCCTGATTCTGCTAACTCTGGCTCCGGCCCCGCCGCTCCAGACAGCGCGAAAAACATCGCGCTCGTGGCAACCGGCGGATTCGGGCGCGGCTGGCTTTTCCCCCACTCCGATATCGATCTGCTGTTTCTGCACGCCGGGAGTGATTCCGAAACTGAATTCAAAGCTCCCATCCGGCGCTTTTCGCAGGAGGTGTGGGACCTGCGGCTGAAGCTCAGTCCGGCGACGCGAAATCTGGCGGAGTGCGAACGGCTCGATCCCAACAATGTTGAGTTTGCCATCGCTCTGCTCGACTGCCGGTACCTGGCGGGCGATCGAGAACTTTTCACCCGGTTGCGCGAAAAAGCTGTTCCCCGTTTAGTCGGACGCGATTGCCAGAGCCTGATCCAGAACCTGGCCGAAATTACGCGCGCCCGTCATCATAAATTTGGCAATACCGTCTTTCACCTGGAACCGAACGTGAAAGATGGGCCCGGCGGTTTGCGCGACTACAACGTCGCCAACTGGCTGGCGCTGATTTCCGCCATGGAAAAGTTGAAGGTGTGGCCGGACGCAAACACGCTGCTGCCGGTTTCTTCGCGGCGGGCGCTCGATGCTGCGCTGGATTTCCAAATGTCGGTGCGTTGCTTTCTCCACTTCCGCTACGGGCGTCACGACAACACGCTCACCTGGGAGGCGCAGGACGAAGCGGCAGCGAGAAAGATCGGCGCCGGCGATGTGGAAATTGCGAGCGCAGCCGACTGGATGCGCGTCTACTTTGGCCACGTGCGCAGCGTGCACCGGGTCTGTAATCAATTGCTGGAGGAGATCCCCGCTGCCTGGTCATCGTTGTACCGGCAATTTCAGGGCTGGCGGTCGAAGGTCGCAAGCGATGATTTCTCCGTGGTGGATGGATTGATCTTTTTGAAGCAATCGAAGCAACCGCAGGAACCGGGCGGCCTGCGAGATCCGGAAATGCTGTTGCGGCTTTTTCATTTCATGGCGGAGCATGGCCTGAAACTGAGCACCACCACCGAATACAAAGTCGAGCAGGCGCTGCCCGCGCTGGCGGCGACACCTCCGCGAGGCGCCGAGTTGTGGTTGTACCTGCAGGAGACGCTGGTGCAGCCGTATGCGGCGGACGCTCTACGCGCCATGAACGCGCTCCGCCTGCTGTCGCTTCTGTTGCCCGAACTGCGAGGGATTGAGGCGCTGGTGGTACGGGATTTTTATCATCGCTACACGGTGGATGAGCACTCGTTCCTGGCGATCGAACATCTGCATCGTCTGAAAGAATCGAAATCGGAATGGGACCAGCGTTTTGCGGCATTGCAGAGCGAACTCGAACAGCCGGAACTGCTTTACCTGGCGCTGCTGCTGCATGATTCCGGCAAAGCCGTGCCCAGCGAGAATCACGTCGATCTCAGCTTGCAACTCACCGACAGTTGCGCGGAGCGACTGGATCTTGATCCGGTGGATCGCGAGACGGTGCGATACCTGGTGGCCAGCCATCTGGAAATGTCGGCGGCGATGCGGCGCGACGTGTTCGATCCTGCGAATGTGAAATCGTTCGCCGAAAGAGTGGGCGTGCCCGAACGGCTGAAGATGCTGTGCCTGATGACCTACGCTGATATCAAAGCCGTGAACCCGGAGGCCATGACACCGTGGAAAGCCGATAACTTGTGGCAACTGTATATTGCGTGCGCGAATTATTTGAGCCGTAGCGCCGATGAGCGCGTGCACACCGGCGACGACGGCAGCAACCTTGCGCATCTGCGGTCGCTGGCGCCGGTGGCAGGGAAGAGGATCAATGTTTTTCTCGAAGGAATGCCGCAACGGTATTTGCGTATTCACGGCGCAACCGACGTTCTGGCACACGCCGAAATGGCCGCCCGGCTGGGGCAGGACGGCGTCCTATTGAATTTGAAGCAAGTCCGTCAATGGTATGAGCTGACCTTGGTCACCACCGACCGGCCTTTCCTGTTCGCTTCCGTTTCCGGGGCACTGGCCGCGTGGGGGATGAACATCGTGAAAGCGAATGCGTTCTCCAATGCCGCGGGCATCGTGGTGGACACTTTCTATTTCACGGATCGGTTTCGAACCCTGGAGATGAATCTGCAGGAATGGGATCGCTTAAAAAAAAGCATCGCCTCCGTAGTCAAAGGAGAAGCCGATCTGGCGCGCATGTTGCGTGACCGTTTGAAATCGGAGAAGGCGGACAGCACAAAGGTTAAGATCTCGACCCAGATTGAGTTCGACGATAGCTGCTCGGCGCACAGCACGCTGGTGCAGGTTCTGACTCAGGATCGTCCGGGACTGCTTTACCGTATGTGCTCGCTGGTCTCGAAGCACGAGTGCAACATCGAAATTGCGCTGATCGAAACCGAGGGGCAGATGGCGATCGATGTCCTGTACTTGACCGCAGGCGGAGCCAAGTTGAGCGCGGACCGGCAGGCCGCGTTGGGCCAGGCGCTGCGCGTCGAGCTCACCGCGAAATAACCCGGGTTCACGATTCCCCCCGTGTTCCCTGTGTCCTCTGTGGTAAAGACCTTCTATTCGCGATCAGTGAGCTAGCGATCCGCGTAGTATCCATCTCGGGTTTGCACGGTCAGGTCTTTCTTCTTCACCGCCAATTGGACGTGGTGATAGCCGGAAGCAGTGCTGTCCTTATCGGGTGTATAGCCCATGCTGTACTGGGTTCGCAGCTCCTCGACAATGCTGGTGTAGATATCGCCGACGGTTTCTTTTTTCGTAACCTCAAAGAAGCGCCCACCCGTTTCCTTGGAAATCCGCTGGAGAATTTTCTTGCCATCGGTGCGCGGCTCCTCAGGATGCCGTTGGCCTCCGCCGCGACCGCCTCCGCCCGGATAGCCACCTCCGCCACCGGGCCAGCCACCACCTCCTCCTCCGGGCCAACCGCCACCGCCCCCACGGCCCATTCCGCCGCCCCGCCTTTGGCCTTCGTCGCGGTGAGAATCCGCGAAATAGATGGAGTAGACAACCGTGTCGGCGCGTTGGGCGGACTCGATCGCGCCCTCCAGGTAAGTCTTGCTGCCGCGGTCGACGCCGTCGGTGAGAATGACGAGAGCCTTCCGGCCCTGCTGCTTTTTCATCAATTCGTTCGACGCCAGGAACACCGCATCGTAAAGCTGCGTACCTCCGCCACGATGCGATCCCGAGCCGGAATCGTCGGAGTCGTTAGGATCGTTCGATCGCTCGCGGTCCGACGGCGTCTTGAGCAAATCGAGCGCCGCTTGCAGCTTTTCACGGGACGAAGTCAAGTCTTGCAGCAGTTCCACTTCGCGGTCGAAGTGAATGAGAAAAGCTTTGTCCTTTTCTTTCACCAGCATTTGTTCGAAGAAACTGCGGCTCGCGTTACGCTCCGCGTCAAGGACGTTGGTCTGACTGCGGCTGGTGTCGACGAGCAGACCCAGCGTGAGCGGGAGGTTTGTGTCCTGCGAAAAATACTTTATGCTCTGCGGCCGGCCGTCTTCCTGCAGCGTGAAATCGTCTTTGGTGAGGTCGCGAACGATCGCTCCATGCTTGTCGCGAACGGTGACGGGAAGCGTGACTACCTTGACTTCGACCGCGATCGTTGTGGCCGCGTCTTGAGCCCGCAGCGGCGCTCCGCCTCCAAGGAAAACAGCCAGCGCGGCAATCAGCGCACAGGCAAGCGGCTTCCACACCTCTCGACTGGGCCGGAGATTATCGGGCCGAAACTCATTCACCGTATGTCCTCCGTCTATCGTGCTTCCCTATATGGTTTATTTCAGGCGAATCTTAAGAGCACTGAATCTGCACAAGAAAATAGAATACACGGCTAGGATCGCGCCCGCCCAGCTCGGGAAGGCAACCGTTAACCGGTACAGGAAGCCGGCCGCGAGTGGATGGGACTCGGAGCTGGTTTTGTCAGCGGACGTGCGTATCCATGCAAGCATCGTTTTCTTGGTGACCTGACCCCAGTTACTGCGATCCGGGCCCCAGGCAGAGATCGACAGGAGCTGGATACTTATCAGTGGATGCGCGGCAATGGAGTTGAAGTTGCCAGTGTCCTGTAAAAGGAAGGTCAACACCGCGTAAAACTTCGTAAAGGGCAGGTATGGTGCGTTTCGTGATGCTAAAGTAAAGTTCAGGTATGCCGATACGTGATGCCATGCGATACCCGTTAAGGAGAGCGCCGCGTCGGGCGACGGGCCTGCTCGCAGCACTGGTCGCTCTGATGCTGGCCTTGCCCGGCTACGTCTGCGCGCAGGACAAACCAGCCAGCGGTTCAGGAAGCGCGCAGGTCGCTAAGGCAGTTGGGACGATCAAAAGCATTCAGGCGGATTCGATCACGGTGGCGGCCGAATCCGGTGGCGAAGTCACGGCCAAGCTGACGGGCTCGACGAAGATCCTGCGCGTGCCGCCGGGAGAAAGAGATCTGAAGAACGCGACTGCTCTGCAGGCGCAAGACTTGCAGCCCGGAGATCGCGTGCTGATTCGCGGGCAGGCGTCGACCAATGGCGACGGGCACACGATCGTCGCCTTGGCGGTGATTGTGATGAAGCAGGCCGACGTGGCGGCGAAGCAGCAGCACGAGCGCGACGACTGGCAGAAACGAGGGGTGGGCGGGCTCGTCACTAAGGTGGACGCGGCGGCGGGCACTATCACAATTTCCTCCAGCGGAATGAGTGCGAACCGGAGTATCGCCGTCCACATCGCCAAGGATACGGTTCTGCGCCGCTACGCGCCCGACTCCGTGAAGTTCGACGACGCGAAACCGGCGCCGGTCGACCAAATCAAGGCCGGAGATCAGTTACGCGCGCGCGGGACAGCCAACGCCGATGGCAGTGAAGTGAGCGCGGAGGAGGTTGTGTCCGGCACGTTCCGGAATATTGCGGGAACGATCAAGGCAATTGATGCGACGGCCAATACGATGACGGTGCAGGATGCGATCAGCAAGTCCCCGGTCGTAGTGAAGGTGTCACAGGACTCGCAAATGAAGAAGCTGCCGCCGGAAATCGCGCAACGCATCGCGATGCGATTGAAAGGCACGGCGCTCGGCGTAAATGGAGATCGACAGGGTGCCAACGGCCAAGGCCAAGCCCAGAGCACGACCGGGCAGGGCGCTGCGCCGGTTGCTGGCGGTGCGCGGCCAGGGGCAGAGTCGCAGGCTCCGCGCGCGCCCGGTGGCTGGCCAGGAGGGAATGGCCCTCCCGATCTGCAGCACATGATGAGCCGCTTGCCCAACAGCACGCTGGCGGACCTGCAGAAGGGCGATGCCGTGATCATCGTCTCGACCGATGGCGGAAATTCGGGCGCGGTAACGGCAATCACGCTGCTGGCGGGAGTGGAGGCCATCCTGACGGCGGCGCCAAATCGAAGCGCAACCTCGCTGCTTTCGCCGTGGTCGCTGGGCGCGACCGGTGGAGAAGGTGAAGCCGCGCAGCAGTGAGTACCTTCAATCCATGTTCTCAATCAGTGTGATCTGCCTGGAAAGAATAAGGTGCGTGTTGAAGCATGTAGCGGTCGTCTTTCTGACAAATCTGATTTTGGCAATTCTGATTACGGCGACGCTGATCGGCATGGCTGCGCCAGCATCGGCGCAGTCATCAGCCCAATCGCCAACCACGACGGGAACCTTGCGCGGACAAGTGACCGATCCCTCGGGGGCGGTGGTTGCGAACGCCACGGTGGCCGTCCTGGTATCCGGAGGACAAACGCATTCGGCCACCACCAATCGCACCGGCAGCTACGAAATCGGAAATCTCGCGCCGGGCAAGTACACGGTCACCGCGAACGCGCAGGGATTCGCCGTTTTTGTGCAGAACGAGGTGGGCGTCGCAGCCGGCCAAGTCGCGCAATTCAACATCGCGCTCGACATCAACGTGAAGCAGGAGAAGGTCAACGTCCAGGAAGAGAGCCCTCAAGTCGACGTCAACCCCGCCAACAATGCCAGCGCGGTCGTGCTCAGCGGCAAAGATCTGGAAGCGCTTCCCGACGATCCCGATGAATTGCAGTCTGACCTTGAAGCCCTGGCTGGGCCTTCGGCCGGTCCCAACGGCGGGCAGCTTTACATCGATGGGTTCACTGCCGGACAGCTTCCGCCGAAGTCGTCGATTCGCGAGATTCGCATTAATTCAAATCCATTTTCAGCCGAATACGACAAGCTGGGCTACGGACGAATCGAAGTCTTCACCAAGCCCGGCACCGACAAGTACCATGGCCAGTTCTCAGTCGTGGGCAACGACTCGGCATTCAACACGCGTAATCCTTTTCTCGGCGACGCTCCGCAGACGCCGTACGACTCCGTGATCTACCAGGGAAACATCGGCGGCCCCATCAACAAGAAAGCGTCCTTTTTTTTCGACGTGCAGCGGCGCAACATCGACGAGATCGCAGTCGTGAACGCTCCGGCGCTGGCTGCGGACCTGAGTCAGATTCAACTGAGCGAAAGCATTCCCAACCCGCGTACCCGTACCAACCTCAGTCCGCGTATCGATTACCAAGTCACAGCCAGCAACACGCTGAGCACCCGCTACCAGTACTACCGTGACACGCAGCAGAACGCAGGTGTGGGCGGAACGGTGCTGCCGGAGGCTGGCTACGACACCACCGACTCCGAACACACGGTGCAGATCACCGATACGCAAACCCTGGGCGCGAAGGCGGTGAATGAGACGCGATTCCAGTACTTGCGCGACAGCAGCGGGCAGAATCCGGTGCAGACTCCGTTGCAGAATCCGTTGCCGCCGGACCTGACGAGCATTCCCGCCATCAACGTGATCGGCTATTTCACCGCCGGACGCAGCAGCTCGGGAAATGAGACGGACCACGAGTATCATTACGAACTGCAGAATTTCACTTCGATTTTGCAGGGCAAGCACTTCGTGAAATTCGGAGGACGGCTGCGGGCAGTTCGCGAAGTCAACACGTCGAGCGCCTATTTCAACGGCAGCTTCACCTTCCCAACCCTCCAGGATTACGCGAACGCTTTGAACGATCTCACTACGAGCGCCGAGGCTGCGGGCGCGAGCCAGTTTAAGCTCGATGCGACGCTGACGCCCGGCGATCCAGTTCCCACCGTGACGGCCACCGTGGTGGATGCCGGACTCTACGTGCAGGATGACTGGAAGGTGCGTCCAAATCTCACGCTGAGCGGCGGGCTGCGCTTTGAAACCCAGAACGCAATTCACGATCATGCGGATTGGGCGCCGCGCCTCAGTTTTGCGTGGGGCATCGGCGGAGGGGGCAAGAACGCCCCGAAGACCGTACTGCGGGGTGGTTTCGGGCTGTTCTACGACCGATTCAGTCAGGATTATGTGCTGAATGCAGACCGTTTGAACGGGGTGACCCAGCAGCAGTACGCCGTGTCGAGTGGAATAGATTTTTTTCCGAACGTGCCTGCGGTGAACACTCTGCCGGCTCAAACGACTTCGCCGATTTATAAAATCGCTCCGACTTTGCACTCGCCCTACATTATGCAAACCGCATTCAGCCTGGAGCGGCAGGTCACAAAGATCGCCAACGTTACGGTTTCGTATCTGAATGCCCGCGGCGTGCACCAGTTCATGTCGATTGACGTCAACGCGCCGACACCGGGCACACCGAACTCCGCTGGTGGGCCACGCCCAAATCCAAACCAAGGCGACATCTATCAATATTCCTCTGATGGACTTTTCCGGCAGAACCAGTTGATCGCCAATTTCAACATCCGGGCGGGAGCGAAGCTGTCCCTGTTCGGTTTCTACTCGCTGAACTACGCCAACAGCGACGCTTCCGGCGCATCGAATTTTCCATCGAATCAATACGATTTGAGCGTGGACTACGGGCGAGCTTCCTTTGCGACACGGGATCGGCTGTTTCTGGGCGGCACAATCGGATTCCCGCGCGGGTTTCGCCTGAGTCCGTTTATGATTTTCAATTCCGGCTCGCCCGACAACGTCACCGCGGGCCAGGACTTGGCCGGCGATCTGCAATTCAACGTCCGCCCCGCATTCGCCACCAATCCTTCGAGTTCGTGCTTGTCGCCGACCGTGGCCTGTCACTATGTGGTTCCGACTACTTCCTACACTCCGATTCCCATCAACTATCTGACCGGCCCGTCCAACTTCACGTTGAACCTGCGGTTGGCGAAGACGTTTGGCTTTGGACCTGACCTTGGCGCAAAAGCCGGAGCGCAGGCGGCGGGAGGCCCTCCCAGCGGTCCCCCTCCCGGTGGTGGTCTGCGCGGCCCGGGCGGTTTTGGAGGGCGAGGGCCCGGTGGCTTTGGTGGCCCTGCAACCACTCGGCGCTACAGCCTGACGTTTAGCGTCAATGCGCGGAACGTTCTGAACAAGGTGAACGCGGCAGTGCCCGTCGGAGTATGGAGCTCAGAGGAATTCGGAAAGTCGATTGCCCTGGCGGGTGGCCCGTTTTCGAGCATGGCCGCAAACCGAAAAATTGAATTGCAGGCGATGTTCAGCTTCTAGCAGCGCAGCGGTAGAGGTTTCCCCCGTGTACCTCTGTGTACCCTGTGGTTAAAAGGCCCTCACCACAGTCACACCGAGGCCACAGGGCAGATCCCTCTCTTACGTCGAATAATCGGCGTTGATCCGTACATACTCCGCGGTCAGATCGGTGGTGAGAAATCGCACCGCGCTCGGGCCGCGCCCGAGTTGCACGCGAATATCGCAGACCGGCTGCGCCAGAGTGCGGTGAGCTAGCCGCTCGTTGAACGCGCACGCGACTCCGTTGCGGCATACCTTCTGACTGTCAATAAAAATCTGGACGCGCGAGGGATCGATGGGAGCGCCGCACCTCCCCACGGCCGCGAGAATGCGCCCCCAATTCGGATCGGCCCCGGCCCACGCGGTTTTGACCAGCATGGAGTGAGCAATCGTTCGCGCCACCAACAGCGCCTCTTCCCTGCTCCGCGCCTGTTCGACGAACAGACGGATCACGTGCTGCACGCCTTCCCCGTCGCTGACGATCTGTTCGGCGAGAGATTGGCATACGGCGGCCAGAGCCGCCGACAATTTCTTTCGGGTGCGAACATCTCTCACCCGAGCGCCGCTCGCACCGCTCGCCAGCAGCAACACGGTGTCGTTGGTCGAGGTGTCGCCGTCGATGGACATGCAATTCAACGAATCGTCACACGCCTGGCGCAGAAGAGGCTGCAACTCTCGCGGACTGGCGCCGGCATCGGTGAACAGGTACACCAGCAGGGTCGCGAGCTGCGGATGGATCATGCCGGCGCCCTTCGCGATGCCCAGGACAGTGACTTCTTTCGAGCCTTCTGCCGAGCTCTCTGACGAGCTCTCTGACAACAACGCGCGGAAGCGCGCGGAAGCCAGCTTCGGCCGGGTGTCGGTCGTCATGATGGCGTGGGCGAAGTCGACGACGCCGCGCTGGCCGGGCGACCTCGCAGCGATGAGCTCAGGCAGCTTGGCAAGGATCTTTTCCGCCGGCAGTTGAACTCCGATAATGCCAGTCGACGAAGGAAAGATCTCGGCAGCGGAAACGCCGAACAGTTTTCCGGCCTCCCGACAAACCCGTTCGCAGGCTTGAATGCCGGAGTGTCCAGTGGCGCAGTTGGCGTTTCCAGAGTTCACCACGACGGCTCGCACGCGGCCGCCCGTCGCAAGCAACGACGCACGCCCAACTTCCACCGGAGCGGCGACGACCCGGTTCGTCGTGAATAACGCCGCAGCGCTCGCGCCATTCGCAGCTTCCACCAGCGCGAGGTCTGGCCGGCCACTGACTTTAATTCCGGCGGCGACCGCGGAGAAAGAAAAGCCGCGAGGCAAACGAATTTTCTCGGGAGAACAGCGCAGTGAGGTCATGCTTGAATCTTCAACCAGTTTTTGGGCGGCGGTAAGATGGCGAACGTGGGAAGATTTCCACGGATCATCGCCACTTCGTCGCAGCGATAGAGCCTGGGGCATTTATAACAGTCTTTGTGGATCTTGTCCGGAAGATCCTGGTGATTCGCGATAGTGAATCCCATGCGTGAGAAAAATTCTGGAATGCGCGTGAACAGACACACGCAGGTGACTTTGTGTTTTTCCGCCTGCGCCAGCAGAGCCTTGACCAGGCGTCGGCCGCCGCCGCCGCTTTGGCTCGCGGGATCTACGGTAATCGACCGAATCTCAGCCAGGTGCAAGCCATAGAGGTGGAGAGCGCCGCATCCGATGATGCGTCCGTCCTGCTCCAGCACGACAAAGTCGCGGACGTTCTCGCAGATCTCCGCGAGCGAGCGCGGCAGCAGAGTGCCGTCGCCGGAGTAGGCCGAGACCAGAGCGTGAATCTGCTCGGCGTCGGGCAGCGTCGCTTCACGCGTGCGCATTGACTTCCCGGCGCCGCGGCGGAGCGGCTTTTTCTTTTTTGGGCGTGGTTTCCGCATGCTTGCGCAACGCCGCATCCAGGGCCTTGACCACCTGATCCACGTGCTTCTTCTCAATCACGTATGGCGGCAGAAAGCGCAGTACGGTTTCGTGCGTGCGATTAATGATAATTCCTTCTTGCAGCAGTTGCTTGGTCACAGCCTTCGCCAGTTCGGGCGAGTCCAATTCCACGGCCAGCATCAGGCCGGCTCCGCGGACGTCCTGAATCGATTTGTGCTTTTTGTCCAGCACTTCGAGCGCGGCGTGAAAGTATTCGCCCAGCGTGCGCACGTGCTTCAGCAACTTCTTCTCCTCCCGCAGGAACTCGATGGCTACGGCGCAGGCCAGCGGGCCTCCGCCGAAAGTTGTTCCGTGCATACCGGGATGCATGCAACTCGCCACGCGTTCCGTGGTAAGGATGGCGCCGAGCGGCAAGCCGCACGCCAGCGGCTTGGCGACGGTGACCACATCGGGGATCACGCCATAGTGCTGGTAGGCGAAGTGGCGTCCGGTACGGCCGAGACCGCACTGAATTTCGTCAAGCAGAAGCAATGCGCCACTGCGTTTCGTCAAGCGCGAGGCAAGTTCGAGAAACTCCCTATTGACAGGGCAAATGCCGCCCTCTCCCTGAATGGTCTCGATGCACACGGCGCAGACGCTGGAATCAAATTTTCGTTGCAGGTCGTCCATGTCATTGAACTTCACGAAAGTCACACCCGGCACAAGCGGAACGAACGGGGCGCGATACTTCGGCTGACCGGTGGTGGCGAGTGCGCCGAAGGTGCGTCCATGAAAAGAGTTTTCCATGGCCAGAATGCGCGTTTTTGGATTTGGCTTTCGCTTGCCGGCGTTGTTATTGCTGTCGTTCTTGCTGTTTGTTCGCGCAAAAGCACGGGCGATTTTCAACGCTCCTTCCCAGGCCTCGGTGCCGCTATTGCAAAAAAAAGCGCGGTCGAGTCCAGAGATTTCGGTCAGCAGCCGCGCGAGTTCCGCTTGATACTCGTGGAAGAAGAGATTCGAAATGTGAATCAACCGTCCGGCCTGACGCTTGATCGCCGTCTGGATGGCCGGGTGGTTGTGGCCGAGCGCGTTGACACCGATTCCACTCAGGAAATCCAGATACCGCTTGCCCTGGGAATCCCAGAGATACACGCCGCGCCCGCGCTCAAAAAGGATGGGCTGGCGCTCGTAGGTGGGAAGCAGCAGCTTCGCTTCCATGCGGCTGACCGAGGCGAGACTCATGCTCTCAACACCTCGGTGCCGCATTCCAGCTTGGTGAAATAAAACAGGGGCAGCATTTCGACCTGCGATGCGGGCAGGATGCGCACGCGCCCCACGCCCGACTTGAGAGCTTGAGTACAGGCTTCGAGCTTGGGCATCATGCCGCCGCTGATGACAGATTCCTGAATGAGTCCTGCAACTTGTTTGGTGTCCAGCCGAGGCATTACCTCACCGTCGGCTTGCTTCACACCGGCCACGTCGGTAAGAAAAATCAGGGCGTCGGCCTCGCAAGCAATGGCGCAAGCGGCCGCCATCTGGTCCGCATTCACGTTGTAATACTGGCCGTCGCCTCCGAGCGCAAGCGAAGAGAGCACAGGAATGCCACCTTCGGCCCAGATGGCTCTGAGCCAACGCGGCTCGGAAAAACAGATCTCTCCGACATATCCCAAATCGTGCTCCGCGTCTTGCTTCTTGCGGGCACGAAAGACGCCGCCGTCTCCGCCACAAAGACCGATGGCGGGCTGCCCGGCAGCAGCGATCGCCGCCACTAAGCTCTTGTTCACGATGCCAGCGAGGACCATCAGGGCAACGTCGCGCGTCTCGGCGTCGGTAACGCGCAGTCCGTGGATGAAGTCGCTTTTTTTCCCGAGGAGTTCCAGGGTGCGCGTCAGCGCGCTGCCACCGCCGTGCACGACCGCGACCTGATGTCCGTCTTGGGCGAGTTGCACCACCGCTTTTGCGCATTTCTGGAGAGTCGGTTTATCCTCCAGCGCCGCGCCGCCGATCTTGACGACAATTTTCACTGCAAGCCCTCCGCTTCGTCCCAGCCATACATGAGGTTCATGTTCTGCACGGCCTGACCAGCTGCGCCTTTGAGCAGGTTGTCGAGACAGGAAACGACGACCAGCCGGCGGCCATCGCGCGCCAGGCAAAAACCGAGATCACAGTAGTTCGTGTGCACGGAGAATTGGATTTCCGGCAAACTCGATGCCGGGAAAATGCGAACCCACCGCTTGCCTTTGTAGAAATCCTGAAAGCAGTTCTGAATCTCGTCCGCCGTCATTTCGCGCTTCAGGTACACATAGATCGTGGATAGGATCCCGCGCGGGATCGGCAAAAGATGAGGAGTGAAAATCAACTGGCTCGAATTGAGCGCCAGTTGTTCGAGGATCTCGCCGGTGTGACGATGTCCGAAGACCGAGTACGCGGAAAAATTGTCGGCCACGGACACAAAGTGAGTGCGCGCCGTCGGTTCCTTGCCGGCGCCCGATACGCCGGACTTCGAATCGGAGATGATGCCGCGATCGCAATCCACCAGGCCAGCCGACAACAAGGGCGCCAGCGCAAGAATGATGGAAGTCGCATAGCAGCCAGGATTCGCCACCAGAGCGGCCGAAGGAATTTGGTCTGCATTCGGCTTCAGTTCTGCCAGGCCGTACACGGCGCGCTCGGTAAGTTCGGCCGCCGTCTGGGCGTTGGCATCTTCGAAGCCATAGACGGCGCGATTCTGTTCCTGTTTCAGCCGCCATGCGCCGCTCAGATCGACGACCCGCAGCCCGCGCGCAATCGCCTCGGGAACAAGTTCGCGGGAAACGGCATGGGGCGTGGCCAGAAACAGCAACTGCACGCCACGCTGCTCCAATGCCGACCATGAAAACGGCTGGACTGGCGACGGCTGGACTGGCAAATGACCGTTGCCGTTGCCAGAAATATTGGCCAAGCCGGCAGCGGGCCTGTCGGGCGACTCGTCGGTCTCCGCGCTGCGCCGCAAAAGCAGGGGCGCGCCAGTCCGCGGATGGCGCCCAAGCAGCCGAGCGAGTTCGAGGCCGGAATAGCCGGTTGCGCCGAGAACTGCGGTTTTGAGTTTGGCCGCCATCAGATCTTCGTCAAGTCTCCCACATCTCTTCCTTTCTCGATTCCCGCCGAGGCATAATTATCCACCAACATGCATAAATATTCATCTATATTAAACGGTCTGACGGGACTGTCAAGTCGAAACCGAGGTTCGAGAGTCATCGGCCCGTGAATGCCTGGTCCATTGATTGCCGCCGTCGAGATCTCCGCTATCCAACCATTCGGCAAGATCACAAGACCGTCAGTATAAAGGGCTCGTTTTCTGAAAGCTTTTTTGATGACTGCAAGAAGAAATTTCTATTGGACTCAGCGGATCGGTGGCGTTTAGTGTGGGGTGCAATTGCACACACGAATTGGAGACCTGCGAAAACATTTCATGCCGTATTTCATGCCGCCCCTCCCCACGCCGCGACTTTTAGCAATAGTTGTCTACCCCACAGAAACAGGAGCAATCGCATGACGAAGCATCTGGAGAGGCGCCTGCTGCGCCGGTCATCATTATTATCAGCTGTATCTGCGTCGATTCTGGCCATCTTGCTCGCTGCGGGAATGTTGGCTGCGCTGGCCATTCCGTGCTTTGCCGACGATGCGACCAAGCCGGATCCGTCGGGCACGGCCACCGGCGACAAAACCACCGCGGTGGACGCTGCCGGCAATCCGTTTGTGGTTCCCGAGCCCACCGACAAAGCGGCTCCGGACTATGCCACGAACAAGAAAGCGTTCGACGACTACCAGGCCCAAGCGGCCAAAGAACCGCTCGCGATAAAACTGGCAGACGACGTGGGGCACGTGCGAGTGGCCACCAATTTCGCCTGGACGTTGAATACCGGTTACCTCGTCCTGTTCATGCAGGCTGGATTCGCCCTGCTCACCTGCGGACTGGTCCGAAAGAAAAATGTCGCCCACTTGATGATGCTGAATTTCGCCGCCTACGTGTTCGCCTTCCTGGCGTACTACGCCGTTGGATATGCCTTCCAGTTTGGAGCAGTCGCCATCAATGCCGCGCCCACCAACCTGGGCGGCATCCCCATGCTCAACAAATTTCTGATTGGAAGCGGACAGTGGGGATTCGTGGGTGGCAAAGGGTTTTTTCTGGTCGGGCCGGCCTATGACAGCGCCAGCAACTGCCTGACCCTTTTCGAGGTCGTGTTCATGGAGACGGCTGGCTACATCATCGTCGGCGCCATCTGCGAGCGCATTACCTTCTGGGCATTTCTCCTCTGCGAACTTTTCATCGGCGCAATTCTTTACCCGATCTCCGGCTGCTGGACGTGGGGCGGCGGCTGGCTTTCGCAAGTCGGATCGACGTTGAATCTCGGTCACGGTTATGTCGACTTTGCCGGCTCGACTGTGGTTCACGCGGTGGGCGGTTTCTGCGCCATGGCTCTGGCCATCATTCTGGGCCCTCGCTTGGGCAAGTATGGGCCCGGCGGAAGGATCCGCGTTTTCCCCGCGCACAACATCGTGTATGTCGTAACCGGTACTTTCATTTTGCTCTTCGGCTGGATGGGCTTTAATCCCGGTTCCACGCTGGGCGCAACCGACCTGCGCATTTCCGTGGTCGCTGTGAACACCAATCTGGCCGCCGTCGCGGGCTCGGCGGCAGCCATGCTCTTGTGGTATTTCCTGTTCGGCAAGCCGGATATCACCATGGCGTGCAACGGGATGTTGGCAGGGCTGGTCGCGATCACCGCGCCCTGCGCATTCGTGTCTCCGACTTCGGCGGTGGTCATCGGCATACTGGCCGGATGCCTGGTTTGCGGCGGCGTTCTCTTCAATGACCGCTTTCTCAGAATCGACGACCCCTGCGGCGCGATTTCGGTACACGGCTACTGTGGCTGGCTGGGCGCAGTCTGCGTGGGCATCTTTGCCGACGGCACCTATGGCAGCGGATGGAATGGCGTCGGCGCAGTGTCTTACCTGGGCCGCGCGGGCCAGGGAGTGACGGGCCTGCTCCACGGGGACACGCGGCAGTTCTGGTGCCAGCTCATGGGAGCGACTCTGTACGCGGCTTGGGCGTTCGGCGCGACTTACGTAGTCTTTTGGTCGGTCAACAAAGTGAAGAGCATGCGCGTGGCACCCGAGGTCGAAGAAGAAGGCCTCGACGTTCCCGAGTTCGGCATGCCGGCATACCCCGAAGACGCAATCGCACCTGCATCCTACTGAAGTACAGCTCTTGGCGGTTGGCTATACTCTCAACCGGACGTCGCTTGACGTGCCTCCCGCTGCTGGAACGTAGCACTTGGTGGTGTAATCCATCACCATACGATCGGCGTTGAAGCGCCAGCCCAGGGTGCGGATGGTGCGCTTCATGCGTTGAATCCAGCCGCGCGGAAGGCCGTCGAGATCGCGCTGATAGTAGAGCGGGATCACTTCATCTCGCAGAACTCGCATAAGGTCGTCGCCGTCGCGGGAGTCGTGAACATTCATGTCGGAGTGAGTTCTGCCGCTTCCGATGGCGAAGCCGTTCAGGCCGTCGTAAGCTTCGGCCCACCATCCGTCCAAAACCGAGAGGTTCAGGCCGCCGTTCAAAACGACTTTCTGGCCGCTGGTTCCGGAGGCTTCGAGCGGACGCCGTGGATTGTTGAGCCAGACATCGACACCCTGCACGAAATGGCGGCCAACGTTGATGTCATAGTCTTCGACAAAGACGAATTTGTCGGCAAACTTCGGGTCGCGCATCAACTGGGCGATCTGCTGCAGGACGCGCTTGCCAGGTTCGTCGAGAGGATGCGCCTTGCCGGCAAATACGAACTGCACCGGGCGTTTCGGGTCGTTGACCATGCTGGCTATTTTTTCGATGTCGGCCAGAATCAGGTTGGCACGCTTATAAGTGGCAAAGCGGCGCGCAAAACCGATGGTTAGCGCATCCGGACTGAGTACGCGTTCCAGTTGCAGCAGCACGCCGCGCGGTTCTTCGCGGCGCGCGGCCTGTTTGATGGCGCGGCGGCGCACAAATTCGATCATTCGCGACTTCAGATTGAAGTGCGTCTCCCAGAGCTCGCCGTCGTCCACGTTGTCAATACCCTCCCAGATTTGGGCCTCGCTGCTGCGCTGCTGCCATCCCGTACCGAGATGGCGATCATAGAGCCGAAACATCTGCGGAGCCAGCCAACTGGGAACATGAACGCCGTTGGTAATGTGTCCGATGGGAACCGCGTCTTCCAGTTTGCCCGGGAAGAGCCCGGTCCACATGGCGCGGGAGACTTCACCGTGCAAAGAGGAAACAGCATTGGCGTGCCGCGAAAGCCGCAGCCCAAGCACGGTCATGCAGAAACGCTCGTCGCTCTCTGGATGCTCGCGTCCCAGCGCCATGAAACTTTGCCGGGAAAGACCGAGGGCCTCGCGCAGAGGTCCGAGGTGCTCTTCAATCAGATCGGAGTCGAAGCGATCGTGGCCGGCAGGCACGGGGGTGTGGGTCGTGAAGACCACTTCACGGGCTACGCGCGGCACGGCCTTCTCGAAGCCGATGCCCTCTTCTTCCATCCGTTGGCGAATCGCTTCGAGGACGGCAAATGCGCTATGTCCTTCGTTCAGGTGAAGAACCCCAGGGGTGACGCCGAGCGCCTTCAGAGCACGCAAGCCGCCCACGCCCAGAAGCAGTTCCTGATGCACGCGAACGCGGCCGTCGCCCCCGTACAAACGCGAGGTCAGTTCGCGATCCTCCGGAGCGTTTCCGTCCACATCGGAGTCGAGGAGAAATAATTCGCAGCGCCCCACTTTCACGCGCCAAACTTTGGCATGGATCGCACCATGGCGGGTTTCGACTTGCACTACGACCGGTCTGCCGTTGATCCCGATGGCCGTTTCCATGGCAAGTTGGTTGACATCGGTCTCGAGGTATTCCTCGTGCTGCCAGCCGTCGCGGTCAAGGCGCTGGCGGAAATATCCTTGGCCATAAAACAGGCCCACGCCGATCAGGGGGATGCCGAGATCGGAGGCGCTCTTGATGTGATCGCCAGCCAGAACTCCAAGTCCGCCGGAATAGACCGGGAGAGATTCGTGCACGCCGAATTCGGCGGAGAAATAAGCCACGGGACGAGGCCGCAGCACACCGGCGTGGCGCGCTCCCCAGGTTCGCTCCGCGTCCTGATACTCGCACAGGCGGCGATAGGCATAGTTGATGCGGCTGTGCAGGACGAGTTCGGCGGCGCGCGCTTCGAGTTTTTCCAGAGGATACTCGTTCAGCAGCGAGACCGGACTGTGGTTGAGCTGGCTCCAGCGCAAGGGATCGATATCGCGGAACAGGCCGGAGGTATCGTGATCCCAACTCCACCACATGTTGCGGGCCAGCGCCCAGAGCCGCTCCTGGGCAGGCGCGATAAAACGGTCGAGCGTGCGCGCTTCGCTCACGATGTGCGCTACCCGGTTCGCCGCCTCCGTGAGCAAACGAGTCTCCTCTTCCGTGAAGACGTGCGCTCCCACCGTTTGAACCACCAGAACGCCCTGCAGCACACCGCGATCAATGAGGGGAACTCCCAGGAACGATTGGTAGGCATCCTCGCCCGCTTCACTGAAGTACTTGAAGCGTGGATGGTTCTTGACTTGTTCAACGGCTACCGGGCGGACCTGTTCCGCCACCAGCCCGGCGAGTCCCTCACTCACTGCCATCCGCAGCTTGCCGACGCATTCCCGGCGCAGCCCGATCGTCGCGGCCAGAACCAGGTTGGCGCGGTCGGGCTCCAGCAGGTAGGCCGAGCAAACATCGGTGCCAAAGCGCCGGGCAATCAAGGCGACCACGTTCATCAGGGTCTCGGCGGGCTTGCCGGGCTCCGCCGCCAAATTCGCGATTTCCTCCCACGTCAGCACATGGCTGGCGTCAAGAGAGCAGGCAGCGTGCTCTTGATCCTGAACTGGTTCGTTCGGTCGGTCCAATCTTGTCTCCATTTGCCTGA
>Ga0326727_10008329_pt1 | contig 26430 bp, 20 predicted proteins | sample MB2enrmetagenome_FD_207643 | JGI IMG/M metagenome (GOLD analysis project Ga0326727, IMG submission 207643) | Lab enriched peat soil microbial communities from McLean, Ithaca, NY, United States - MB29MY | ecosystem: Environmental > Terrestrial > Soil > Wetlands > Peat | place: USA: New York...
ATGATGAAGGCAGGGGGGCCTTGTTTTTCAAGATCGGCGCGCGCCTGGCCGGCGATTTCGGCCAGCTCCTTCCAGCCCCGCACCCGGTGCAGGAGATCGAGGCGGGGCGGCAATTTGCGGTGCAAGACCTTGTTGACAAGGCCCGGATCGTACAGGAGAAGGACCACCGCCGCTCCGAAGGCGATGCCCGCCGCCAGCAGGGGTTTGACCGCCGCGGCGCCCTGTTCCCATCGTTTGTTCCAGTAGATGGCCATGAGGCAAAAGAGCGGGATGACCGAGGGCGCAATCCAATTGGCCTCGATGTGGCTGTGCCAGCTCAACAAAAAATAACAGAGAAAGAGCGGCACTCCCATCGTGAATAAAAAAACTTGCGGCGGCCCGCCCCGGCCGCGCCGCCAGAAGGCCATCGCCGCCCAAAGCGAGGCGACGAAAAAGAGCGGATGCAGCACCGCCGCCTCAGTCAAGAGGAATTGCGCCACGTAGGTCCGATTCCACGGCTGGCCCAATTGGCCGTCGCTGGCGACGTGAACGGCCGTGATCCAATGGTGTTGCGCGTTCCAAATCACGACCGGCAGACAGGCCAGGGCGCCCGCCAGCAAGGCCAGGTACGGGCCGGGCCGGCGAAGATGGCGCCGCGCGGGCGGCCACAGCAGAAAGAAGAGGCCCCAGCAGGCATACTGAAACAGATTGGTGTACTTACTCAAGAAACCCAGCCCCATCCACAGCCCCGCCCACAGCCATTGCCGTGTCGTGCCGCCGGGCTGGACGGCCCGCCAGCCCACCACCATCGCGGCGGTCCAAAACAAGACCGACAGCGGGTCAACGGTCATCACGGTGGCGCCCAGTGCCGTCAGCGGCGTGACGGTGATGATCAAGAGGACGATAAACGCCAGACGCGCTCCCGCCTCGCGCGCCAGAAACCGCAAGACCAGCACCGAGAGCACCGCGGCGATGACGGGCGAGAAAAAGCGGACGCCAAACGCGTTGTCACCCCACAGATGGGTGCCCAGGAATTGGGTCAGGGCAATCAACGGCGGCTTGCTGTAGTAAGACAACGCCGGATGTTTGGACCAGAGCCACTGGTAGGCCTCATCCTCGCTCAATTCAATTCTCCCGGAGCCAATGTAGAGCAGCCGGATGAATAAAAAGAGGGCGACAAAGAGACACCCCAAATGCAGCCACTCGGTTTCGCCGGCGGGTTTCCCGTCGCTCACGGCGGGACGCAACAGCGAGGGCATCCGCGCCCGCCAGGAGGGAAACCAGCGCGCGCCCAACCACTGCCACAGGGCGTCGCATCCCCATACGACGGCGACGCTGTAACCGGCGCCCAGGATCGCTCCGGCCAGGACGTCGCTCGGATAATGAACGCCGTTGTAGATGCGCGAGAAGCCGACCAGCAGCGCCAGCGGGAGCAGGCACCAAACCGTCCGCCGGTAATAGACGAGCAGGACCATCGTCGCGCTGAACCAGTTGGCGGCGTGAGAGGAAGGCATGCTGAAACTGCCGCCCATCCCCACCCGCACCATGACCTCCGGCAGCGTCTGAAAGGGCCGCAGCCGCGCGACGATGTTTTTAAGCGCGTCGCACACCATCCAGTTGCCCAGGCAGAGGGCCAGGGCCAGCATCAGGACGCAGACGCGCCCGCGCGCGCCCCCCCGGCAAAGCAACATCAGGCAAGCGCAGATAAGGATGCAGGCAAACCAGGGCGAGTCGCTGACGAAGGCCATCAACCCGTCGATGAATCCGCCGCCGTGCCACGAGTTGATGGATCGGAAGAGCCAGACATCGAGGGATTGCAGCCAGCCGATCATTTCGATTTCGGCGCCAGGGCCTTAATAGACAATGAGCGAGCGGACGGGAAGGCCCTTGAGGCGCTGGCGGCCGTTGAGGAAGCTCAATTCGATCAGAAAACTGATTTCGAGGATTTGCACCCCCAGGCGCTGGAGCAGATTGGCGGCGGCGGCGGCCGTCCCACCCGTGGCCAGCAAATCATCCACCAGCAGCACGCGGCTGCCCGGCCGCACCGCGTCAATATGGATGGCGACGGTGTTGGACCCGTATTCCAGTTGGTAACTCTCCTCGTACGTTTTGTAGGGCAGCTTGCCCTTTTTGCGCACCGGCACAAACCCGCACTTAAGCTCGTAAGCCGCGGCGGCCGCGAAAATGAAACCGCGCGCGTCAATGCCGACCACCGCGTCCACCGTCCCCGGTTTGAAACCGCCGGTCAGATGCTCGATCGACGCGGCAAAGAGGCGCGCGTCGGCCAGGACGGGAGTGATGTCCTTGAATTGGATGCCCGGCTGGGGAAAATCCGGCACGTTGCGAATGGCCGCGGCTAATTCCCGCACGGATGCCTTATTGTTTGTCATGCGCGGGAGACTAACGCGGCGGGTCAGGTTTTGACAGCCTCAAGTTTCTCGATCATTTTGCGCAGTTTGTTCAGCGCGATGTTCTGAATCTGGCGGACGCGCTCACGCGTGACGCCAAACTTTTCGCCCACTTCCTCGAGCGTTCTTTCGCTCCCGCCATCCAGGCCAAAGCGGTACTGCAGGATGGTGGCCTCCCGCGGGTCCAGAGTCTTGACCATTTCGCGGAGCATTTTGGTCACGGTCTTTTCCTCGAGCTGTTGGTAGGGCGTGTCGGCCGTTTCGTCCTGCACCACTTCGGCGAAGTAATTGGATTCATCGTCGCCGATGGGGGCGTCGAGCGAGGCGGGGCGAATGGCGGCGGTGCGCATCTGGGCCACCCGCGAGGGCGGCATTCCCATCTCCTCGGCCAGTTCCTCGTCGGTCGGTTCGCGGCCGAAGACCTCCTGCAGTTTCATGGCGGTGCGGCGCATTTTGGCGATCTTGTCCACCAGATGCACGGGCAGGCGGATGGTTTTGGACTGATTGGCCAAAGCGCGCTTGATCGACTGCTTGATCCACCAGGAGCCGTAAGTGGAGAGCTTGCCGCCCTTGGCAGGATCGAAGCGTTCGACGGCTTTCATCAGGCCGATGTTGCCCTCGTTGATCAAATCCAGGAGCGGGAGGCCGAAATTCTCGTAATCATGGGCGATCTTGACGACCAGGCGCAGGTTGGCCTTGATCATTTGTTCGCGCGCCTTCTTGTCGCCCTTTTTGATGCGCGCGGCGAGATCGATTTCCTCCTGTGGGGTCAGCAGCTTGACCTGCCCGATCTCGCGCAAATAGAGCTTGATGGCCGTCTCGCCGTCGTAGGGGGCGCTCTCTTTGTCCGCCGCCAGCAGCATAGCATCGTCCTCGCGCGCGATATCCTCCACCAACGCGGTCACCGGCGGCGCGGCCATCGGCGGCGCGGCCACCGGGGTCTTTTTACGCTTGACTCGGGCGGCGGCACGGGGCGCCTTCTTGCGTTTTTTCTTCAAGACTTTCGCGCGATGGGCTCTGGCGGCCATGTCAATCCAATCGTTGCAAGACAACTAAGAGAATCGGGCGCCCCAGGCAAGCAAATAAATCCGGCCTCCTGTTCTCCTCTCCAGCTATCTTCCTGGCGTTTGTTTGACGGCGGCAGCCGGTAGTGTGTCAAGGGATTGTTGCTATGCTGTAAAGTTTTCCGACAACAGTTCTTCGACCGTCCAAACGTGATCGGTCAACCCAAGAGGCCATTGCGGGCGTCCTCTGGCGGGCTGGCGTGGTTTCGGTGGTCTTTTGATAGAGGACGCTGTGAGGGCGGCAGAAGTTGTGGAACGCCACGGCCAGCGCAACAACGTGTTCGAGATTGGCCAGCTTCTTTGAGAAGCCGAGTGTCAAACGAGTGAACCGGCGATTAAACAACCGGACGTTGAGGTTTTGCCGCTCAACGTGGTTTACCGTGATTTCGTGACTGTTACAACACCGACAATCCCAACTTGCCTTTCCGGGCAACGTGAATTATCGTCAAGTCTGCATCTAGCGATGTGCGACCGAACGCAGTTCATGCTGCGCTTTGTTGCGCCCTCTTGGTGCTTCAACACCGGCAGGGCAGTTTTTTCAGTTAGGATAAGGGTGGGAGAGGCATCTTGGCGAGCGTTTGCTGATGAAGCAAATGGAACCCTCTCCCACCCGTTCCCAAAGTATTCATTGTTTCTTTTCTTCTGGCTTCACGCTTTGCACCCAGCTATTCAGCAGTCCCCAAAGCGCCAGCGTCAGACCTTTTGGCACCTCGGCATAAATGGTTTTGTGCTGTCCAGTCTGCTCGTCTAGTCTCGTTAGGGTGAACGTCTCCGATGCCACACTGGAACGCTTAGGCGCTGGCCCTGCCGGGCCAGCAGGTGGAATTTGTGTTGTGTGGTTAATTACTGGAGCGTCACTTACAGGATTTTCAGGCACCGATTGATTCACGTTCTCAAGTTGCACTGTTGGATTCGAATTTGCAAGCTTGCTGTCTCGCACAGCCTGGACACGTATAAATCCTTGAGCATCAATGGCTGACGAGAACTTTAAAGATTTAATGAAGTATTGCGCTATTCGTTGCTTCCAGCTTTCTGGCACCCCGCATTCACGATGTAAAATGTTCGCTAAAATCTCGGTTTCTGGCAGCTTGCTCCCATCAAATCTTTGAAGTAATTGAGAAAACGCCCTCGGTTTTTCCAAAATTTCAAGAAGCGCGCGATGTTGCTGTCCTTCCCCAGTCGGGAAAAAATAATCTTTTGCGATCTGGGTGAGCACAAACTCCGATTTGCCTTCTATAAGACCAAATGTTTTTGTCGCACCGATTTTGAACGTGAGCACTTGGGATCGCTCGTCCTCTTTGAGAGAAGATGCCAAAAGGGCCTTGGATACTCGCGTTTTGCCGCCCCCGCCGAGCCCTTTCACCGCCTCGGCCAGATGGATGCACGTATCGAGGGCAGAATAAGGATAGCTGGCCCCTTTATCCGAATCATTTTCATTTTTATTGTTCACGACAACTAAGACACTATCAGTTCCTTAGTTTTTGTCAACGGTTTTTCTGCAAAATCGTTTACTAAGATCGCCGCAAATCGCAACGAGTGTAAGTGGTTCATAATCAGGTATATAAAAACACAAAAATCTGTGTTTAGTAAACCCGCGGTGATTTATATTACCTGGCAAGGACAAAAAATGACGGCGGCACCAAAAATTGACTCGATTGAACTGGCAAAGCTTCTCTTGGCAAAAGCAGGGCCGATGCCACATCTGAAGCTTCAGAAGCTGCTTTATTACGTCGAAGCGTGGCATTTGGCGATCTTGGGCCAATCCATCATTGACGACCAATTCAAGGCATGGGTGCATGGGCCTGTTTCGACTAAAGTGTGGCACGCATTCAAAGACTCGAAGTCGCCTGTTTTCAACAAGATCACAATTCCTGCCGGAGCCGCAAAAAGAGTGCGGATTCGCATGGAGTCCATTTTGATGCCAGAGCAATTGTCGTTGATTGACGACGTGTGCAAGGAATACGGGAAATTGAACGCCTACGAGCTTGAGGCGCTCACACATTCCGAGAAGCCTTGGGCTGATGCACGGAAAGGCGTCCCGCCAGGGGATGCGTCCAGCAAAGTGATTTCAAAGACAACAATGGCAAAATTCTATCGGGCGAGGCTGTAAGCCGTGCGGCAATGGCGAAGTTCAATAAAGGGGGTGGAGTCAGTCTTTTGGCTGGACAGGCGACCAAGGCCGACATTGATCCGACTGCTACGCTTGTACTGTGTTTAAGACACCTCGATCCGAATCAATCTCAAACATTTGGGGAATGGGAGCGGGACGGCCTTTTATCGCAAATGCTCAGAACAATACAGGGGTATAGTGGAACTCCTTATTTGCAATGTTTCAATCGGCGATTTAAACGCTACAGAGCATTTCCTGCAAATTCTGAATTTAAACACCCTCGCCATGTCCCGGCTGATGCGGACTGGTGCGTCATGCACATTGATGGCTTGCCATGTATCGCTGGGCACATGGTCAAAAACGTCTTTTATTTGGTTTTCTTGGACAAGGAACATAAGTTTTTTCCGACCGATATTCAGGAACGATAGTTGAGGGGGCGCATTGCGCTAAGGTTGACCGCCAGATGCAATCCGCTCACACACGACCGAATCTTCCCGGCTGGCGGATTGCGACCCTTGGCAGCTCCCCGTTTTCTGTTCCAGCAACAATCTGGGGCAACACTACCCGGCAGGCGGGGGCTTGTTCAAAGAGGAGGCCGGCTCATAAGTATCCGAACGCGCGGCAGTAGGGTTCCAGAACGGGCAGAATCGGCGCCAGATGCTTCTCGTAGCCGCGCCACCGCGCCACGGAACGATTATAGACCGGGCGGGTCACGTCCTGGTAAGTCGGGGAATAGAGCTGTTTGGCGGCGTTCTTCTCGTAATATCGCCCCTGGTCCGGGTGCCACGTCAAGCCCACGAACTCTGTCACGCGGCCGCCCTCCTTCGCCAGGTCGGCCACGATGTCCTCGTAGCGAGTCTCCATCCAGGCAAAGCCCTCCCATTGGCGCACGGCCAGCCAGATGTCCATCAGGTCGGCGTAGTGCTTTGCGACGCGGTCCAGACTGAGGAAGTTCACATTGGCCGAGTTGAGGCGGATGTTCTGGAAATAACAACTCAGGGCGACATCGCGGGGGTCGCGCAAGGCGATGAGCACGCGCAATTCCGGGAACACCCGCAGCCAGAGCGGCAGGCGGGCCGTCGGGGAGGGATTTTTGTCAATGAGCACTTTGCCCGCGGGATCGTCCTCCAAATCCTCGCGCAGCGCCTGAATGTACTGGCGGCGCAGGACGTTGACCCGCGCGCTGGAAAGCTGGGTGGATTTGTAAAACTCCGGCTGGAGGACTTCCAGGAACGCCACCGGTTCATCCAGCGCGGCCACTCCGGGATGGGCGTCCAGGACCTGCTCCAGCAAGGTCGTTCCGCTCCGGGGATGTCCTCCCAAAAAGACCAGCGGCGGGATTGCCTCGCGCTTTCGCTCCGGGAAAAGTTTTGCCCAACTCTTGAGGATGTCTTTGGGCTGGCTGGTGGTGAAACGCCGCGCGCTTTCGGCGTTTTGATCATAATCGCGCAGGAGCACCTGCGTATCCGTCAACGCGCGCACCATCTCCTTCGCCTCGCCCAGCAGGCGCATCGCGTCATCGAACCGATCTGTGCGATCCAGAATCTGTGCCAGCTCGTAACGGGCGGCGTAACGAACATAAGGATGCCGCGGCTCGGAGGCAATGAGGTCCCGCAACTGGCGCTCGGCCTCTTCCAATTTGCCCTCGCGCCGGTCGAGCAGGGCCGTGAAATAGCGGCCTTGGTCGTCGTTTGGATCAATGGCCAGGCACTCGTTGACGGCCTCGCGGGCGGCGTCGAGGCAATTTGCCTTTTCCAGCAGGACAGCCAGGCTGATGCGAGGATTGATGCCGCGCGGCTCGGCGGCGGCGGCCTGGGTGAAACAGGCGCGGGCCCTTTGCGGGCGGCGCAAGGCCTCGTACTGATGGCCGATCATCCCGACCAGTTCGGCGTTGCGCGGCTCCAGTTCCAGCGCTTTGCTCCAGGCCCGGTCCGCCAGGCCGACTTGGCGCGATTTGGCGGCGGCATTGCCGTATTCATACCAGATGACGGCAGCGCCGGGGGAATGGCGGATCAATTTCTGATAGAGGGCCAGAGCCTGGGCGGAATCGCCCGCCAGCAGGACTTCGCGGGCGCGGGCGAGATCGTTGTGGGAATGGGCCGGCATTACGTTATGCGTCAGCGCGCCATTGCGCGTCGGCCCAAAGTGCCCCGGCTGGCCGGCGGTGACAAGAGGGAACAAAAGGCATTCTCATTTAGGCATGCATGACAAAATTCTTCGTTTTCTTCGTTTGCTTGGTGTAGAGTTGGCCCATTCATCCGTTCTTCCAGAAAGCTGACCAGTTGAGCCGCCAGGCGATTGGCGCGGCCATTGAAGTCCACCTCGAATGATCCCGCGGGGTGCCAACCGGGCAGCCAAGAGCTTAACAGAAGGAAACGAAGGAAACGAAGGGGGCAATGATCAATGAATCCGGATGCACGTCAGCAGGAAGTCCCGGTCTCTTGAGCCTGGAGAAGAATTTTGTCGTGCGCCCCTCATTTACGGCCTCAGCGCGCGCCCCACTCGACGCGAAAGACGACGGCGGGCTGCGCGGCCAATTGGGCACGCAGGAAAACGGGAATGGAAACTTCGATCCCGTCCGCGGATGTGTGGCTGTCCAGCTTTTGTTGGAAGGCGGGCAGGGAAACGGCCGATTCGCCTTTTGGCATGGTTTTGATCGTCAATTCCGCCGGGAGTTCTTTGTCATTTTGATCGGGCAGGTAAATCGCAAATACAGTGTTGTCGCCCTTGGCGGTGTAGGCCAGTTTCCCGTCTTGGAAAGGTTTTATGGGAACGGTATTGTAAATGGCCTCCCCGTTTTCCTTGAGCCAGCGGCCCATTTCGTCCAGCCGTTCATAGATGGTTGGATCGAACTCGCCTCTTCCGTCCGGCCCGATGCCCAGCAACAAGTTGCCGCCTTTGGCGGTGACTTTGACCAGCAACTGGACCAACTGGCGGGTTGATTTAAAATGATCGTGGGGCACCCATCCCCATGCCTCGCCCATGGTGACGCAGCTTTCCCACGGCACCGTCAGCGGCGTTTCGGGAACGGTCTGTTCCGGGGTGAGATAGTTTTCATACTTGCCTTGCACCCAGCGGTCCACAATCAGCAGCCCTGGCTGCTGCTCGCGCGCCGTCGCGGCGACCGAATCCATGTCGATGTCCAGGTCATGGGGATACTTGCAGAATTCGGCCACGCTCTGGTTGATGGTCGCCAGGGGCCGCACCCAGCACCCATCGAGCCAAAGAATATCCAGCCTGCCGTATTGGGAGACGATTTCTCGCAATTGATTGTGGGTATAGTCCACGAACTGCTTCCAGCGGGCGGGATATTTTGTGATGTCGTAATTCGGATTCCGGTCCTTGGGCGGATAATAGGGCCACCAAAAATACGGACTCGTCCAGTCCGGTTTCGAATAATAGGCGCCCACGGCCAGTCCTTCCCGCCGGCAGGCCGCGAAGACTTCCCGCGCCAGATTCGCCCGCGAATTTGTGGAGAAGGGACACCCTTTGTCCGTCACTTTGAAGTCGGTGTACTGGGTGTCAAACAAACAAAAGCCGTCGTGATGTTTTGTCGTGTAAATGATATAGCGGGCGCCGGCGGATTTGAAGGCCCTGGCCCATTTGGCCGGATTAAAATCCACCGGGTTGAAAACCGCCTTGGTGTTTCGGTAATCGCTGGCGAACTGGTAATAATCGTCGTATCCCTTGCGCTCGACCCAGTCTTCGGGGCAAAGCTCCCACGACTCAACGATGCCCAACTGGGAGTAGAGGCCCTGATGGACCAGAATCCCGAATTTGTAACCGCGCCACTTTTGGAGGTTTTCCAGGACTTTGGCGTCCGTCGGCCAGATGTATGTGGCCGCCCCGGATTGGGCCGGCAGGCCGTTGCGCGCCAGGCAAAGGGCGCAGGTCAAAACCACTGTTTTCCATTTCATGCGACGGGTGCGAGCTTGCCCTCGAACCGCCCGCCGCGCAATTCCATTGTCCCGTCCATCATAGCTGCCAACCACCTAATGTTTCCGTCGGTTGACAGGCCAGAGGGGTGACGGCAAACTGGCGCGGTGACTCAGGCGACCAGAAAGGAAAGGCGCGACACGGCGCATTAAGTGCATGGACAACGGCCGGCCGGTTTTTTCCACTCTGCGCACGTGGGCCGAGTTCGTCAAATTTCCCCATACCGTGTTCGCGCTGCCCTTCGCGCTGGCGTCCATGGCGGTGGCGGCGCGGGACCATCACGGCTGGCCGGGCTGGCGAACTTTTCTGCTCATCCTTGCGGCCATGATTTGCGCGCGAACCTGCGCGATGGCCTTCAATCGCATCGCCGACCGCGAATTTGACCGCGCCAATCCCCGCACGGCGTCGCGCCCCTTGCCCGCCGGAGAGGTGTCGCTGGGCGCGGCGTGGGGGCTGTGCCTGGCATCGGGGGCGGGATTAGTGGCGGTGAGTTACTGCATCAACGCGCTTTGTTTCTGGCTTTCGCCGGCGGCTCTTGTTTTGATCTGCTTTTACTCGCTGACCAAGCGGTTCACCGATTTTACGCACGTGTTCCTGGGGCTGGCGCTGGCGCTGGCGCCGGTGGGCGCGTGGATGGCGGTCAAAGGGGACTTTCGTTTGTTCCCCGCGGAATACGGGTGGCGGGCTACGCAATACAGCGCGATTCTGCCGCTGCTGCTGGCGGGGGCGGTGGTGTTGTGGCTAATGGGCTTTGACATCATCTACTCCTTGCAGGATTACGAGTTTGACCGCGCGCACGGGCTGCGCTCGCTGGCCGTGAGGTGGGGAATCAACAACGCCCTGTCGGCGTCATTCCTTTCGCATATTCTGATGTGGGGCGCGCTGGCGCTGTTTGGGCTGCTGGCGGGATTTCGTTTTGCATACTATGTGGGTTTGTTGTTCATATTGGGATGCCTGCTGCTGGAACATTGGCTGGCGCGCCGGCGCAGTTTGGGCTGGATCAACCTGGCGTTCTTTCGCCTCAACGCGGTCATTAGCGTGGTGTTTCTAGTTGTGACGCTGACCGAAATCGTGTTTCCATACATGCGTTTTAGAAGGTGAACTTTTTTTTGCAACATAACCCGCTGCGCGATCTTTACGAAAAGGTCGCGGCCGGGGAACGCATTTCCAACGGGGACGCGCTCCGCCTGTTTGAGTGCCCGGACCTCAACGCGGTGGGGGCGATTGCGGACCTGGCCAGCCGCCGCAAGAACGGGAACCGCGCCAGCTACATCATCAACCGCTACATCAACTACTCGAACTACTGCATATTAAGCTGCCAGTTTTGCGCCTTCGCCCGCAAGAAACGGGACGCCGACGGGATGCAGTTGACGGTGGCGGAAATCGTGCAAAAGGCGCGCGAGGCGCTGGCGTTGGGGGTGACGGAATTGCACATCGTCGGCGGACTGCATCCGTCGCTGCCGTTCAGTTTTTACACGGGGATGCTGCGGGAGTTGAAAGCGCTGGACGCGCGGCTCCAGTTGAAGTGTTTCACCGCCATCGAGATACTTCACCTGGCGTGGCTGGCCAAAAAGACCGTTCGCCAGACGCTGGAGGAGTTGCGCGAGGCGGGCCTGGAATCGCTGACGGGGGGCGGGGCGGAGATTTTCCGGAAGGAAATCCGCTCGCAAATCGCCCGGGGCAAGGAATCGGCCGAGGAGTATCTGGAGGTTCACCGGCTGTGGCACAAGATGGGCGGACGCAGCACCTGCACGATGCTCTACGGACACGTCGAAAGCCTGGCCGACCGCGTCGATCATCTGGATCACCTGCGACGATTGCAGGATGAAACGAGGGGTTTCACCGGATTCGTTCCCTTGCCCTACCAGCCGGAGAACAACGACATACCGGTCAAGAATCCGCCCACCGGGATGGATTCCTTGCGCACCATCGCGGTCAGCCGGGTTTATTTGGACAACATCGATCACATCACCGCCTACTGGGTGGGGCTGAGCATGAAGCTGGCGCAGGTGGCGTTGAGCTACGGCGCCGACGATTTGCACGGGACGATAGTCGAGGAGCACATCTTCCACATGGCGGGCGCCCAGACGCCGCAACTGCAAACCGAGGCGGAGATGGTCAAAGCCATCCGCGAAGCCGGGCGCGTTCCGGTGCAACGGGACACGTTTTACCGCCCGGTCAAAGTGTGGGACAGCCAGGGGGCGCCGGCCCCGCCACCGCCGGGCCGGTCCCAAGTCCTGGAAAACAACCTCGCCACGGCCTGAGTCGCGATGTCCACCGGCGAAGACAATCCCAAGCTGCGGCTGGCGCCGCCGGAAACGCCGGAGGAACTGGCCCGGCGTTTCGAGCGGGAAACCCGCCCGGTATTGCTTCAGCGCGAGAGTCAACTAGAACAATCCCTCGCCCCGTTCAAAGTCGGCTCCGTTCCCTATCTCAACGCGGCGCCGCTGACCCGCGGGCTGGAGGAACAGATCCTCTTCGCGCCCCCTTCCCAACTGGCGGCCCTGCTGGGGCGCGACGAATTGGACGCCGCCCTGGTCAGCGTGACCGAGGTCCTGCTTCGCGACCGTTATGATATTCTGGACGGCATCGCCGTAGCGTCGCTGGGCGAAGTCAAAAGCGTGTTCCTGGCCCACCGGCAGCCATTGGAAGAAGTGCGGCAGATTTATTGCGACACGGCGTCGCTGGCCAGTTTGCACTTGATGCAAGTCCTGTTGGCCGAGCGCGGGCTTAAACCGGCGTTGCTGCCCTTGGCGGGCTACGAGGCGGCGCCGGCGCTGAAAAACGTTTTCTTGATCGGCGACCAGGCCATTGAGTTCGCCCGCTCCTCGCCCCCGCATGAAATCTGGGACCTGGGCGCGGCGTGGTATGAATTGACGCGGCTGCCGTTCGTCTATGCCGTCTGGGCCATGCGGCGCATTCCCAACGAACCGTTGCGCCGCCGTCTGCGCGAGGCGCGGAACTTCGGCCTCGACACGCTGGACTACATCATTTCCAGCCGGACGGAGTTCGATTACGAATTTCGCAAGGACTATTTGGGCTGGCACATTCATTATCACCTGGGCGCGGACGAACGGCGCGGGATCGCCCGTTTCCTGGAACTGTTGCGCAAGCACGGCATGGGACCGGGGCACGAGCCGCGATTTGTCACCTAGACCCCTGGAATGGAAACGGTCACTCTTGCCCGGCACGCGATGGCGACCCGTTTTGAATTGGTGCTGCACGGCGAGGACGCCAGCCGCCTGCGCGCGGCGGGCGAGGCGGCGCTGGCGCAAGTGGAGCGGCTGGAAGCGCAATTGAGCCTCTACCGGCCAGGCAGCGAGATCAGCCGCGTCAACGCCCTGGCCGCGCGCCAGCCGGTGCGGGTGAGTCCTCCGACCTTTCGGCTGCTGCAACACGCCCGCCAACTCCATCACGAAAGCGGGGGCGCCTTCGACATCACCGTCGCGCCGCTGGTGCGCTGCTGGGGTTTCATGGGCGGCGGGGGGCGCGTGCCCGCGGCGGAGGAACTGGCGGAGGCCCGCCGGCGGGTCGGCTTTTCTCACATTATGCTTGACGAATCGGCGGTCACGGTGCGCTTCGATCTGGAGGGCGTGATGATCGATTTGGGCGCCATTGGCAAGGGTTACGCCATCGACCGCGCCGCGGAAACATTGCGCGAGGCCGGCGTCACCAGCGCCCTGCTCCACGGGGGCACCAGCACCGTCTATGGGATTGGCCGCCCGCCCGAAAGCCCCGGCTGGAAAGTGGCCATCGCCGCCTCGCCGGACGAAACCCGGGCGCGCGCCACCGTGACGCTGGAAGACAACGCGCTGTCCGTCTCGGCGATTTGGGGAAGGAGCTTCAAAGCCGATGGCAAAACCTTCGGGCACGTCCTGGACCCCCGCACCGGCCAGACTGTCAACAATACCGCTCTCGCGGCGGTCGTCCTTCCCTCCGCCACGGAAACCGACGCCCTCTCGACCGCCCTGCTGGTCCTGGGGCTGGAGGGCCACGACGCCATCGCCCGGCTGCGCCCCGGAATGCGCACGCTCGTCATGGCGTCGGCGGAACAGGGTTATCGCGCCGAGGCGCGGGGCCTTACGCTGGCGGCCTGGGAACTTCCATCGGGCCGCGGGTGACGCCGAGTTGGTGGCGCAATTTCAATTGGCGCCACACTTGCCCTCCCGTCACCTCGCCATTGAGCAAGGCCTGGTAAGTGGAAATGGTGCGCGCGGTTTCCTCGGCGCTTTCGTTGACAAACTCGATCCGAAAATGGCGGGCGCCGAGAGCCAACAATCGCGCCGCGTATTCGGCCCCCGTTTGCGCGCGCGCGTTGAACACCGTGTTGCGGCATCCCGCGTCGGCCTTGAGCGGGTGCCGCTGGCCGGCGCGGTCGCGGATTTGGACCGCGCGCGTGTCGCATGGGCGGCCGCAATTGGTGTAATCGGTCCCCTGGCTCAGGAAGGCGCAGAAGAGGCAATGCTCCATGTGAAACATCGGAATATGCTGATGGAGGGTGATCTCGAACCATTGCGGCGGCGCCGATTGCAAGAGCGCTTCCAATTGGGCGATGTTCAAATCGTAAGAGGCGGTCAGGCGCTCCAGGCCGAAATGATTCTTGAAATAATCGGCTGCAAGAGCATTGGCCACGTTCAACGAATAATCCCCAATGCACCGGCAGCCCGCGAAAAACTTCAAGTGATCGTAATTGCGGACCAGATAGCCGTCGGCCTCGCTGGAAAGGGTCTGGCGCAGAATCCATTCCTCGCCCGTTTTGAAAATGCGCGGCGGCGCGACGAAGATTTCCGAGCGCGCGTCGGCGGCGCGGAAACGGGCCACCGCCTGGCGATATTTTTTTGGGTCTTCAAAATCGCAATAAATCGCGCGCAAATCGAAGGCGAGCGCCGCTTCCAACTGCGCCAGGTCGCGCACCAGAACAATCAGCCCCGGCGGGCCCGGGGGAATATCCACAATCGCCGTGGGCTGGCCGCGCGGCGTTTCCCGCAAGGTCCATCGCGGGGGCCGGGCGCGGGATTGTTCGATTTGAGCGGCCACGTCGCGGCGCAGGCGGTTGAGTTCGCTCATGGGCAGGATGACGTCCCCTTCGAGCTTGTTTTCCAAGCGCCCCAGCTCAAAGGGCGTTCCGCCCAGGCGGCCCAATTGCTGGCGCAACAACTCCGTGGTGAGCGGCTGTTTGCGGGCGGCTTCCAGCGGCATGGCTGAATCCACCCGCGCCACGTGCCCCAATTGGTCGCGCCCGACCAGAGTCAAGGGCGCGCCGGCGTGGCCGTGCGTTTCCATCTCCAGGGGCCGCCGAAAATGCGGAGCGTCTCCGGAAAAACTCCGGCGCAATCCTCGGTCCAACTCCGGGTCGCTCGTTTTCCAAACTTTGTCGCCCGGATGAACGCGGCTGAAGTCGATGTGGCCGAAGAGCTGGATTTGCGCCTCGTCATTGAGAGAGAGTTTGGACACGCGCCCGCCCTCCTCTTCCTCATCCGGCCGGCCCGCGTCAAAAACAATGCCATCGCCCGGTTTGAGCGGAGCCTGCAAGCGCACCACGACGCCGTCGTGCCCGACGCGCTGGACCTCACCGAGGTAAACGCCGCGTTTTTTGCCGAAACGGCCATGCACCAAACGCTGGTTGTTGACGCCGCCAAACCATCCGGTGTAAAGGCCGCGCGAAAAGGCCATTTCCAGGTTGTAGCGGATTTCGGACGGCTTCCGGCCGCACAACCCGTCCAACGCACGGCGATAAACTTGCGTAATGTTGGCGACATACTCCGGCGATTTGAGGCGGCCCTCGATTTTGAGCGACGCCACGCCGGCGCGCGCCAACTCCGGGAGCAGTTCCAAGCCGGCCAGGTCCTGGGGGCTTAAGAGGTAGCGGCGGTCGCCCAGCGGCACCAATTGGCCGTCACAAATCAACTCGTAAGGCATGCGGCAGGCCTGGGCGCATTCGCCGCGATTGGCCGAGCGCCCGCCCAGGGCCTCGCTTGTCAAGCATTGGCCGGAATACGCGATGCACAGCGCGCCATGGACAAACACCTCCACCGGGAGTCCCAGCGGGGTGATCTTCTCGATTTCCTTGATTGAACATTCCCGCGCCAGCACCACCAGCGAGCAGCCCAGGGCGCGCGCCAATTCCACTCCCGCGGCGCTGGTGATGGTCATCTGGGTCGAGGCGTGAATGGGGAAATCCGCCGACAATTGGCGGATCAGGCGGCATACGCCCACATCCTGCACGATGGCGGCATCGACTCCGGCGGCGATCAATGTGCGCAGGTATTGTCCGGCCGCGGCCATTTCATCCGCGAAAACCAGGGTATTGAACGTCACGTAACCCTTGACGCCGCGGCGGTGCAAAAACTCCATGAGCGGCGGCAAGTCGGCTTCGGTGAAATTATTGGCCCTCATGCGGGCGTTGAAGCGGTCCAGGCCGAAATAGATCGCATCGGCCCCGTTTTCGACCGCCGCCTTGGCGCACTCCCAGTCGCCGGCCGGGGCGAGCAATTCCGGGCGGGGGAAGTCCCGCCGGGAGGAGGCTTGTTGTTCGACTGTCGGGCTGGCCGTCATTGGCGCGCCCTCACAGTAAGGCCGTTTGGCGCGGAGTTCAATCCAACGCGCATTTTGCCGCGGCTGACCGATCGCGGACGGGACTGAATTCTTTTTTTGCGAACGCGCGGCGGGGTGCTATAGTAAACGAGGAGTCCGACCATGGACACGTACGAGACCAAGTGTAGTCGCGCGGAGAAGATCGAGTTGGTGATAGCGCTGTTATTGGGCAGTTTGCTTGCCTGGTTGACGGTCACCTAAAGCGGCGGTTCATCTCACCGCGGCCGGTTTGCACGCGTTGCCCGGAAGCGCCACCGCTCATGGGGAACGCTGGATGCCTGTCTCACCACGCGGCCGGCAAGGCTGGCGCCGCAGTTCTCCAAAACGAATGGGCTTTGACATCCTCGTTGGATTGGCGTCACAATCGGTCACACGCTGATTGCGAATCTGGTTTATGAAACAAGCCACATGTCGATCCATGGTTGTCCTCGCGGCCCTGATGACACTCCCGTTAACTGTTCGCGCCGATGAGCCGCCGGGCGGCGCCTTGAGCGCCAGCCTTGACAATATTTACCGCCTCTACAACGTCGAAACCCGCTCCATCAGCCCGGAGAACTTCACTGGCGAAAAGGGCAAGGCGGGCATGGCCACCGAAGGCACGGGCAAGAACGCCGCGCGCGATCTAGGCCAGGGCTGGAAGGTCTCGCCATCGGTCCGCATCGACGGCAAGAGCACTTTTACGCTGGCCGAAATCACCGGCCCCGGCTGCGTGCGGAGCATCTGGATGACGCCGACCGGGAATTGGCGGACGTCAGTGCTGCGTTTTTATTGGGATGACGAAACCGATCCGTCGGTGGAGGTTCCCGTGGCCGACTTTTTTGCCAGCGGTTGGGCGCAATGGGACCGATGTCCCCTGATCAAGTCGGCGCCGGTGTGCGTCAATCCCCGCTGCGGGTTCAATAGTTATTGGCAAATGCCCTTTCGCAAGAAATGCCGCATCACGATGGAGAACCTGGCCGACGAGGCGATGGTCCTTTACTACCAGGTCAATTATGCGCTGGGAGAGGTTCCTGACAACGCGGCCTATTTCCACGCGCAGTTTCGGCGCGAGAATCCGCTCAAGGCCAAGGGGACCTACACCATCCTGGACGGGGTGGAAGGCAACGGGCAGTACGTGGGCACGTATCTGGCCTGGGGCGTTCACAACACCGGCTGGTGGGGCGAGGGCGAGGTGAAATTCTTCATCGACGGCGACAAGGAATTTCCCACGATTTGCGGGACGGGCACGGAAGATTACTTCTGCGGATCGTACGATTTTGAGGGCAAGGGGCCGGATGGCAAGACCGCCTACACGGAGTTCACCGCGCCTTACACCGGTCTGCCGCAGGTCATCCGCCCGGACGGGCTTTATGATTCGGTTCAGCGTTTCAGCCTTTACCGCTGGCACATTCCCGACCCTGTTCGTTTCCAGCACGATCTCAAAGTCACCATTCAGGCCCTGGGCTGGCAACCGGGCGGGCGCTACCTGCCTTTGCAGGACGACGTGGCCTCGGTCGCCTTTTGGTATCAACAGGAACCGCACAAGAAATTCCCGCCGTTGCCCACGCGCGACGAATTGGAATGGCATTGACGCATGGCTGAGGACCCAAGAGCCGACTCCCGGATGCCCCGGCGGAGATTCCTCAAAATATCCGCCGCAACCGCGGGCGCGTTCGGCGCGCTTGGCGGCGCGGAGGGCGGGCCGCCCGCGGCCGCGGCATCAACGGCTCCATCGCGGGCCTCCAAGCGCCGGCGCGGCGGCTACAGCGGCGATTACCTGAGCCATGTCGCGTTTCCGATGGGGGGAATCGGAGCGGGCATGATATGTCTTGAGGGCACCGGGGCGCTGTCGCACGTGTCGCTGCGCAACCGGCCCGATCTCTATAATGAGCCGTGCGTCTTCGCGGCCGTGACCATCAAAGGCCCCCGTCCGCTGGCGCGCCTGCTGGAAGGTCCGGTTCCCGCGCGAAAAATCTTCGACCCGCCAGGCTCGGGCAACGGCGAGGGCGGCACCACTTACGGACTGCCGCGCTTTGGCCAGGCCCTTTTCCAGTCGCGGTTTCCGTTCGGCACGGTTTCTCTTACGGATCGCCAGGCGCCGCTGGAGGTCGAACTGACGGGCTGGAGTCCGTTTGAGCCCGGCGACGCCGATAATTCGAGCCTGCCGGTGGCGGCGCTGGAGTACCGATTCACCAGCCGCGCCGGCTCGCCGCTGGAGGTCGTGTTCTCGTTCAACGCCAAAAACTTCATGGCGCTGGAGGGCTGCCCGAGCGCGGTGCGGCCCATTACAGGGGGCTTCATACTTTGGAACGGCGCCCCGCGGGAGAGGCCCTGGGAGGAGGGCGCCTTTTCGGCCACCGTCTCCGATCCAGATGTCAAGATGAATTATGCGTGGTTCCGCGGCGGGTGGTGGGACGCATTGACCATGGCGTGGGAGGATGTGGCGCGGGGCGCCTGCGAGGAATCCCCTCCGCCCGCGGACGGCGGCCCCAGTCCCGGCGCGACCTTGTCGGTACCGCTGCGATTGGAGCCGGGGGCGTCCAAAACGATTATCCTGCGGCTGGCCTGGTTTTCCGGCCAAACCAATTTTCACATTGGCAACGATCCGGCGGGCCTGCCGCCCGCCGCGCGCTCCGAACTCTACCGCCCCTGGTATTCGGAGCGGTTCAGCGACATCAACAGCGTCAGCATTTACTGGCGGGACCACTACGACGAGTTGCGCCAGAAGAGCGCCCGGTTCACCGAGTGCTTTTACGACAGCACCCTTGCGCCCGAGGTGGTGGAGGCCGTCGCCGCGAACCTGAGCATTCTCAAGTCGCCGACGGTATTGCGGCAGACCGACGGCCGGTTGTGGTCGTGGGAAGGGTGCGGGGATGACAGCGGATGCTGCCACGGTTCCTGCACGCATGTCTGGAATTACGCCCAAGCCATCCCTCACCTGTTCCCCGCGTTGGAACGAACCTTGCGGGAGACGGAATTCGGCCCATCGCAAAACGCCGCCGGGCATCAGATGTTCCGCTCGTCGCTCCCCATCCGCCCGGTGGAGCATGATTTTCACGCGGCGGCGGACGGGCAATTGGGCGGGATCATGAAGGTGTATCGCGAGTGGCGGATCTGTGGAAACACCGGTTGGCTGCGCGCCCTCTGGCCAAAGGTCCGGACGAGTCTGGACTACTGCATCGAGACGTGGGACCCGCGCCACGACGGTTTGGTGGAGGAGCCGCACCACAACACTTACGACATCGAGTTTTGGGGGCCGGACGGGATGTGTACGAGTTTCTACCTCGGCGCGCTTCAGGCCGCCACGGAAATGGGGGCCGCGCTGGGCGACCCAACGCCCCTTTACGCCGATCTGTTGGCAAAGGGCAAGGGGCGGGCGGAGACGGAATTGTTCAACGGCGAATACTTTTTTCAGCGGATTCAATGGAAGGGTTTGCGCGCGCGCCACCCCTTGGACAGCGAAGGGGCAACCGGCGATTCGCCGGAGGCTGTGGCGCTGTTTCAGAAGGAAGGACCGAAGTACCAGTACGGCGCGGGCTGTTTGTCGGATGGCGTGCTGGGGGCGTGGCTGGCGCTGGTATGCGGCGTGGACCAGGCCCTCGATCCGGCCAAAGTCGCCAGCCATCTGCGTTCTGTCTATAATTACAATTTCAAGCGCGACCTCTCCGGTTATGCGAATCCGCAGCGTCCGTCCTACGCCGTGGGGGTCGAGGGCGGCCTGCTTCTCTGCACCTGGCCCAAAGGCGGCGAACTATCCCTGCCGTTTCCGTATTCGAACGAGGTTTGGACTGGGATTGAATACCACGTTGCGACGCACCTGATGCGGGCGGGAATGGTGAAGGAGGGGCTGGAAGTGGTGCGCGCCTGCCGCGCGCGTTACGACGGCCGGGTGCGCAATCCGTTCGACGAGTATGAGTGCGGCCACTGGTACGCGCGGGCGATGTCCTCCTACGCCCTGCTCTTCGGATTGAGCGGGGCGCGCTACGACGCCGTTGAAAAAACACTTTACATCGACCCGCGCGTGGAGGGGGATTTTCGGTGTTTCCTGTCCACGGCCAGCGGCTACGGAACCGTTGGCGTGAAAAAGGGGAAGCCGTTTTACGAGGCAAAAGCCGGGACGCTGGAAATCCGCGATATTCAATATCGCCGGACGGCGTGAAGAAGGGCAGGCCCGCGAAGGGCTGGCGGCTCCGAACTGTTCGGAGCCACGGTGGAGACTTTTTGCTTGGAACGGGGCGAAGGCGCCCTTAGCATGGCCACAGAAAGGTACTACATGAGAACATTGGCTCGAATCACACACATCATTTCCCTCGTTATGGCTGTCGTGCTGGCCGCTGTCGCGGCGCAGGCCCAAACGGCGCCCAAGAAAATCCTGTTCTTCTCCAAGTCCTCCGGCTTTGAACATGATATGATCAAAAAGCGGGGAGACGCGCCAAGCCCGGCCGAGAAGATACTTGCCGAGCTGGGACAAAAGAACAACCTGGAGTTCACTTTCAGCAAGGACGGGAGCCTGTTCACGCCCGCCTACCTGGCGCGGTTCGACGCTTTCTTTTTCTATACGACAGGTGATTTGACCAAGGTGGGCACCGACAAGAATCCGCCCATGACCGCGGAGGGCAAGGCGGCGTTTCTGGAGGCCATCCACAATGGCAAGGGGTTCATCGGCACGCATTCGGCGACGGACACCTTTCATACCCCTGGCGGAAGCTGGGAGGCGAACGGCGACAACGCCGATCCATATATCAAGATGATCGGGGGCGAGTTTATCATCCACGGTTCGCAACAGGCGACGCGGCAGATTTGCGTGGACAAGAGTTTTCCGGGCATGAGCGCGGTGCCGGATGATTTTGGCCCGCTGGAGGAATGGTATTCCCTGAAGGATTTCGCTCCGAACCTGCATGTGCTCCTGGTGCAGGACACCTCGACGATGAACAAATCGGGCGGCAATGCAAAGGCGTATGACCGGCCGAATTATCCCTCAACGTGGGCGCATCTCTACGGCAAAGGCCGGGTTTTTTACACGAGCATGGGACATCGGGAGGACGTATGGACCAGCCCGGTATTCCAAAAGGTGTTGCTGGGCGGGATCAACTGGGCGGTGGGCAACGTCGAGGCCGATGTCACTCCCAATCTTGAGAAGGCAGCGCCGCAGGCCAATGTCCTGCCAAAGCCCTGACCGAGGGAACATCATTCCAAAGGAAGCGGTGGAAGGGCAAAAGCCGGGGATTTTCTCGCGCTGTCGCTGAGGTCGCAAAGACAAAAGGAAAATGGGTCTTTACCACCCGCCGTCTCTTGTGGCATCACCCATGCCTTACATCACATCCGTGAACGAACAGGTCTATCTGGGAATCGATCTCGGTGCCGAGAGCGGACGCGTCATGGCCGGCGCGTGGAACGGACGCCAAATCCGCGTCGAAGAATTGCACCGCTTCGCCAACGGGCCGGTCTCTCTGGCCGATTCCCTCCGCTGGGACGTCCTGCGCCTTTGGTCCGAAATCCAGCACGGCCTGGCCATCGCCGCCAAACATTTCGGCGACAAAATCGTCTCCATCGGCGTCGATACCTGGGGTGTCGATTCGGTCTTGCTGACCAAAAACGGCGAAATGCTCGGACAGCCCTATCATTATCGCGATAGCCGGGTCAACGGCATGTTCGAGGCCGCCTTCCGGCGCGTGCCTCGCGCTGAAATCTTCGCGCAAACGGGCCTGCAATTCATGGAGATCAACACCCTCTACCAATTGCTCGCCCTCCAACGCTCCCACCCGGATTTGCTGGCGGCGGCCGATTGCCTGCTCATGATGCCCGATTTCTTTCATTGGTGCTTGTGCGGCTCGCGCGTGGCCGAATTCACCGACGCCACCACCAGCCAGTGCCTCAACCCGGTGCGGCGCGATTGGGCCTTCGATTTGCTTTCCAAATTCGGTCTGCCTGCCAGGATTTTCCCCAGAATCGTGCCGCCGGGCACCGAACTGGGCCGGTTGCGCCAATCCGTTTCGCAATGCACCGGCCTGGGCCCGGTCAAGGTCGTCGCCCCTCCCACGCACGACACCGCCTCGGCGGTGGCCGCGATTCCCACCGCCAATACCGGCGCGGCCAATTGGGCCTACATCAGCTCGGGCACCTGGTCTTTGATGGGTGTGGAAACAAAAAACGCCCTCCTCTCCGAGCGCGTGCTCCAGCTCAACTTCACCAACGAGGGCGGAATCGACGGCACGTTCCGTTTGCTCAAAAACATCACTGGCCTTTGGCTGGTCCAGCAATGCAAAAAGGCCTTTGAAACCCGCGGCCGGAACCTCGATTACGCCGAACTGGCGCGTTTGGCCGAGGAGTCCCCGCCAACCGGCGCAACCATCAATCCCGACGACCCCCGTCTCGCCAATCCCCCCGACATGCCTGCCGCCATCCAATCCTGCTGCCGCGAAACCGGCCAGGCGGTGCCGGAAACCGAAGGCGCCCTGGTGCGCTGCGCTTTGGAAAGCCTGGCCGCCAGATATGGCGGCGTCCTGGCTGGCTTGGAGGAAGTGTCCGGCTCGCGTATCGACGTCATCCATGTTGTCGGTGGCGGTTCGCGCAATCAGTTACTCAACCAACTGACGGCCAACCGTTGCCGGCGGCGGGTCGTCGCCGGACCGGGCGAAACGACCGTTCTGGGCAACCTCCTCTCCCAGGTCAGGGCCGCCGGGGAACTAAAGTCCCTCTCGGAAATGCGCGACGTCGTCCGCGCCGCCGGCCAACTGCAAATCTTTGAGCCGCGCCCATAGCCTTTGCCCGTGCCTCCACTTCAGGAAAATCCCTACCTCCAATTCTTCCAATCATGGGCAGCCTGCGGAAGTGCCTGTCTCTCTCCCCAAACCCTCCCCATTTTTGCGTCTTTTTGCGGCCAACCTCCTCTCCATCAATGAATTGCGCCTATCCCAGTCCGTCGTCTTTGATATCTATGCGTTCCTTGCGGCCAAGCCCAAAAGAATCTCCAAAAATTCCGCGCTTTTTCCCCCAGTCGGTTTTTCTCCCTCGTGGAAATGTGATCAACTCCTGCGCGTGAAGGCATGGATGATGCCCTTATTGGGAAATTCGCGGGTCGATCAAGCAGGCGCCCAAAACGCCCGCGCCACCCTTTCCCGTCCCCTTCTTCCCGGCGCGCCGCTTTTGGCAATTTCAACAGATAAGATACCCTTATTCATCCGAGCAGGCATTAGGACAACTTTTAAACTATTAACACTATTTTTTTCTTTTCCCTCATTTTATGAACGACAGACCCCGTTCCCCTTTCCCTTTCCCCCCGTCCCCGCTCCAATTACAAATGACAAATTTTCAATTTCCAATTCCCAATGGATTCTCCCGCGCAGAGACGCCGGGTTCGCAGAGAAAAAAGGAAAAATGATTGCCTTCTCTGCGCCCTGCGACTCCGAGCGAGGCTGCCTTTTTAAACTCGCTCACACCCGAAAATCCTCAAAAACCCCGGCAATTGCTGCAATTTGCGACCACTTGCCGCCACTTGCCCCGCAGCCGCTCACCGTTCACCCGTGATGGCCCCCACTTTTCCCTTTTATGGCAGTGCCTTTGCCGTTACGTTCTCTCGCATGGCTAAACCTGTTTTAGGCCGCGGGTTGACCGCTCTGCTCGCCAGCCCCGGCGCGCCGGCGCAAGCGGCGGAGAGTGCGTTTCAGACTCCTCCGCCCGCCGCCGCCGCGGGAGGCGAAGAGGTCCGCCGGGTCCCCGTGGCAAACGTGCGCCGATGCCCGCTGCAACCACGCAAGAATTTCTCCGCCGAGTCCCTCCAGGAATTGGCCAACTCGATCAAGGAACAGGGCATCGTCCAGCCCCTCATTGTCCGCCAGCGCGGCAACAACTTCGAGCTGATCGCCGGCGAGCGCCGCTGGCGCGCCGCCCAAATCATCGGCCTGGCTGATGTCCCCGTCATCGTGCGCGAAGCCGACGACCGCGCCGTGTTGGAGCTGGCCCTGATCGAAAACCTGCAACGCGAGAATCTCAATGCCATCGAAGAAGCCCAGGGCTACGCGCAATTGATCGGCCAGTTCCAACTGACCCAGGAAGAGGCCGCCGGCAAGGTCGGCAAAAGCCGCGCCGTTGTCGCCAACGCCCTCCGCCTCTTGAAGCTGGCGCCCGAGTTGCAGGACTATGTCCGCGACGGCCGCCTTTCCGTCGGACACGCCAAGGTCATCCTGGGACTCGACGCCCCCCAGGACCAGCGCATCGCCGCCGAGCGCGTGCTCAAGAAATCCCTCAATGTCCGCCAGACCGAGGAACTGGTCGCTTCCCTGCAGCACACCGCCGTTCCGGGCAACGGCCAGCAGGCCGCCCCGCCCGCCCCCATCCGCGACGCCCACTTGGCCGACTTGCGGAATAAAATCCAGGCGCGCTTTGGCACAAAAGTCATGCTGCGCTACCGCGCCGGCAAAGGCGCCATTGAAATCAGGTTTTTCACCGATGACGACCTGGCGCGCATATTAAAGGTGGCCGGCATTGACCTCGATTGATTTTTACCCATCAGGGCACTTTTACTAATAACATGATGAACACACTGGAACTCCGCGCCTCCTGCGCGCAAACCCTTCTGGCCAACACCGCCAAGGCCGCTCACCTCACCGCCTTTGTCGGCCTGGATGGTTTCGTGGATGAAATCCTGCACGTGGTGGACAAGCGCGAGAGCGCCGAAGTCTATCAGCGCCTCCCCACCATCGCCCAATTCGCGCAAAGGCTCGCCGCCGCCGCGGGCAAAAGCACCAACGTCGAATTGGTCACCCAAATCACCAAACTCGGCGGCAACGGCCCCATCATGGCCAACGCACTGGCCGGGTTCGGCCTCAAGGTCACCTATCTCGGCAACCTAGGCTTTCCCAACCTCCATCCCGTCTTCCGCGATTTCGCCAAACGCGCCGAGGTCCATAGCATCGCCGAACCCGGCACGACCGACGCGCTCGAATTCGACGACGGCAAAATTATGATTGGCAAACACACCTCCCTCAAGGATGTCACCTGGGAAAACATCCTCGCCCGCTTCGGGCGCGATCGGTTCACCGCCAAGTTCGCCGCCTCCGACCTCATCGGGTTTGTCAACTGGACGATGCTTCCTTACATGAGCAATGTCTGGGAATCCATTCTGAAGGAGATTTGCCCCTCATTAAAACCCCCGCGGCGGATCATCTTCTTTGACCTCGCCGACCCCGAGAAACGGACGCGGGCCGACATCCTGCGCGCGCTGGAATTGATCGGCCGTTTCGAGGCCCACTTCAACGTCATCCTGGGCCTGAACGAAAAGGAAGCCCACGAAATCGGCGATGTCTTCGGCATCAAGCCCAAGGGGGCCACCCCGCAAGCGTTGGGCGATTTTGCCGTGCAACTGGCCGCCCGCATCCAGGCCGGCACACTGGTCGTCCATCCCGTTACTTACGCCGTGGCCGTCACCGCCGACAAACTGGACCTGGCCGACGGCCCCTTCACCCCCAAGCCCTTGATCACCACCGGCGCGGGAGACCATTTCAATTCCGGCTTCTGCCTGGGCAAACTGCTCGGTCTGGACAACCGGATGAGCCTGCTGACGGGCGTCACCACCAGCGGCTACTACGTGCGCACGGCCCAAAGCCCCTCCATCCCGCAAATCGCGGATATGATGCGCCTGACCGCGCCATGAGCTTGGAAGTCGTCCAATACGGCCATCCGGCCCTCCGCCAAAAGGGCGTTCGCATTGAGAAAATCACGCCGGAGATCAAAAAACTCATCGCCGACATGTTCCAAACGATGTACGCCGCCAAGGGCGTCGGCCTGGCGGCGCAGCAAGTCGGGCGCCCTTTGCAGTTGACAGTCCTGGACGTGCGCGGCGTCACCGACCGCCCCTCCACACTCGAACGCGACGGCAAGGCGTCCGAACCGAACAGCTTCATGCCCCTGGTCCTGATCAATCCCGAAGTCAAGCCGCTGGGCGAGCCGGAGGCCGCCACGGAGGGATGCCTGAGTTTCCCGGAGATTTTTGCGCAGATCAAGCGCCCCGGCAAGGCGGAGGTCCGCGCCCTCAACGAGAAAGGCGAGCCGGTTGAATTCCGTTGCGGCGGTCTGTTGGCTCGCGCCATCCAGCATGAAATGGATCACCTCAACGGCGTCCTCTTCATCGACCGCATGACCCGCGCCGACAAAGACGAGCTCAAGTCGCAATTGGACGAGATGCAAGCCAGGACCAAAGCCGCGCTGAAGGCCAAAAAGTGAGCGACTGGGAACGGGTGTGAGACAAAATTCTTCTCCGCCCCATTGTTGCGGCGGAGAAGTATATGTGGCCCAATAGACTCCTTTCGGGCTGCGTTTGCCCTCTCTCCCCGCTTGCGGGGAGAGAGACGGAGAGAGGGGT
>Ga0326727_10008330_pt1 | contig 26428 bp, 31 predicted proteins | sample MB2enrmetagenome_FD_207643 | JGI IMG/M metagenome (GOLD analysis project Ga0326727, IMG submission 207643) | Lab enriched peat soil microbial communities from McLean, Ithaca, NY, United States - MB29MY | ecosystem: Environmental > Terrestrial > Soil > Wetlands > Peat | place: USA: New York...
GATGGGCTCGAGGCGATTCGAACGCCCGACCTTCGCCGTGTAAAGGCGATGTCATAACCAGCTAGACCACGAGCCCTCAGGGTATCCTATCACACGTTCGTATATTAAGGTTATTGCGCGCCGCGGGCGCTGCTAAACAAACCGTGGCCGCTACTGGCTCAAAAAGCGCAAAATGCGATCTTTTCTTGCTTAACGATGCGCGTATCTTGACTATGACGCCGGCGCTGGCGTGGGGGCGGTAATCTCCTCTCCCCACCCCATCATCGTCTCGTACATCTCGATGGCCTTGAGAAGCGTCGCTTCAGTATAGTCCCCGACCTTGTACGCCCACCAATACGGCTCTCCTCGGCGCTCAATCTCAAACTTGACCGCCTCGTCCTTAGCAAGCGAGAAGTCCTTGGACTCATCTACGACGATATCACCACTTCCCTTGAGCCGTTCGACGAGAGGTTCCATCTTCGTTGACAGCAGAACCCTAATCCCCCTGTCCGAACCAACCTCGAGCAAAAGATTGCTCTGGGTGCCGACGGAGAACAATCGAAATCGAATACCCTCAGCCTCTTTTTGCGCGCCGCCCCGGTCAATGAAGTTGTGCGTTGCGAGTATCTCTTCAGCTTGTGTTGTGGTCAATTCAGCCATTATATCACTCCAACAGTGGTACCCCCTATTGCGCCGACCGTAAATAAAGGCCTGTCGCTTTATTTGCATCAAGCCGCGTCACACAGATCGCTGCGCAATGTGCCCCGGCCGCGATTGCGCTCCCTTCTACCAAGTCCTTTCCGCGACTGGGACTACCGGGATCCCTCCTCCTTCCTTGTCACGTCCCCAGACAGAGGGCCCAAGTAGACGATGTCGGCCCCTACGTCTTTTTGCTATTTGTTCGAGTTCCGTCTTCCTCAGATGGCCCGCGTACAGGTACAGCGCCTCGCCCGCTACGGCGACAACCCGAAACCGGGGCTGTTTCTCGCCATTTCCTACATTCAGCCGCTCTCTGACGTATATTTTCATCGTGTATCCTCCGGTGACCAACAGCTGGTATTTCACGTGTTAACAATAACAGTTTCGCCGAGGACCCTCGGACACACGCGGACGCAGAGCTCGTATCGGAGATCTCAGCAGAAGAGTTCCTTCACATGCATCGTGAAGAGCCGTGCTCGAGCGAACCTCGGTCGAGCTGCTGCCGCTTGCGGTCAACGTCAAGGCAATCAGAATCGTGGACGGCCTCGTCAGCGGCAACGTTCCTAACACCTTGGACGGGCGCAACGTCGGACCGTTATTCGTGCATAGCCCTTGAGGATTCGACGAGCGCAGGAATACCGTGGCCACTTCGCATTACTTGTGGGGTGGCGATTCTGCAGGACTTGTGGTTCTTGGCCGTGCCCCAAACGTTTTTCGGAATAATGTTGCTATAGAGGGCAACCGATAGGCCGCGTTTCTTTCACCGTTGTTTGAGGAATCCTTCAGCGGCGAGCATCTCCGCGTTGAGTATCGAAGCTCCTGCGGCCCCTCTCACGGTGTTATGGCCCATAAGCGTATACTTTGTGCCCTTGACAACGTCGCGCCTTACCCTGCCAACGGAAACGCTCATTCCGGCGTAGACGTCACGATCAAGCCGAGGCTGCGGCCGATCCTCCTCCTCTCTAACGATTATGGGTCGTTCGGGGGCAGAGGGCAATCCTTTCAAGGGCTGGAGCGAGGCCATCGCTTGCTTTACCTCCTCAGGGGACGCGTCAACGTCCACCCACACCGACTCGGTGTGTCCGTCGATCACCGGGACACGATTGCAGATCGCGCTGACGGTGACGTCCGCGTTGACGACCTTCGTGCCGTTGAACGCCCCGAGAATCTTCGGTGTCTCGGTCTGCATCTTCTCCTCCTCCCCGCCGATGTACGGGACGACGTTATCGAGGATGGCCATCGACGAGACGCCGGTGTAGCCCGCGCCGGAAACCGCCTGTAAGGTCGCGACCTTAACGTCGGTGAGCCCCAGCTCCACGAGCGGTTTGAGCGTCATCACAAGCATAATGGTCGAGCAGTTCGGATTTGTGACGATGAAACCGCTCCAGCCGCGCTGCGCTTTCTGCAGCTCGATCAATTTCGCGTGGTCTTTGTTGACCTCAGGGATGATGAGCGGTACGTCGTCAAACATCCTGTACGAGGCGGCGTTGCTCGAAACCCCGAAGCCGTCGCGGGCGTAATCCGCTTCAACGTTTTCTGCGATATCGGCCGGAAGGGACGAAAAAACCAGTTTCACGTCGTCAGGCATGTCAGTTGATCGTGTCGGAATGACACGAAGGTCGCCTATGTTTTCGGGTAGTGGCGTGCTCAACCGCCAATCGACCGCGTCCTTATAGTATTTCCCTGCGCTGCGCTCAGAGGCAGTGACCGCTCCGACCTCGAACCACGGGTGTGCCTCAAGGAGCTGGCAGAATCGCTGCCCGACGGCACCGGTGGCGCCAAGCACGCCGACTTGTATTAGCTTTGACATTTCTCACCTCATGCTAACGCGATTGCTCCAGATGGGCAGACGTCGACACAGGTGCCACAGTTGACGCAGTCCTCCGCACACACCACGGGCACATCGTCCAATGAAATAGCGGCGGCCGGGCACTCTTCGACACAGGTTCCACACCGCACGCACGCTTCCACATCGATCACCACTACCATGGCAACAACCACTATCGGCTCATGAAAAGGTGGTCATATAACCCTTTTGGTCAGCGGCCTCAGCCTCGCTCCCGTCTTCGGCACGCAGTCCTGCGAAAGCGCCCATACATTGCGAAACGCGTTCAATAATGCTGGCTGACAATGCGCTTCCCGACACGCGCACGCGTGGCCGTGAGCAGCGCAGAAAGTGGACAGCGTCGTCACGACTCATGCGCTGCATCACCTGTCTCATCACCTTACGCTTTTCGAGTCCCTTTAGAACTGTAGTCAAAGAACTTCTCGACAGTATCTCCCGATGTCCATTCCGCTCGAATCCTCGTTCGCTTCTCAGCCCGTCGCAACGCGGACAGAATCATCCGGTTGAGATCTCGCGCGCTTTCTCCTTCAAGCTCCGCCTCAACGTCAAATCCTTGATCTCCTTGTATAATGGTTCCTTTTTCAGCGATAATCTGTTCCAGAACCGGTTTGACGGCTGACGGGTTGTCACTGCTCACGTGTGCTGATACGTTAAACTTCAGTTGCGCCATTTTGCCTCCCCAAAGCGTACGAACTCATTCCGATATATAAAGAATATGCCCGCGAGAAATAAATCGCTGAAACGCGTGAGGCGGAGCAGGACGAGGATGCAAGCACACATGTTAAGCCGGATGGAAACAGAACTGAGATCTGAACACGAGGCCTTCGGCGTTCTCGAGAACGAGGCAAAAATGACATATTGCAAAGAATGCGGGCATAAATTAGGCTTCTTAGAACACGCCGCTGACGGCCTTTGCAACGGTTGCCGGTAACGATTACTGCATGATGAAACGTTGAAAACGCACAGCGCGGCAATAGCCCCGTATACCGGCGCCGAACTCCCGGTTATCACCGTTACCGACGCGATTATGAAGGAAGGTGAGACGGCGCATCACCGAACAGCGACGGTGCTCAAGGAGATCAAAACGGTCAATCTCGGCTATTCGGGAGCGAATCGCGGCGTCTCGATCCCCCTCCCGATAAAGGTGGGGGGCTTTCCGGTACGCTACCGCATAGGTCAATCGCGCGGTCACATCGTCAAACACGACGAGTTGCTTGAAACGTCACGTGGGGACTTGATCGTAAGTAAACCCGTTCGCGGGGCACAAGCCGCTGAGCGCACCGCTGTCGAAAATCGCCAGTTTTCACGTCTATGAGAACGGACTCGAAGTGTGGCAGGACGGCAAGGAGCGCCCCTACCTGTTCGTACTTGATGCGATAGGAAGTGAGATATCCGGGCTGTGTCTCGATAAGCCCCTTAGAACTTAGATTTTCTCTTTTTGGACAAAAACGGAAAGTGAAAGGGCAAATAGGGATAAGCTCTGATCAACAGACGGCGGCGGCCTAAGGCTTCTTTCCCGCTACCTTTATGCTCACCACCGAGTCCGCAAGGTCGCCCAATTCATCAGGAGTCAAGTTGATAGTGTTCCCGATCCCTTGTGTCGTCGGGTCGTTTGCCATGCAGTCAAGCGGGAACGAGAACTCCTCGACGATGCGAACGTTCTCAAATCCCGCGGCCCGAATGGTCTCGAGGTAGGCGTCCTTCATGATTGCGCCGGACAGGCAGCCGACATACGCCGCGGCTGAGTCCTTTACGGCAGACGGGAGCTCTCTCAGCAAGACTATATCAGATACCGCAAAGCGGCCGCTGGGCTTCAGCACCCGAAACGCTTCCCTGAAGACGGCGGCCTTGTCGGGGGTGAGATTAATCACGCAGTTGGAGATAACGACGTCAACAGCACTGTCGGCAACGGGCAAGTGCTCCAGCTCTCCTAGCCTGAAGTCAACGTTGCTGTAGCCGCCCCTGCCCGCATTCGCCCGAGCCTTTTCGATCATTTCGGGCGTCATATCAACGCCGATCACTTGCCCAGTTGCACCAACCGCGTTCGCGGCCAGAAAACAGTCGAACCCGGCTCCCGATCCGAGATCAAGCACCGCCTCGCCTTCCTTCAACGAAGCGAGTGCGGTCGGGTTGCCGCAGCCAAGTCCGAGATTTGCTCCTTCGGGCACTGATGCTAGCTCTTCTTCCTTGTAGCCCACGGCCCGGCTAATGTCGTGCGCCAGATCAACGTTACTGCCACAGCACTGGCTCACAGGAATAAAATTAAGCCTTTCGCCCTTCGCCACCTTCGCATAGCCGTCTCGAACAACGCGCTTTATCGTCTCCTCTTCCATCACCATCACTCCGTTCACGCCAAATCTTTGAAAATAGGGCCTAAAAAGCCCTTGACCGTTGCGGAGAGCTCCTCGACCTTGATCAGAGAGATGCAGCAGACCTCGCCGTCTCGCTCACAGCTGACGGCCGCCAGCTTGTCCCCCGCTCGTATGTGAGCACGATCGCGCAGCTCTTTAGGTAGCACCATCTGCCCCCGCTCGTCAACGCTCACGACTGCTTCAACCTTGCAGCTATTCTTGCCCGCGTCGCCGGGCACACAACATGAAGCTTCTTCTGTCATAGCACTCTACACGATAGTACATTTGTCAGTGTATTTAACCTTTTCTGATAAATCAGAATAATATGAATATTGGTAGAACGTCAAGAACGTAAATCAAGCTATATGTCAAACGGTGACCAAGTGAGTGCGTGGGCTATTCACGATCGAACGTTGACTTAAGCCAGTCCCTTAGTCGGTCACGCACGTGTCTAAAAGATGCACACGGTGTGCCTTCCCGGCATCTGGCACGGGATCGTCAAAGGCGTGATGGAGATACTCCTCCCCGCCAGGAAAAATGGGGCAGCTCTCTTGCACATCGGCGCACAGCGCGACGACGTAAGCGAAGGTCTGGTCGTCAAACTCGTCCAGCGACTTTGCCCGGTGCGAGCTGATATCGATGCCCAGCTCAGCCATGACTTCGATCGCGCACGAATGCACGCTGGTGGATTCATTTCCCGCGCTGTGTCCGTCATACCGGTCAGAGTACCAGGCGTTGGTGAACCCTTCGGCCATCTGCGATCGCGCTGCGTTATGCGTGCACAGGAACAGTATTTTTTTTCTTTGCAGTCATCTTTTCATCTTCATGCCAGCGCCTACGCTTAAGGTCGCGAGCAATTATAACCGGCGATGACAGTATCCGTAACTAACCCTCCCTCAGGGGGAAGTGACGAAAATGCTGACGAACGAGTCATCGGCATCTGCGGTCAGCCTTTTTCGAGTGCTTTGGCAAATTCCTCCGCATCGCGCAGGTCCTTTTCGTTTGGCCGCCCTCGCGCGATCCCGCCGATGAGTTTCATCGGCCCATACGTATCAAACCCCCGGCAGGAGAACTCCCCGACGATGGTCACGCCCTTCTCTTCCAGCTTACTTTTTAGGGCAGAGTGGTGCGACCCTCCACGCGGTGCTCCTCTCGTTGAGAACACAAACGTTTTGGCGCGAAGCGAGGGAAGCGCGTCAACCCACTCGAGCAAGCGCTGATAGTGCTTTCCAAATGCGATTCCTGAACCCAACCCGATGAGATCATAATCGCCGAGTGCCTCGACGTTCACGTCATCAGGATGGCTGACCTCAGCGCTGAGGACTGCTGCCATCGCGTCGGCGATCTTCTTCGTGTTTCCGTGGTGCTCTGACACGCATACGATGAGCGTTTTCATAGGGTCGTATATGCCAGTTATAGGGTTAAACCACTACGTTTCGTTTTCGACCTACACTTGGCACGATAAAAGAGCATTGCCCGCCGCAATGCTGAGCACCAAAAGAGAGACGCTGATCATTGTAATGGCTACCAGACTCCACCTCATAGATAATATGGTTTCCATCGTCATTGAACTACTTTCCGCTACCAGCGCCAATGACACCTGTGACACCCTATGTTGCGATACGGAGCAAAAAAAGCGCCTGCTGCTTCCATCGCGGCCCGCGTCACCTCTTCACTTCTGCGCGCTGAGTAAAGGTGGCTTTTGCCTATAAAATCCAATACTCATTTTGATCTGACGAATCGCCTGCTTTGTGAGCTTCTTTACGCGAGCCTCTTGATCACGTCCGTTACCGAGACGGCATTAGCAAAGAAGTCTTTCCACGCGTCCTCTTTGGGATAGTTCCTGATGGTATACGAGGTCGGGTTGATGTTTGGCAGCTCGTCCCAGGCAAACGGGCTCGCTATGGGAAGCCCCGGCTCAGATCGGGCGGCGTAGGGTGCCACGGAAGTCTGCATGGCGGATATCCGGTTGACGTCGATGAAGATTCGTCCCCTCCTTTTCTCCTTGCCAAGCTCCGTAGTCAGTGCCCCGTCACTTTTTGCGAGGGTTTGCGCTATTTTCAAGGCGAATTCCCTCACGCCATGGTTGTCAAGCTCCCGCGTGATGGGCACCGCAATGTGGTACCCCCTGCCCCCAGTAGTCATCACGTAAGGATTAAACTCCAACGCTTCAAGAAAGCCCTTCAGTTTGAGTGCGGCTGACTGAAGCGACGGTAAATCAGGCAACGACGGATCCAGATCAAATATCATTTTGTCGGGAATTTCCGGCCTGTCAGCTCTCGTTACCATAATGTGGGGAACGATGACCTGATTGCCGAGGTACACGATGCCTGCTTCATCCCTAACGATAACATAGCAGGTCATGGTGCCTTTATGCGTGAGACATTTGCTCTCAAGCCAATCAGGAAAATAGTCGGGCATATTTTTTTGGAAGAATTTCTCGCCGCTGACTCCCTCAGGAAACCTCAACATAGAGATGAGCCGATCCTCTATATGGGGCAGCATCAGCGGTGCGATGTGTTGATAGTATTCGACGAGCGCAGCTTTCGGGATGCCCGTATCAAGCTCCTTTTGGGGGTTCATCACGTGGATTCGGTGCCCGCCGACGTCTATTTCATCGCTCAAGCGATGCTCCTCCCCTTTCTTGACGATTACCCAGTCATTGTCGAGGCGGGTGAATGCATAGGTCCCGTTCAGTTTGTCACCCTTGAGGTAGATTACGAAATGGCCCTTTTCCAACGCCTCGTCGAGAGGCTGAAGCTTTCCGTCTTTTATCGTAATGTTGACGAATTTTCCCTTGTCCCATATTTTGACCGTCCCTGCACCGTATTCGCCTTTAGGTATCTCGCCGGAAAACTCGGCGTAGGCAACTGGATGATCCTCAGTCCTGATCGCGAGCCTTTTATCCCGTGGGTCGTCTGACAGCCCCTTAGGCACTGCCCAGCTTTTGAGAACCCCATCGTGCTCAAGCCGAAAATCAAAGTGTATGCGCCTGGCGTTATGCTTCTGTATCACATACACCGACTGTTCGCTTTTCAGTTTGTCAGGCTTGGGCTCACCCGTCTTGGCAAAGTTCCGTTTCTTCCTGTACTCGTCAAGCAACGCTACGCACCTGGTCTATCGTGCACTCGTCGGCAGGCTTATCGTCCCGCATCCTTACGAAAACTGACGCCCTCAGTCGGTTGTCTTTCGTGTACTGCAAATACCTGACTTCACACACCTTATCGGGGGCAACGGGCTGCACGTTCTTCGGAAGGGCGACGTCGCTGCGTGCGCGAACGAGCACCTTCGCAAGTTCGCTAAGGAGTGACTCGCTAAAGCCCGTGCCCACCTGGCCGACGTAGGTGAGCCTCCCTGTGTCGTATAACCCGAGCGCCAGCGACGCTATCGTCCTTGTCTTCGTGACGTATCCGACGATTACGCAATCGACGGTTTTCTCATCCTTGATCTTGAGCCAGGCGTGCGACCGTCCGGTAACATAGACGCTTTCCTTTTTCTTTGCCATGACCCCTTCCAGATGCCGTGCGGTTACCACGCCCCAGAGGCGCTCGCCGTCGACGGTGCCGGGCATTGTCTGCAGGTTTCTTCCCTCTTCGACGACGCCCGCAAGCAGTCGTTTTCTCGCTGACAGCGGCAGCGTTTTTAGATCCCTGCCTTCCAGTTCGAGTATGTCAAACGCGACGTACGTGGACGGCCGACGGTGGTGCTTCCGTCCCTGCAGCAACGAGAACGACGGGTCCCCCTTTTCATCATAGATTACGATCTCTCCATCGAGCACGCAATCGGCCTTGATTAGATCACCAAACGCAAGCTCGGGAAACTCACGGGTGATGTCCCTGTCGTTTCGTGATGTGAAGCGAAGCGTTCCTGCCTTTTTTTCGCAGAGCGCCCTGTAGCCGTCCAGCTTCGGCTCAAAGATATACTCAGTAGACGTAAGAATCTCTTTTGTGCCCGTGGCAGCGAGCATCATTTCAGACTTGCCTTTAGTGCTTCAACGAGGTTCTCTTCTGTGGTTCGGCTATACTCCTTCTTGTGGATCACGATCGTCTCTCCGCGCGCTTTTCTGTCGACGAGCTCCTTGAGCTCCTCCTCGAACGTATCGTGAAACCTGGTGATGTCAAACTCATCTACCGTAATCTGGCTTAGTAACTGTCGCGCGAGGTCCATCTCGACCTGAGAGAGTTTCGGCGGCTCATCAAGACCACCGACCTGCATTATATCCCGGATCTCATAGTCATAGTTCAGCGTTGTCAGCAGCAGCCCCTGCTTGTACGCCTCAATCGCACAGACGCGTTCCTTTTCCCGCATGACAAACCTGCCAATCGCGGTCTTGGCGGTCTGGTGCAGCACTTCCCTAAACAGGAAATACGTCTTGTCCTTTGGTCGTTCGGGGCCAGCGTAGTAATGGGAGTTGAAAAAGATCGGGTCGATTTGATGGGAGTGAACAAACTCCACGATTTCTATCCACGTGGATTTTTCAGGCCTGATGGACTGAAGCTCCTCATCACTGATGACCACGTATTCGCCTGGGGAGACTTCGATCCCCCTCACGATCTCGTCCTGTGACACCTCTTGCGTGCACGCGTCGCACCATTTCTTGTAGCGTATCGGCGACAGCTTGCCCTTGTGCAAGAGATGTATTTTGACTGGCTTCTGTTCGACCGCCGAGTAGAGTTTTACGGGAATGTTCACCAAGCCAAACGCTATTGATCCTTTCCATAGTGATTTCATTTTGATACACCGATTTTCAACGATAAGCGAATCTGCTCAGCATCTTCTTTTAAGTAGCGCCTTCTTTCTGAGCAGGCTTGTCTGCTTACCGCGCGAGATGATTATAACAGTGAGCTCTCTTCAAAAAAAGTATGCATCTTGAGATCGCATTCAGTCGTTCCTTCGCGTCTATCTGACCGGTCGTGGCCCGATCCCTGAGTCCAGTATCCTCGCAACCGGAGCCCGAGGCACGGGTTGGATATTATGTTCGACCATTCCCGGCGACGTGGCCGCGCTGCCAAACCGTGGCAAGCACTAACGAACTAAGCAGCGGCGATACGATAGCAGTAAAACGAACGCTTTTTCTTGAAAAACCTCTTTTCGCTCGGGGCGATCTTCGCAAGCTTTTTCACACCGCGCGGAGTTCAATGCTATAGAAGTCCTGCTATGCCAACCCCTCTCGACGTCAAGGGAACGATAACACAGAAGGTGGCCCTGATTATCCTTCTTGTCGTCGTCGCCGGGCTCTTACTGGCGTTCACGCCACTCAGGGTGATCGGGTACGGCCTCTTGGCCATAGGCGCCGCCATTTACGTTTTCTCGAGCGTCCGCACCTTGGTGCAGCAGCTCAGGTAACGTCACACGTCGAGCGTTACGAAAGGCGTTTCAGATGCTCTCCCGCTTACGCCTATTTTCAGCGGCCTAAAAACCTAATTCGCGATGCCCTAGCGCCGTAGCCTCTGCCATCTTGCACAGCCTCAAGAACACCTTGCCGCGTTATCCCCCGTATGATAGGGCAGACAGAATTCCGACGTAGGCACACGTCAATGTCAAAAGGGAACCATAAAAGATGAGCAACGTTTTAGAGAACATTAATGTGCTTGATCGTGGTACTTCTATGCCGGCCTCGTTCCGAGCAGTCCTCATATCAAAAAACTCGTCGCTCACGTTGAGCTTATTTTCGACAATCTCGTTGTACAATGCCCTATACGTCTTTTTTTGCCGCAGAAAATATGCGTCTAGATACCAAAAAGCCAGCAAAGCGAAAACAGCTATAAGCGCTTGATATCGTGTGCCGTTCAGCAACAGAAGTATACCGAGCACGGCCACGGTCCATCCCTTGATAATGAATGAATTAGTGGCCATACGGTTTATGATATGTTGAATAGTTCCGATCACTTCCAGTTCATATGAGGAAAAGTTCCCCGCGCGCTGCATCTGATATCACGTTTTCAGTACAGAAAATGACGTAACACGTAAAACGTAACCGTCAGAAGTTAAGTGTTTCCGCTCAAGTGCGTCGAATAATGCACAAGGACATTCTCCCCGTAAATTAAGCGCTGGCGAGAGAGTTTACTTCTGATTCTCAACCACGCGGTCCAAAAAAAGCTACGCTGGCCGCTGCGCGATCACAGTGCGACCTGTGAGCCCCCACGACTGTTCTTGTGAAAAAAGCCAGACAGGACCTCTAACAGTTCAGAAGATCACGTAGCTGTTGCAGCGCGGGCGCAAAAAAATGCATAAACGACTGTGCGCCGCGTGCAACCGAGCCGCAGTGATAAGCTGCCGCGTCCAAAGCTCCAAACTCGCCCGCATAAGATGTCGCTGACTGCCTTATAAGTTTGTCTAAGCGCACGCTCGAGCGCAGTGGACCACCAGACGATCCGAAAAGACCGCCTTGCCTTCCTTGTGAAAGTCGTCCAAAAAACGTTTAGAGAAGCCCGGAAAGGTCTCAAACGCGTGCATATTTCTCGAATGACGTCTGCTGAAATCGGTTCGCAAGCGCGTCTAGGTGATGGTCGTTGTGATCACGGGGTTGAATGCCTCGCGGCCTGGGTGGTGACCGGGGTGGTAGTGCGGAGGTTAGTGGGAGCCGGGCGGCTCGTACGCCCTGAGAGAGGAGCGTGCTAGAGCGGGTAGTGTACGAACCAGAGCATGCACGTGGTGACGGCGTTACATAGCGCCGAAGGACGTCCAGCCGGACCACCCGTTGTTATAGGTCTTTTGCCAGAGGGCGCCGTCGGTGCCGCGCGCAAAGACGTCGATCACGCCATTAGCCGGTGACGTCGCAGCGGGTGACGAGGTCAGATTCCCGCCGAGGGATCCCCACGCCGACCACGTTGACCCTTGCAGCGACTTGTGCCAGAGTGTGTTGTCGGTGCCCTGTACAAAGACGTCGAGGCTGTTTGCATTCTGCGCGTCCGCGGCAGGGCCGGTGCCTGAAACAAGTTGCCCGCCGATGGAGTGCCAGCTGGACCAGGAGGTCCCCCCATTCGTGGTACTCTTCGACCAGAGGGCGCCGTCGGTGCCGCGCGCAAAGACGTCGATCACGCCATTAGCCGGTGACGTCGCAGCGGGTGACGAGGTCAGATTCCCGCCGAGGGATCCCCACGCCGACCACGTTGACCCTTGCAGCGACTTGTGCCAGAGTGTGTTGTCGGTGCCCTGTACAAAGACGTCGAGGCTGTTTGCATTCTGCGCGTCCGCGGCAGGGCCGGTGCCTGAAACAAGTTGCCCGCCGATGGAGTGCCAGCTGGACCAGGAGGTCCCCCCATTCGTGGTACTCTTCGACCAGAGGGCGCCGTCGGTGCCGCGCGCAAAGACGTCGATCACGCCATTAGCCGGTGACGTCGCAGCGGGTGACGAGGTCAGATTCCCGCCGAGAGACGTCGACGTCGACCAGGTCGTGCCATCCCAGTGCTTCCAGTAGAGGGCGTTGTCCGCACCTTCCACAAAGACGGCAAGATTATTTCCCTTCGCGCAAGCAGCAGGTGCTGAGGCAACGGGCGTGGTGCGGCTCTCAAGCGAATCGATTGTAGACTTCAGAGTCTGGACGTTCGTGGGATATTCCATGCTGAGGGCGACTTTGCCCGCTGGATCGATCACGTAGAGAGTCGGCGTGCTCGCGATGTTGTACGTCGAAACTAAGCTTCTTCCGCCGCTTAGGACGAGCCACGGTACCCCCGTCTCTTGGAGGTACTGCTGAATCTCCGCTCTGCTGCCATTATTAACTTCAACACTTATGAACTGGACCCTCGCGTCGTTTGTGTAATAGGTGTTGTACAGGGGGACAAGGTTAGTCTTGGCGTCGCTTATACAATAGTCGCAAGCCCATCCAAAAAAGTCGATGACGACGACCTTCCCCCTGTAATCGCTTAGCTTGTGGCTGTTGCCAGAAGGATCATTCAGCTGAAAATTTGGAGCCTGCTGCCCGTTCGGCAGAAGTGCAAGAGCCGGCACTGTGGCAGACGCGATCAGCAGCACGGTGACCGCGATCAGTAGCATTATTCGCTTCGAGGCCATGACGTCTCCTCGTCAACTCGTAAAGCTGAAGCTCGTAACGCGTAAGAAGGAGCAGAGGTTATAAGCGTTACTATTTATGCGTGAGAGAGCCCTCGCGAGAATCGCAGCCGATTCTATGCAAAAAGGCACACGCGTGACGTCCGCCGACTACTCAGAGTGTGCGCTGGCTCGGGGGGAGCTGCACGGACGGCGCCTTCTCAAGCATGGTCTGGCCGCTCAGTCGTTGGTTTCCCCGTATGATGTCCATGCCAACGACATCGCCGACATCGTGCGCGTTCATCACCGTTATCAGGTCTCTGACGTTGTTGATGTCAATGCCCCCCAGCCGAACGACGATATCGCCCGGCTGAATCCCGGAGACGGCGGCTGGCTGTTGCGCATCACCGCGGTTACTAACACGCCAGGTTCAACGGGGAGCTTATAATATGCCACTTTTTTCGGATTGAGGTCGACCGCGCTTATGCCGATCCACGGACGTACGATTTCTCCACGCTCTATGAGCTGGTTGGCAACCCACATTGCTGGCTCGATCGCAATGGCGAACCCGATGCCTTGCGCAAACTGTATGACGGCCGTGTTCATCCCTATCACCTTCCCTGCGCTGTTTGCCAAAGGCCCGCCACTGTTACCCGGATTGATGGCGGCGTCGGTCTGTATGAGCTGCTCCATGAACGAACCGGCGTCTGGATAGATCGATTGAGCGCACTGACGATTCCTACAGTGACCGTCGGCCCGCCGACGAGGCCGAATGACGTGCCCGTCGCAATTGCCGTCTGCCCGATCTTGACCTCAGCGTGCTTTGCCATCTCAGGCACTGGCAGATCCTCATAACTGACCTGGATGACCGCGATGTCCGTCTTCGTGTCGATGCCGCGTACCTACGCCGCGAGAGGTTCGCCCATCTTGCAGCGTCATTTGTATTTCTTGGGAGCCGAGGAACACATGGGAGTTTGTCATAATATAACCGTCATGACGGATGACAATACCTTATCCGACCCCTTGGACGGGATGCACCTGTAAATAGGCGTCCTGAATAAGCTTAACGTCGCTCAGTTGACAACGCTCGGCATGACTTTCTCAACCGCGGCGACAATCGTGTCATCAAAACTTGCTATGGTATCACCTCGTGCACAACGGTGATGTTCACAAGGCGTTAGCAATTTCCCTCGTTTTCCGTAACTTCGATCTTCTACGCGATGTCATGCTTCGTTCGACTGGACCCGCTGCATTCGTATGTTTCGTATTCGTGATCGTTTCCCTGATTGAAAGCGCGGCAGATATCTTGGGACCGCGTGAGGCAAGCGTTGCGTGCGAAACATGACACCGATAATGTTCACTAGAGTTTCATTAATTAGGCATTGGAACGTGTACCCGTTTCTTAACCGTGCAGCTGTTTCAGTCGATCGTAACGAAAATCGTACACGTAACGGTGCGGGCGTGTGCTCGGTGAGCTAGCAACAACGAAACGGTTAAAGCCGTAAGACTCTTACTAGTATACGGAGCGGTTCCGGTTTATACGCGACCGGGTCCCGCTCCAACTTCGATCACTTAGTGTCTTCTCGACCTTTTTTGTGCTGTCGCGGCGACATTTCGCGTACTTGATCGGGCTGATTGCTGGGTCGCTACGCCGAAAGCACTCGGTCTAACCTAAACAGAATGCATTTTCTGCTGGGATGGTCGGTCTTTTTTAGACGCTTTGTTTCACATTCCTTACGAAAAACTCAACATAAAGCGCAACATAGGCGGTGCAGATCGCAATGTTGCTGTGCCTTTCGTGTATGCACTTCTATCGGCTCTGCCCCGTGCCGGAAAAAATGGAGCCTAAGCGGCAATTTGCGAGTCGCCCATCGTACCGTCCCGAGGGTTGTGCTCAGTTTGAACCAGTAAAGTTCAAACGGGACAACGATTGCGCGCTTCATAAGCAGCCAAAAAAAGCCACGTAACCACGATAGGCTCCATCGTGCGTCGGAAGTCGCTCTCGACAAACGCACAAAGGGCATCGGCTTGAGGCGTTATCCCTTCTCTGCCCAGCTCCGAGCAATCGCCACGTCGACATCGAGCGGGACATTGCGCAGAAACTCAGCCCCCGCCCCTCGCATGTGGTAGGCGACGGTTTCAGCGACTTCGGCAGCGCGTACCTGTGGCGCTTCGACCAGCACCTCGTCGTGCACACAGCAGACGATTTTTGCCCTCGTAGGGCCTAATGCTTCGTGGAGAGAGGCCACCGCCCGTTTCATAATATCCGCAGCAGTTCCCTGAACTCGGGTGTTTAACAGTTCAGTCAGCTTTGGGTCTTGGCCGTCCTCCCACCTGCGTATTCTTCCGCTCAAGGTCCGGATAGAGATCAGCGGTGTGGTGCTCACGCTGCGGTGGAACGCCCGCACGCCTGAGTACGCATCAAAGAAACGCCGGCGAAACTCGATCGCATCTTCGAGGGTAAAGTGCACCCCATAGATGTAATTCGCATATCGCCGTAAGCTCCGTGCGCCCATCCCGTAGATGAGGCCGATGTTCAGCACCTTTGCGATAAGGCGCTCGTCCTTCGTCACCTGGCCAAGGGGCGTATCGAGCACGAGCGATGCGGTCAACCGATGCAAGTCCTCCCCCCGTTGGAACGCCCGCGTCATGGTCTCATCACCGCTGATGTCGGCGACGACCCGCAGCTCAAATTGCGCGTAGTCGGCGATCACGAGGCGATGATCACGTGCCGCAACGAAGCACCCCCTCACTGTACCGTCTCGTGGAATCTGCTGCAGGTTGGGATTGCGGCACGCGAGTCTCCCGTTCACCGTGCCGACCTGAAGAAAAGTGGGATGTATCCTCCCCGTCAACGGATGGACGTGCCGGGGGAGGGCATCCAAAAAGCCGTTTTTGAGCTTTAAGACGTGCTTGTAGCGAATATAGCGGGGTATTGCAGGATGTAGCTCCTCATACTTACGCAACTCGTCCTCTCGCACGTTGCGGACGGGAACGCCTGCGCTTCTGAAGGCGTGCTTCACCTGCTGGGGGCTGCCGAGATTGATGGCAGCGACGTCACCGAGGGTACGCTGTCCCGACGTCGTCAGCTCACGACACACCTCGTACGCGAGGGCCTCCTCCAACCCGTTATAGGTGTCCTGCAACGTCCGCCATTGCCCCATGTCCATGAGCATGCCGTTGCGCTCCATTGCCGCAACCGCGGGGAGGCAGTTGCATTCTAAGCGCATGCAGTCAGTGAGGCCTGCACTCTCGATACGCTCCGATAACGTCGCATAGAGGCTCAAGACCACGCCGACTGTTTGCCCGGCACATCGAAGTTGCCGCTCGGTGAGGGTACCAGCTCGAAAACTGCCGCACGATTCCGGCGTGTGTTCGTCAAGATACGCTCGTGCTACGGTTTTCAGATCGTGTCTTGCCTCCAGCCCTCCCTTAAGCAGTTGCGAGGCAAGCATCGTATCGAAATAAGGGCTTGAGAGGTCGAATCCGGCCTGATAGAGGAGCTTGAGGGTGAGCTTTCCGTTGTGCATTACCTTGACTGCCGGTGTCGAGAAGAGGTCGTGCAGCTTCGCCAACCCCTCTTGCGGCACCTGAGCACAATCAATAACGGCCGGAGGATGGCCGTGCATGGCCAATTGGAGCGTCCGTATCCGATCAACAAAGGTGTCGGGACCCGTGGTTCCGAGCGCTATAGCCACGACCGACGAAGGTGCGATACGCTCAATGATGGTGGTGAGATGCTCCTCGGTGGCGACATACTCGTACGGCGGCGAAACGCTTCGGTGGGACAGCTCTTCACCTAAGTCTGCACGTTTAATACGTGTGTACAACGCCTCGAGCTCCCCCTTGCACGTATTGCCTTGTTATTATTGACGCGTGGATCTTCGAACGGTATCCCCTCAACCGTGATAAACGCGAGATGGGTGCTCTGTCTCTTTCTTGAGAGCTGTATGTTTTGTCCAAAAGAAGGATGAAAGTATTACTCGCCAACGTTCCGTCATTTCAGAACGGAGTTTTGCGCTTTAGACCAAAAAACAAAGCAAACGAGACGCAAATATGTTCTAGCGCATGGCATGACTGAGGTGGGTTGGGAGCATTACAAGCATCCCCTGCCTGAAAACGTTTGCGATACCTGCACGCGATACTGGCAAGGGTCTATCGATCGTGAGTATATAGTCGAAAGGCTTAGATCGATGTCATTTGAGAGACATTACGTCGCCTCACACCAACGCTAACTTTAATAATTAGGTGCGTATGACTTTATGGCTTTACAGCCGAACAACGGCGCTACGCACCATTAAAAGGAGGCACCTGGACATAACCACCACCACAATCACCGCATCGAATCAGTATCCGGCCGTCAACTCCGCAGCGATCTTCACGGTCACCCTCAGGGAGGGCACCACCGGCCTGTCAAAGCCGGTCAGGATCTGGCACATCCTGCCTAACGGGGAGCTACACGAGAACGGGACACACAACACCGGCGCAGATGGAGTCTATAAGTTCACTCACAAGTATGCTTCCGCAGGCCAACGCGTCTATTACGCCGAGTTTGCCGGCGACAGCACGTATGAAGCTTCTTCAGGCACGTTTACCGTTTATGTTGGAACTCCGGCGACGACTGAAAAAGCAAACTAAGCGGACAAATAACAAGCCTGGCTTTAAAAAAGCCATCAAGTTCCCTCTTTATTTCTCTGGTTTTATAACTCACCTCTTGAAACATCGCCTCGCTTTAACCGCTTGCTTTCGTTTTATCAATAAAAATTGATGATTGTCAAGATAAATTGATATAGGATAAGATGCACTTAGATGTTGGAGAGTTTACCTCCACACGGGTATGGCGGGCGGCTGCAATCCTTTCTATAGGGTAATGCCGTTGACATTATCTAGCTACGTGCGGATCCATTTAACTCCTCAAATTGCTCGTGCTGATAAGCGCCGCCATCCCCCGGCCCACAGGCAGAGTTTCTCCCTTTACGTATAAACGGCTCTGGCTGTCCTATGAAACCGTGGCAGATTATATGCAAAGCTTAAAAGAGGCCCTATTTTTTTGGGTGTTATAGGGAGTATTAACATGAACATCACACAAAAAAGTAGCGTGCGTTGTGATCTGCGCTGTTGTCCTCGCTACGTTGAGGGCAGGGTGCACACAGTCGTCAAACCAAACTCGATCGGGCGGCATCGCAGTTACCGATGATGCCGGAAGAAACGTCACCATCGCCCAAACACCTAATCGCATTGTTTCACTCGCTCCTTCCATTACGGAAGACTTGTTCGCCCTCGGCGTAGGCAACAAGGTGGTTGGCGTCGACAGCTATAGCGACTATCCACCAGCGGCCCTCAATATCACAGAAGTAGGCGGATTCAGCACGCCTAGCGTAGAGAAGATCGTTGGCAAGCCCGATGTCGTCTTTGCAAGTAACGAGAGCACATCCGTGATCCCGACGCTTGCTGCTGATGAGATACCGACGGTCGTCCTCAACCCAACCAGCCTAACCGGCATACTGAACAACCTCGCATTGACTGGCAACGTGACTGGTAGTACCTGAAACAGCAGTGCACTTGTCGCGAATTTGACCAAAGAATGGTGAACGTGGAAAACCTCCCTATTGCTTCACACCCGAGCGTGCTCTATCTCGCCTACTGGAGCCCAGCATATACGGCGGCCAACGACACCTTTGAGAATAGTAGCAAGAGGGAGGCCAAGGTATACGCCCCCGGCTCCGAAAAACACGGCCAGGTTTGTCAGTCCGTCGATGCGGGCGTGATGGCCATCGGCGATGAACGCAGCGCTCCCGATCTCATTGCCGACGTTGATGCGAAAGACCGCAACGATCTCGTTGCCCGCAAACCCGATCAGTGACGCTGCCACCACCGCCAAGAGAGACTGCACGGCCTGCGGGTGGAAGAGGCGGGTAATTGATTCGTAGCCTGCCAGAACGGCGATAAAAAGAATACTGAGCGCAATGGCGATGCCGGCCAGGTCCTCCACCTGTCCGTATCCACAGGTAAAACGCTTCGTCGGCTTCCACGTGCTCATGTGAAAGGCGAGCCAGAGCGGGATGGCCGTCAAGGCGTCGCCCACGTTGTGGATGGTGTCGGCCAGCAGCGCAACGCTTCCCGAATAGTAAACGATAACGACTTGCAGGATGGCGGTCGCCATCAATCCTATCAATGACCACTTGAGTACCCAAATCCCTCGTTTCGAGGTGAGGACAGACGGGTCGATCACACCGTGCGTGTGCCGTGTGAATGCTCAAGTGAAGGCGGATGGGAATGCGTATCAGCGCTCAGATGCGGGTGCGTAAGATCCAGCGTTGGCACAGAATCTACGAGCTGTATATCCTCTCTGACTATTGGTCGCAAGCCTACGGGACGTTAAAGCCTCCGCAGAGCGTCTTGGCCTTACAATGTCTCTTCATCCTTCGTATTAACGTAATGGAAGAATACGTCCGGGCTTATGTCGTATATCTTCTTTCCGGCGTGCTCCGCCATGTTGCCTGATGCCAAAAGGATTACGTCAACCCCTCTCGACGCGCACGATATGGCCCGGTTGATGACATCGGCCCCGAAATCAAGTGAAATTGCGTGACGTTTCGCTAGTAGTTTGGCATTTGTTCCCATCGCGCCTATTTTTATTCCTTTGTTGCTTTCGATCAACGTTTTTGCACGCGCAGCAACACGCTCATCGTACCGTTCGTTATCGTGCACTTTGAAGATGGTGACGTCTCCTTTTTTTGGAATGCTGCCCTCTTGCAACTCGACGACCGCGATTGCATCATTTTGTGAGAGGATCTCCCCCTCGCCAGCCCCTTCTGGCGCAACTTCCCACGAACCACGTGAATACGCAAGTCCTACACGCGCCCCCTTCTCCAGCCCGTCTAAGTTTTCAAGAAACTTTATGGACGGCGCTTCCACTTTGTTAACGAGGTCCATTATGTCAGATGGTGCCTCTCCTCGTTTAAAAACAAAGTCTCTCGCTTGTAGTTCGTTGTATACCGAAACAAATGATGGTAATTCGAGGCTTGATCGACCAATGAGTTCTGTGTCCGAAAATACGTGTTCTGGACTCCCTTGCCCGACGACCTTGCCCTCGTGCATGATGATGCATTCATCCGCCCACGAGGCTGCAAACTCCACGTCGTGGGTAGCAACGAGGATTGTTCGTCCTTTGGCATACAGCTCGTCGAGGAGGTCGTTAAACTCAAGGCTACCCAGCGGGTCTAAGCCAGAGTGGGGCTCGTCAAGACATAAGATCTCCGCGTCCATAACCAGGACGCCGGCCAACGCAACCCTACGCTTCTGCCCACCGCTGAGCGCGTCTGGCGATCGGTCTCGGAGATGTGTTATGTTGAGCACGTCCAGGATATCCTCAACTCGTTCGTTTACTTCGGCCTCATCCATACCAAGATTTCTGGGCCCAAACGCGATGTCCTGGTACACCGTCGGCGCAAACAACTGATCGTCAGAGTTCTGGAAGATCATGCCGACTTTCGTCCTCACCCAGTCCAAATTTTCTGCGTCTACCAGTCTGCCAAGAATCGTCACTTCTCCGCCAGAAGGCCTGTGAAGGCCATTCAGGTGCAAGAGCAAAGTGGTCTTACCACTGCCATTCTCTCCCAAGAGGGCTACTTTTTTGTGTTCTTCGATTTTGAGATTTATAGAATTCAGTGCCATGGCACCGTTGGGGTACGTAAACACGACATCCTTAAACTCTATAGCTGGGCCCATCATACCACCCCTGTGAGAATTATGCCTGCAATAACTAAAACGACGAGAGCCGTAGCGATATAATCTTTCTTGGCAAACCGTTTAAACGTGAGGCCTAATATTTCGGAGTTCTGTGTATATCCGCGCGCCATCATGCTCTTCTCGAGTCTAAATGACCTATCATACGAGCGAATGAGCAGCATTCCTGCGATGATCCCGAGGTTTTGCAGTTTCTTTATCCAGCTGAGCCTTGAGGAGAACCCCAGTCTCGCCTGTTGCGCGCGAAACATCGTCACAAACTCTTCAGAGATCACTGAAACGTAGCGAAGCATAAGCGACATCAGGTTTGTTATCTCACGTGGAACCTTAAACCATCTGAGCGCTTCGGTCAATTCTAGCTGCGATTTAGACTCCACGAGCAAAAGCAGAACAGAAATACAAGCGAGCACACGCATCGCGTACAACCACCCAGAGGCAATCCCTTGGGCGTAGATTGGCCATATCACTATAAGAACCACTGTGGATCCATAAGCACTGCTGTAAGACTGGACTACGAAAATGAAGAGCGCGGCTAAGCTCCCAAACGTCAACATTTCCAGATAGTTTTTGCGCGACGTGATTCCGTACAGTGTAATAGACAACATTGCAATAAAAACGGCGGCGGGCACATACCACCGCGTCACCGCAGAAAGCGCGAGTATTACGATAAATGCTCCGGGTAATAGAACTCTAGCATCAACGTTCTTGAGGACGCCTTCACCTTCTATCCGTTGCGTTAAATCGCCTATGATCTCGGCTGGGTTCCATTCAGCAGCACGCTTTTTTAGGTTAATTGAGGCCCGCCTCCGCTTATGTCACTCGTGCCCACATAAAGCCACTGTGACAGGTTCCATTTCGCACTATTTTTTTAAGAGAATTTTTATTCTTAAGAGAGCATTGTCGATTAAGTCGACCAAAATTTTTCGGCTGGAACATTTGCTGGAACATTTGAGAGAGCATTTTCGATGAAAATTTTTCGGCTAGAACGCGTAATTTTTACGTGTTCTAGCCGTATTCGGCATCACTAACGTGCCACTTATTGGCTTTGTTTTTGAGTTCTAGTACGCATCCGTCTGAGCCCTAGTTGTCGACCTACAATTAGTGCTAAAAAAAACCCGAGAGTTGTGAGTAAACCCGACAATGGATCTCCCTGTATGATCGGAATATCTCCAATAATGATCGGAATCATCAGTTAACTCTCCTTTCCTCAATTTTGCTAGTCTCAGTTTTGTCTGGAATGTAGGCTGTATTTTCAAAAACCGCCACCCAAAGGTAGCCGACTGCGAGGCCACCTACTATACCTATCGAACAAAATCCTACGTACTCCATGTTTTGAGTGACAAAGTACCACGAATCATGAGGCGTTCCGCCCCCAGCCGCAGTCGCCGCATTGTTAACCTGGTCATCAGCGCCACCGCCGACAGGGAGGCCTAGCGCTACACTAACGTAGAAAAATCCGATGATGATCGCACACATCACTGCACATGCGATCAACACATTTCTGTTAAATTTGTCCATAACCCCTCCAACACATTTTTGGTAGATTTGTCTATAGTCCTTTCACTGTCTATAGTCCTCACTGTCACTATCCATAGTCCTATTACCTATCCACCAGTTGCTCCACCAGCTCTAACTGTGCGAGGCTTTGCCGGCGTCCACCCAGCCCACTTCAGCATCTCAGGCCGTGTATCGGCGATATAGCGAATAACGAGCCCGGTAAACACGAATTCCAGTATTGCGAGGGGTGCCTGTGTTGGCAGATAGCCCAACATAAAAATGCCAATGTAATTAAGCCACGCTTCCGGATGGATCGAGATAGCGAGTTCAAACGCCGCTGTAATATACGTCATAACGTCGCCTATTAATCCAGCCATTCCAGCAGCCACAAAAATGCTTGTGCGCCCCCGCAAAGCGAGATACGTCCCGTATCCGGTAAACGCTCCCACGATTCCCATCGAGAAGTCATTGGCGCCAATCGTTGTTATCCCCCCGTGTCCTACGAACGTTTGGAAGAACAAAGCGATGGCAGAGATAACAGCAACCGGAAACGGTCCTACAATGATAGCAGCCATGGGCGTCCCGCACGGATGGGAACTCGACCCAGTAACTGGCACAGGGATGTGCCAAACGGAGATAACCAGCACCGCGGCACCCATCAGCGCCAGCATTGGCAGGTACTGTGGGTTATTTATTGACTTTCGGCGAATTTGAATCACGCCGATCGCGACAAACACTATGGTAAGGAGATACCAAAAGATGCACCACGCCGGCGTCAAGATACCATCACTAATGTGCAATTAAATCACCTTTTCTTGGTCTAAGTCAAATTTTTTCAATTAAATCAAATTTTTTTGACAAAAGTCAATTTATCTTAATTCGTTTCCTTGAGGAAACAGTCTTCTTATTTATATGTTGCGCGTTGCAAGCGACATCATCAGTCTTCAGCAGCATCGGTCGCGCCTTTCTTTCTAGATTTACCACAGTGTCGCGGAAAGGTTTGTTTGTTTAGTCAGTCGTAAGTGTGCTCGGTCGGTTGCTGGCTGTTTCGCTTCTCGTTCCGACAAACAACATGTAGCGCGTTGATCACCATCATGATCTATCTCCAGCCGTGCGAAGTCGGCCCTGCCCGGCCCTGTCATTTAATAGTTATGATCAGTGTTCTACGACTAAGCGTAATGAGCACTCAAAGCGCCCAGGATAACGATAGGCGAACAGTCGTGCAGAAGCGCATTGCAAAACCATTCCGAAAATCCGATGACAAGCGTGGGAAAACATCACCAAAGCGCGAGGCCCTCTGCAACGCATATACTTAAATCTGAGTATATGAGTAGTAATTCATATATGAGTGAGATCTGTGACGTTTTCTGCATAAACAAGGAAGCTGTCGAGGACGTGCGATCTAAGATGCTTAACCCCCAGCTTGTTGCAGATGCTACCGAAATCTTCAAGGTGCTCGGCGATCCGACGAGAATGCGGCTTCTCTACGCGCTTGCACAACATGAGCTGTGCGTGTGCGACCTCACAGCAGTGCTCGGCATGACACAGTCCGCGATTTCTCACCAGCTGCGCGTACTGAGAAGCGCACGTTTGGTCCGATATCGGAAGGTGGGCACGATTGTTTACTATTCGCTTGCCGACGCCCACGTGGTGCAGCTGATTGACGGCGGAGTCGACCATGCCCGAGAATCACAGCCACGGTGAAGAGAGCTGCTCCGCCTGCGCGACGGACATCTTTGAGGAAAAAGGGCCGTTATGGAAGCAAAAAGAAGTCGTCGTGGTCATAGTAGCGGCAGCCATCTTTTTCATCGGCGTGTATGTCGATTTCGGACTCCAACAGCACCTCCTCGCCCAGATCGCGTTTCTCGCGGCGACCCTTACCGCTGGATACTCGATTATCAAAAAGGGATTTTTGGGTGTTATTCGAAAGCATCGCCTCGACATGAACCTGCTGATAACGATCGCTGCCGCAGGAGCGTTCGCCATCGGCCACGGTGAAGAGGGGGCGGCGGTGATGCTATTGTTCCTTGTCGCCGAGTTCTTCGAAGACTACGCCGGCGACAGGGCGCGACAAGAAGTCGGGTCACTGCTCAAGCTCGCGCCAGAAAATGCGGTCGTTTTGTGCGCGGGGGAGGAGGTCATCGTTCACGCTCATGCAGTCGAAGTGGGAGAAGAAGTCGCTGTAAGGCCGGGTGAAAAAATACCGTTAGACGGTGTCGTCATTAGCGGCAGCTCATCGGTAAATCAGGCCGCCCTTACCGGGGAAAGCGTCCCCGTTGTCAAGACGGTCGGTGACACGGCGCTTGCCGGCACAGTCAGCGAGGATGGATATCTCGAACTACGCGTCACGAAGAGGTCTGACGAAACGATCCTTTCGCGCATCGTGCAGTTGGTTGATGAGGCTCAGCGGAAGATAACACCTACCGAGGCGTTTGTCGACCGGTTCTCGCACTACTACACCCCCACTGTCATCACACTCGCAGCGCTGGTGGTCGTCATTCCCGTCCTCATCTTTGGTCTACCGTTTGACGAGTGGTTTTACAAAGGGCTTGTGCTGCTCGTCATCTCGTGTCCGTGTGCTATGGCTATCTCTACGCCGGTTTCTATGGTGTCGGGACTCACCGCAGCAGCCAAGCGCGGAATCCTCATTAAGGGTGGGAACGTGATCGAGGAGCTAAAGGACGTCAAAGTGGTCATCTTTGACAAGACAGGGACGCTCACCGAAGGACGGCTGGCCGTAACAGACGTGATCAGTCTCAATGGCGCGACGGAACGCGAAATAGTGCAGATAGCAGCATCTTTGGAGGTGAAATCGACCCATCCTGTGGCGCAAGCGATCGCGAAGAGGGCAGATGAGGACCACGTGGAATTGGTGCCAATCACCGATTTCAAATCGATTGCCGGAAAAGGCGTCACGGGGAGATTTGACGGCGCAGACTTCTACATTGGTAACCGTAGCTTCCTCAATGGCGTCGACTCGCACCTGCCTCACGACGTTATCGACCGACTCGAGACTGAGGGAAAGACGCTCACGCTGGTCGGCACCGATACACACATCATCGGCGTCATCGGCCTAAAGGACCAAACCCGGGCCGCATCCGCAGGGACGCTACGAGCGCTGAGCGCGCGTGGCATAAAAACCATTATGCTGACCGGTGACAACGAGCGGGCAGCGGCTGCGATTGCTAATGAGCTTCTGCTGAGCGAGTGTTACGCCGAGCTGCTGCCTGAGGACAAGGTGCGCCATGTTGAAGAGCTGACAGCGACCTACAACCACGTGGCAATGATCGGAGACGGCGTCAACGATGCCCCCGCCATGGCACGCGCACAAGTGGGCATCGCAATGGGATCTGCCGGCTCCGACGTCGCCATTGAAACTGCTGATGTCGCACTGATGCACGATGATCTTTCGAAAGTGACGTATCTCATCAATCTTGGCAAGAAAACGATGTCAGTAGTCAGAGAGAACGTAACGGCATCGATTCTCATCAAGGCGTCTTTTGCGGTGCTCGCCTTTCCGGGAATCATCACCCTCTGGCTTGCCATTGGCGTCGGTGACATGGGACTAAGCCTCGCAGTCATCCTTAACGCGTTGCGGATCGGCAGCAGGCATTGATGGGCATGTGGTGTTTATCGCCTGTTGAAGGAGGCTTTCGGTATATTTTGGCGAGTGCGCACGAAGCGTATCCTCTTGGTGCCGTACCATTAAATGAAACAAGTCTTGGGATACCTGCACGGACACAAGCGAAGCACGTAATATATCCTGTTTGTTAACGCGCACCCAAAAAGCGGGCCTTTAGAAACGGTTACCGAATTACGTGCACACTATCTTTGGCGTTTTTAGAACCATTCTAAGATTAATGCTAAGAGGTGGACCGACAAAAGCTGAAATTTCGCCTTGGACAAACGGCAAATTGAGAAGGGTACCTTTGCCGATATAGGTTGCGGCACGGGAAACGTATCGAAAGCTAATGCATTGTAATACCCACGGCAGAATGCGTGTTTCTTGAGCTCTTGTCCCGGTGCGCGCGTTAAGCGTTTGTGACGGCCCGGGCATTTATGAGGCAAATTTATTAACCGGAATCCTGCATGAACGGATGATGCGAGGACTCCTCGTTGCTGGAACTCAAAGCGGGATCGGAAAGACCACAATTGCGCTCGCCATCCTGAAAGCGCTTAAGGACACAGGGTACAGCGTGCAATCATATAAAGTCGGCCCAGATTTTATCGATCCAAGTCACCTCGAAAAGGTGACCAACACACCGTGCTACAATCTTGATTCGTTCATGATGGGTGAGGAAGGCGTCAAGAGAGAGCT
>Ga0326727_10008332_pt1 | contig 26422 bp, 19 predicted proteins | sample MB2enrmetagenome_FD_207643 | JGI IMG/M metagenome (GOLD analysis project Ga0326727, IMG submission 207643) | Lab enriched peat soil microbial communities from McLean, Ithaca, NY, United States - MB29MY | ecosystem: Environmental > Terrestrial > Soil > Wetlands > Peat | place: USA: New York...
GTGGTCGCGTTCGTCGCGACGTAGCCCGTGCCATTCACCTGCAGATAAAAGCAGCCGTTGCCGGCATAAAGCCGCTCGAACGTCTGGGCGTTCGCGGCTTTGGTCGTCACTGTCAGTGCGTCGTCGGCGCCAATCGTGAGGTAGTTCTGTCCCGCAGCTAACGTAATTGTGTCGGCCCGCAACCCCACAACGGCGAGCGCCGGCACCAGCCATTTCCACAACGCCATGACACTATTGTGCAGCATCCGTGCGCGGAGATTCGGGGGCTGATCGCGGCTCGGCGCGCCGCGAATGAACTATGAGATTTCCCGGACGCGCCGGCACTGAAATCGCGGGTGCGGTTTCTGTTCACAAATGTCTGGAAAGTGGGTTCCCGGAGGAACGATGCGCGGGTTCCAAAGAGAAAGCCCGGGATACAAGCCCGGGCTTCCATACATTACGGAACAGAAGGAGGTGAGGCCTGTGTTCCTTACCGCTGTGCTCAAACTCGTGCTGAGGTTCCTCGGCACGCTGGAAGCGAGGCTCCGGATCCGCTGGATCTGAAGCTGAGCTTCACCGGCCCCCTCACAAGGGGCCGGACTTTCAAGCCCTCGCCTCTCCTTAAACAATACACGCCTTCCAACAGTTCGTCTATATCCCACGCGTCGCCCAGGCATAGGACGGTGATAGCATTCCCGTCATGAGACTCTGCGCCTTTGCACCCGCCGTGTTTGCCGCGCTTGTTACGCACGCCCTTTCCGCGGAGACCGGGTGCCTGAACCGCCTCGTCACCGTCCAGGGCACTACCTACCGCTACGTCGTCTACGTGCCCTCTGACTGGACTGCGCAGAAGAGATGGCCTGTAATCCTCTTTCTCCACGGCTCCATCGAACGCGGCGACGACGGTCTCGCCCAGAGCCGCGTCGGCCTCGGTCACGTGGTGCGCGAACATCCCGACCGCTACCCCGCCGTCATCGTCATGCCGCAGTGCCGCAAGGATGCCGCCTGGGACGGCGATGCGATGCAGGCTCAGGCCCTCGCCGCGCTGGATGCTTCCTCCGCCGAGTTCAACGGAGATCCCGCACGCACGTATCTGACCGGCTTCTCCATGGGCGGCTATGGAACCTGGAGCATCGCGGCGAAGTACCCGCACCGTTTCGCCGCGCTGGTGGTGATCTGCGGAGGAATTCTCTGGCCGCCTGATGTCGCTATGCGCCCCATCGATCTGCACGCCGACAACCCCTACACGCGCACCGCGCAGAAAGTCGCCGGCCTTCCCATCTGGGTGTTCCACGGAAGCGAAGACCGGAACGTGCCGGTGACCGAGTCCCAGCGAATGGTGTCCGTGCTGAAGACCGCGCACGCCAACGTGAAGTACACCGAGTATAAAGGCGCCGACCATTTCATCTGGGACCGGGCCTATGCGGAAAGCGAGTTGCCGGTGTGGCTTTTCCAGCAGCACCGTTAGCTTTCGCGCCGCGGCCGAGACTACATCGTGTATAATTCCTCGTTTTGAATGCGGATCACTCGAAGAGCCGTTCTGTACGGCTTGACATCATCGCTGTTCGCCCAGGGAATGGCCACGCGTAACGTCCGCCCGCAGGCGCGCGGGAAGAGCTCGGGGCTTCCGTTCGACGCGAAGTTCACCGACATCGCGCAGCAGGCCGGACTCACCGCGCCCAGCATCTACGGCAACGTCGAGACCAAGAGCAACATCATCGAGGCGGTTGGTTGCGGCATCGCTTTCTACGACTACGATCACGACGGCTGGCTGGACATTCTGGTTCTGGGCGGGACTCGCCTCGGCGGCACGCCTCCCGGCGCGGGCAATCGGCTGTACAAAAACAATCGTGACGGTACATTCACCGATGTCACGGCACGATCCGGCCTGGCACGCCCCGGCTGGGTGGCCGGCGTGGCCATTGGGGACTACAACAACGACGGGCTCGACGATCTTTTCCTCACCTATTGGGACAAGAACGTGCTCTTTCGCAACAACGGCGACGGCACGTTCACCGACGTCACCCGCGAGGCCGGGCTCATTCTGCCCAATCCGCAGTGGAGCACCGGCTGCACCTTTGTCGATTACGATCGCGACGGCCATCTCGATCTTTTCTTCAGCACCTACGTCGATCTGGATACCGGTCTCAAAATGCCTACCGGCTGCAACTGGAAGGGCATCACCGTGCACTGCGGCCCGCGCGGGCTTCCCATGGGCCGCTGCTATCTCTTTCACAACGACGGCCACGGCCGGTTCACCGACGTCAGCCAGCAGGCCGGCGTGGATCAGGCGAGAGTTTACGGCCTGACCGCGGTTTCAGCGGACTTCGATAACGACGGCTGGCCGGATATCTACGTGGCCTGCGACTCTACACCGAGCCTGTACTACCGCAACCAGCACGACGGAACGTTCGCGGAGGAAGGCCTGGAGCGCGGGGTGGCGCTGAGCGAAGACGGCGCGGAACAGGCGGGCATGGGGGTGGGCGTGGGAGACTACAAGCTCGACGGCACCCTCGGGATCGTGAAGACGCACTTCGCCGACGACACTCTGGTGCTCTACGACAACGACGGCAAAGCCGATTTCAGCGACGTGACGCTTCGCTCCGGCCTCGGCGTGGAGACGCGTTATGTCTGCTGGGGGGCCGGCATCGTCGATCTCGACAGCGACGGACTTCCCGATCTGTTCATCGTCACCGGCCAGGTTTACCCGGAGCTGGAGAAAAAGGTGGCTTCGCTCGCCTACAGGACTCCGCGCGTGGTGTTCCGCAATCTGGGCGGCGCCAGGTTCGAAGAGCTGACCGACGAGGCGGGCCCGGCCATCGCGATTCCGCACGCCAGCCGCGGGTGCGCCTTCGGCGACTTCGATAACGACGGCGATCTCGACATCGTGATCATGAACATGAACGAGCCTCCGTCGCTGCTGCGCAACGACAACAGCGGCCGGAATCACTGGCTCAAGATTCAGGTGGAAACCACCACCTCCAACCGAAGCGGCTTCGGCACGCGCGTCACGGCGCGCTACGGCGGGCGCGTCCAGGTGCAGGAGCTGATATGCCAGTCGAGTTTCCTGTCCGTGAGCGATAAGCGCCTGCATTTCGGGCTGGGCCCGGAAACGTCGGCGAGTCTGGAGGTCCGCTGGCCGAGCGGAGCAAAGCAGACGTTTCCGAACGTGCCGGCCAATCACCTGGTGACCATCCGTGAGGGGACCGGAATCGTCGCCACGCGCAAGCCCCCGTTCACGGGCTGAGCGACAACCGCTTCCTCCGGTCGCGGCTCGGTTTTGGAACAGAGCCGCGACCAGAGGGAGCGGTCTAATTGATCGTTGCCGCCTTCGCCGTGGCTTCCGCCAGCCCCTGCCGCGCCTCGGCCGCGTTCGGCCGCAGTTTCACGGCTTCGCTGAAGTATCTGTGCGCGTCCGAGTATTTCGCGGCGGTCATGCTCTCCTGGCCCAGTGTCAGCGCGGTCCCGAAAAGAAGGTCCGCCGTGCGGGTGTCGGAAGGATCCAGTTCATGAGCGTGCTGCAGAACCGGCCAGGCTCCCCGAACCTCGCCGAGCCGCAGCAGGACCGCCCCATACAGCGAGTTCAACTGGAAGATGTCCGGCCATCGTTCCACGGCCCTGCCGAGATGCTCGCGCGCTTCCGCGTAGCGCTTCAGCTCGTAATACGTGAACGCGAGGTTGTACTGCATCTGCGGCGATTGCGGCTCCAGTTCGGCCGCTCGCTCAAAAGGCGGCAGCGCCGCTTCCAGATCGCCATGTTGGCCGTAGATGGTGCCGAGCGCGGTGAGTTTGAGAGCGTTGTTCGCGTCGTAGAGGCGACCGCATACGGTGTGCGCTTCATCCCGCGGCCCCTCCTCCAGCTTTTGAGCGCATTCATGACGAAGGAGAGCTTCGTCGGCATCAGTCCTCCGTATCGCGGCTGAGCGCGCGAAAGCCTCTCTCGCATCCGCCTCCCGGCCTTCTTTGCGATAAACCATCGCGAGCTGGTACGGTACCGCGCTGTCTTCCGGGGTCGCCTGTTCGGCCAGCTTCAGCCACTTCTCCGCGTTCGGCAGATCGCCCTGCTTCAGGTATGCGAAGCCAAGATGGTAGGCCGTGTCGGGGAACGGCGGCCGGGCAGCCGCTTCGCTCAGATTGCGGATGGCGCTCGCGAAGTTCTCATCGAGCAGATCGAGCCGTCCGAGATAGTAGGCGACAGCGGGACTGCTCCCCGCCTCGCGCCGCACCACCTCAAATTCCTTGCGCGCCTCCGCCGTTTGCTTGCTTTCGAACAAGGCGACAGCGAGAGGGAACCGCGCCCGCATCACCAGCGCCGGATCCATCTTCAACGCCGCGCGAAACTCGGTCACCGCTTCGTCGTAGCGTTCCTGCTTCAGCGCCTGATAGCCTCGCCCGAGGTGGGTTTCCGCGCTTTCCTGCGCGGTCGCCGCGATGCCCGCGAGTGCGAGCATGAGCACTGCCAGCAATGCGATCCTAATAGGTTCCAGTCGCAACATGAGCCGTGCATTCGACTCCCGCCGGCGCAGTTTCCTGATTCGTGGCTGCCAGGCGGCCTCGGCCCTTCTGCTCCCGCGGACGAACGCGCAGAACGTGCCGCTGGTGGACGCCGAGTTTCATCTCCACCCTCACTATCGCGCGGAGACGCCGCTCGAAGCCGCACTGGCGAAGATCAGGCCCGGCTCCGACGAGTTCATCTCCGAACGATATCACGATCAAATCGCGGCGATTCTGACAGCGTGGAGCGAGGAACTGCTGCGTTCCCCCGCTGGCGTGAGCGCCATCGAACGCGCGCTGTCGCCCGGATTTCAGGGCATCGCGCTCGGCTCGTCCGAATCGCGCGTTGTGCGACCGGGGCCGGCACTGGAAGTTCGGCGCATCACCTTTCCGGCTGCGGCCTCGCTCGCGCGTGAGACCTTCATCGGGCAATTGCACACCTCGCTCGACGGCCTCTCGAAAATCCTCACCGCCGAATTCCAGATCAGCGGCATCGCGGTGCAGGCTGGCGAAGTGCGAACCCGCGTGCGTTACGAAATTGTCGGCGAGGGCGCGGGCTACCATCGTGAGCAACGCACAGGTTCGTGGGACCTGACCTGGGAGTCAGCGCCGGCGAATGTGTTTCGTCTGCTTCGCTGGCAGGCTGGCGAGGAAACGCGCAGCCGATCGGCGAAGCCCTGGTTCGAGGACATCGCTCCGCGCGCATTCGGTGGCAACCCTTCGTGGTCCGCGCAGTTCGACCGCGGCATTGACGACTGGCGCAGCATCCTGGACGGCGCTTCCGGCATCGACATCTACGGCCACAACGGCGTCTCCGTTGGCGACATCGATGGCGACGGGTTCGACGACCTCTACGTCTGCCAGCCCGCGGGCCTGCCCAACCGCCTCTATCGTAATCGCGGCGACGGCACGTTCGAGGACATCACCGAAAGTTCCGGCGTTGGTCTGCTCGATCACACCGCCTGCGCGCTCTTCGCCGATTTCAGCCACAACGGCCGTCAGGACCTGGTGGTTGTTCGCACCACCGGTCCGCTGTTATTTCTGAACGAGGGCGGCCGGTTTCGTCTCAGACCCGACGCGTTTCAGTTCGCCAGTCCGCCGCAGGGTACCTTCACGGGCGCGGCGGCCGCCGACTACGATCGCGATGGCTGGCTGGACATCTATTTCAGCCTCTACACGTACTATCAGGGCACCGATCAGTATCGATATCCCACGCCCTATTACGACGCCGAGAACGGCCCACCGAATTTCCTGATGCGCAATAACGGCGACGGGACGTTTCGCGATGTGACGAAGCAAACCGGCCTGGATCGCAACAACACGCGCTACAGTTTCGCCTGCGCCTGGGGCGACGACAACCGCGATGGCTGGCCCGATCTCTACGTCGTGAACGATTTTGGGCGCAAGAACCTCTACCGCAATAACGGCGACGGAACGTTCACCGACGTGGCGGCCGAAGCGGGCGTGGAAGACACCGGCGCGGGCATGAGCGGCGCCTGGTTCGATTACGACAACGACGGCGCCGACGATCTCTACGTCGCCAATATGTGGACCGCGGCCGGCGTGCGCATCTCCGCGCAGGAGAACTTCCAGCCCGAAGCCCCCGAGTCCGTTCGCGCGCTTTATCGCCAGCACTCCATGGGAAACGCGCTGTTCCGCAATCGCGGCAAGGGCGCTTTTGATGACGCCACAATGACGACCGGCACCGGCAACGGCCGCTGGGCGTGGTCGAGCGATGCCTGGGATTTCGATCACGACGGTTTCGCCGACCTCTACATCGTCAACGGCTTTCTTTCCGAGCCGCTGCGCGATGACCTGAACAGTTACTTCTGGCGGCAGGTGGTGGCACGATCTCCAAACACCGCGCAGCCCTCCCAGCTTTACGAACGGGGATGGAACGTCATCAACGAGCTGATTCGCGCCGACCACTCGTGGAGCGGCTACGAACGCAACGTGGTTTACGCGAACAATGGCGATGGCACGTTCTCCGACGTGTCCGGCGCGGTGGATCTCGACTTCATCGAAGACGGCCGTTCGTTCGCTCTCGCCGATTTCGATCGTGACGGGCGCCAGGAGATGGTCCTCAAGAGCCGCACCGCTCCGCAGATGCGCCTGCTGAAGAACGTTGCCGAGGACCTGCCTGCGGCGATTGCCTTTCGTCTTCGCGGAGTGCGCAGCAATCCCGACGCGGTGGGAGCGGAGATCACCATAGAGACCGGATGGGGACGGCAGACGCGAACGCTGCGAGCGGGAACCGCGTTTCTCTGCCAGCACAGCAAAGACTTATTCTTTGGACTGGGCGACGCGAAAGGACCTGTCCACGCCTCCGTTCGCTGGCCCAGCGGCCTGGTACAGCAGCTCAACGATCTGTCCGCGAATCACCTCGTATTCGTGGAGGAAGGTCGCGCACCTGCTCCCCTGGAGCCATTCGCTAAACGGTCGGCGCATGAATCGTCTGAGCCGTCTGCGGTCCGTCCACTCCCGGCCACCATCGAAACGTGGCTGCTCGCGCCGGTTCCCGCGCCCGATTTCTGGACGCTCTCCGCAATGCGCGGCAAGCCACTGCTGCTGTGCTTCGGAACCGCGAGCACAACCTGGCCGGCGGTTCCGGGCCTCGCGCGGTTGTGCGTCAGTTTCAACGGTGGCGCGGAGGGCGCTGTGCAAGGAGCCGACGATGTCGCGGGCGTCTACAATCTCCTCTACCGCTACGTCTTCGACCGGCACCGCGATCTCACGCTGCCCACGTCGTTCCTGATCGATAGCAAGGGCGACATCGTCAAGGTCTATCAGGGTCCGGTGGATGCAAAGCAAGTCGAAAACGATGCCCGGCGAATTCCTCAAACCACCGCCGAACGCATCGCTCTGGCTCTGCCGTTCAAAGGAAACGCCGAGACATACGCTTTCGGCAGGAATCACCTGGCGCTCGGCTCGGTCTTCTTCCAACATGGCTACTACGATCAGGCGGGAGCGTTTTTCCGCTTTGCTCTCGACGACGATCCGTCGAGCGCCGAAGCTCACTACGGCATCGGCAGCGTGTATCTCAAGCAGGAGAAGACCGCCGAGGCGCGCGCCAGTTTCGAACAGGTTCTGAAGCTCACTCCCGGCTATCCCGACACGGAGCCGAACGCACGCAACAATCTTGGGCTCATCGCCGCGCGCGAGGGCCGCACCGACGAGGCCATTCGCTATTTCGAGGAAACAATTCGACTCAGCCCCGATTACTGGATCGCTCTCGAAAACCTCGGCAACGCCTACCGGCAGCAGCGGCGCTGGACGGACGCGCGCGCGACTTTGGAGAAAGCGGTCGCCGTCCGTCCCGACGATCCCGAGGCGAACTACAGCCTGGCCATGGTTGACGCGCAGATGGACGACGCCGCGCACGCCTATGAATACCTGCAGAAGGCTCTGTCACTGCGGCCCGTTTACCCCGAGGCCCTGAATAACCTCGGCGTGCTGAACCTTCGGAACCGCCGCCGCGATGAAGCCGTCGCCCGGTTTCAGGAGTGTATCCGCGTGGCGCCCGCGTTCGATCAGGCTTACCTGAATCTTGCGCGCGTCTACGCTATCGAGGGCGACCGCGAGAAGGCGCGGGCCGTGCTGCTCGCTCTGCTGAAGCAACATCCCGGACACCCGCAGGCCCAGCAGGCGCTCGATCAGTTGCGCTGAGGCGTGGCAATCAAGACTGTTTGTGCCACCACCGTGGCGCACGCTCTTCAGCGTGCCGTCTCGACACTTGTGTCGAGACCGGCCGATTGAAAATCGACCGCAAATTGAAAACCTACCCACAGCGGCGTCCAGCGGCCGTTATTAATCGGTTCGGCGGGTTCCGGTCGTCAGCTCACCGCGGATGTCCATCCAGAGCTGGTAATAGTGCCACTCGAGCGCCGCGTCGGTTTCTTCGATGTGATCGGGCCGGAGGACCAGATTGCCGGTCTGCAGAAGAACCTCGCGAACTCTCGGGTTCTGCTCCAGTTTGGCGCGCATCACCGCGGCGATCAGACGATAGTGCTCGCCCGTCGTCGTTTTCGAGTGGTATGGAAACCGCTGGCCCTCGAAGGTGACCCAGTCGATCCCCATCTTCCGCATGTTCTCCTCGGCCGCCTGCCCCGCGCTCTTGGCCTCAAAGGCGACCATCTGCGAGACCTCCGCGCGGGTATGTGACCACGTGACGCCCGGCGCCTTCGCGCGAGGATCGGCCGGGCCCTCCGGATACAGCAGCATGTACCAGAAACCTTCCACGCTGGCGTAGCGCACGCCCCGATACGTGAACGGCGTCGCGGCAAAATTCGAGAGCAGGCCGAGCTCGTTGCGTTTGGAAAGAATCACCTCGCCCGGACCGGCGGCCTGCGGCAGAACCTCCCACCAGGCCTTCTCGGTTTCCGGCACCGGCGTCCACCAGTGCGCGGGATAGGGTCCGCGATTCTGCGCGCAGCACGCGGCCGCCGCCGTCAGCAGAAGAATTGCCACATTGCGGGTCATTCGGATTAGGCGGGCGGAAGACACGAGCATAGCACCGCGCCAGCGATAATGGGCTGACGTGCGCCTGTCGAAAGTCGAACTGCATCTTCACCTCGATTGTTCGCTGAGTTTCAGCGCGGTCTCCCGCCTCGATCCCTCGGTCACGCGCGAGGAATTCGAGGCGGAGTTCATCGGGCCGCGGCAGTGCACCAGTCTCGCGGATTTCCTCACCCGCGCGCCTCGCGGATTTCAGCTCATGCAAAGCGAGGACGCCCTTCGCCTCGCCACTGAGGACGTTTTCGAGCAGCTCACGGCGGATCGCGTGGTCTACGCCGAACTTCGGTTTGCGCCGTTGCTGCACATCGACAATGGCCTGACGCCTGAAGCCGTGATTGCCGCGGTGGACCGCGCCGCGGAAGACTGCATCCGCGCCACGGGAATCGAAGCCCGCCTGATCCTCTGCACGCTGCGTCACTTCGACCGGCAGCAGAGCCTGCTCACCGCCCAACTGGTGGAACGCTTCTGCGGCAGCCGCGTGGCCGGGCTCGACATCGCGGGCGACGAAGCGGGCTTCCCTCTCGACGCCCACATCGCCGCATTTCGATTCGCCATCGACCATGGGCTGCACCGCACCGCTCATGCCGGTGAGGCGGCCGGTCCGGCCAGCGTCTGGAAGACTCTGCGAGCGCTCGAACCCACCCGGATCGGGCACGGCGTACGCAGCGCCGAAGATCCCGCGCTGGTCGAACACCTGAAGACGAACCGCATTCATCTCGAAATCTGCCCCAGCAGCAACGTGCAGACGCGCGCCAGCACGGCCTGGCCCGATCATCCGGTGGACCATCTCTACCGCGCCGGCGTCTCGCTGGGTATCAATACCGACACCCGAACCATCACCAACGTCACTCTGGAACGGGAGTATGCTTCGCTTCGCGAGCACTTCGCGTGGACCGACGCCGATTTCCTCGCCTGCAATCGAGCAGCCCTGGGTGCGGCCTTCGTCGACGAGCCCGCAAAGACCCGGCTTGTTTCACGGCTCGTGGCGCGCCAATAATTGAAATCGTATGCCCCGCCCCATCATCATCGACACCGATCCTTCGCCCGACGATGCGGTCGCGTTTCTCGTAACCCTCGCCTCTCCCGAGGAGCTGGAAGTGCTCGCCATAACCGCGGTGGCCGGAAATGTTCCGGTGCATCTCACGTCGAAGAACGCCCTGAAGGCTCTCGAGCTGGCGCGCCGGACCGACACGCCGGTTTATGCGGGCGCCTCCGCGCCTCTCCTGCGGCCGCTGGTCACCGCCGAGGAAGTGCACGGGCGCACCGGTTTCGATGGATACGATCTTCCCGAGCCATCCACGCCGTTGGCGCGGGGATTCGCACCCGATGCGATCGTCGATCTGGTGATGAGCCGGCCGCGCGGAGAAGTTACCCTGTGCTGTCTCGCTCCGCTCACGAACATCGCCCTGGCGATGGCCAGGGAACCGCGCCTCGCCGCTCACCTGCGCGAGATCGTCATCATGGGCGGGGCCTTCTCGGAAGGCGGCAACATCACGCCGGCCGCCGAGTTCAACATCTACGTCGATCCGGAAGCCGCGGCGCGCGTGCTCTCGTGCGGCGCCCCCATTGTCATGATCCCCCTCGATTGCACCCATCGGGCGCTGACCACCACTGCGCGACTGGAGCGTCTGCGCAGCGTGGGCACTCCGCTGGCCGAGGCCTTCTATCATCTGCTGAAATTCAACAAGCTTTTCGACGAGCGCAAGTATGGATGGGAGGGCGGACCGCTCCACGATGCGACGGTCACCGCATACCTGCTGGCGCCGGAGATCTTCCAGGGCCGAAGAGTTAACATCGAGGTCGAGTGTTGCAGCACGCTGACTCGCGGCATGACCGTGGTGGACTGGTGGGGCGTCACCGGCAGGGCGCCCAATGTCCTGTTCCTGCGCGATATCGACGCCGACGCCTATTTCGACCTGGTCATCACTCGTCTGGCTCGTCTGTGAGCCGGCCCGCCTTGCTCCTGTGCGCGGCAATGATTTTCGCGCGGGGCGCCCAGGCGCCGGACACCGCCGAGTTGCAGGGTGTCGTTCGCGACGCTCAGGGCCACGCGATTGGCGCGACGAACATTCAGCTCAGGTCCGCCGGGCCGGTCCTCAACGCGCAGACCGATGCCTCGGGCAACTACCATTTCCGCAACCTGGGCGCCGGCAGTTACACGCTCCGCTCGGGCGACACGGAGGTCGGCCCGTTCACGCTTTCGACTGGTGAGAACAGGAAGCTCGACCTGACGCTCGGCGCAGCCCAGCCGCAGTTCTTCGACGAGCCCACGTTCATCGTCGCCGGTGTCACCGATCCGTCTCTTCGCGGCGGGCACGGTTCCGATCCCGGTTTCCGCTCTACCGAGGCGCTGAGTAAAGCCACCGACTCTCTGCGCACGGCGCCGGCCGCGGCGGTCCCGGCCACTCCCCACGCCCTCCGTGCCGCCCTCGCGCGCGAGCCCCAGCGGGCCGACCTCCATCACGCGCTGGCGAATGTGGAGGAGAGCGCCGGCGACTCGCTTGACGCCGCCCGCGAATACCAGCGCGCCGCCGAACTGGAGAGCAGTGAAGTGAATCTGTTCGACTGGGGCGCCGACCTGCTGAAGCATCGCGCTGCCCCGCAGGCTGGCGAAGTCTTCGCTCGCGCTAATCGCCTCTACCCGCGCTCCACGCGCGTGCTGCTGGGCCTTGCCGTGTCCCTTTATTCCCGCGGTCTCTACGACGAGGCCGCGCCGCGCTTCTTCGAAGCCGCCGATCTCAATCCATCGGACCCCCTGCCTTACCTGTTCCTCGGCCGGTTGCCCGCCGGAACAATCATGGATTCCGATGGGTACCTCCAGCGCATCTCGCGATTCGCCACGCTGCAGCCCGCCAACGCCCTCGCCAACTACTACTACGCCCTCTGCCTGTGGAGACGAGGCAAGCGCGCCGAGGCGCAACCGCTGCTTGAGAAAGCCGTCCGGATCGATCCGCGGCTCGCCCCCGCCTGGCTGCAACTCGGCAACGTTCTGGCCGACGGGGGACACTACACAGCCGCCATCTCTGCGTATCGGAAGGCGGCGACCGCCGACCCTTCGCTCGAAGAGGCGCACTACCGCCTCGCACAGTTGTGGCAGAAAATCGGCGAGCCGGCGAAAGCGCGCGAGGAAATCGCTCTTTACCGGCAATCGTCGCAGGAAGCCGCCCGGAAATCGGAGCGCGAGCGCTCCGAGATCCAGGAATTTGTGTTCTCGCTCCGCGGCGAGAAATAGCGGCTGACCGCTCCCTTTGGTCGCGGCTCGGTAACGTCGCGTCCGAGCCGCGACCAAAGGGAGCGGTTTGCGCTAGAACGCCAGCTTCAATGCGAACTGCACCAGCCGCGGATTGTTTACGGTCGTGTTGACCACCCCGAACGTCGCGGGCGAATTGAGATCGGCCCCCGGCAATCCGAATTGCGCGTGATTAAACAGATTGAAGAACTCCGCGCGGAAGTCCAGACGCATGTTCTCACGGAACACGAAGTGCTTAATCGCGGAGAAATCGGTGTTCACAAAGTCCGGCCCCGAAAGCGGAGCCCGGTTCGCGTTCCCCAGTTCACCCGTCGCCGGCGCGGCGAAGCACGCCGTGTTGAAGAACTCACTCAGACTCGAATTCCCCGACGCCGGATTGCACACCTGGTTCGGCCGATTCAGGCTGTTGCCGTTGTTCTGGAAGTTCACACCCGAACCGTTGGCGCTGTCCACAACAAAGACAGGGAACCCGGAGGTGGCCTTCTCAATTATGGTCAGCTCCCAGTTGCCGAAAACAGCGTTCACTCCCGGATTCCAGCCGCTGCCGAATCGACGGCCTTTGCCGAACGGCAGGTCGTAGACCACGCTGGCCGTGAACTCCTGATTCAGGTTGATCTGCGAAAGCGCCCAATCGAGCTGCTGCCAACCGGGAAGCGGATAGTAGGTGGCCCCCAGCGGCGTCCCCAGGCCGTCCGTGAAACCGTTGTCGTAAGCGCGCGCGTAGGTGTATCCAACCAGTGCGTAGACGCCGTACTTCTGGCTCTTCGTTTCGGCCTTGATCTGGAGCGAATTGTAATGCGACTGGCCGCTGTCGGTCTGATTCGAAATCGTCGAGTACGGGAACGCCGGATACGGCACGCCAAAAGCCGCCCCCCCCGGCCCGCAGCCCAGCGTGTAGCCGGCCGTCGAACCACAAGCGGCGGGCGAGCTGACGTTAAGGTTGTTGCCGTCCACCAGGATGTGAGAACTGCGCGAGCCGGCGTATCCGGCGGTGACCACAATATTACCGGGAATTTGGTGCTCAACGTTGAAATTGAACTGCTGAACCCGGCCCAGCTTGAAATTGGTGTTCTGCGACAGGAACGTGCCCGTGAAATCCGCCGGATTCGGCGGCGACGTGAAAATGGGGAACCCATCCGACACGCTGATCGCGGAAGGAGTAAGCCCATACTTCGTCGCGCAAGCCGACGTCGCGAACGTGCAGGCGCCGCCGAAGGCGAACGCGTCCGATTCAGCATAGAATGGCGGATTCTGCCAGATCCCCTGGCCGCCCTGGTTCCACGACGAATCGTGGAAAATCGCGTAACCCCCGCGGACCACCGTCTTGTCGCTGCTGAACGGCTTCCAGGCCACTCCGATGCGCGGTTCCAGCGCGGTCCAGTCCCACTGGATGCCCGCGGAAGGTCCGGCGTTCACACCCGGAACCAGCACCTGCCCGTTGACCGGGTTGAAGTCCGCCATTCGGTTGTGCGCCTCCGTCACCGGTGTCACCATGGCCCACGCCAGACCAAGATTCAACGTCAGGCTCTTGCTGACGCGCCAGTCGTCCTCCACGTAGGGACGGTAAAGCTTCCAACGCCGCCCGGTGAGGTCGCCATCGAAGGTCTGGTCGTGGATCGCGAGGCTGGGCAGACCTTCCAGCAGGTCGGCTTCGGGCTCGCCACCCCAGAACCCGGTGAAAATCCAGTAACCGTCCTGGAAGCCTTCCGCGAGCACATTCATCTGATTCGCCCGGTAGGCGAAACCGACTCGAATGTCGTGAGAGCCACGCACCATGTCGAACGAATCCGCGATGGAAAACACGTTGGTTCCGCCCTGGAACGGCGAGTAGCCGCGGTCGCCCAGCGACCAGTAGCCGCCATCGAGTTGAACGGAGGTCAGGCCGCAGCTTGTGCCGCCGAGATTGGCGCCCGGAATGCCGATTTTCTCCGACTCGCAGCTTCCTGTGCCCTGCGAGGTGATGTAGTCGAAAATGCGATTGTAACCCGCATTGAACTGATTCAGGGTCGTCGGCGAGAAAATGTGCGTCTCGGAGACGGCCACATTGCGCCCGTGATTGATGATCCCCTGATTGCTCCCGAAAGGACTAGCCTCGGCGAAACCCGGCGAGCCGCCGGGCACAAACGACGTGGCCTGATCGTAACTGAACCGCGCAAACAGCGAGTCTTTCTCCGTGAGATTGTCGTCCAGACGAATGTCGAACTTGCCTTCGTCGAGACTGCGCACTGGTTCGTTCACGTAGTTGTAGCCAAGCGCGGGATTGTTTGCGTTTGGCGCCGGATAGAGGTTGATCAGCTTCTGCGAGATGGGATTGATCAGACCCGCCGGAATCTTGTTGCAGTTCGTCACGCCCAGCGGCTGGCTGCCGTCCGGCGCCACCGGCATTGGATTACCCGACGCGTCGCACTGGAAGTCTGTATTCGCCGCGCCGCTCACGAAGGGGTTGTTCAGGAAGCCCGACCGCGGATTGCCGAACGCGTCGTCGGTGAAATCGCCGTTGCGCATCGCCAGGCTCGGCACCAGGCCCGTAAACGGGATTCCGTGCCGTTGATACTTCCACTCCGTGTCCGCGAAGAAGAACAGTTTGTTTTTGCGAACCGGGCCACCAAGGGAAGCGCCAAACTGGTTGAGATTGAACTTCTCGGTTGAGGTGGCGAAGAAACTGCGAGCGTCGAGAGCGGTGTTGCGAAGAAACTCGAACAACGTGCCGTGGAACTCGTTGCCGCCGGTCTTCGTGGTCACCAATACTGTCGGCCCCGCCCTCGTCCCCCACTCGGCCGAGTAATTGTACGTGAGCACCTTGAATTCCTGGATGGCGTCGATGGAGGGCAGAATGGCAATGCCGCCGGCCGTCAGCTCGTTGTTGTCGTTGCCGTCCAGCAGCCAGTCGGTGCTGCTGGCGCGCGAGCCGCCGACGGAGAGCGAGTACGAGCCGCGCGCAGCAACCTCGCTGCTGGCGCCGCTGACGAAGAAGCTGCCCGGGTTGGTCTCCTGCGTCACGCCCGGCGTCAACGTGGCGAGCTGCACGAAATCGCGGCCGTTGAGCGGAAGGTCGGTCACCTGTTGGGACGTGATCACCTGGCCCAGCGTGGCGTCCGTCGTTTGTACGGCCACGGCAGCCGAGGTCACCTCGACGCTCTGCTGCACCGCCGCGGGCGCCAGCTTGAAGTCCAACTCGCGGTGCTCGTCTACCTGCAGCTTGATATCCTTCGACTCGGTGGTCTGGAATCCCTGCAGCTCCACCTGAACGTTGTACACCGCCACGCCGAGCAGCGGCACAAGGTACTCGCCCTTTTCATCGGTGAGGGCGGAGCGGGACGCGCCGGTGCTGGGCGCGCTGACCGTTACCTTCGCGCCGGCCACGGGCGCTCCGGTCGTGTCGATTACCGTTCCCGAGATGCTTCCCGTCGCCTGCCCGAAGATAAGCGGACTCGCGGCCAACGTAAGCAGACAAACGATGCCAATGTGAGGCAATCTGTTGAACATTCAACCCCTCCAAATTGTGAACGGCTTCATCAGGGATGCAGTCCCTGTACGGCTTGCAACCGAACCCCACCTGGTTCGGTCTTCCAATCCCGCCAGCGACAAAGAGAGCGGATGAATATCGTAGTCTTGCCCTTTTTCATCTGTTTGTCAAGGACTAACGCGACAGCTCCGCACGTGCCACCGCGAGGCGGTGTTCGTGCTATATTGCATAAACATATATGGGTCCTGAGGGTCGGTCCCCTCGGGAAGGACCTGGTTGCCCGCCCTGTTAGTTCCTGTGCGCGACGAGCCCTGTGGTGGGGCATGAGAACCGAAAGCGACTCGCGACCTCCGGAGTTCCTGCTGAACAGCCGCCCGGTGTCCGTCCAGGGAACCGCAATTCACAGCACCCTCCTGGATTTCATCCGCGAGCGCGGGTTGACCGGCGCGAAAGAAGGTTGTGCCGAGGGCGAATGCGGCGCCTGCACCGTACTCCTGGTGGCGAATCGCGACGGCGGCAGCGAGTATCGCGCCGTCAACAGTTGCCTCATGCTCGCGCCGATGGCTGTGGGACACGAAATCTACGCGGTGGAAGCCCTTGCCGCCTGTGGCAAACTCGCCGAGGCTCAGCAGGCGATGGCCGCGGCTGGCGGATCTCAATGTGGCTACTGCACGCCGGGGTTCGTCATGAGCATGTTCGCGGAGCAATACCGGCCGGGGCGGGTGGGACCGTGTAATCCGCATGAGCTGGGCGGGAACCTGTGCCGCTGCACCGGATACCGGCCAATCCAGGACGCCGCGTTGTCGCTGGGGCCCGCTCCGGCGGGAAGCTTCCGCGACCGTTTGTCACGGCCGGCGCCGCAACTGGATGCCGTCGAGCACGAAGCCGAAGGCGCGGGATTCTCGCGCCCGACGAGCATCGATGCGTGCCTGTCGATCCTGGCCGACGACCCCGGTGCTCGGCTGATTTCCGGCGGCACGGATCTTGTCGTCGAATCGAACCTGCGTTTCCGCCGCTGGCATCATCTGGTGAGCGTGGAAGCCATCCCGGAGTTGCGCGCGTTCTCCGAGACGGAGCAGGCCGTCACCATCGGCGCGGCGATGCCGTTGAGTGAGATCGCCGTGCGCTGGGCGAATGCGCCGCAAGTGTTTCACGAGTGGCTGCGGCTTTTCGCCTCCCCGCCCCTTCGCAATCGCGCCACTCTGGGCGGCAATCTCGCCACCGCCTCGCCGATCGGCGATTCCGCGCCGCTGCTTCTGGCCCTCGACGCCGCGGTCCATGTGGTGAGCCGGCAAGGCCGCCGGACCATTCCGCTCAATGCCTTCTTCACCGGCTATCGCCGCACGGTGCTGGAGCACGGCGAACTCATCGCCGCTATCGAGATTCCCAAACCGCTTCCCGACTTCGTCCGTTTCTACAAAGTCGCCAAGCGCCGCGTGGACGACATCAGCACGGTAGCCGCAGCCATGGCCATGGAGTGGGACCGCGCCGGCAGGATCGCCCGCGCGCGGTTTGCATTCGGTGGAGTGGCGGCGGTTCCTTTGCGGGCAATGGCGGCGGAGGAAGTGGTCCTCGGCCGACGCTGGGACGACGCCGCGGTGGAACGCGTCCAGGCCGTTCTGGAGCGCACACTGCAACCCATCGGCGATCATCGCGGCTCGGCCGATTACCGTCTCGCAATGGCGAAGAGCCTGGTCGCGAAGTTCCTCTGGGAATCGCGGGAGGCGGCGGCATGAGGATCGCCGGACAGCCCGTCCCGCACGAGAGCGCCTGCGAGCATGTCACCGGCGCGGCCCTCTACACCGACGATCTGCTGCTGCGCTTCCCTCGACTCCTCCACGCCTGGCCGGTGCTCGCGCCTCACGCTCACGCGCTGCTCAAATCGATGGACGCCGCGCCGGCTCTCGCCGAACCCGGAGTGTCCACGGTTCTGACGGCCGCCGATGTTCCCGGCGAAGGCGATTCGGGCTGCAATCACCACGATGAGCCGCTCTTCCCGACGGAAGCGCTGTACCACAGCCAGCCGGTCGCCTGGGTGCTGGGCGAAACTCTGGAGGCGGCCAGGCGAGGGGCCAGCCGCGTTGCCGCCGAGTATGAACCGCTGCCGGCGATCCTCACCATCGACGACGCCATCGCCGCCGACAGCTTTCACTCGGCCCCGCTTCGGCTCGCGCGCGGCGACACCTCCGCGATTGAATCCAGCCCGCTGCACTTCGAGGGCGAGCTGCGCATCGGCGGCCAGGAACATTTCTATCTCGAAACCCAATGCGCCCTCGCGTGGCTGGATGAAACCGGCGGCGTCGCGGCGCACTCGTCCACGCAGCATCCCTCCGAAACCCAGGAAGTGATCGCGCGTGTTCTGGCGCTGCCAAAGAATCGGGTGACCGTCGAGTGTCTGCGCATGGGCGGCGCGTTCGGCGGAAAGGAAGTGCAGGCCAACGCGTGGGCGGCCGTCGCGGCGCTGGGCGCGTGGAAAACCCGCCGGCCCGTGCGCGTCAGGCTCACGCGGGCGCTCGATTTCGCGCTCACCGGCAAGCGCCATCCATTTCTGGCGCGTTATGCGGCCGGCTTTACTGAAGACGGCCGGCTCACCGGCGTGCGCATCGCGCTTTTCTCCGACGGCGGCTGGAGCCTCGACCTCTCCGAGCCGGTGATGGGCCGCGCGCTGTTCCACTGCGACAACGCGTACTTCCTGCCCGCGGCGGAGCTGACTGGCCGGGTCTGCCGCACGCACAAGACATCGCAGACGGCTTTTCGCGGCTTCGGCGGACCACAGGGCATGCTGGTGATCGAAGAGATACTGGACCACGCGGCACGCCGTCTGGATCTGCCGCCGGAGACCGTTCGCGAGCGCAATTTCTATCGCGAGGGCGACACCACGCACTATGGCCAGACGGTGAAGGATGCCGGGCGCATCGGGACCATCTGGCAACGGTTGAAGGAATCGAGCGCATACGCTGAGCGCCGCGGCGAAATCAACCGCTGGAACGCCGTCCATCCCCATCGCAAACGCGGGCTGGCCATCACGCCCGTGAAGTTCGGAATCTCCTTCACCGCCACTTTTTTCAATCAGGCCGGTGCGCTTGTGCTGGTCTACCGCGACGGCAGCGTGCAGGTGAACCACGGTGGCACGGAAATGGGACAGGGACTGCACACCAAGATTCGGCAGATCGCGGCGGAGGCTCTGGGAGTCCCGCTTGAAACGGTGCGCATCATGTCCACGCGCACCGACAGAATTCCGAACACTTCGGCAAGCGCCGCCTCCGCCAGCGCCGATCTCAACGGCGCGGCCGTGGCCGATGCCTGCTCGCAAATCCACGCCCGTCTCTGCGAAGTGGCTGCTCCGCTGCTCGGCTGCGATGTTTCGGCGGTACGGTTTTCGGACGGCAGGGTCCACGCCGATGGAGCCGAGTCGCCCGCCATCTCCTTCGCGGCCGCCTGCGAGTCCGCGTACCGCCAGCGCGTTCCGCTGTTCGCTCAGGGTTTTTACCGAACGCCGAAAATCCACTACAATCGGTCCACCGGCCGCGGCGAGCCGTTCCACTATTTCGCCTTCGCCGCCGCCGTTTCCGAAGTGGAGATCGACGGCTTCACGGGCGATTGCCGGCTGCTGCGCACCGACATCCTCGAAGATGTGGGCGATTCCGTTTCGCCGCTCATCGACCGCGGCCAGATCGAGGGCGGCTTCATTCAGGGCGTCGGCTGGCTCACTATCGAGGAACTCGTCTGGGATGCGCAGGGCCGCCTCGCCACCACCGGCGCGTCCACTTACAAGCTGCCGTCGTGGACCGAAATGCCTGGCGTCTTCCACGTCGATTTCCTCGAACGCGCCGCTGAGCCGGGGGTTATCTACGGAAGCAAAGCCGTCGGCGAGCCCCCCTTGATGCTGGCCATCTCGGTTCGCGAGGCGATTCGCGACGCGATTGCCGCGTTCGGCGAGGGGGGACCGGTGTCGCTTGAAAGCCCCGCCACGCCGGAGCGCGTCTTCTTCGCCGTCGAGCGGGCTCGGGCCGAGCGAGACTCGCGCGTGGTCGCGGTGGGCCGCCAGTGAACTCGAGGTCGCGGGGCGAACGCGTTTCCCAGGGCGAACTTCTGCGCGCGCCCCTGTTCCACACGCCGCGGAATCCATTTCGCGAGAGCGATGCGCTGGAGTCCTGGCCCGATGGCGGCCTGTTGATTCGCGACGGCCTCGTGGCCGGCTGCGGCGACTATGCCTGGCTGCGCGACGCGAATCCCGACGTCCCGGTCACCGACCTGCGCGGCGGGTTCCTGCTTCCCGGCTTCATCGACACGCACATTCACTTCCCGCAATTGCGGGTGCTGGGTGGCCTGGGGCGCTCTCTGCTGGACTGGCTCGAACACCGCGCGCTGCCCGAAGAAGCCCGCATGGCCGATCTGTCCCACGCCTGCCGCATCGCCCGCGGTTTCGTGCACGCGCTCGCTTCACATGGCACCACCACCGCTCTGGTGTTTGGCGCTCACTTCGCGCCGGCCACCGCGTCGCTTTTCGAAGCGGCGGAAACTGCCGGGTTGCGCATCGTCGCCGGCCAGGTCCTCTCCGACCGGCTGCTGCGCCCCGAGCTGCATCAGACACCGGAGCGCGCCTGGCGCGAGAGCACTTGGCTCATCGAGCGCTTCCACGGCCGCGGCCGTTTGCTTTACGCGGTAACGCCGCGCTTCGCGTTCTCTGCGTCCGAAGCGATTCTCGAAGTCTGCCAGACGCTGCTCCGCGAGCACCCCGGAGTCCGCTTCCAAACCCATCTCAACGAGGATCGCCAGGAAATCGCAGAAGTGGCGCGCCTCTTCCCGTGGGCTTCCGACTATCTCGCCGTCTACGAACGTTTCGGACTCTGTCGAGAACACGCGGTGATGGCGCACAACGTTCATCCCACCAATTCCGAGCTCGAGCGGCTGGCGGCCTCCGGCGCGGCGGCGGCGTTTTGCCCCTGCAGCAATGCCGCGCTCGGCAGCGGCCTGTTTCCGCTGCGCCGTCACGTGAACGCAGGCGTGCGCTGCGCGCTGGGAACCGATGTCGGAGGCGGCACCGGCTTCGGATTACTCAAGGAAGGTCTGCAGGCGTACCTGCTGCAGCGCATCGCTCCCGATGGAATGCTGCTCGGTGCCGGCCATCTGCTGTATCTCGCGACTCTCGCCGGCGCCGAGGCGCTCGGCCTGAGTGACCAGACCGGGGACTTTCACGCGGGCAAATCGGCCGACTTCGTCTATCTTCGCCCTCCCGCGAACAGCCCGCTCGCCGCGGTGCTGGAACGCGCGGAGAATCCCGAGCGCATGCTCGCCGCCATCTTCACGCTCGCCGGCGCCGAGAGCGTGCGCGAAGTGCGCGTCGGTGGCGAGACGGTTTACCGCAACGGCGCGGAGGAGCGGTGACCGTCGTCGAGCTGAACTCTTTGGACCGTCCGGCATTCGTGGAGGCAATCGGCTGGGTGTTCGAGGACTCGCCCTGGGTGGCGGAGCGAGCATGGATTGACCGGCGGTTTCCGGATCTGCACGCTCTTCACGCGGCCATGGTTGAGCAGGTGGAGCGGGCCACCGATGCCGAGCGGCTCGCGCTGTTGCGCGCGCATCCCGACCTTGGCGCGCGTGCGCGAATGAGCGACGCGTCCACCGGTGAACAGGCGCGAGCGGGTTTGGACGGCCTTGCAGACGACGAGCACGAGCGGCTGCGTGCGCTCACCGCCGCTTATCGCGAGCGCTTCGGCTTCCCGTTTTTGCTGGCGGTCAAGGGGAAATCGAAGGGCGAGATTTTTCGCGCGCTTCAGGCGAGAATGGAATCTTTGCCTGAAGAGGAGTACCGCGAGGCGTTGCAGCAGGTCTATCGCATCGCGCGATTCCGGTTGGAGGCTGCACTGACCGATGACTGAGCCGCGACCGAAGGAAGCGGTAGCCGCCAGGAGGATGGACTGAATGCAACACTTCGCCAGCGGCCACAAACGCAACTACTACGGGAAAGGCGACGTCATCGTTTATCGCCTGAATCGCGACGGGCGGCTCCCAGCGGTCTTCGGCGCGAGTTTCACGTTGCTGGTTTATGGCGACGCTTTCTGGCCCACCTACACCATCGGCGACAACACCGGCCTCATCGCCACGGATTCGATGAAGAACTTCATCCAGCGCGAGATGCTCAACTTCGACGGCGCCGATCTGGAGAATTGCTGCCACTTCCTCGCATCGAAGTTCCTGGACACCTATCCGCAGGTCGAGGGGCTTCAACTCTCCGCGCTGGAGATCCCCTATGAGGCGCTGCCCGGCAGCACAGTGGCCTTCACGCCCGCCGGACCCGAGCGAGCCACCGCCCGCCTCGAGCTGAATCGCAGCGGCATCGTCGAAGTTGTTTCCGGCGTGCAGGGCTTCAAGCTGCTGCGCCTCGGCGGCAGCGCGTTTCAGGGGTTCGTACGCGACCAATACACCACGCTCCCGAACATCGCCAACCGCCCCCTGCACATGTGGCTCGATCTGGAATGGTCGTACACAGAGGCCGCGGCCGGTTTCAACGGCGGCGCGGTCACGGCAGCCGTCCGCCGCATCGTGCACGAGGTCTTCAACGCTTTTGAATCCGGAAGCATCCAGCAGGTCATCTATCAAATCGGCACGAAAATGCTTGCGGACATTCCCACCATCGCCGAAGTGCACCTGGAAGCGAACAACCGCACCTGGGACACCATGGCCGAACGCGGCGAGGAAGCCGGCGTTTACACCGAGGCCCGCCCGCCGTTCGGGTGTCTCGGGCTGCGGCTGAAAAGATAACATGGCTCGCCTCTCCACTCATGTGCTCGACACCTCGCGCGGCGTGCCCGCGGAAGGCCTCGTGATCGATCTTCATTCCCGCGTCGAAGAGCAGCGCCGGCACTTGAAAACCGATGCGACAAACGCGAATGGCAGACTTCTGCTGGCTGACGAGTTGCCCCCCGGCGTCTACGAACTTACGTTTCGCGCGGGCGACTATTTTCGCGCCGCCGGCGTTGCCCTCACCGACCCGCCGTTCCTGGATGAGGTGGTGATCCGCTTCGGTGTGGCCGACCCATTCGGCGCCTATCACGTGCCACTGCTGCTGAGTCCGTACGGATACAGCACCTACCGGGGTTCGTGATGGAAGTCATCGACCGCTGCCGTGTTCTCGCGGAATTCACCGAGGAGCCGGGGTTCACCACCCGAACGTTCTTATCGGAGCCGATGCACGCCGTACATGCCCAGTTGCGCGAATGGATGGAACGCGCCGGCATGAGTGTGGCCGTCGATCCCGCGGGAAACATTCGAGGCAGCTATCGTTCCGCGCGACCATCCGCGCCGCGATTGCTCATCGGCTCGCACCTTGACACTGTCCCGCGCGCCGGCGCTTTCGATGGAGTCCTCGGCGTCGTGCTCGGAATCGCGCTGGTCGAGCTTCTCGGCGGACGCCGGCTCCCGTTTGCTCCGGAAGTGATCGGCTTTTCCGACGAAGAGGGCGTTCGCTTCGGTGTGCCCTTCATCGGCAGCCGCGCGCTGATTGGCGACATCGACGGCGCGCTGCTCGCTACGATCCGTGACGCGATCACCGCGTTTGGCCTCGATCCCAGTCGAATTGGAGAAGCGGCGGTGACCGGCGACTTCCTCGGCTACCTCGAATTTCACATCGAACAAGGGCCGGTGCTCGATTCCCTCGGCCTTCCGGTCGGCGTCGTGGAGTCCATCTGCGGGCAGACGCGCGCCAGCGTCGCTTTCGAAGGCGCAGCGAATCACTCCGGCACCACGCCGATGAGTCATCGCCGCGATGCACTGGCGGGTGCGGCGGAGTGGATCTGGGCGGTGGAGTCGGAAGCGCGCGGCGTTGAAGGCGCAGTGGCGACGGTCGGCCGGCTCGATGTTTCTCCCGGGGCCGCCAACGTGATCCCCGGCACTGCCGTGTGCACACTGGATGTCCGTCATCCCATCGACGAAATTCGCCGCGACCTGGTGCAGCGCCTCCGGCACTCCGCCGAACGCATTGCCGCGCGCCGCTGCCTTCGCGTTTCATCGGAACTGCATCTCGATGGACCCAGCGTTGAAATGGAGCCGGTGCTCACCGCGGCACTTGAGCGCGCCGTCGCGAAATCCGGCCATCCCGTTCACCGGCTCTCCAGCGGAGCGGGGCACGACGCCATGATTCTAGCCCGCCGCATGCCAGCGGCCATGTTGTTCCTGCGCAGCCCCGGCGGCATCAGTCACCATCCCGACGAAACGGTTCTGCCCGAAGATGTTTCGGCCGCTCTCGATGCCGGCCGGCGATTCCTCGAAGAACTGGAGCGCGCCCATGGCTGACAGCGTGGCTGATGCGGTCGTGCGCGGCGGCACGCTGGTAAGCGAAGGACTCCCTCGGGCCGACATCGCCATCGAAGATGGCAGGATCGCCGCCATTGGACCGCATCTCCCCGGCGCCCCCGAAGAAATCGACGCGCGCGGACTGCACGTATTCCCCGGCCTGATCGACATCCACGTTCACTTCAACGAACCGGGCCGCACGGAATGGGAAGGCGCAGCCACCGGGAGCCGGGCGCTGGCCGCCGGCGGTGGAACGCTCTTCTTTGACATGCCGCTGAACTCGACGCCCTGCACCGTCAGCCCCGCGGCCTTCGACCAGAAGCGCGCCGCACTGGCCGAGTCCTCCATCACCGATTTCGCTCTGTGGGGCGGACTGATCCCCGGCGCGATCCCGCACATGGCGGAAATGGCCGAGCGGGGCGTTGTCGGCTTCAAGGCGTTCCTGTGCGATTCCGGTCTCCCCGAATTTCCCCGCGCCGACGACCTGACTCTGTTTGAAGGCCTGCGCGAAGCGGCGCGCCTCGGCCTGCCAGTCGCGGTCCATGCCGAGAGCCAGGAACTTACGGCAGGCCTTGCCCAACGGCTGACCGGAAACAATGTGCGCGATTTCCTCGCGTCGCGCCCGGTGGTCGCGGAGCTGGAGGCCATCCAGCGCGCCACTCTCTTCGCCCGCGCGGCGGGAGCGAAGCTGCACATCGTGCACGTCAGCTCGGGCCGAGGTGTCGCACTTGCCGCCGAAGCCCGCGCGCGCGGAGTGGATGTCTCCATCGAAACCTGCCCCCACTATCTCTTCTTCACCGAAGACGATGTGGAACGCCTTGGCGCCATCGCAAAGTGCGCGCCCCCGCTGCGCGAAGCCACGGAACAGGATGCGCTATGGGCGCACGTGCTGAGACGGTCCGTGCACGTCATCGCGTCGGACCATTCGCCCGCGCCGCCGGAAATGAAGACCGGCGACTTCTCGCGCGCGTGGGGCGGAATCGCCGGCGTGCAGTCCACGCTTGCGGTCCTGATCGATCACGGATATCACTGCCGCCAATTGCCGCTGGAACAGATCGCCGCTCTGCTCTCGGCTACGCCCGCCCGCCGCTTCGCCATTGCATCGAAGGGCGCGCTCTCCGTGGGCGCCGACGCCGACCTCGCTCTTGTGGACATCTCACGCTCGGCCGAACTGCAGCCGCATCGTCTGAAGCAACGCCACCCGCTGAGCCCCTACCTCGGTCATTCCCTGCGCGGCTGCGTCGAACGCACCATCCGCCGAGGTGAGACCATCTTTCTCGCCGGTGAAATCACCGCGCAAACCAAAGGCCGGCTGGTGAGGCCTTCCTGAGACCGCTATGCACCAACTGGGACAAACTCGCAGCGCTCTTCGCCCCGATCACCTCCTGCAAACGCCCGACACGTTCGTGCGAACGCCATGGCCGGGACTGCGCAAGGGCGTCGTCATCGTCCACGTTTCTTCCGCCGCGGGCGCGCGGTTCACTGAGTACACCGCGGAGTTCGAAGAAAGCGGATCGCTCGCGCCAACCGGGGAGCAGAGGTTCGTTTTCGTTTTCGATGGCCAGGCGGAAATCGACGGCGTGTGCCTGACGCCGGGCGGTTACGCTTATCTTCCGCCCGGGCACGCCGCGAGTGTGAGTGCGCGAACTCCCGCGCGCGCGGTCGTTATCGAAAAGCCCCGGACGTCGTCGTCAGTCGCAACGCCGGCTTTCTTCACCGGGCACGAGAGCAACATCGCCGCATCTCCGCTCGCTGACGACGAATCGCTCATGGTTCGTTCGCTCCTGCCTGACGAACCCTCTTTCGATTTCGCCGTCAACACCATGACCTACCTCCCCGGCGCGGCGTTGCCGATGGTGGAGGTCCACGTCATGGAGCATGGCCTGCTGATGCTCGAAGGTGGCGGAATCTACCGGCTCGGCGACTGCTGGTATCAGGCGGCCGCGGGCGACTTCATCTGGATGGCGCCCTTCTGTCCGCAATGGTTCGGCGCGCTCGGCAGGACGCCGGCGAAGTATCTCATCTACAAAAACTGGCAGCGCGGACTGTTCGAATGAAACTCGAAATCGATCAGGAACGCTTCACAGCGGAACTGGACGCTCTCGGCGCCATCTCGGCTGAACCGCCGCCGGTGGTCACGCGCGTCGTTTTCACCGAAGCCGACCTCCGCGCCCGCGATTTCGTGAAAAGGCTTTGCTGCGACGCGGGCCTGGCGATTCGTGAGGACGCCGTCGGGAATACCTTCGCACGCTGGGCCGGCGAGAACGACGACTCGCCCCCGGTGGGCACCGGCTCCCACATCGACGCCATCCCCAACGCCGGGCGTTTTGACGGCACCGTCGGAGTGCTCGGCGGATTGGAAGCCATTCGCGCGCTGCAACGCGCCGGCTTTCGGCCAAGGCGCCCCATCGAACTGGTGATCT
>Ga0326727_10008334_pt1 | contig 26418 bp, 20 predicted proteins | sample MB2enrmetagenome_FD_207643 | JGI IMG/M metagenome (GOLD analysis project Ga0326727, IMG submission 207643) | Lab enriched peat soil microbial communities from McLean, Ithaca, NY, United States - MB29MY | ecosystem: Environmental > Terrestrial > Soil > Wetlands > Peat | place: USA: New York...
GATCAAGAACCGCGCCAAAGGGCTCCGCGTGCTCCGCTCGCGGCTCTACGAATTGAAGCTCCAGGAACAGCAGAAACAGATCACCGAAGAGCGCCGCTCGATGGTGGGCAGCGGAGACCGAAGCGAGAAAATCCGAACCTACAACTTTCCTCAAAATCGCCTCACCGACCACCGCATCGGCCTCACCATTCACCAGCTTGACCGTGTCATGGACGGAAAGATCGACGACGTCATCGAGGCGCTGATTGCCCATTACCGGGCGAGAAGTTGAAGCAAGTGACGGTGGCAGCGTAAGAACAGAAAGCAGAAGGCAGAAGGCAGAAGGCAGAAAGCAGAAAGCAGAAAGCAGAAGGCAGAAAGCAGAAGGCAGAAGGCAGAAGGCAGAGGTCGATCGTCTTATTTTCCGGAAAGCGTTAGTGGGCACTCGTCAGTAGCCATCGTAATTCTTCATTAATGGGAATTGAATAAACCAGGGGTGAGCCCGGAGCAATCATGAATCCAGAGCCGTGAAGACCTTGCTCCTATTGGTCACCGCTTTCCGCCTTCTGCTTTCTGCCTTCTGCTTTCTGGTTTTTCCATGCACCTCCGCAACGCTCTCAAGACCGGCCTCGAGATACTCCTTCAAAATCAGGTCCCGTCCGCTCAGTTGGCGGCCGAACTGCTCTTGATGCACGTCCTTGGTTGCGACCGCGCTTCTCTTCACTCCAAGGCGGAAATGGAGCTTCCCCATGAGAAAGCTGAGCGCTACTTCCTGCTGATTGAGGAGCGCAGCACGGGCAAGCCGACGCAGTACATCACCGGCCACCAGGAATTCTGGGGGCTCGATTTCGAGGTCAATCCCGACGTCCTGATTCCCCGCCCCGAAACCGAACATGCCGTGGAGCGAGTGCTCGAACTGGCGCGCCGGACCGGATTGCCCAAGGAGGCTCGTCTGCGCATCGTGGACGTGGGAACCGGCTCGGGATGCATTGCCCTGGCGCTGGCGTCTGAGCTTCCCCGCGCCATCCTTTTCGGCGCCGACATCTCCCGGCTTGCGCTGGTGGTGGCATCGCGAAACGCGGTTCGCTTGGGAATGCCCGAGCGCGTGAAATTCCTCGAAAGCGACCTCCTGACTCGATTTCTCGATGAAGACTTTCTGGGAACGTTTGATTTTGTAGTTTCGAACCCTCCCTACGTGGGGCAGGGGGACATCGAGATGGTGCAAAGAGAGGTGCGGCAATTTGAGCCCCGCATTGCTTGGGGCAACCTCGAGCAGGGCGACGAAATCTATGCTCGCCTGTTTCCCCAAGCCCTCGAGGCTCTCAAGCCCGGAGGCTTTGTGGTGGTGGAAATTGGCTACAACATGCTCGACGAGGTGGTCGCCCTGCTCGGCACGGGTTGGAGTGAAATCGAGGTCCTGCCCGATTTGGCGGGCATACCGCGGGTGGTGAGCGCGCGAAAGGCGGGGGCTGGGGGCTAGGGGCTGGGAAGACCAAAGAGCAAATCAAATGGCAAACGGCAAATGGCAAATTTCAAATGGTTTTCCATTTGCCATTTGCCCTTTGCCATTTGAATTTTGAGTTTCTTTTCCGCGAATTGCCTGCTGCTTACTGCTTAGGGACCAGGGGCTGGGGACCAGGGGCTGGGGACTTGGTGATGAACAAAAACACTCATAGCATCAGGTCCTATCGTGATTTGGATGCATAGCATAGGGCCACGGAGCTTGCGCAATACCCAGGTCCACCAATTGGGGAAAGGAATGGCAGTGACGGGCGAAGAAGAGGAAAGCAATGGCTCGGCAGTGCGACTTGCGGCCAATGCAAAATCGGCCCAGTCCCCAGCCCCTAGCCCCCAGCCCGCAGTCCCGGACCCCCAGTCCCGAGCCCCCAGTCCCCAGCCCGCGGTCCCGAACCCCCAGTCCCTAGCCCCCAGTCCCCAGCCCCCAGTCCCCAACCCCCAGCCCCCAGTCCCCAACCCCCAGTCCCCAGCCCCTAGCTTCCAGCCCCGCCGAATTTTGCACGTGGACATGGATGCTTTCTTCGTCTCCGTCGAGGAACTGGAGGATCCCTCGCTCAAGGGCAAGGCTGTAATTGTGGGCGCGGACCCGGACGGACGCGGGGTGGTGGCTGCGGCCAGCTATGAAGCGCGGAAATTCGGTGTTCACTCCGCCATGCCGATCCGAACGGCCAAGCAGCTCTGCCCGCACGCCGTCTTTTTACGCGGCCATCACAGCAAGTACAGCGACTACTCCCACAAGCTGTACCAAATCTTCGGCGAATTCACCCCGCGGGTCGAGATGATGTCCATTGATGAAGCTTATCTCGACCTCACCGGTTGCGAGCGCCTGCACGGCTCGGCATTTCGGGCCGCAGACAAGCTGGTTCTTACCGTGAAGCAGCGCACGGGCCTCAATTGCTCGATTGGGCTTTCCACCTCTCACCTGGTCTCGAAGATCGCCTCGGATCAGGCCAAGCCACACGGCCTGCTTTACGTCTTCCCGGACTGTGAAGCCAAGTTCCTTGCTCCCCTCCCCATCCGCCGCATGCCTGGAATCGGTAAAGTGACGGAGCCAGAACTGCTCTCCCTGGGCATCACCACCATCGGCGACCTTCAGCAAATGGGCGAGGAGAAGTTGCGGGCGCGGTTCGGTAAATTCGGCGAATGGCTTTTTACGAAATCATGCGGACGGGACATTGACGCTTACGCCTACTCAGAAGAACCCAAGTCCATCAGCCACGAGACCACTTTCGACCAGGATATCAACGATCTCGAGGAATTAGAACGTACGCTTTCTTACCTGGCCCAACTGGTAGCGCGGAGATTGCGCGACCATGGCCTGTTTGCCCACACTTTGGGGCTGAAACTCCGTTACGCGCCGTTCAATACGCTCACTCGCGACGTCACCATCGACGAGCCAACCAACCTCGATTCCGTCATTTTTGATAGTGTGCTCCGCCTCTTGGAGAACAATTACGATGCGAAGAGGAAAGTGCGCCTGGTTGGCGTCCGCGCCTCGAACCTTGAACGCAGCGTGTTCCAACGCAACCTGCTCGAAGCCCCGCAGCGCGAGAAACTCGATAAGGTTCTCAAAGCTGCCGATAAGCTGCGCGAAAGATTTGGCTTCGAAGCCGTCCAGTTGGCGCGCTCGCTCGAACCCGGCAAACAATCGAAACCGCGCAAGCGACGAGACTTTCTGGGGCGGGAGAAGTTGTGAAATAATCGACTTTAGCCGCAGATGAACGCAGATCAACGCAGATAAGAAACCTGCTTTCATCAGCGTTTATCGGCGTCAGTCAGCGGCTTGCAATTTCTTCACACCTCCGGAGTGATCGGTGAGGAGAAGAAGTCAGGAGTCAGAACACAGAAGGTGGTTGGTAGGCGGGGGAGAACGCCAGTTCTCAGCCACGTCTTTTCAACTGACCACTGACGACTGACTAAAGGGGAGAATGTGAAAACAGCTTACCTCGATATCGAAACCAGCTATGTTGGAACATATACCGACCAGCGCCTTTTCCGGGACTGCAAGAACCACAAGATCACGGTGATTGGGGTGAGGATCGTGGATGGTGAGAAGGATGCCTTTATCCAGCTTGTGGGTGACGAGGCCACCCGAGAGGCGCTGATGGCGGTGCTCGCCGGGGTGGAGCGCATTGTCACTTACAATGGACGCTCGATCCCTGACAATGTGAAGGGTTATACAGGGTTCGACTTCCCGGTGATTGCCGCGCAACTGGGCGTGGTGCTGGACAAAGCGTTCAACCACCTGGACCTCTGCCCGGCGTGCTGGAAAGCGGGCCTGTGGGGAGGGCAGAAGGCCATCGAGGAGATGCTGGGCCTGAAACGCCAACTCCCCGGCAAGGACGGAAAATGGGCCGACGACACTTGGAAGAGATATGAGACCTCCCGCGACGAGCGCTTACTGGAAGGCCTGCTGACCTACAACCGGGAAGACGTCTTCATGCTGCGCAGGATTGAGGAGGCGCTGGAGGGAAGAAGCCGGAAGTCAGGAGTCAGAAGTTAGAATAGGATGGATAATCTATGCTCTCACGTAACCTCTTATTGCTGGTGTTGATGTCAGCATTTCTTTCGATCCGGAGTACGGCGCGCGGAGATGAGATCTCCGTCCAAGGCGCTCCCGCGGATAGCGGTTTCAACATTGGTTCGGTGGCGACGATCCGCGCTGCGGTGAAAGGCCTTGGGAGTGACCTGCGCCGTTACAGTGTGTTTGCGGAAATCCAATATGCGGGGACAACTTCCACCACCAGCGTGGAGATGGATCGGGTCGCAGAGCCCCAGCCGGGGGAGGCTGAATTCGAAATCGGATGGCCGATCCCGGCTGAAGCGCCTACGGGACTCTACACGGTTGCCGTACGCGTGCAGGACCGCACCGCCCACCGCACCGTCGCACTACAAGCTTTGCGGCCGTTCGCCGCATACAAGAAGCTCATTCAGATTTCGCACCTGAGTTTGGATAAGACCTTCTATACCGTGGGCGAGCCAATTCAGTGCGAATTGGCGCTCGAAAACCTCACAGACGCTGAGCTTGACAACCTCACCGTCGAGTTCTCGAACTCGAATTATCCCTGGATCTCACTCTTTTCCTCCGAACCCGGCGCCAATCCTGACCTCGCTTTGAAAGTCTTGCGGGACCACTTGAGGCTGCCGGCCCGAGGCACGGCGACAATTCCCATGATGAGGGCAGGGACTGCCTCCTTTCTGCAAGGCAAGCAGAAAGAGGTGATGGGGTCGGGCCTTCCCGAGCGTCACGATAAGACGCCGCCGCCGGAAGTGGATGACTATACTGTGGCCGTCTGGAATGCTGACCACACCATCCTTTACGATATGCAATTCACTACCTACGGCATCGTGCGGCCATGGGATCGCGAACTCCCCATACCCTACAGCAGGGATTTCACCCACCCCTACAACTCCGATATTGACTATGAAAACTATCGGCGTTTTTACGCGCCCGGGCAGGTCTCTCCCTTTATTACCGTAGACCATTCGAGAACGCTCTACCGGCCGGGGGACCAAGTCAGACTGGTGTGCACGCTGAAGAATTCAGGAGATGAATCTTGGAGCCGTGCGGAGTTTCGGGCAACCATCCTGGATCCCGCCGGGAAAGCCGTCCAGAAAGCAGCCCTGCGTTCGGGAATCGATCTTGCCCCTGGCCAAACGCTCGCTGTCGCCTCGGATGTGTGGTCCATCCCGGCCAATCAGGCCCCCGGCAATTATGAGGCAAGACTGGAATTGATCGGCGAAGGTGGCGGACCGCTGGCGAAAACCACCGCGGAAATCGCCATCAACGCGTTGCCCTCCTCTTTGATGATTATCAACCCGCACGAAGATGACGAGGCCGCCTACGCGGGCCTGATCCGCGCCGCCGTCGAAGCAGGCGTTCCGGTGCGGGCGGTGATCCTCACGGGCGGTGATGTGGGCGAGTGCGAGCGCTACTACAACAAGCCCTGCGGGCCGAATGAGGCGCGGGGGTTTGGCATGGTGCGCATGGAGGAAAGCCGCGAAGCTTTTGAACACATCGGCCTTAGCCGCGACAAAGTTGATATCCTTGGCCTGCCCGATGGCGGCTCCGGAGCCATTTGGTCGCAGCACATCAACGCCTCAAACCCGTTTTTGTCAGTGTACCTCGCTTGCGACCACGCGCCGTACGAACATATCCTGAAGCCCAATTTACCCTACGCGCGCGACTCCGTGATTAGCACGCTCCAACAGATCATTACGGACTTTCATCCCGCTATGATCGCCCTTCCCCACCCCGACGAGCGCCACGTGGATCACCGTACCACGAATTGGTTCGTCATCAAAGCCTGCCAGGGATTGCTGCGTGAACATGGGATTGATCCGCGGACCATCATTTGGGGCGATAAATCGTACGGCGCCGGCGGTTTCAAGCCTGCACCCTATAAGTACGAAAAGGTTGTTGTTTATCTCAGCGGCGAGGCCGCGGCGCTGAAACAGGAGATGGAGTGGATTTACCAATCGCAAGACGGCAACCTGGAAGAGGGGATGAAAAAAACCTTTTCCGAACTCCCTCGCCAGGAAGAACACGTGCGCATCGTCGATTGGCAGGAACACGAAGGGTGGAACGAATAGGGGCTAGAGGCTGGGGACTGGGGGCTGGGGCTGGAACGGGCGATTGCTGGTCGCTCACCGAAATGCTCTCCCTTCGCTGACGGCTGAGAGCTGATAGCTGACGGCTTTACCCAGCCCCCAGCCCCCAGTCCCTAGCCCCCAGCTTCTGGCATCTTGGGGCAGGAGGTCGGCATCCAATAGCTGTTGCTGCGTTCCCGAGTCGAACGGAAATGACTGTGAGGTGACCCGTGAGGAGAACCATCTTTCTAACCGTGACCATTGTCCTGTTGAGCGCCGCCATGCTGATGGCCGCGACCGTCCAGCGCTGGATTCACCTGCGCGTGGAGAGTGCGAAAGGGACAAGCGGAGACGTGAGCTTCAACGTGCCGATCGAAATGGCGTCGGCGGTTTTGCCTGCGATCCCGTCCGATCATGAACACCATGGCAAATTTAATCTGCAGGCTTCCGTAAATGGCGCGGACTTGCGGGCCCTGCTGGACTCGGTTCGCAATTCACCCGACAACGTTTTCGTTACCATGGAGCGGCATGACGCCGAAGTGAGTGTGGCGAAGTCCGGCCGATTCTTACTGATTAAGATTGTTGAGAAGCCAAGCCCTGAACATCGCCTGGGCAAAACGATTGCGATTAAGGTACCGATCTCGGTGGTTCGGGCCATGGTGTCCAGTAATTCAGATGAGCTCGACGTCAACGCCGGCATTCACGCGCTGGCTCGCGAGGGCGAAGTCGACGTGACGGTGAATAGCGAAAAAGAGACGGTGCGAGTCTGGACGGACACGCGCACCACGACGGACTAGGGGAGTGGGATAATTCTAAGTTCTGAATTATAGATTCTAAATTATAAGTTCTAAATGCTGTGCCTGGTCACAATTCCCCGACCCGCATAGCGGACCTCACGGTTCATAATTTAGAATTTACAATTTAGAATTGCACTGCAGCTCGGAGCGCTTCCAGCCGGGCGCGCCGGAGGCTTTCGACAGGGTCGCCGGAGGGGATGAACTCCATGGCCACGTAGCGGTCGTACTTCAGCATGGCAAGCTCTTTATAAATATTGGCATAGTTGATTTCACCGGGCCAGGCAACGCCCCCAGGGCAGGCCCCGCCAAAGCTGCGCCGGCAAATGCACGACCGAATTGACGTCGATTCATGGTTGTGACCTCGGTTTCAGTTAGGCCCCTGCTCGGAGGCTGTACCATAGTCGGGTTGGGGAAGGAAGCGGTCACGGTCGTAGGGAGGGTCCTCGTGTTCCGGCATAACGAAGTCTGGAAAATCCTCCTGAAACTGGCGGCGCCACTCTTCGTCCGCGTAGTATTTCATCTGAAGTTGGATATCCTCTTCGCTACAGCCGCCCAACGGACTCAGGTGCCAGGCTCCCTCCGCGTCTGGCGGCATCGCCTTGACCTCTTCGCGCAGCATGTCTGACCAAAGCTCGGTATAGAGCTCTCGATCGCTCAAGTGATCTGTTTCGTCCAGGAACACGCGCAGGAGGGCCAGGCCGTGAATCACCTCCCAAAGCTTTTTGGATAGCTGTTCATCATTGAGGGTTTCAGGCGGCGGCAGCTCTATGCCGGCTGCTTCGAGCTGTTTGAGATTAGTGGTCCAGGGGGCTTTTTCATAGTCGACCACGTGCTGCCAGAATCCCTCCTCGATTTCGGGCGGAGTTTCTTCCATTCCGCCTTCAGCCATTTTCGCGCCCGCCAACTCTTCCGCCTGACGCTTCAATTCGGCGATCCTCTTTTCGCGTTCGACCGCCTCCTCATCGCTGTCCTTCATACCCATAGGCCCCTCCTCCTTTTTGCTCACGTCGGTGAAGCGCCGATTATAACTGAAAAACACGATTGGCTCAGCAGCCCTCGAGTCTCGCTCGCACGTCCTGCTCACAAAGCGAACGAGTATAAGGCTCTAAAGATGGCCCCTTCGTGTCAGAAGCCGAGAAGTGGAGCCAGGCGGGCGAGCACATCGGATACTGCTTCGGCGGGAACGCGGGCCACGACCTCGGCTTTTCGCTGCTTCCAATCCAGGCTCTTTAGATGGTCCGAGAGCACGACACCCGAAATCGGCAAACCCTCAGGCAGAGACGCTGAGTATACAACTTTTCTGTTATTCTTGAGAGGTTTGACCTTCCCCGACTGGAGACCGTGCATGCATTCGAGACCCCGGTTGCCGCTCGCCTTGGCTTTATGGATGGCCGGCGCAGCCACCTGTTACGCCGTCCAGAAGCACTCAATTAACGAGGCTCTTGACTCCCTCGCCGCAGTCGGCACCTTCAAACAGGTGGCGATCTCTCCGGATGGCGAGCGGGTTGCCTGGGTCGAATCTCTCAAGGGCGGCAGATCGGCGATCTTTGTGGAGACTCGAGGCTCTTCGGAGAAGCCGCGCCGTATCTCCGCCGGCGACGGCGGCGCGGAATACGCGGAGCACGACGTCGCCTGGTCACCCGACAGCAAGAAACTGGCTTTCCTTTCGGACAGAGAGGGCTCCGGCCAGCTTCAACTCTATGTTTCAGACGCCACGGGCCATGCGGCACGCCAACTCACTTACCTGACCGGATTCCTCGTTTCTCCCTCCTGGTCGCCGGACGGCACGCAACTGGCGCTGCTTTTCACCGAGAATGCCCCGCGCGCCGCCGGCCCGCTCGAGCCCATGACACCGCCCTCCGGCCTCATCGAGCGGCACATTTACGAGCAGCGTGTGGCGACCGTAGAGGTGGCATCCGGCCAGGTGCGGCAAGTCTCGCCCAGTGACCTTTACATTTACGAATACGACTGGTCGCCCGATGGCAAGAGCTTCGTTGCCACCGCTGCGCACGGCGCGGGCGACGCCAACTGGTGGATCGCCCAGCTTTGCACCATCGCGATACCTACGGGAGAGGTCAGTTTCATTTACAAGCCGCGCCTCCAGATCGCCCAACCGCGCTGGTCTCCGGACGGTGGAACCGTTGCCTTCATCGAGGGAATCATGAGCGATGAGGGGAGCACGGGAGGCGACATTTACACTATTCCGGCAGGCGGTGGCGAAGCGCGCAATCTTACGCCCGGCGTCAAGGCCTCACCCGCAACCCTCACCTGGCTTAGCTCCTCGGAGAGGATTCTTTTCATCGAAGAGATCGACGGTGCGAGCGGCATCGCCACGATCGATGTCCGAGAGGGGAAAATCGAAACTCTGTGGAACGGGCCCGAGACCATCTCCACCGGAAGCGCGTGGGACTCCGGCATATCCCTCGCTAATGATGGCAAGACTTGCGCGCTGGTGCGGCAATCATTTCAGCAACCACCGGAAGTCTGGGCGGGGGAAATCGGAGCTTGGAAACAGGTCACGCGCCGCAATGCGGATATTCATCCGGACTGGGGTAAGTCCGAGAGCATTCATTGGCCCAACGACGGCAGGGAAATCCAAGGCTGGCTCCTTTACCCGCTGGATTATGATCCTTCCAAACGTTACGCTATGGTGGTGTCGGTGCATGGCGGTCCTAGCGCCGCCGAAAAGCCCGCATGGCCAGGGCCGTTCTTCGACCTTGCCCTGCTCTCATCGGAAGACTGCTTCGTCTTCTTCCCGAATCCGCGTGGGAGTTTTGGCCAGGGCGAAGCCTTTGCGGCAGCTAACGTCAAAGACTTCGGCTACGGCGATTTTCGGGATGTTCTTGCGGGTGTCGATTATGTGGCGAAAACGCGTCCGGTGGATGATCGCCGGGTCGGAATTGCGGGCTGGAGTTATGGCGGCTACATGACCATGTGGGCCGTGACGCGGACGAACCGCTTTCGCGCCGCGGTGGCCGGAGCAGGCATTGCCAATTGGCAGAGCTATTACGGCGAGAACGATATCGGCCAGTGGATGATCCCGTTTTTCGGCGCCTCGGTCTACGACGATCCGCAGGTCTATGCCCGGAGCGCTCCCATCACTTTTATCAAGAACGTCAAGACCCCGACACTGATCCTGGTGGGCGACCGCGATGGCGAATGCCCCGCGCCGCAGTCCTTCGAGTTTTGGCATGCCCTAAGAACTTTCGGCGTGGAAACCCAACTTGTGGTATACCCGGACGAAGGTCACGCCATTTGGCAGTCCGAACACCAGCGGGACGTCACCCAGCGCATGCTCGAGTGGTTCGATCAGCACCTGAAGTAGGCACAGCACACGGCCGAAATTCGAAAATCGAAACTCGAAATTCGAAGCTCGAAAACTCGAAATTGGCGGGTGGTATATTGAGTGGCTTTGGGTGGACGTGACCCTGGAGTTGCAGACCTCTCCTTGGGGAAAGGGTGTCGCGCTGTGGCTGGCGAAGTGGCACAGGCACTCTTGCCTGTGTTTGACGGAGCAAAGTATCAGCCTTGGACACAGGCAAGAGTGCCTGTGCCACTTCGCCAGCGGGAGCGGGCCGGGGGGAGGGCGTCGCACATTTCTGTGGTGCGCACACAACAAATCGATGCGCCACCACGAGTTTCTATTTTCGGTTTTCGAATTTCCATTTTCGACTTGAGATTGGGGGAAAACAATGGGCGATCTGGTTCGAACCGGACTTTCCCTGGAAAGGGAGCTTCTCGAGAAGTTCGATAAGGCCATCCGCCACAAAGGATATCAGAACCGGTCGGAGGCCATACGGGACCTCATTCGCGAGCATCTGGTGCAAGAGGCGGCGGAAGAAAACAGAGTGATTGTGGGAACGCTGACCATGGTTTACGACCACCACCAGCCTAATCTTTCCGCTAAGCTGATTGAGGCCCAACATGCGGCTTCGAGCAAGGTCCTCGCGGCTACTCACGTGCATTTGGATCACCACCATTGTCTCGAGGTGGTTATCGTGAAAGGCCGCAGCGGAGAGGTTAGGAACCTGGCGGATCGGATTCTGAGCCTGCGGGGGGTTAAGCACGGCAAACTTACTGTCACGACAACTTCGAACTGACCCGCCGTCGTAGCGCGGGTCTCTCGCCCGCGCTACCAATGTGCGCGCCACCCGAGGGTGGGGCGCAATTGATTTTCCAGTTGACGTGGGGGCTGCCGGACTATAGATTTACTTTCTAAATTTTGATCTCTACAGCACGTCATGGCGGTACGGGGGCGACGGGTAATCCGGCCAGAGGCCTGAGCAGCGCCGCCCACCCAACATTCAGTCAGAGGAGACATGGTATGAAGGTCGGACTCTTTACGGCGCTCCTGGCCAAGCTCAGTTTGGACGAGGTGATCGAAAAGATAAAACCGCTCGGCATCCGGACCCTCGAGTTGGGAACCGGGAACTACCCGGGCGACCCGCATTTGAAGCTGGAGTGGCTGAGCCAATCGTCGAAACTCAAAGAGTTCAAGCAAAAACTCGACGACCAGGGCTTCAGCATCAGCGCTTTGAGCTGCCATGGGAACTCGCTTCATCCCAACAAGGAGATTGCGCGGGCGCATGCAGAAGCCAGCCGCCGCACGATTCTGCTGGCTGAGAAACTGGGTGTCACGCGAGTGATTGATTTTTCCGGTTGTCCTGGCGATTCGGATAACGCCAAGTTCCCGAACTGGTCCCCAACGCCTTGGCCCCCCGATTTTCTGGAACTCTTGAAATGGCAGTGGGAAAAGAAAGTGATCCCCTTCTGGACGAAGCGCGCCAAGTTTGCCCAGGACCACGGCGTGCGGGTTGCCATCGAGATGCACCCGGGATTTTCGGTTTACAACCCTGAGACCATGCTCCGCTTGCGGGAGGCAGCCGGACCAGCGATCGGGTGCAACTTCGATCCCAGCCACATGTTCTGGCAAGGAATTGACCCCTGCGTGGCAGTGCGCAAGCTAGGCGAAGCTGTGTTTCACGTTCACGCCAAGGATACTCGCCTTTACAATGTCAACGTCATGGTGAACGGGGTGCTCGACGCCAAACCCTACAGCGACGAAAAGAATCGCTCGTTTATCTTCCGCACCGTCGGCTACGGCCACGACATGGATTTCTGGGCCGACTTTGTTTCGACGCTGCAGATGGTGGGCTACGATGATGTGCTGTCCATCGAGCACGAAGACAGCCTGATGTCCGTGGACGAAGGCCTGGGCAAAGCGGCCGCTTTCCTGAACCAGATCATTATTAAGGAAAAGCTCAAGGAGATGTGGTGGGCGTGAGAGGAGCAGGGACTAGGTGCTAGGGACTGGGGGCTAGGGAAGAACAGGAAGCGGAAGGAGTAATCAGTTTGCGGGAGGGCGGGAAAATCCGGCTTGGTCATTTGCTTTTCCCCAGCCCCTAGCCCCCAGTCCCTAGCCCCTTCTTCCGATTCCGGCTCGTCACTCGTCACTTGTCACTCGTCACTCGTCACTAGTCGAGAAGGAGGAGAAAATGCCAGAGATCAACATTGCACTGATCGGTCACCAATTCATGGGCCGGACCCATTCCAACGCTTACCGGCAGGTTAGCAGGTTTTTCCCCGGCAAGTTAACGCCACGCATGAAAGTGCTGTGTGGGAAAGCTTGCACCGAAGAACTCGAAGCTACGGCGCAGCAGTTGGGATGGGAAGAATCCGACTGCGAGTGGCGGCGCGTGGTCGAACGCAAGGACATCGACATCGTGGATATCTCGACGCCGGGCTATCTCCACCATCCGATGGTCATCGCCGCCGCCCAGGCTGGCAAGCACGTTATTTGCGAGAAGCCTCTGGCCAACAATCTTGCTCAGGCCAAGGAGATGCTCGCCGCCGTGCAGAAAGCGGGCGTCATGCACATGGTGAACTTTAATTATCGCCGGGTGCCCGCGGTGGCCTTTGCCAAGAAGCTCATCCAGGATGGTCGCCTGGGCGAGATCTATCATTATCACGGCGCCTACCTCCAGGACTGGATCATGGATCCGGACTTCCCCCTAGTTTGGCGCCTGGAGAAAAAATACGCGGGCAGCGGCGCCCTGGGTGACATCGGGGCACACGCCGCCGACCTGGCGCAAATGCTGATTGGATACATCGCTTCGGTCGCCGGCCAGATGACCACGTTCATTAAGGAGCGGCCTCTGCCTGGAACGGGTGAGGGCGCCTGGGGAGCCAAAGGAGCCGAAGGAAAGAAAGGCAAGGTCACCGTGGATGATGACACGAACTTCCTCGCCCGCTTCAAGAACGGCGCGGTGGGCGTCTTCGAGTCGACACGCTTCGCCGGGGGCCGGAGGAATTACAATACCTTCCAAGTCTACGGCAGCAAAGGCAGTCTGGCTTTCAATATGGAAAGGATGAACGAGCTGGAGTTTTTCGATCGCACGGAGCCCAACGAGCAGCAGGCTTTCAAGACAATCCTGGTGACCGAGGCCAACCACCCTTACGTCGGCGCCTGGTGGCCGCCAGGGCACATCATTGGTTACGAGCACACCTTCGTTCACGCTGTCCACGATTTCCTCGTGGCCCTCGAGACTGGCCAGCCGCCCCAGCCGGGCTTCGACGAAGCCGTGAAGGTTCAAGCCGTCCTGGACACGGTGGAGCGCTCGGCGAAGTCGGGGCGGTGGGAGAAGGTGAAAGTCTAATGGCATACATGATGGGAATTGACGTTGGCACTACCGGCACGCGGGCAATCATCGTCCGCCCGGACGGGCACATTGTGGGAGCGGCCACGGGCGATCACCAGCCCATGAAAATGGCCAAACCCGGTTGGGCAGAGCAGGAGCCGGAGGACTGGTGGCGTGCAACCTTGGTGGCCATCCGTGGGGCGCTCGAGCAGGCTCAACTCAAGGGCAGCGACATTGACGCGGTGGGATTCTCCGGCCAAATGCACGGCGTGGTTTTGATGGACAGCACCCCGGCGGTTCTCCGGCCTGCTCTGATCTGGTGCGACCAACGCAGCCAGGCACAGTGCGACTGGATCACCTCGACGGTTGGGGCGGAGCGATTGATCAAGCTGGTTTCCAACCCCGCCCTTACCGGCTTCAGCGCGCCCAAGCTGCTTTGGATCCGCGATGAGGAGCCTCGAGTTTTCGAGCGCGCCGCGCACTTCCTTCTGCCCAAGGATTTTGTGCGTTTCCGCCTTACGGGCGAGTTCGCCACCGACGTCTCCGACGCCTCGGGCACTTTGCTTTTTGATGTGACCAATCGCCGCTGGTCGCGCGAGATGCTTACCGCGCTGGATCTGGACGCCAAGCTCCTGCCCCGCGCCTACGAATCGGTCGAAATCACCGGACAAATCACTCCCGAGGCCGCTGTGCTCACTGGTTTGAGCGCGGGGACGCCGGTAGTGGGCGGCGCCGGCGACCAAGCCGCCAGTGCCGTGGGTAACGGGATCGTTGAGCCCGGACTGACCTCCGCCACGCTAGGCACCTCAGGTGTGATCTTTGCCTACACCGAAGCGCCCAAGCTCGACCCCCGCGGCCGCATTCACACCTTCTGCCACGCCGTTCCCGGAAAATGGCACGTGATGGGGGTCACTCAGGGCGCCGGGCTGTCCTTGCGCTGGTTCCGCGATAACTTCGCGGCCTCGGAGTCATGGTACGCTCGCCACACGGACGCTGATCCCTACGACCTCATCATCGATGAGGCCCGGCAGGTTCCTCCTGGCAGTGGCGGCCTGCTGTGGCTGCCCTACCTGATGGGCGAACGAACGCCTCATCTTGACGCACAGGCGCGAGGCATGTGGTTTGGTCTCACCGCTGTGCATACGCGAGCGCACCTCATCCGCTCCATCCTCGAGGGGGTAGCGTTCAGCCTGCGTGATTCGATCGAGATATTTCGCGAACTGAAAATTCCGCTCGCGCAAATTCGCGCCTCGGGCGGCGGCTCGCGCAACTTCACCTGGCGCCAAATTCAAGCGGATATATTTGGCACGGAACTTGTGATCCTTCGGACCTCGGAGGGCTCTGCTTTCGGTGCCGCTTTGCTCGCCGGCGTCGCGGCAAAGACCTATTCGAGCGTTCCGGAGGCAGCCAGCGAAGCTATACAGGTGAAAGAGAGCATGACGCCCCTGGCGGCAAACGTCAAGGCTTACGACCGCTATTACCAGGTGTATCGCGACCTTTACCCGGCGGTTCGCGATCTGGCGCACACGCTGGCAAATATCGAGTAAGGCCGAACGGCGGTCGGCTTGTTGCACGCACGCGAATTTGAGGTGGTGGCGACCTGCTGTCTTGTGAAGAAAAACGGGATCTTTTCCCTCGCCCTTAGGGAGAGGGAAAAGACCTGTTGCTCGACAGGACATTACAATGAAAATCCACCGTGCTTTAGTCGCTTTGATATGCATGTTCCCAACACTCTCGCTGGGAGGTTTCGCCGTGGAGAACTATTCGGTAAGAAAAGAAGTCGTCCAAGGTCACGCTACCTATCATCTGCTCGATTCTAAACTGAACATGGACGTCGGAATCGTGTCGGAGATCGGCAACTTTGCTTACCAGTTCAAGGTAAATGGCAAAGATGTGCTGATACCGCTAGTGTCCTTCAAGGACTACCTCGAGAAGCACACCTTCGGCTGGGGAATTCCTTTCCTGGCCCCTTGGGCCAACCGCATTGATAACGACTATTACTACTTTGAGGGTAAGAAGTATTTGCTGAACGAAGGACTGGGAAATATCATCCGCGACAATTTCAAGCAACCGCTTCACGGTCTGCTTGTCTTTGAACCGCGCTGGCAGGTAGTGAAAACCGGAGGGTCCGACACTGAGGGCGCGTTCGTCGTCTCTCGTCTGGATTTCTACAAGTATCCCGATCTAATGGCTCAGTTTCCCTTCGCGCAGGTTTATGAAATGACCTACCGCTTGAAGGACGGAAAACTCGAGTGCACCACGCGGGTCACGAACGCCGGCAATTCTGACCTTCCCGTCCACTTCGCCTTTCATCCCTACTTTCACCCCGATGGCCCACGCGAAGAGTGGAAAGTGACCATCGGAGCTCAGAAACACTGGATTGTTACGCACCAACTCATTCCCACGGGCGAAACCGAGCCTACGGATAAGTTCCTGCCTGGGGTGACCAAAGGAGTGGCGCTCGACAAGACCTTCATTGATGACGGTTTCTCCGACTTTTCCCGAGCTGCGAACAGCCTCGGCCACGTCGTCATCCAAGGCAAGACTCAAAAGATCGAGGTCCTGTACGGCAAAGAATTTGATTACGCGATCGTCTATGCCCCTCTCAATAACGACCTGATCTGCGCGGAACCTCAGACGGGGCCGACGGACGCGTTCAACCTGCAACACGAAGGGAAATTCAAGCACTTGATCATCCTGGCGCCGGGAAAGACGTTTGAAGCTTCGTTCTGGATTGTCCCGACGGGATTCTGAGTAGCAAGCGAATGAACGCAAGCGAATAAACAGCCCTTTCCCCCGGGGAGAGGGAAGGACGAATGAACGGCCCTCTCCCTTGGGGAGAGGGTGTCCCGCTGCCGGCGTTTTCATCAGCCGGAGCGGGACGGGTGAGGGGTCACTTCGCGAGTTCCTCATCGTAGAGGCGGTTTTATCCGCCATCAAAGTCTAATCCATCAGAGAACTGTCGAGGGGGGAGCTAATACCGATGCGAAGTTCTAGTGGGACAAGCTGGCTTGGCAATGCAAGGAACCCCTCACCCGATCCGCGGCGGCTGGAGAAAGCGCCGCCGCGGGCCACCCTCTCCCCCAGGGAGAGGGCTGTTGATTCAGCTTTCTCCCCCAGGGAGAGGGCGGTGTTTCCGGGCAATGCAAGGAACCCCTCACCCGGCCCGCGACGGCTGGAAAAGGCGCCGCCGCAGGCCACCCTCTCCCCAAGGGAGAGGGCTGTTGATTCAACTTTCTCCCCCAGGGAGAGGGCAGTTTTTCCGCGAGTTCGGAAGATGCTGCTCGGTTGCTCCTTCGCCGCTCTGCTGGCATTCCTGGCAGCGCCCATCGGAGCGCCGCGCCATCAATTAGAAACAAGTCCCCTAACTTTATTTTCACCGAGGTCGGCCATGGCAGCTCAGAACAATTCCTTTGCTGCAAGACTTGAAAAGACTCAATTCAACGGCTGGAATGCTTACCGCCTGACCAATGGCATCGTCACGCTGTACGTCGCGCCTGACATCGGGGGTCGCGCCATTCAGCTCGAGTTGGGCGGGAAGGGCCTATTTTTCGTGAACAAAGACTTGGCGGGAAAGGTCCTGCCCGCCGAACAGAACAACCTCAAAGCCGGCTGGGCTAACTATGGCGGTGACAAAGTCTGGCCGGCGCCGGAAGGTTGGATGAATGAGGAGCAGTGGCCCAGCATTCCTTATTACATACTCGACGGCAGCAAATTCGCGGCCGAGGTGGTGACGGAGACGCCGGACGAGGTCGCCGTTCGCGTCACCAGTCCCGCCGATACGCGCTCTGGCGTGCAGTTTGTGCGCACCTATCACGTGTATGCGGGGACCACACGCCTCAAGGTCGATCAGGTGATGCGCAACATCAGCCGCCGGCAGATTCGATGGGGGATCTGGCACCTGATCCAGAACGACGCTGCGGACGTCCACGACCCCTCGAAACCAAACCCCGACCTTTACATGTATCTCCCGCTCAACTCCCACAGTAAGTATCCCCAGGGCTACTACAACCCGTATGGAAACGCGCGACATCCCAGCTATGAACTTATGCACGGTGGCCACATGTTGCAGGTGCATTATCTCTACCGCGTGGGAAAGGCTGCCGCGGACACTGACCGCGGCTGGTACGCGGTGGTCAACGGACAGAAGAACATTGGCTTCGTCGAGAACTTCACTTGTTTCCCTGAAAGGGAATATCCCGACGGCGCCGGCGTGGAAACCTGGAACAACGGACCCGGAATAATCTCTCGCGGCCCTTGGGATCAGACCCTTCCTGACGACCCCAAGCAAAACCCCTACATACTTGAAACTGAGGTGCTCAGCCCTTACGCGGCACTCAGCCCTGGCGAGGAATACTCATTCCCAGTCTACTGGTCGCCCACCAGCGTCACGAACCCAGTGCGGAACGCCGTGTGGGCAGGCGCCATTAGCGAGCCGCTTAGCGGGAACCTGAAAGATGGGCAGGTTAGTCTGAAGGGTGTGTTCGGCGTCTTCACTCCCGGCACTCTGGTCGCCAACTTCTACAGCGTGATGGGAGAGGAGTTGGGTCAGCAGCCCTTGCAATCTGTTGACCCTCGAGAGGTCGCTCGACTCGATAAGTCCATCCCCGCGCCTGCTGGCACTTTCCGCGTGAGCGTCTTCGTGAGAGACGATCAGGGCGAGAACTGCGGGTACCTGGGCAATGTGGTTCTAAAGTAGGGCCGAGCAGCGCTGGGGCCGGGCGAAGTCGGGGATGTTCATCTAACGGTCTTTGTAGCGCTAGTTTGCAACTGCTTCCTGCGTTGCGAAGGTTTTTTCTCCGTGTCCTCGGTGCCCGAAAAGACTTACCGCAGAGAGCAGTGAGATTCTTTGTGGTCTCTGTGTTCAATCTTGAGAAGCACGGAGGACACAGAGAATCCCGTTTTGGTTGCGGTCGCGGGGCGGCGCTCGGCCCTGCGCCGCGGCTCCCCCCGAGACCACGTCCCTGGCTCACGTCTTGTTCGTCAACCATCGACGGGGTCGTGGGCAGCTGCCGCCTGCCTACCGCTCGCTGCCTACTGCCTTACTGCCTACTGCTGACTGCCAACTGCCTACTGCCTTCCTGCTTTCCCCAGTACCCCCGTACTGTTGCCATCCCAGCCCATTGGATAAACACTAACAGCGAGGCGACATCCGTGCCAAATGCTTGACTGCTATCGCGTGCGGAGAATCGCGGACCTCAAAAGTGGAGGTCCGCGCTACCAGGTCGGCAATCAGCGGAGGTTAGGGAGCCCACGTGCGGACTGCTATCGCCACATACCCGAAGATTGTTTGCTCCTCACTGACGCCGGCACATGGGCAAGAGAAAGAGTGCCGTAGAAGCAGTGTCAGTGTGCGTTCAGCCGCAAAACCGTATGGCAGTTCGGTTAGTGGTGGTCAGGCTTTGGAGGGGAAAACCGCCAGTTCTTTATGTCCGACTGGCGGGCCTCAACCCGCGGGTTCTCACGCGTCGGACTGATGGTGGTGGCGGCGGTTATCGTAGTTATCGCTGCCATCACCATCCCGCGGGTCCGCGGAGTGTTCCAGAAATGCCCGAGTGCCAGCGCGGGTGGATAATCGCGTACCTCAAAAGCGGAGGTCCGCGCTACCAGGTTGGCAATCAGAGGAGGTTCAGGAAGTCTCGGTGTTGACTGCTAACGCCACACGCCCGAAGGCTGTTTGTTTCGCACTGATGCCTCGAGGACTGCCGCGCAGGGTGTGGAACGGAGGGGGCGCCGTCAAGCCCCAGGGAGCGGCGCGGGAAGCTGGCTTGCCATCGGAAACAGGCTTCACGATGGTGGAACTCGCGTTCTCGGTTGCGATCATCGTCGTTGTTTTGGTGACGGTTTTCGAGGCCTATGCCAACGCTTACCCCGCCTTCCGGGCGACCTCCGCCATGAACCTCTTGCAGGCCCAGTTGCGCCAGGCCCGCGAGGCGTCCATAGATCAGCGGCGAAACGTCACGGTGACATTTCAAGGGACAGCGGAGCTTGTAGCCGTCGTACAGGGTATCAACGGCGGCGCCAATACCCAGTTGTATGATTACCTTCTCCCGGAAGGGTTGAAGTACGTGCTTCTTACGGGTGTTGGGGACACGCCGGATGGCTGGGGAAACTCGTACGCCGTCAACTATGCTTGCCCCAGCAATACTCTTCCCTGCACGATCACCTTTCAGAGCGACGGGTCGGTGCTGGACGGCTCGAACGGTTCCACCAACGGTTCGATTTTCATCGGCATCACGGGCCAGCCTATGACCGCGCGGGCGGTGACAATTCTCAGCCCCACGGGAAGAATCAAAGGCTGGTCCTATAACGGAACCGCGTGGCATTAGGGTGCACTCTATGGATTCAGCAGCCTCGACCCCGCCTCAAGAGCATGGCTTCACCCTCCTCGAGGTGTTGATTGCCATGGCGGTGCTGGTCGCCGGCTTGATCTCACTTGCCTATGGGATAGGAGTGGGGCTGGCCGTGGTGCAGATGTCCACCATGGATACCATCGCTCGCGAGAAGGCCCGGGAAGCGATGGAGGACGTCTTCACGGCGCGCGATACTTCCACAATCAATTTCTCCCAGATTTGCAACATACCCACCTCGGGAAACAATCCCAACAACTGTCTTTTTGTGAACGGCTACACCTCCATGTATACCGCCGATAGCAGCGGGCTGGTGAACACCACGGCAGCAGCAACTCAGAATGTCCTTGAGACGTATGTTACGCCCGGCCCGGACGGCATCCTGGGCACCGCGGACGACGTTACCTATAATCTCAGTGGCTTTCAACGCTCCATTCAGGTGACTTCGGTCAGCTCCAGCGATAATCATACCGTGCTGGCGCAAGTTACCGTCACGATTCTTTACAACCCTCTACCTTGGATGTCGCGCACCGTCACCATGATCACAGTGATGTCGCCCTATGTCTGAACGCACGCACAATCCGTCCCGGCCGCGCCCCGCCTCAGGGTTCAGCCTTGTCGAGTTGCTGACCGCCATGGCGCTTTCGCTCCTGATGTTTGGCCTGACGTTCGTTCTGGTTCAGCAGCTCGATAACACCGCCGACGTGGTAACCAGCATGAGCGATGTGAACCAGAACCTGCGCGCCGCCGTGAACATGATGTCCCGTGATCTCTCGACCGCCGGGGAGAATATACCCTTGGGTGGCATTCCCCTCCCCTACGGCGGCAGCGCTACGGCCATCAAGCGGCCGTACCCCACGACGTCATCGTTTCCCACTCCCCTCTCCGGGAACTCGCTCTACATGCCCGTGCTCATTGCCGGCAACGGCCTGGGGCCGTCGCAAGGCAGCGGAAGCACTGCGATCTCGACGGACGTGGTCAGCATGATCGGCGTAAACCAAACCTCGAGCTTCAATCAGACGGCCGTGAATACAACCTCCCCAAACCAGCCCACCATTTCCTCGACGGCAGCCACCATCACGGTCTCCGCGACGGCGGCCGGCTACGTTTCGCCCGGGCAATTGATCATGCTGAGGGATGCCAATGCCAGTTGCTTGCTTGCGGTCTCGTCGGTGAACACCACGACCGGCGTCATCACCTTTACGCACGGGGATTCTACCAACGACCTCCTGGGCGTCAACCAATTCTCGATCCTGTCGACCGGAGCGGTTGCCTTCGCAGTTACCTCGGGCCCGACGAGCGGAACAATCAGCTTCCTTCAAACGGCGACGCAGACGACGTCGCATGGGGTGACGACGACGGCGTATAGCTGGCCTACGACTTTGACGGCCTATCCCATCTCGATGGTGACTTACTATCTGGATAGTACCACCCCCGAAAGAAATCTTACCAAACTGACTTCCATGGGCACGAGCGGGTGTGCGTCGGTCTCCTGTACGAATGTGGTGGCTTTGGGCATCGACGTCTTGCAAGTTTTTTACAGTCTTTCGCCCCCGGCGACGCTGAATGGCGTAGCCTCGGATCCCACGGAGAACCCCTGGCCAACCAGCACCGATACCACCAATACCCCCAACGATATCCGTAAAGTAGTTCTAACCATGGTGGGCGAAACTAACCACAAGAACTTTGCCAACAGCCAATGGTATAGCAAAGAGATCAAGAACGCGGTGACGATTCAAAACTTGGACTATTACAACAAGTACAGTTTGGGCGCCAGCATGACGCAGAACTGAAGGAGGGCGGGAAAGAGGAAGTATGAAAAGACACGGAGTCGAGGAAGCGGGAGCCGCTCTTATTGTTGCCATGCTGCTGATGTTGGTGTTCGCCATCATGCTGATCGGGTTTTACTTTGTCACCAGCGGCGAGCAAAAGGTCGCTTGGAGCAATCGCGATAACGGCGTGACTTATTACTGGGCCGTCGCCGGCCTCGAGCAGATGAGTAATCTTATAGCAGACTACTTTGCCCACACCGCATCTCCCGCTCCAGCCACGCTCTCCAACTGGGTAACCAACTCCTCCAACTTCCAGACCTATCCCTCGGTCATCTCCACCTCCGGCCTTCCCCTGGTAACAGCTACCTACACGCTCTATTGCATGTCGCCCCCCCCTCCAGGCCCGTGTAATAACGGTACACCACCGGTCATGGTCCTCTGTTCCACTGTGGGCAGCACGCTGGGAAGTTGCACCGGAACCATCGGAGGGAACGGCCCCCTGGCCGGCCTGGAGGGCCTCATCGCTCCCTTCCAGCTCACCGTGGTTGCCGATGGTCCCAGCAACACGGAAGTCAAGTTGACCCGGACGGTGCAGGAAGTCGCCGTCCCCATATTCGAGTTTGGCATTTTCTCCGACAGCGACCTCTCGTTTTTCGCCGGCAACGACTTCAACTTTGGAGGCCGCGTACACACCAATGGCAACTTGTTTCTGGCGGAAGATGGCGGCAGTACGCTGAACCTCAACGATCACATCAGCGCCGCTAAGGGAATCATCCGGGACCAACTCTCAAATGGGTACGTGATGGCAACTTACCCTTCGGGGAGTTGTACTTCGACTAACTACTGTAGTACCGTCAACGTGCTGACCACGTCGAACGGCTGCCCGTCGGGGACGGAGGGTTCTCAATCGGGAAATTGCCTAACCTTGGGACTCAACCAAGGCAGCGTCGAGGGCGGGGCGGGAAGCACTGAGAACCCCAACTGGAAAACGCTTTCGCTGAGCACGTATAACGGCTATATTCAGGATGGGACGACGGGAGCGAAGGTGCTCAACATCGCTATAGCGCTGCCCGGAATCAATTCCACGCCCATCGCCATGATTCAGCGCCCCCCCGCCAGTCCTCCAGCAGCTACTGTCGAAAGTCCCACGAGCGCGCTCGGCATGGCGCGCTTTTACAATCAGGCCAGCTTGCGCATTCTGTTGTCAGACACCCAAGCCGACATTATGAACCTACCCGGCATCGATTCCACGGAATATCCGTACCCGCTTGCCGAATATGGAAGTACGGCCCTGACTAACATGCCTTACACGATTCAGCGCACCGCTAGCATCCCCTCCACCTATTGCCCTCAGAACAGCAACTGCTACCTTCCCCCCGTGGACGCCTGCCATCCGCCTCTTGCCGAGGCGCCCGCTGAGAATTCAACCAACGACTCCATGTTGGCGGCGGGAACGACGGCGCTCGGTGGCTATATCAAGATCGAAATGAACCTGGCATCTTCCCCAGGAACGTGGAAGGATGTGACCGAGGAAATTCTGGCGCAGGGAATCTCCCGCGACGAGGCGGCGGGTACGATGGACCAGATGCCAAAGCCGTCGCTTAACCCCTCTACTTCGGGAGGGACCCTAGCCAAAGGCACAGCCTACTACTACGTGGTCACAGCCCTTGGTGCCTGGGGTGAAAGCGCGGGCACGGAGCAGAGCACCACAACCTCGTCGGGGACGGGCAGCACCAACACCAACACCGTCAAACTCACATGGACAGCCGTGACAGGCGCGACCGGCTACAACGTGTATCGCGGAACGAGTGCCGGGGGAGAGACCGGGTACATTGGGGGCGCTACTTGCGGAACCACACCCTGCACTGTGAGCGGGGGCACGACCACGAGTTATACGGATACGGGCACGGCGCCTACTGCGCAAACCCTTCCCACCCCTTGCACCAACACTTCCATCATCCACCTGGAGGAAGAGGCGCCCGCGACCGACCTGTCCTCCGGCGTCACCTTGTGCCCGGCGCCCGTGGGTGTGTCCACGGCGCCTGAGACGGAATCATGCCCCTGGTCCTGGTCGGGTCTGGCGACCGTGTCAAACGCTCAGAATTTTGTGCCCATCAACATGTACGACGCGCGGGAGGGAGAGGTGCGGGACTCGGATACCCAAGCGACTCCGAGCTTGAACGGCATCATGAACCTCGTGGAAATAGACGTGGGTAATCTTTCGCAATGGTTTGCCGGCACCATTGCCACCAGCGGAAAGTACGCCTTCAACGGCCCGGACGCCCTCAACAACTCCGGCTACCTCCTCTACACTTCGGATCGGAGAATGAATTGCTACAACAACCCATCCGGAACAAACCAGTCCGGCACATACGTGCTCGAAGGCGACTCCTCGTGCGTCGAAACCGGTGAATTCGGGAATGAAGACATCATCAACCCCTCGGTGCAGAGTGGCGCTCCCAACGGTGTGTTGGACACCTGCCCAACCTCATCCCCCCTCTATCCTTGCCCTCCGGAGGATGTGGACGGCGACGGAGTGTTCCGCACCTATGGCGCCTATGCGCATCCCATCACCACCCCCACCAGCGTCAGCCCCAGCGGCGTCACCGTCGGCGGCGTCGCCAGCACCGCGAAATGGCCAGCGATCGTAAGCGCGCTGGCCAATAGCGCGACAGAAAATCCCATTGAGGTGCGCATCACGGCTAATCAGGCACAGATTAACAGCGTCGTCATCTTCCGGCGCGCCCTCCGCTTGGTGAATGGCACGGCGGGCAATGTGCCCCCCCTGGCGGCCGCGCAGGCTACGACGTGTTCCGGCGGCACGGCGGGCGGATTCACCGTGGCCTCGGAAAACCCCATTTATGTAGCGGGGGATTACAACGCCAGCTCGACCAACGGATTCACGGACGCGTCGGGCCAGTGTCACGTGCCCGCGTCCGTGATGGGTGACTCCGTGACGCTGCTTTCGAACAATTGGACGCTGGGCGCTCAGCCAGATCCTAGTTCTCCCTATTCCGGAGATGCCAACAGCTTTGCCAACCCGACCAACCCCAACTGCAACAATTCACGTTGTGCGACCACCACCTATTACCGGATGGCCATTATGGGGGGAAAGAATAACTCCTTCTCCTTCTATTCCAATGGGACAACGCCCCTCTTTACGGGCTTACACCAGGACTTCGGAACTGACGGCGGAGTTCACAACTTCCTTCGTTATGACGAGGACTGGAGCAACGCGATTCTGCATTATCTCGGCTCCATGGCCAGCTTTTACATTTCACGCCAGGACACCGGAGTCTACAAGTGTTGCAACACGGTGTACAACCCGCCCGCGACGCGCGACTACACGTTTGACACGGATTTTCAGAATATCAACAAGCTGCCGCCGGGCACGCCCCGTTTTACGGATGTGAACGCACTCTCCTACTACCAATCGATCCTGCCCAGCCAGTAGCCGACACCTGAAACCTATTTACTCCGCCGTGTTTTCCCCACATCATAGTCGATTTGGTATGATTGGCAGCCTGTTGACTGTCGACTCTCGACTCTTGACTGTGGACTGGGGAACGAGGCTCATTGTCTGAGACTGCGCCAACTTCGCATCCCTCCCGAGCCAGCATTGTGCTCGCCTTCGCCTCCGTTTACATCATCTGGGGGTCCACTTACCTCGCCATTCGTTACGCGGTTGAAACCATTCCTCCCTTCTTCATGGCGGGTTGCCGATTCGTGGTTGCGGGCGCAGCCTTATACATGTGGACGCGCGCGCGCGGGGCCGTTCGGCCATCACGTCGTGATTGGGCGGGCGCGGCCGGCATAGGGGCCTTGCTCCTGCTGACCGGGAATGGAGGATTGTGCTGGGCTGAGCGACGCGTACCTTCAGGTCTCGCGGCTTTGCTGCTGGCCACCATCCCGATCTGGATGGTCTTTCTCGATAGCCAAAGGAAAGGCGGCACAAACCTGGGAGGGAGGGTGGTGGGCGGAATGGCGATGGGCGTGGCAGGACTCGTCTTGCTGGTGGGCCCGGCTCACCTGTGGGGCAGCTCGCGCGTCGATCTTGCCGGCGCGGGCGTGCTGATGCTCGCCTCCTTTTCCTGGGCGCTCGGCTCCGTCCTTTCGCACAAGGTCAGCTTGCCCCACTCCGCACTCCTGGCGGCCGCCATGGAGATGTTGGCGGGCGGCGCCTTGCTCCTGCTGCTGGGCCTGACGACTGGAGAAGGCAGGCAACTGCATTTCTCCCAGGTCGCGCTTCGCTCGTTGCTGGGACTTGTCTATTTAATTGTGGCGGGCTCGTTTCTCGGTTTCACCGCCTACCTCTGGCTGTTGCGCAACGTGCCCACGGCACGGGTCTCCACCTACGCTTTTGTGAACCCGGCAGTGGCGGTCTTCCTCGGTTGGGCTTTGGGAAGCGAGGCCATGACCGGCCGCGAATTGCTGGCCAGCGCCACCATTATCGCCGGTGTGGCCCTCATCATCACTCACCGGCCGGTGAAGGCAGAAATCAGAAACTAGAAAGCAGAAAATGGAAACTAGAAAACGCTGTCATTCCCGCGCAGGCGGGAATCCACCCCCGGGCCAGCGTCTCTGCAAGGCTGCGGAGTGGATTCCCGCCTGCGCGGGAATGACTTCCGTGGAGGGGCGTGCGGCAGTTGGCTTTCGGCTTTCGACTCTCGACTCTTGATCTTTGACTCTTGACTCCCCCCACCGCAAGATTCGGGTTGCCTGGCGCTCCTTCCTCATCGATGATGGGAGCAGGAGGGAAAATGCAAACCAACGC
>Ga0326727_10008335_pt1 | contig 26416 bp, 37 predicted proteins | sample MB2enrmetagenome_FD_207643 | JGI IMG/M metagenome (GOLD analysis project Ga0326727, IMG submission 207643) | Lab enriched peat soil microbial communities from McLean, Ithaca, NY, United States - MB29MY | ecosystem: Environmental > Terrestrial > Soil > Wetlands > Peat | place: USA: New York...
TACCTCGGATTTATATCATATACGATATTTAATCAATTCGAGAATAAAACTAATGAAAAGTCGATAAATATTACTGCTGAGAAGGCATCAGCAGTTTTAAGAACACTTTCTAAAAGACAAAAAAATAACCCAGCATTTAAAAATAGACTGCTAGGATTATTAGATGACTTAAGCGATAAAAACGAGTGTCCTAAGATATATTTGACTGAAATAACCGATAAAATTTCTAATGGTGCTAAATTTGATGAAGGGCAGATTAAGAAGTTAATATATGGCATTTCGTATAAATTTAAAAAAACAAAAAAAGAGATAAAAGATAAATTTATTGTATTCAATAAAGAAGATATAAAGAATAATTTTAAATTACATACAAATATTCAAACTGCATTAAATGCTTTCTTTAGCGATAAAGATGATATTTTACATATAGCTATCTGTTCTGTTTTTTGCCTAGAGAAAAATATTCAAAATTCTACTTTTATAAGCGACGATGATTTTCAAATACCAACTAAAAAACAGACAGAACAAGAATTTATTACAACATCTAATAATGCATCATTTGAGTTAGAGAAATCTTTCAAAGTTTTATTAAAGTTCTCAAAACTTAAAAAATTTGTTATTGACAATAATCTATAACCATCATCTCCCTAATCGCTTTTTCATCAAATTAATATCTGAAACGCTAACGCTATCTATCGCTTCATACAACTGCTTCTTATCTCGACTTATGTAAACCATAGTAGTTTCTGGGTCACTATGCCTTGCGAATCTGCTTGTAAGGATAAGATTGCCATTAGTGTTCTTTGCGAACCTCGTAATCGCATAATGCCTAAGGCTATGGGTTGTAAGTCTATGAAGCTCTCTGGGTCGCTTTGTGGCTGAGGATTCCTCGCTTATGTCATAGACCTCATCTAGTCCAGCTATCCTCACATACTCTGTAAACCTTGTCCTTACATATTCAGGGGCTAGGTAAGGCTCGGCTCTATGGTAATGGTCTTTGCTTGCATCCTTATAGAAAAGATAGCCTTTTGCCAGCTCTATTTCATTTTTATGGTTTCTTACATAGCCTATAAGCTCTTGGAATAGGTTTATCGGTATAATCAGAGCGTCAAGCGTCTTAGCCTTCTCTGTGTGTATCTTTAGCTCCCTAGTCTCAAAGTCTATATCATGCATGTTTACCTTTACCGCTTCCCCTATCCTAAGCCCTAGATTCGCTTGGAATTCGAACAAAAGCTTAAACTTGGGTTCTTCTATAGCTCTAAGGAATACGATCAACTGTTGCTCCGTAAAGCCCTTATTTAGCGTTCCATACTTGGGATTCCTGTGCTTCTTGAACCTACCCATATAGTGTTTCCTTACTACTGTTGTAAGTTCTTCTATCCTAGCCTTTGAAAGCTTGGGGAGTATCTGCTTGATATACTCTGTAGGGTTTACGAGCTCGGATTTCTGCCCGTTTTCGCTTACTGTTTTATAACCGTTTATATTTACCACTATAGAATCACCTATTTGAATGTCAGGAAAGCCCCTAGCTCCGAGTGCGAAGCACGGTATAAGCCCATTAAGCGTAAATTTGCGTTCCAAGCCATCATCCTGAACATTAAGACTAGATTTAAGCCACAAGCGACCACTATCCCGATCTTTATTTCCTGTAATAGAACAAGGTCTTCCAGCGTCGATGCTGGGCTTAGGACTCGGGCTAAAGCCCTCGTCCGCTTTAAGCTTGGGGGTCGTGTAGCCATGAAAGCGAACCTCGGCACTTTCCGAGGTGAGCGATTGTCCTTTCTGAGAGGCAAAGACGGGCTCCCCACTTTCTGCTCGGGATGTAGCTAATTTCTCCATTGCTCTTTTTTGATGATTTAAAAACAAAAAACCATAAATATAAATTACCAAGCATTGTATTGTTTTGAAGGTATCTTCAAGAGGATAAGAGCATGTCTGTAGAGACAAACCCGCTTGACAAGGCAGAGCACGCAAAGATGGCCATCCTTCACAGAGCGGCCGCCGAACAGAAACTAAAGGACGGTGACATCGAAGGCGCAACAGAAACGCTCAAGAATGCAGCGAAGGATATCATGGCTGCTGACAACAAGGAAATCTATCTCTCTTTCTTCTCGCTGTTCATGCAGATAGCCGAAGCGGAGATAGGAAGACGGAAAAAACTCAATAACATAGGAAACTCAAACGCTGGCCTTTATGATTCGGGGGAATTCAACGACCGGCTATTCAGTCTTTATGTTGGTGCAGCATATATGGCCAAGCAGGGTGGGGAGAGAAGAGCCATAGTCAACATAAAGTCTACCTACAGAATATGCCTTTCAGATTATGTTGACAGATGGGATAACATATTCACGAACATAATGAGAGACACGACATGAGCATCAGATATATGGGTGCCAGGATGATTGTAAAACGCAAGGGCGGATACTACGTTCTGTCTGAGAAGACAAGGAGGAATATGGGCGGGCCATATAAAACCCGAGCCGAGGCGGAGAAAAGACTACAGCAAGTTGAGTATTTCAAGCATAAGAAAACCATATGAATTTCTGTGACACAAACTCTTTTTTTGCGGGAGGAACTACGAGGGCGCTTATACCGTTTGTTTACTGAAACCAGAATTATTTCGCATGCCGCTCCAATAATCTAGGTTCCAATAATCCCTTTTCTTGTAAAAATTAAACTGGAATCCGACCGCATATAATAAATACCTTTCCAGCAGCAAATTATAACTGAGTTATAATTCCATGTTGGGCTCACAAAACTGAAGGCCATGCCTTCAGCATGCTTCATTGCAAAAGGTGGAAGAATGAATAGGGAAAAAGAAAGTCCCGCCGCGGTCGCGGCGAGGAAGGAACCAGAACAGAAAAACGAACCGGTGCCCCATCATGTACATCATGAGGCATTCCAAAGGTTTTTGGCGCGAAAGGAAGCCGCAGTTTTTGCTTTGGCAAGACTAAGGAGATCGGCTTAATCCCTTTGCGCCTCAACCGAGGGTCATCTTCCATATCTCCATCCTTTTTATCGTCTCGTCTACCAGCTTTGCCATATCCGGGTCCTTGAATATAACAGGCACCGCGCTCAGATTGCCGACAAGGCTGCCTATCGTGTAAATCTCTATGCCGAATCCTATCCTGCTGCCAAAAAGCTCGATCGCCTCTGCGTTGTCCTTGAAGAGAAAGGACGCTAGATCCCTACCAGTACGCTCTGAGAGTATCCTGCTCCTCTCCCTGTCCATCTCGGGATCAATTCTTCTGAGAAGCTCCACCCTCTGCCAGGTCCAGATGTCCGGCGTCACATAGAGCCCTCCATACCTCTCCAGGAAAGCCTTGGCCAGCCTTCCTGTTTTCTCTTTTGACTGGTTCGGATAGTACCTGAACATCCCCTCGTGCGTTACCCCTACAGGCTCCTCCCTGAGGCAGGCCATTACACTGTCGATCCCCTCGCCAGTTACCGCGTCGAATCTTACGAAGTGAGGCATGCTCTGCTGATGGGATATGATACGCTCTGTAATATCCCGCATCTGCCTAAGTGCATCTTCGTCCTGTTCCGTATGCACAAAATTCCATTGGGGGTTATTCATTCCGCGCGGTACGAAACCTGCAGCAAATTCTACTACTTGCTTGACACCGCTGCGCATCAGAAGGGCATCGGTTGCCTTATAACGCCCCTCCATGAACGGGATTATCGGCCTGGCGCTCTCCATGTTCGGGGTCTGCCATCCATTTGATCCCGCACCAAGTCGCATCAACTCCTCCACCAGCTTCGCATTCGGTATGTCCGAAAGGCTTCTGTAGTATACGATGTCCGCACTTGTGCTCTGTACTGCCCTCGAAGGTTTTTCCAAGTCGGTTTTATCCAGTTGATGCTTTAATGTAACCATATTATCCCTACGACATACTGTTTTTCCAGATATTTATAGCTAACCGAGCCCCCGCGTGGCGTAGACGATGCAAGAAACCTCACCCTCACTTTACCGCAACCTATAAATTATGCCGCACCGATTAGATACCATGGCAAAAGGTACCGTGTCGCAGGGCGAGATGATATTCATGACCATAGTCGCCATGCTGATACCTGCTGTTCTGCTTATCGGTTCCCTGGTCTATACCGCGTTCTATGCGAACGGGTATACCTTCTTCCAGAAGATAGTGGTTGTCATAATCGCATTGATCCTTGTCGGTGTGGCTGAGTGCATACTCTGGATTGTCTGGGCGGGAAGAAAGGGGCTAATGGGCTGGCCGCGGCGCAGGTGATTCCACATAGCCGGAAGGATGAGGCAGGCAACCCCGCTTACAAGGAAAATCATTAAAAGAACCGACGCGCAAATAATTGGGATTCGATGAAGCCTGGACTCGTATGCAAGAACCTCACCAAGAGGTACAAGAACGGCCCGATGGCACTTGACAACATAAACATCTCCATACCCTCAAAGGGCATATTCGCGCTCATAGGCAGGAACGGCGCGGGCAAGACAACGCTTACCCGTATACTTGCCACAGAATTGCTTCCCAGCTCAGGCACAGCCACGATAAACGGCATAGACGTGGTGAACGAGGCAGGTCGGCTCAGGGAGCAGATAGCGATACTGCCGCAGGAATCAAGGGCGGTGCAATGGCTCACCCCAAGGCAGAGCATAACATCATACCTGCTCTACTGCGGCCTCAGCCTGAGGGAGGCGGATTCCAGGGTGCTCCCGACACTTGAGCTTCTCGGCATAAAGAAAAATGAGAACACGCTCAACAGGATGCTGTCAGGGGGCGTCAAAAGGAAGGTGCTTATCGCTACGGTGCTCGCGAGCGGCTCGAAGGTGCTCTTCGTGGACGAGCCCACCACCGGCCTTGACCCGATCTCGAGGTCTGAGCTCTGGACCGTGCTGAACAAGCTCAAAAAGGACAGGTTCATATTCCTTACAACGCACTATCTCGAGGAGGCGGAGAGGCTTGCGGACATGATAGGCATAATCGACGAGGGCAAGCTCGTGGCGCTCGGCACGCTCAACGAGCTCAGGAAGATAGTGAAATACGGCTACAGCGTGAGGATACTGCAGAAGGGCGTATCGGTAAGGCCCAGGCACGGGAAGCTCATAGTGGGCGAGAACGGCTTCAAGCAGATAATCACGACAGAGGACGAGGCTGACAGGCTTGCGAAGAGGTTCATACGCGACGGCACCAGGTTCTCGATGAACCCGATATCGCTTGAGGACATATTCTACTACCTTGTCAAGAAGCCCATAGAGACCGGGGAAGTGGAAGAGGATGAGGGTGGCTGGTAATGGGAAGGAGCAAGCTTAGCCAGTTGTGGGCATCTGTCCTGATAAACGCGATATACTCCATGGAGAATTACCCGATAACGCTCGTCAATACATTCATGGCACCGCTCTCTATACTCATCATAATAACGCTGGTAAGCCACGGCACCCTGCTCAGCGTAGGCCTCTCCGGCGCACTGATAATGACCATGGTCACAAGCGGGATAGGCCTGCAGGCAGACCTCTCGCACCTCAAGAACGACTTCAAGGTGCAGGACATGGTGGTAAGCTCGCCCACGAGCGCATTCATGTACATGCTTGGCATGGCGGTCTCAGAGGTAATATTCTCGCTTCCCGCTATAATCATACTGACGATACTCGCCGTGCTCTTCATAAAGGTCACCATAATCGGCGCGATCGTGATATTCGCGGTTATGGCGCTGATGTTCTCATTCTCCATAGCGCTCGGCTTCTTCCTCTCCACATACAGCACCGACATAGTCCAGAACTACGCCTTCATGGGCATACTCTCCATATTCCTCACCACCATACCGCCCGTATACTACCCGATAACCTACATACCGCTCCCATACAGGTACATAGCCTACCTCTCCCCGACAACCTACGCAGCCGAGATCATACAGTCCGCGATCGGCTACCTGCAGCTCTCCACGCTCACGCTTGCAGTAGACTGGGCGGTTGTAATAGCCGTGGCTGCGGTGCTGCTCACGCTCTCGATAAAGAAGAGCAGGTGGCGCGAGAGCTAGCGCAGAACAAAAGAAACCGAATCCCGGCACCATTGTTTTTATATGTTTGCAGCGCATTTAGATTGCTGCTCGGTGTTGGTGACTAGAATGGCCAGGAAAAACGCACAGAATGATGAGAGCGGCGATGCAGCCGGCCAGAACAACACGGGCAAAAGGAATCCGCTGATGTATGTAGCGATAATAGGCATAGTTGTCATGGTTATAGCGATAGCCTACTTCGAGCTGTCAGGCGGGCTGGGCCGCCAGAGCCTTAGCAGCAAGCAGATATTCAGCAACGTATCCAGCATGAACCTGAACCAGACCCAGGCGCTTTTCGTCAACGACCTCGAGAAATCAGAGAACGTTGGCAATCTCTACGTATCATACTACTCGAGCAACGCAACGCAGTACATAACCGAATCGGGCAACCTTACCATAGTGATAAGCAGCAACCAGACCATAGACTCCTACAAGCTCGGAAACTACAACAGGACCTCAATAACCGGCATACTGGCCTACACAAACGCGAGGAACGGCGAGGTCATGGCCAAGAACGTGAGCGGCACCTACTACTACAACACTAACACAACGCTTACATGCTTCAATGGCACGACCTACTCAGCTGGGCTTGTCACCAACTCAAGCCTGCAGTGCGGCTCGGGGGACCAGGGGATGAGCTTCATAGAGGCGACGCCATACACCGCGGTCAATGTGAGCTCGTTGAGCTATCTCGTATTCAACAGCACCGTCAGCTACACGGGCACCAAGACTATAGCGGGAAGGGGCTGCGACAACTTCATAATCTCCAATGCCACCGCTTCGAACCTGCAGTCCAACTACAGCATCTTCAACATCTGCCTTGACAACCAGTACGGCATACCTCTCTATCTCAACCAGACAGTGGTATCCGGCGGAATCCCGAGCTCATTCGCGGTCACGGCTACTGCGGTATCCGCAAATGCCTCAAGCTCCGAGTTCGTAATACCGCAGCAGTACCTTAACGCGATACCTAAATCTATAATATAAGCAGAAAGGCTACTTCTGGGGTAGCACGGTCTTTAGGAGTATAGCGTTTGCGAGGTTTGCCCCGAGCGTCCTTGCATTCGACAGGTTCGCATAAGAGAAATCGGTATAGGAAAGATCGGCATCCGAGAGATTCGTGTCTGAGAGGTCAGCGTTGAAGAAAACGGTCCCAGAGAGGTTCGACCTTGTCAGGTTCGCATGCGAAAAGTTTGCCCTTCCGAATGTGAACTTGCTCAAGTCAAGCCTGCTGAGGTCCTTCCCGCTCAGGTCTACTATCCTGTTCCTCGTGTGCGCCTCCTTTATCAGCGCAGAAACGTCGCTTTTGGTGAGTTTTGCACCCTTCGTTATCGAAATATACCTGCCATCGTCTTTGAATCTTATCTGGACTACATCTGCACCATTTGACACATCACCACCACTATATATATGACACCCCTAATATATATGGGTTCGCTATTTTCAATGAAATTACCGGTTAAATTAGCATCATAACCGCCAGACCTGAATTGCGCAACCGCATTAGGCCCAGCATAAGTTTATATATGAACAGGCCAAAAAGTATATTGTGATTAAATGGAAGACACGGTTAAAAGAACGCCAGCCGATATCAATCTGGCGTTAAGGAGGGAAGGCTTCCGGGACGTGCACGAGCTTTTTAATTCCCTTGCCATGGCTACATTGACCCCGGTTTCAGTAGATTTTAGCAATAATGCGAACATGAGGGCTGTTGCCAAAAGGCTGACAAAAGGGTTAAAACCGGAAACCAGAGGCAGTTATCTTGCACAATTAGAGACACTGCTTAGGGGCAACTGCTAAGCCTTACCAGACCCAGTAATTTGCCTGTTTCAGAGCGGGTCAATACTGTGCTAATGCCTACGGAAGCTATTTATATGTTTATAATTATATATAATTAGTGACTTGGTGGTCCCATCATCAGTAAAATAAGAGACTATGTGGGTTACGAGATAGCAAGAGAGACCGGTAGGGACTATTCGAAGAAGCTCTCGGAGAGAATGCTCAGGAGACTAAAGGAGGAGGCGGGAATCGACGTCTCAAAGAGATAAGAGTCACGAGGGAACCAATAAGACTGCTTAGCGAAGCGGGATTCTACAGGGTCATCACCTCAACCCTTGTCACGCCCGCGATTACCTTTGCCACTACCATGGACTGGTCCAAAATAATGCACAGCCTCCTCTCCGGAAACCTCAATGGGATCATGCACAACCTTAGCACGGGCAATAAGGCCTATGCGCAGGCGATAATCTGGAGGGAGATGCTGGTAAAAGTGCCGGGCCAGGCCGGATTCAAATACATGTTCGACAGGTTCGTGCCCTATGGCTACAAGCTCGTCAAAAGCTCTGGGTTTAAGGGCCTTGGAAAGGACGAGGAGCTGGCCGAGAGGGTGCCAAAGAAAATAATAGAGTCGTTAAAGAAGAAGCAGGGAATCGGTCCAGACGAGGATGTCGTTGTCATAGCAACAAGCAGCAGGGCCTGGGCGGAATCCACCTTCTACAGGTTCTACGCTTCATTGATAGAGACACCGTTGGTTGCATACTGGGCTACGGGCCACTGGAAATATGCGGCAGCGATCAGCGCGGCCGAGATACTGCCAAAAATACTTACCTACCGTTTGATACATAAAGTATGGGACTACACTACCTGGGGACTAAGCGTTTCCCAGAAGGAAAAGAACGGCGGGCTCATCTCCCTGAATCTTTTAAGACGGGAGGAAGGGTCAGGAGCCGCCTCCTGATCCTCTCGACCTGAAACTGCGGCGAGCACACGAAAGGATAAGAACCCTGCCTGTACAGGTTATGTAATGGCGATTGTATGAAGGATAAGAGAGGATACAAGGTTGAGCTTGAAAGGGAGACCAAGAGGAACACATATTTCAGGCGAGTGCTATACACAACAAAAAACAGCCAGCTTGTGCTGATGAGCCTGAAACCTAAGGAAGAAATAGGTGCTGAGGTCCACAAGGGGATAGACCAATTCTTCAGGTTCGAGCAGGGAAAGGGCGCGGTCGTGATCAACGGCGTAAGGCATGCGGTCAAGGACGGCAGCGCTGTCATAGTTCCGGCAGGAGCGCGGCACAACGTGATAAACACCTCATCCACCCAGGGCCTGAGGTTCTATACGATCTACTCGCCTCCTGACCATAAGGACAAGATAGTGCACCGCACAAGGGCAGATGCGATAGCAAATGACAAGGAATTTGACGGCAGGACAACAGAATAGCGCTGCGGTATACCGAGGCTTGCGGGGGTCTGTCCTGTATCGGGCCCCATACGCAAGCTATTTAAAGTTTATTAAGGATATATAAGAAAGAAGAAGGTGCTCATATGAGGATCAGTGAAATATACAACATGGATGTCTACGGAGACAACGGCCAGTATCTTGGAGAGATACGTGATGCTATAGTTGACCTTGAGAAGGGAGAGGTAAGCCGGCTGCTCATGGAGGAATGGCGCAACTCTGACAGGACCGAGACGAAGAGGTTGCTGCAGAACAAGAGCGTGCTGTTCAAGAACGTGAGGAACATAGGCGACGTAGTGCTGGTATCGGCACCAAGCCAGAGCCCATCAGGCAGCAGCGGCCAGGCGGCAGATACCGGAGGCGCAGAACTTTCTGACCTCTCTGCAAGGAGATAGCCCATAGGCTATCTTTCTTTCTTTTGATGTTTTTTATATTTTATCCGGTCAGTGACTCAATTATAAATTATTAAGGGCTTAGCATGGGGAAATTTCCAATAGCGGATGCAGAGATAGCTAAGATATGGATATGCAAGAGGTGCAAGTCCAGGAACCATGCGGGCGCGAAGAAGTGCAGGAAGTGCGGATGCAAGTTCCTGCGCCCGAAGAAGAAGACCCTCAAAGCGAAGAAGTCCGCCGCATGACGATTTATGCTAAAGATGATCAAATGGCAGATCTTACACCGATCGAGCAGGCAATTATACAGGCGATGCAGGAGCTTGGCGCTACAAAGGAGACGGTCATAAAGACCGCGGACGACATAACCAAAAAGTCCAACAGGCCAAAGGGGCTTGTGACCAACGCGCTCGTGACCCTCATGCAGAAGGGCGTCATAAAGAGAGTGGCAAGGGAGAAGGCAGCGGGCTATTACATACTTAAGCGTGAGTGATAAATTGGACGAGCCAGAGGAGCACATAGACTTCATGGCGAAGTACAGGGACTGGGTCTCGATAAAGAGGCTCGGGATACATTCCGACACAAAACCAGAAGAAGTAGTGCACCACCTCGCGTCGATAAGGTCTACCATAGAGCGGAAGAGCTACACATTCCTCAGCATAAAGACCGAGCTGCTGGACGAGCATGCGAGGAGCCTGTGCGCGGGGACGAGGAAGAACTACACCTCTCTTGCTACCACGATCAACAGGATGGCGAATCCAGAGACAAAGAGGGTCCTGGAAAGCGCAGCAAGCAGGGAGCTCATGCCGATAGCAGAGGCGTACCTCCTTGGGAGGGTCGTAAACACTGTGGGATTCGACACTGAGATAAACCAGACCATGATGTCGAAGATATTCCCTGGCCTGAAGCCACCAAGGGCGCCAGGCAGGCTAGGAAAATCCAAGAAGGAATAGCACGGCTAGACATCTACTCTACAAATTCGCTAAAGTGTTTAACGAATTTAACCTGTCTCACTTTTGCTAGCAGTTTTCTATCTGCAGTGTATAGCATGGCTCCGACATCTTGGGCAAACGCTATGAAAGTGGCATCATAAGCGGAGATGTCGTAGTCTACCGAGATCTCGGCAGTTCTGTTGATTACAGCATCCTCTAATTCCAGTATAAGAAACCCGTAATCTCTTATCACTTCAAGAGCCTCAATAATCTCCCGTTTTGTGAACCCCTTATATTTGAGGACGTTCATAAGTTCGTACTTGACAAGGGACGGCATGACAATGTCTATCTTGCCTTTGATATAGCTGTCCTTAAACGCCGTTGCTGTTCCTGACCCTTCCTCTTTCAGGAATAACTTAGCTATCACGCTCGTATCAAGCACTACTTGGGCCATACCGAGAATCCCTCATTTTCCTTATTGCCTCTGTACTCTCAACGCCTCCTGCCCTCCTGAATAATCTAGCCCGTAATCTTTCAGCCCTGGCAATGTCCCTCTTACTGCTGATCTCTTTCTTTATAAATTCCCTTATTCGTTCTGACCAATTAACTTTCACACTTTTCATCCTCCTTTTCGTGTCCTTATCAACCTTTATGAGAATCGCCTCCTCGTATGCCATACAATCATGTATATACTATATATACTTATATTAATAAATACCTTTTGCATCTAGCTGCCGACCAAAACTTGCATCAATAGTAGAAATTCGGCGAGTCTGCACTATTAATAAGGCACTAACCAAGATGCTCGTACACCCAGAGAACGACCAGAAGCCCGACTGTCGTGATACTAAATTCTAGGGCGATCAAAAGCCATATTGGCAGCCCCTTGGCTACCAACAGCACTAGAACCGCGGACATAAGCCCGCAGGTAGTGTATGCCGCAAAATCCCTATAAGCCAACTTTTTACCTATTCTTGCTATCATGGATTTCATCCTCTTTTTAGCGCATTGTTCTTTTCCACGTAGGGAACATGCGTTTCCGGAGTCTCGTTATATTCTATTCTGGTATCCGGAGCAATCCTTGCATCCTGCGCCTCACTGCGGCCTTCCACCACTCTGCCAAGCGTATTTGTTGCCGCTAGCGCATCATATGCCCTTAGTCCCGGTATGTCCCACTCGAGCTTTGTTGACCGCGTGGCGTCCACGAAACCAAGCACCCTCAGATTGACCGAGGCAAGTACCTTGCCATTTATCATCGCAACGCTCATTATGTTCTTAAACGGAACTATGTTCATTTCAGTCTGCTTTATCAGGTTGAAATTCATGTAAAGCCCCCAGAACGAATGATGAATAAGCACTACTCTTCGATCAGTCACAACTATCGCATCCGGAGCGATTGAATGCAGCAGGCTCTGCCTCAAGACAAGCTCAATGGTTTCACTAGGACTGATGACCGTATTTATCTCCTCGGTTATACGCCCTCTTATGCTGAACACATTAATCCCCTATACTATACTTATATCCGTCTCAAAGTCTGAATATCCAAATCTGCCTATTTTCTGCTTGTGGTATACATTTACGAGATGGTCCGTCAACCTCCTCCTGTTCCCAAACCGCATGCAGCATATGCTGCATTCATAATTACTCATTATCATTCACCGATCAATTTCATTTATGCCCAGGATTCATTGCGGTCAGCTTTCGACCGTAATGGTTGCCGATGACATATTTGCGTAGGACACCCCGCCCCCTACGTTCAGCTGGTATTTGGCCCAGATCGACCCGGTTATGTTTGTGCCTGCAGCTATCGGCCCGGAAGTTATCGGTATGTCAACATACCTCATGGTGTTGTTCAGCATTCCGCCCGTTACGTTAACCGCCTGTGGCGGTGACCATGAAAGCTCCGGTACCCCGTGAGAATAAACATCGTTTGAAGGGACAAACCTGACAGTCACGCTAGTCCAATTATACCCAGATTTTTGACTTATTGCAACAGTAAGAATTCCTGTAGTGTAGTTAAAGACAGGATTTTGGCAGCTATAGTCAAAAGACCCAAAGCATATCGTATTTACTACTGGAGAGAGCTGGTTGTATGAACTGCTACCGATTATTGATGTTGTTGCGGTCGATGTAATATTCCACCCAGGAGCCCCAACACCGGCTATCCCTAGCGGCGGCACAGGACCCTTGTTGAGTGCAACCGAGGTGCCAAATATCAATGCAGTTATTAGCACTACCATAGCCCCAGAAAATACCAGTCTTTCAGAAACTGTATAAAATTTTTCTCTTTTTTCAACCATTGTTTCACCGATTAAACATAACTATATTGAAATCCGACCCCCATTGAACATGTTACACCGGGCTCTTTACTTCCGTCCTGGAACCGGTGTAGGCGCCTTAAGGGCGTGCCCTTTCGGCAGCCCAAAAGCCTCTCCTAAACCACCCCCCAAAGATAGCTATTTGCTATCTGCAGTCTTGTCATTTCTCTTCTTTGACCTTATCCTGGCAGCGCCACTCTGGCTTTGCCTGCCCCTTTGCCTAAACAGGCCCATGTCAACAGATTCAAACAGGCCTATCGAATTTCCTTCCGGGTCAGTGCCTATTGCGGTCCACCCGTGGTTTGCAGTTCCTTTCTTGCCTACGGTTATGTGTCCGCCGGCGCGCTCTACCTCTGCCATTGATTCGTTTAGGTCAGGTGTGCTTATGTAGTTTACAGGCGTTTGGTTTTTACTTCCCCTTTTATACATCCCGCCGTTCACTCCCGGAATGTGCTTGGTTCCTGTGCTTATGTTCCAGTACTGCATGTTCTTTGCGGCCGAGTTCTTAAATTTCCACCCGAACACATCGCTGTAGAACTGCCTTAACCTATCCGGATCCCTTGCAGGAATCTCAAAATGGACGATTTCATTTATCTCGTTCTTCATGTTTCACACCTTTAACTAAGTATATATTAGTTTATTGGAGTATATAATACTTTGCTAGTTTACATAATACTTCAGTATTATTAATAATGCTTTAGAAAGTAAAGTATTATATATGTAGATGTTCAATGCATTAGTATGATAATGATAAGGGGATTCATGGAAATCTTGCAGATGACCGACGGCAACGGACAAAGGGCATTCAATGATTTTACAAAAATCTCGATCAGAAAGCTAAGGCTAAGTTCCGCAACGGTCTCCAAAAGGCTTGATGAGCTTACTGAGATAAAGGCGATAGAGGAAGTTGTAAGCAAGTCAAAGACAGGGAGAAGGATAATATCCTATAGGGCAACAGATAAGGGCAAAAGGATACTGGGACTGGCAGGCGAATTAAATAAGGCAATAGGCACCCCTAAAGGGAGATAGCACCCGTATGTGTGGAACCTAAGGCTAAAGTCCAGTCGGGGCTTTAACTCTTCCTATGGATATCAGGAGGGCTTACGTAGTAGACGTTTGTCACTATGTAGCCTAGCGCAGGGCTCTCGCTCTGGATCACGTAGCTCGGGATGTCGCTCGGCGTAGTTATGTTGAGAACGTTCACCCAGTCGCTGCAATGCGGAGGGCCTGCCCATATCACGTAGCTGTAGTTCGCGAATGTGGTGCAGTTCGTGCCCGGGGCTATGTTGTAGTCCACTCTGTTCTCTCCAGGTTCGCCAAGAAGCGTGGATATCGGGCCCTCGCTGTACCCTACGTACGCGTTGTTGTAGTATGCCTCAAGGTATATGCCCGCGCTCTGATTCACTCCCCTTAAGTATGTGGTTGCCTGCATGATGAGCGAATTGGGGTAGTGCTGCCAGTAGTACCAGAACCTTGATATGTAGTAGTTGTTCAGGTAGAGCACACCTAGGATCAGCACCACGACTATGGCGCCTATAACAAGGAGAACCTTGTTCTTCGGCTCCAGCAGCTTCGCAAGCCCTATCCCTATCACGCCGGCAAGCGGCACCGATACTATGAGCATGAACCTCGTGAGCCTGTATGCGAAGAGGTAGTTTATCCCAAGCGGGCTGAGCGTAAGCCCGACATGCATCGGCCCTGCCTCCAGCCCCAGCCAGAGGAAGGCAAGCCAGAACATCAGGAAATAGGCGCGCTTCTCCCTGAATATGAGCAGGAGCACGGCTATGGGTATCACAAGGTAGAAGTATAGCCCGTATTCATAGTTGAGCACAGTGCCGAATAGCTCGTTTGATATGAACTGCAGCGACTGCAGGATGCTGGGGCTGTGCTCGAACGTGCTTATGAACTGGTACTGGAACATCGCGTTTATGTAGAAGCTTAGGTCCGTGTTCGTGCTGGGTATCGTGGACTCGCCGTTTATGCTCTGTCCCACAGCGCTGTAGAACCTCGTGTTTGCGGTCACGGTCGTGAAAGCCGCGCCGGAATTGGCGTAGCTGTATGCGAACACTATCGCGAACATCATCGCTATGCCGAACAGGAAGTGCAGGCTTGTCGCGTTGATCCTTATGCGCCTCCTCAGCACCTCTATCAGCGCGTATACGAATATGAATACAATGAATATGCCCGCCTCATAGCTTGTCAGCCATGATAGCACGAGCACCACCCCGCTCGAGAAGTAGTATACTCTCTTGTCCTTCCTCTCGCCATACAGGAAGAGGAGCATAGCCAGCGACGTGAGGAATGTGAGCGGTATGTCCTCCCCTATGTTGACGGCGAATTTAGTCACAAGCGGGAATACGCTCACAAGGAAGGCGCTCAGGAGCGCTGCCTTGTTGTCGTAGAACAGCCTCACGACCAAGAAGGTCACTATGATTATGCCGATGTACGCGGTTATGTTCCAGAGCGTTGATGTGAAGTCGCTGATCCCGAAGATCTTGTAGAAGAACCCGATCGCGAACACCTCGGTCAGCCTGAGCGAGAATATGTAGCCCGGGCTTATCTTGAAGTTGCCCTGCAGGAGAGCGCCCGCGAGGTTGGTGTATGTCGGATCGTCGCCGTACTCGCTCACCCCTTCCACATGCGTGAAGGCGTAGTACATCGCATTTATTATTATGAAGCAGAAAAGGACCGCTATTATTATCTTTGTCTTGTCGAGCCCCTGTTTTTTCCTCACAGCCTTGGACTGCCCCGCCCTGCCTCCACTGCCGCCCTTCCGCATCTGCATGGTTCTCTTGCGTTGCATAGTCATCTCTTTTTGATTATGTAGTTGCCCATTATAAGCGTATCGGCTCCGGTGTTCTCAAGCGTCCAGAGCGCGTCCTCCGGGCTCATCACCATGGGCTTCCCGTGCTTGTTGAGGCTGGTGTTGAGCAGCGCGCCCGTTCCTGTCCTTTTCTTCACGTTCTCTATGAGCTCATAATAAAGCCTGTTCTCCCTGCCGAGTATCTGCGGCCTTGTGGTGTGGTCCACATGCGACGCCGCGACCATCTTGCCGTAATGCGCGTCCCTCACATGGTTCGCGCCTGTCATGAACTTGTTCTGCGATAGGTAGTCGCTGAAAAGCCTCTTCGCCTCGCCATCTAGCACGCTGCTCGCGAAGGGCTGGTAGTATGGCCTTTCCTTTATCGTGAGGTTTATCCTGTTCCTGTTCTCGCTGTCCGAGGGCAGCGCGAGCACGCTCCTGTTCCCCAACGCCCTTGGGCCGTATTCCATTCCGCCCTGGAACCAGAGCAGTATCCTGTTGTTTGCGATTAGCTCCGCGCCGTATCTTGCGGGGTCCTTCAGCTCCTCGTATGTTATGCCGCGTCTCTTTGCAGCCTTGAGCGATTCGGCTATCTCGCTGTTGGTGTAGGATGGGCCGAAGTATATATCGCTTATCTGCTCTTTGCTGAACCTGCCGTTAAGCATGAAGTCCACATATGCGGCGGCGCCGAAAGGTATGCCCCCGTCGCCCATCTGCGGGAATACGAAGAGCCTCTTGACCTCTGGCATCTGCTCCACCAGCATGTTCGTTATCACATTCGAGAAGAACCCGCCTGAGAGCGCGACGTTGTGTATGCCCGTTTCCCTCACCCACTGCCTCACAATGCCAACGACCTGGTCGCTCACATGCTCCTGCACCGCATAGGCAAAGGATTCCCTGTCATTCCTTGACAGGATGTGGTCCCTCATGTATTCGCCGAGAAGGAGCTCGTTGCGGGTCCCTGTCCTTGAGACAAGTTTTCTGCTCGCCTTGTCATAGCTGCAGATGTCCCCGAGCTCCGGGATCCTCTTCGGGTATGAGTATGCGGCAAGGCTCATCAGCTTGCCCTCGTCCTCGCTGTACCTCATGTCGCAGGCAACCGTGGCCGCGCCGTAGAATATGCCGAGGCTGGCGCTTGCGTCGAACTCCGCAATCCTCTCTATGCTGCCGTTGTCCCCTATCGAGACTGTGCCGCTGAGCCCGTCCCCTGCCCCGTCAAGCGTTATTATCAGTGCCTCCTTGAACCCGGATGGGTAATATGCGGATGACGCATGGGCGAGATGGTGCTCCACCATGTAGATCTTCTTGCCGGAGAGCTCGCCGCTGATGCGCTGCAGCCTCCTTGCCGTCACCGTCTTGCTGATGCCGCTCCCGACGAACTTCCACAAAGAGCGCGGCCTCTGGTTCTGTATGAGCTTGTAGACCAGGTTGCTTGCATGCATGCCTAGCCTTGACTGCTTCGGCACCTCCTTCCGCCACATGCTTCTTCTCTTCTGGTCCCATGAGGGCACAAGCCTGGATATCAGCGCATTCCCGCCGATCCACGCGAGCGCGACAGCCTGCACATCGCTGCCGCTCCTGCCCTGCAGGTACCTTATCGAATTGCCAGGGAAGCCCACCTCGTTCTTCCTCTTGGTGAAGCGCTCCTCGTTTACCGCTCCCTCCGGTATGCCGTTGCTGATCAGCGCGGCTCCGGAATCATGCGAGTCCCCTATCCCCAACACAGACATAAGTTCACGATATTAGATGTTCCTAGCTGATAAATCCTTTATTAATCTCACAAATATACCTTATAGCTCTTTGCCATAACGATATGATCCCAAATTAAAATACCTTTTGAGTCCTATTTAATTAAGTTTACGTACAGATTGCCGTTTTCGTATACGTGATTGCCGGAGCACAATTCCCTCCCCTCGTATACCAGGATGGTCCTATTCTGGCTGCATAGGTTTGCCGGGAGGTTCTGTTCCACTATGCAGTTGTCCGGGTTCACTTTTAAAACCATGCACAGCGCTGCGGGGACGGTGCTATAATTCTCGTATACGGTATAGTTGCTTGCGTTTATCCCCCTGAACGCCAGTCCTATATTGGAAACGTTCTCATAAAGCCCGTGGGTGGCCCCATAGAATGCCGCCGAATAGGTCGAGAAATAAAACGAGCTGATTACAAACGCGGCAATCAGGCACCCGATTAGCGCGTACTTGACCAGTTCCTTGGATTCTATCAGCTCTATCGCGTATGCGGAGCCTATCGCAAGCAGCAGCACAAAAGGTATCATCAGCCTGTTTATGTGCATAAGGTGGGAATATGCATGCAGGCTCTGCGTCCCGAACAACAAATAGAGGATGAATGCGGTTGCAGATATCTGGTATGGCAATAATTTTCTGAAGTTGCGCCGCTGCGCTACTGCTACTATGCTCATCAGGATGAATATGAAGGCCAGGATGCCGATATTGGAATAGGGTTCCTCCGTATCGGATACGATCTGTCCCAGCCTGTTTGTCGGGAATGTCAGATAGACGTAGAAATATCTTGAATTGGACTGATTGTAGGATTGTGACAAACTGCCGGATATGCTGTACCAGAAAGAGGAGCTGAACCGTATCGCCCTCAGCGGATTGCCGTAGAGTATCTGCTGCGGCAGCAGCCACACCACAAAACCGATTATCATCCCGAACAGGATAAGCAAGATTGGCACATAATGCGCTTTGCTGCCCGCCTTTTTCTTGCCCCTGCCTATGGCAAACAGATAAACGACAGCGAATACGAAGAAGGCAAACATGACCAAGAATCCCTGTAGCCCGAAAAAGAGGCTCAGGCCTGCCACGAATCCGCCTAAGAGAAACAGGTAATTATTCTTTCTTTTAGACGCGATGAGGACAATTAGTATGCTCAGGCAGAGCACCATCGTTGTAAATGTATCCGGTATCAGCCTTGTCGAATAGCTTATAACCAGCGGGTTGAGCGCATAGAATATGGAACCTACTACGCCCACGATCAGCGAGTTCAGCTCCTTGCCGATCATAAAGATCAGGAATATGGTTATGAGTATCGAACTGAGCCCCACGAATGTGGGCATGTACAGGCTGTTGCCAAAAGCGAGAAAGAAGGGATAGCCGTAGGCTATAAGACCCAAAGAGCCGGGAAACGAGGTCTGGAAGAGCACCGGATTCTGCGTAGCGATCGCGTATCCGTACACCGCATCGTCATATTCTATGAAGATGCCGCTGAAATACCTAGTATATACAATGATGCATATGGCTATTATCGCCAGGAATATTAGCAGTTCCTTTACTGATTTTGAAACCATCGAATCAGGCGTTGACCTGCTCTATATTCGAGAAAAAGCTATATAAATGCGATAGAGGCATAGGCAACTACGCTTGAGTAGTCGCCGGTGCTCTCGCCGGAGTTGGTGTACTTGAGAACCACGCCGCGCCGCCCTCCCATCCGCATCGCGAAGAGCATCGCAACGCTTATGGGGCCGAAGCCGCAGGCGCTGTCCCCCAATTCATCAACGAGCCTGTTGAAGTTCTTGTAATCGAGCGCCTTCGCCGCATCAAGGAGCTGCGAGTCCTTCCGCTCCGCAATCTCTGCAGACTCATAATGATTGAAATCTGAGCTTGCGATGATCATGATGTCCCTCTTCAGGCTTTCGGAGGCCTTTATTATCGCATTCGAGAGAAGCTCGCTTGCGCCGACGCTCTGGTCGCCCATGCATATGAAGACAAGCCTTTTCTTCGGGAAAAGGTGCTGGAGGAAGGGAAGCTGGACCTCTATCGAATGCTCGTTGGCGTGCGCAAGCGCGTCCATGCTTATGTGATCCGAGCTTTCTGCGATGCGCCCTGAAAGCTCCTTGTCGTTAAGCGATACGCCGAGCGGAGTCTCCCAGTCATCCGGAGAGACTGCTATCGCTTTCCCCATACCCGTGTGGTTCGGTCCTACAACGACTATCGTCCCTATCTTTGACATCCTTGGATTTTTCGAAAGCGCCTTGTAGGTGTATGCAGCAGTCTTGCCCGAGTAGGCGTAGCCAGCATGCGGCGCCACATAGGAAAAGGGGCTGCCTGGCCCTGCATCCACTTTCGCATCGCGGAGCGCAGCCTCGATGAACTGCAGTATCTCCTTCTTTTGGGAAGGGTAGAAACTGCCATTGAATCTGCTTTTGCGTGGCATTGCTTATAATCCGGCTAGCATCTCGTCAAGTGCGTTTATTGCCGCCTTCCTGACTCTCTGATCTGGATCTGCCATCAGACCCCTTAATTGAAACCTGCCCGGGGCGCCATCTACAGCCCTAAGCCTGTCTTCTGGTTTTTCGCTTCTTGCAAGCTTTCTATACTCCTCATCACTGAGGACTGCTCTTACTCTAGGCTTCTGCATTCTATCATCAATCAATATTCTCTTTTCAGATATTTATACATTGCTGCTTTTATTCTTTTTGTCCAATAAATCCTTACGGGGTTCCGCTTTTCGATGATGTTATGGGGCTTGTCCTATTTATTGACATGGATTACTTCTTTGCCGCATGCGAGGAGCTGAGGCACCCAGAGCTCAAATCCAAGGCGTTCGTGGTTGGCACCTCAACGATCGCAAAGAAGGAGAAGGGAGTCGTGCAGACCTGCAACTACGCCGCGAGGAAATTCGGGATACACAGCGCGATGCCTACGGCGCAAGCGCTGCGCCTGAAGCCCGATCTGGTATACCTCGAATCGGACGACGAGTACTACTCGATGGTATCAGAGAAGGTGATGGCGCTCCTGAAGGGATACGGGTTTCCTACAGAGGTAGTGAGCATAGACGAGGCCGCGCTTGACCTGGGCGAAACAAGCTACGAATCCGCCGAGGAGCTCGCGAAAAGGATAAAGGGCAAAATAAAAAAAGAGATAGGGCTTCCATGCACCATCGGAGTAAGTACTGGGAAGAACTACGCAAAGATGGTGTGCGACGACTCGAAGCCGAACGGCATAGGCATACTCAAGGGCGAGGAGGTCGTACCATACCTCAAGGACAAGAAGGTGGAGAAGATGCTTGGCGTCGGGAGAAAGACAGCGGAAAGGCTTGCCTCAATGGGGATAGAGAAAATAGGGGAGATAGCGAACGCGGACCCCAACCTGCTTGTGGAAAGGCTGGGGAGCTTCGGCAAGGAGCTCTACCTGCTCTCAAAGGGCATAGACAACAGCAAGGTAGTGGGGAGCGCAAGCGTATTGTCTGTGGGAAGGGAGAGGACGCTCGAGAAGGAGTCAAGGAGCGCGCAGGATATCGAGCGCATGCTCATGGAGCTCTCAAAGGAGGTGGTAAAGGAGCTCGGCAAGCAGGGGCTCTGGTTCAAGGGGGTATCAGTAAAGGCGAGATACTCGGATTTCACTGAGCGCATAAAGAACAGGAAGCTAAACAACCACACGGATTCGCTAGACACGCTCTACGGCACCGCAGCGCAGCTGATGAAGGAGCTTGTCGGTGAGAAGTACGTCAGGAAGGTGGGAGTCCGGACATACCTGCTGGAGAAAAGGGCAGGACAGAGAAAGATCCTGTGACCCCGGCTCATCCCCTTAATCCGTTGAAATTCTCAGAGAATGCATAATGGACCACACGGCCGTCCACGAGCCTGAAGCCGGCAGAACCGTAACCAAAATCCCATATCCTCATGTTGGCGTACCTGATCTTCACGTGGCTGTTGTTCTCAACGTCCAAATCCCAAAGGACAATGCTCTTGGCCATCTCTGAGGCATCGTGCGCCACCAGGTCCAGCAGTTCCGTAGGCTGGTCCCCCGCAACGCGCCACGAAAGGCATGATGCAGCCTCGCCCGCTATCTGAAGCGCCCTATACAGGCCGAACTTGCCCTTCCCTCTTATATCCTTCTCCAATCTTGATATCAATGTCCTCTCATCCGGAAGGTCCAGCTGATTGTCCATTGCGCCTCTGGCCATTCCGAACGCGCCGATTTGCGTATCCGAATAGAATAGCCTAAGGTTTGGGGTCTCCCTCAGCTTGATCTTGGGCCTGAAATAGGGCATACGCTCGACTTCCCTTAGGAACATGCGGAGCTTCACTGCGCGCTGCGGAGCTATCAAATCCGCTATGTTGTCTAATTTGTATTTGGATAAAAAGTACGACTCTTTTATGACCGCATCCCTTGTAGGCATTTACCCTCACCTTTTCAAGTGCAGGTTCTCAAGATACGCCCTTGCCTCAAGCGCGGCCTTTGCGCCGCTACCGGCAGCCGTGACCGCCTGCCTGTATCTCCTGTCGGCAACGTCGCCTGCTACGAATACGCCCTCTATCGCAGTCTCCACCTCGTTCTTCGTGACGAGGTAGCCCTGCTCGTCTGTCTCTAGCTTGCCTTTCAGGAAGGCGGTATTCGGCGTATAGCCTATCGCTGCGAATACGCCGTCTATCTCCATTGCGGTTGTCTTGCCTGTTAATACGTCCCTGAGCTTTACTCCGGACACCCTCTCATTCCCGGTTATCTCGTCCACAACCGTATTGAACATTATCTTTATCTTAGGGTTTGCCTTGACGCGCTGCTGCATTATGACGCTTGCCCTGAACTGGTCCCTCCTGTGCACTATAGTCACGCTGCTCGCGAACCTCGTTAGGAAGAGCGAGTCCTCCATAGCGGTGTCGCCGCCGCCAACGACCACGACGTTCTTGTTCTTGTAGAAGAAGCCGTCGCAGGTGGCGCAGCTGCTGACGCCCTTGCCTATGAACCTCTTCTCCGATTCTATGCCAAGCCACTTTGCTGAGGCGCCTGTGGCTATTATTATGCAGTTCGCAAGATAGGTCGCATCGCCTGTCAACACCTTGAACGGCTTGCCGCTTAAGTCTACATCTGTAACATTGTCGTTAACGAAGCGGGTGCCGAATTTCTCGGCCTGCTTCCTGAGCGTTTCCATAAGTTCGGGCCCCATTATGCCCTCAACGAATCCCGGATAGTTCTCAACACTGCTTGTGAGCATGAGCTGCCCTCCTGCTGTTATGCCGCTTATCACCAAGGGCTTGAAGTCCTCCCTTGCCGCGTATATCGCGGCGGTGTAGCCTGCAGGTCCGGATCCTATTATGATAAGGTCCTCTATATTTTCCATTACTGGTTTATGGCATTAAAGATATTAAAAGCTGTGTGGGTTCTAAATTAATTCCAATATTTTATTCAAGGTCTATAAATACATTTTCATTCATGTATATCTGGCGATTCGGTTCGGTGACCAGTTGATCAGTTCAAACAACCTCAGGATATCCCTGGACAGGAAGGAGTCAGGGGCCGACATCGACTTCATATCGCATGCGCACACAGACCACATCGCCGCGGCTAAATCATCGAAGAGCGTGCTTGCAAGCATGCAGACAATACGGCTCATCGAGCAGGCGCACAACATCACGCTTGCGCAGGGCAGGAACGAGCAGGAGGGCTTCAGGCTGATAGAGGCGGGGCACATGCTCGGCTCAAGGCAGCTCTGCATAGAGAACGAGCATTTAGGGAAGAGGGTCGTATACACCGGCGACTTCCAGATGGTAAGGTCGAAGACATCAAGGCCTATAGAGATACTGGATGCGGATACGGTGATAATGGATTCCACCTATGAGGACCCATCCATAAGGTTCAATGACAAGAACGAGGTGGAGACTGCGATGCAGGACTGGGCAAGGGGAAGGCTCGAAGATGGCATAGTGATATTCGGGGCATATGCGCTAGGGAAGGCGCAGGAGCTTATATCTATACTGAACGACGCGGGGATAAGGCCTGTAGTCAGCAAGAAGATAGGAAGGGTGTCCGGGGTCTACACAAATAACGGAATAAAGCTGGAATACTTATCAGCGGAGGAGCACGATGGCGACTATGAGGATGCGCTGCGCGGTAACTTTGTAGGGATAACAGAGACAAGGGACCTCCAGACAATCAAGGCGGGCCTTGGGATGGCGCACGGCAAGAGGGTGTTCACCGCCGTCGCGACGGGGTTCGCGAAGGTGTTCAGGTTCAACACCGACGCGCAGTTCCCGCTCAGCGACCATGCGGACTTCAGCCAGAGCATAGAGTACATAGAGGCAACCGGCGCAAGGGAGGTTGTCACCTATGGCGCGAATGCGGAGGCGTTTGCAAGAAACCTGAGCCAGAAGGGCTATAATTCCACGCCCTTCCGCAGCTCCGCCTTTGCAGCAAAGGCAGAAAACAATAAATATCTGGAGAACTGAATACTAATGAGTGATGAGACAGAGCATCATGTTATTGAATTGATTAACGAGAGGCATCGATATGACACAGAACGTGACTATTTCCTGCATGGATCCTAGGTGTACAACCCACGAGACCAGCGGAACCCTGAAGATAAGGCGTCTGGGGGGATTCGTAGGCGGTCCACTGAAGAAGGACATGCTAGGGCTGCTAAGGGCGCATGGATATGAAAAGACGAGCATAAAGCTGCATCCGCACGACGATTGCGGTGCGATAAAGCTGGTACGAAGGGGCGTAAACGACAGGGAGGAAATCGATGCGCACACCTACGAGGTGCTGGTCTCCCCATTCCTAAGGATTTCGGACAGGGACACCGCCCTAGAAAGGACCTACGAACTCGCAATGTCCATACAGCTCAAGATAGCGTTCAAGTGGAGGAGCGACGCGCCGCAATTGAATGTCTCATGGGGCATGAAAAGGTCTTCAGGCCATGTCGGAAAGGAGAGGACCCTCCTATTGACTACACCAACCACCGCCAATTTTTCTGATATAGTGAAATCAATAGGCCTGGATCCCAGCAGCACCTACATAATAACACTGGTGCCAGGAGACGCGGAGAGGACTCCGATCGACGTTAAAGTGGCTATAAAGCATTTAGGCATAGGCACGGTTGTGGTATACCCGGGCAGCGGCAGGGGCGAAGAGACAATAAGCAGCTTCTGGCGGGCGTACAGCAAGGGTGATATCGAAATGCCAGGAGTGCATACGACAAGGTACGCTTAGGAAGTGGGTATATGGCAATCGCAATAATAGGATGCATGGACAGGAGGCTGAACCCGTTCTTCGAGGAGCTCAGGGACAAGGCGCTGCGCGACGCCCCCAACGAGAAGGTGTACATAATAAGGGACGCGGGAGGCGGCGTTGACGCCATAGAGAAGACACTTTACGAGCTCAACGCGAGGGAGATACACGATTATACTCATACCAACTGCGGAGCGATGAAGGTCGCGATGGCAGCCACATCAAAGCTGAACTCAGGAGAGAAGCTTGACGATGTGGAGAGCAGCCAGGACGTGTACGACACCGAGATAAGGCCATTCCTCGGAGAGAGCTACGAAAGCCCGATCGCGATAGAGCAGAAGAACACAAAGATACAGAGCGATACGCTTAACCATATCAAGATGACCCATCCGGAACTGAAGGTAACCTGCGAGCTGATAGAGATCGAGAAGCTCAACATACCGAAGGTGGAGGGCGAACACACGCTCATAATAGGCATGGCATATGATGGCAAATACTCCAACATGGCAAAGAAGTACAACCTTGAGCTCGCGCACGTGTACTTCGTGCAGGCGAACCACATAGAGGAGATAAGGCCCGCGGTAAAGCTGGCGGTCGAGAAGTTGAACATACACAACGTGATGTTCGTTTCGACAAAACAGTCGGAGGACACAATAATCGAGGAATGGTCAAACGACCCAGCGCTTAAGGCGCTTTTCGAGAAATACCTCATGAAGGTGCCGCTGAAGACAGAGAACCAGAAATGATACTAGCTTAAAAAACCCCCCTCCCAACTTTCTATGAAGGAGGTAAATTATAATGGCTAAAATATACTTTAAGAACAAAGACGGCCTCAAATTAGCCGGCATATTGGAAAAGCCAAAATCCAAAACCAATACCTGCATAATACTATGTCACGGTGCAACAGTAGATAAGGAGGAAGACGGCATATTTACAGACTTGTCAAGAAAACTCTCAAATGCCGGATTCGCAACCTTCCGCTTTGATTTCATGGGCCACGGCGAATGCACCAATACAAGCGCCAGCAGTAGCCTCAACAACCACAGTACCGGCTAGCCAGGCTGCAACGGCATCGGGAAGCCAAGCCAATACCAAATACATGGCCGTAGCGGCCATAATAGTGATTGCTGCTGGAGCAGTCATAGCAGCAATAGCATCCTCGCGCATTGGCAGCAGGAAAAGAAGGCCGGCTAAGAAGTAATCTGCCCAACCGGGCCTCCTTGGCAGTTCGCTGGCATAGCGCCCCAGCTGGCGTATACCTCAAGCCCTAAGGCTTCTGGGCGGGCCCCCATAGATTTGAGTTTATAGTGGGAATTGGGGAATGTATATACGTAAATATACAATCATACCTATTTCTTATTATTGGTTATTAACCCAAAAGCCAATCAATCACTGATACATAATTGATTTGTACCCCCTCCAGAACTTCTGTCCGATTTGCCCCACTTGTCACTATGGTTGCCTTTTTTAGGCCGAATTCCTTTGCGGACGCTATTGCACCATTGATTTCACGCAACTTAGTTTTTTCGTCTCTTATTTCGTATGCGGCTTGTATTACTTCCTTAACAATATTGCCATCTTTAATCAGGAAGTCTGTTTCTAATCCATCTTTATTCTTCCAGTAACATATCTCTTGAGTAAATGTAAGCCGTCTTTTTAATTCTAGGAATATTAGGTTTTCGAATTGCATTCCAAGGTCCTTTTTACCAGTAGTACTGTAAAAGAATCCAGT
>Ga0326727_10008336_pt1 | contig 26415 bp, 29 predicted proteins | sample MB2enrmetagenome_FD_207643 | JGI IMG/M metagenome (GOLD analysis project Ga0326727, IMG submission 207643) | Lab enriched peat soil microbial communities from McLean, Ithaca, NY, United States - MB29MY | ecosystem: Environmental > Terrestrial > Soil > Wetlands > Peat | place: USA: New York...
AAACGACTGGTGGCCTCATGGCGCAAATCATGGAAGCGGAAATTCTCAAGCCCGGACTTTTTTGTCATGGAGCGAAATTGGAGCAAATAATCAAGAAAAATAAAAAAGAGCTACCTGAATTTCAGGTAACTCTTTGATATTCATGGTGCGCCCGGAGGGATTCGAACCCCCGGCCTGCGGATTCGAAGTCCCTATTTTATAGTTTCATCCGACTTCACTTGACACCACAAAATCTCTTGACAGTAAACGACTTGCTTCTTATTCGTCTTCATAGAGATTCATCAAAAGTCATCCCGTTTCAGCTAAAAAGTGGGGACAGGATGGGGACAGGCTGGAGGTGCGGATATGGGGACATGGAATTCCACGAAACATCCTGGTGTGCGTTACCGCGAACATGCCGACCGCAAGCGTGGGCTGAGACGGGATCGTTATTTCGCCATCCGCTATCAGCGCGACGGTAAGCGGATCGAGGAAGGTTTGGGCTGGGAGTCCGAAGGTTGGTCCGAACAGAAGGCGGTTCTTGAGCTGGCCAAACTCAAGGAAGCGGCCAAGACAGGCCAAGGGGCTACCCGCCTCGTTGAGAAACGCGCCCTGGCCGATGAAAAGCGCCATGCACAGGCCACAGCCGAAGCTGAATCTGCCCGCGCCAATCTGTCTCTTGCCGACCTGTGGCCCGATTATCTTGAAGTGGCCAAGGCAACCAAAAAGCCTCAGAGCAACCGCAGGGAAGGGGAGTTGTGGCGGCTTTGGATTGCCCCGGTTGTTGGGTTGAAGCCCATTAAGCAGATATCCCCCCTGGACCTTGAGCGCATGAAAAAGCGTCTTGCCGATGCCGGCCGTTCACCTCGTTCAATCCAATATGCCCTGGCCCTAGTCCGGCAGATGTTCAACTTTGCTCGCAAGGCTGGTCTGTTCGCGGGCGATCCGCCAACCCGGCAGGTGAGCAAGCCCAAGGTGGTCAATCAGCGTGTCCGCTTCCTGTCTCCCGAGGAAGCCGAGAAACTTCTCGATACCCTGGCGGAAGTATCCATAGACGTTCGCGACCAGGCGTTGCTTTCGCTGTTCTCCGGTTGCCGGTGGGGGGAGGTGGCAGGATTAACCTGGGCCAACGTGGATTTTGATTCGAACAATTTGCACCTGCTCGATACCAAGCACGGCCAACGATCCGTGCCGATGACCACCAAGGTCCGCGACATGCTGGGCCGTCGCAAGAGCATGGTGTCGGATTTTTTATCCGATACCCTTGTCTTTCCGACCAGGACCGGCCGCCCGTCTGCACAGGTATCACAGAGCTTCCACCGCGCCGTTGACAAGCTAACCCTTAACGAAGGTTTGACCGACCGCCGCCAGAAGGTTTGCTTTCATACCCTGCGGCATAGCTACGCCTCGTGGTTGGTCATGGCCGGGACGCCGCTCTATACCGTGGCGCGGCTCTTGGGGCATTCTACCATGAGCATGACCGAACGATATAGCCACCTCGGCCCTGACCATGTGCGCGAGGCCGTGGCCAATCTGGAAGCCTTCGAGAAGGGCCGCAATGGCAAGGTGGTCAGTCTCCCAAGATGACACCGCCCGGCCTGGGCGAGATCATAAAAACGGCCCCGGCAGGAGATGAACCCTCCCGGCCGAGGCCTAACCCTGCAACCTGAGTAGGAGGTCACATGGCTGTTGAATCAGTAGCCACGGACGGCGGAAACGGCAACACCGAAGTATCCCATCCCACGAACACCAACTTGGAGATTTTCAATGACGCTACGTTGAAGCTCTCAAAGGCAACGTGTGCACTGAGTGCAGTCGTCGAAGCGATGCATCAGGCTGCCGGTTTTGCCGATGACCCCATGTGGGGATTCATCCATTTAATCGAGTACATTCATGGCGGCCTTGTCCAGACAATGGATAATTTCCTTGAACTTCCGATCTCTGCTCGCCAGAGCGCGGAGGTATCCCGTGGCTAATCCGTGCGTCACTAATAAACTTGAAGATGGTGACCTATTCTCCCCGCTGGCCAACATCATGAGCGCCTTGGAATTTGTTGCAGCCGCGATGGGGGAGAGCAGACGAAGGAACTTCATAGAGGACAGCGAAGTATTCTGCGATGGTGTCTGGCACATCGTCACCTTGCTCGCCAGCGAACTGAACGACATCACTTGCCAAATTGGGAGCAAGGAAACCGACACCAAGGAGGCACCCAATGGCTAAAGATCAGCCAATAGAAAATGGCAAACGGGCAGCTTTGCTGAACGAATTTCAGCAAGTCGTCGATGTGGCAATGAGCCCATTAACGACCTTGTACTTGTTCTTGAAGGACGGCCGCGATCCGGTTGATCCGCAGGACCTCGCCGCGCTGCTGGATGGCGCTATTCGGGCCGCGAAGGAAGATATTTCCGCCCAACTAAGAAAAAAGGCCCAGGAGGTGATTCATGCTTAACATTACGGCGATTAAGCCCAACGATATCCTGGAAATTGAAGGCAAAAGGTCTGACCTGAGGAAAGCCATGCGGATTATTGACTTTCTTTCGCGAGTCCTCAACCCAACACAAATTGCCCTGCCTGCGGACACGTTCGGGGAGGGAGACTTGGACGGCCTCGGGCACATCCTGGACCATTGCAATAATCTCCTCGCGCCAGTCCTTGAACATTTCGACGAGCAAACGCGGCGTACAGCATAAGTCACCATTTCCCCGGCCTAGCCGGCGCCTGATCAGCGTCGGCGAAAAGCGGCACTCCCACCGCCTGGCCGGGGGATTCATATTGGGAGGAAGCCTGGGAGGGCTTGGCAATGTCTGACATTATTACCATCAAAATCGTTCCTTACACCTTTAAGGACAAAGACGGGAAAGATCAACAACGTGTTCTGGCAACGTCTGATGATCTTCCTGGCCTCGATTTGGATGCGCCAAACCCCGATGCTGTGGTTGACAGCTTATCACTAATAGACGCCATCGCTGTGTTTAAGGTCATAGGGGAGCACGGCAAGATTAAGTCAACAGTCTTGAAAGAAAGGGACAAAAGAATCGAGGCTACTGAAATTTCCCCAGATATGCCAATCGCCATTGATGAACTTACGATCTCAGCACTGGCAGATTACCTGGTTCGCGATAAATATTATAGGGAACATGTCGACGAGAAACTGGAGGAATTATACAAGAAGGCAAAACACTTCATTGGTTCTGGCATCCAGGATATACGGACTGGGACGCCATTTGACCTCGGGTATGTAAAAACAAATCCCTGGCTATCCCTCTTATATGCTCTTTGTATCAAAAAGCGATTAATCTCCATGCTCCAAACGGGATGCGAAGATAAAGCAAAAATTGTCCTTACAGATAAAAACATTAAATTATTGGGTGTCCACCCTGCTTTTGCGAAGATAAAGAAGGATGATTTCTTGGAATGCCTATCTGGGCTTGGATGGCCACTGCCGCGCTTTTGGTTTGGCCCTGACGACGTTGCAAGTAGCGTTGAATCGCCTCAGGAAGCGGTCGGCCAAGAAGTCAAAATAAATATTCCACATGGCACCAATTGGAATAATATAAGCATAATTTTGGCGAATGATGAACACATAGAAATTCACTGTGGCGGAAAAGTTTACAATAAAGCATTCAATGACATTGGATTTTCAGACAAAAGAAAGAAAGACGAGCCCAACAGCTTATGGATTTTACTTAAACTATTCGCGGAAAATCGTGGCGAGATCAGGCCACAGGGGGATATTGCAAAGAAAATTTCGACACTGAGAAAGAAACTACAGGCTGTCTTTCACGACTTGACTGACGATCCAATCTGTTACGATAAAACAAGAAAAACTTATAAAACCGTTTTTTCAATCTCTAGCCGCATCCCTATCGAATAGTTCGCTGAATTTTCACCTGAAAAATTGATTTTTCTGCGAAAAACATTCCCCTTTTATTCTAGCTTGTTACCAAGGGCGACTTAGCTCTTTTTCAAATTCTCCCTGAATTTTCACAGGTAATGGTCATAACCTTTCACTGTAGAAGGAGAATGACCATGGAATCTAACAACCCCGTCATTACGCGTTTGAGGTCCGAACTTCCCGCAGTCTTTTCCCGTGCCGAGATTCCCCGGTTGACCGGCGGAATCATATCAACTGGCCACCTCGCCAACTTGGATTCCAGAGGCGAAGGCCCGGCAAATGTCCACTACCTGGGTCGCCGTGCCGTATACACCCGAGAAGATTTCCTGGCATGGCTCGAAAAGCGTCTGACCAGGGCCAAGGCAAAGCCTGTCGGCGCTGCGGCGTAGGAGGGATGCCATGCTCCGAGAATCCGAAACCTACCGACGCAGGCACCGGGACAGCGCCCAGACTCAGCGGTCGAAGTGGCACCGCTATGAGGAAGGCAAGCGCATCATCGAGGCCACGGCGCTTGATGCCAACGATTACGAGCGTCGAGTCCAGGCCCTAGCCAGGGAGATTGGGATATGACCGAAGTCGAAATCGCCTTCGCCCTCGATACGTTGGACGCCACGTTGGACTGGTTTGATCGAAAAATTGAGTCAGCCATTGAAGGTAAGGAGCGAAACCCGGTTTTATTCACTGATCACCTGGTCGAATTGAGGAAAGAAAAAGCCGATTGGCTGAAATTCCGGGATGAATTTATCGAATGGCAGGGTGAATCGGCATGAGTATCCCAATCAACGAGCGCGCCGAGGCGGTGGTTCTTGGCTTTCTCCTTTCCGTCAAGAATCCCCAGGTCAAACTCCACGACCAGGCTTTGACCCCGGAAGATTTTGCCTCCGATCTCAACGCGAGGATCTTCACCGCCCTCCGCGATCAATTCAGCCAAGGGAAGGCCCGGGCCGATACCGTGGCACTTGACCGTAGACTGTCCAAGGACCGCGAATACAAAGAGGCTGGGGCCAAAGAATATTTGCAAAACCTCATTTCCAGCCATCTAGGCGAGTATAAGGCTATCGAGGCGGCCAAGCTGATAAAAGACCTCTCACGGCGCCGCGCGATCATCCAAGGTCTTTCCGAACAGGTGACCCGTGCGCACGACCAATCCGAATCGCTGGATGGCATTGTGTCAGGCGTCAACGCCACCCTCGCCGGCCTGGTTGATCAAACAGCGGCCAAGCGCATCACGACCCAAAAGGAAGCCGTCGCCGAGGCGTACAACGAAGTCCTAGAGCTGATCGACAACCGGGGCGGTCCGCTCGGCATACCCACGGATCTGATCGGGCTGAACAACGCGACATCCGGCTTCTACCCCGGCGATTACTACATCCTGGCCGCGCGTCCTGGCACGGGGAAAACCGGCCTAGCCTTATCATTCACGGCCAGCATCGCGCGCCTTGGAATCCCTGTGCTTTTCTTCTCGCTCGAAATGCCCCGCAAGCAGTTGATCCACCGCATGATGGCTTCCACCTTCAAGATCGACGCCTGTAAATTTCGAGGCGTTTTCCCCTTCTCCCACGAGGAAAAAGCCCTACTCGAAAGCAACGCCGTGGACGAACTCTACAAGCTTCCGGTCCACTATTACGACGCGGCCAACGTCACGGCCGGCGAGTTCCGCACCATTTGCCACATCGAGATGGAGCGCCACGGCATCGGCCTGGTTGTAGTGGACTATCTCGGCAAGATGAAGCCGGATCGCCGGGGCCAACAACGCCACCTGGAAATATCCGAGATTTCCGAAGCGATGCGCACCGTGTCCAAGGAGCTCAAGCTGCCGGTCCTGGCCCTCGCCCAGATGAACCGCAACGTCGAGAACCGCAATTCCGAGCCCCAGCTTTCCGATCTGCGTGAATCCGGCTCGCTTGAGCAGGACGCCGACACGGTCATGTTTCTTCACGAAGACAAATCCCTTCCTGATCCACCATCCGGAATGAAAAAGATCATCCTCAAGATCGCCAAGAACCGGCACGGCCCAGAGCGGCAAATCAAGCTCATGTTCAACCGAGCTTTTCTGGAATTCACTGAGATGAAAGAGCATTTCGCACCGGCACCTCGGGAAGTGGCCGAGCACTGGGAGGGAGGGGAAGACTGATGCACAGAGGCAAAATTTGGCTCTGGCGGAAAACTGCTGACCCCGAATCCGGGCTCATGTCCAATCCGGCTCTTTTCACGCTTTGGTGTAAGTGTCTTTTGACGGCCTCCTACTGCCGCCACGTCATTAACTACATGGGCCAAGAAATAACGCTTGAGCCCGGGGAATTTATCTTTGGTCGAGGGACATGGGCAAGCCACCTTAACCTCACAGAGAAAGTTGTGAGGAACTTGATAGGAACCCTACAAAAGAGGGCCATGATAAAGGCCAGCAAAAGGGCCAGCAAGTTTACTGTGTTTTCCATAGTGAATTGGGAGCTTTATCAAGATTCAATTTTATCTGAGGGCCAGCAAAAGGGCCAGCAAAAGGGCCAGCAAAAGGGCCAGCACAGGGCCAGCACAGGGCCAACGATCAATAAAGGAGATAAGGGAGAGAATATAAACCTTCTCCCGATTCTGCCCGAATCGGGGAATGGCGAAATCTACCTGACCGCCAAGAAGCGAAAATTATCCGGGCTACGTCTGGAACTGTTCAAACGCTTTTGGTCCGCTTGGGGAGATAAAAACGGAAAGGCAGAAGCAGCCGATTCATGGCTCGACATCCGTGAGTTCTCGCCTGCGCTCGCCGAAACAATCATCGCCGCCGCAGCCCAAGAGGCTGTCCGCCGGGAGACGATCAAGGCAAACGGTGGCCGGTTCAAGTGGGCACAGGGATGGCTCACGGCAAAGCGGTGGGAAGATGTTGGCGACCATCCCAAGCCAAACGAAGCCACAACCCCCAAGACCCCGCAACAACTTCTGACTATGCGTTCGGAATGGGAGGCATCGAAGCAATGGGCAGACAAGCAACCTGAGATCGCCAAGACATACTGGCCAGTCCTGACGACGGAAGAGAAGGCGCGGTATGGGCAATGCGCAAACTGATACCTACCTCGAAGCCTTTGCCAGGGGTGCCGACTTCTACGACCTGCTCAAGATCAAGCACGAGGAAAACATGAGGCGAGCCGCAAAAACTGACGCCAATCAGGCCGAGGCGATAGCCTATTTATTGGACTTGGAACGGCGGCTGGCCAATCGGCGTAGCGGCTGGCGGCCGAAACGAGGGGGGCGCCGTGAAGATCGTCGTTGATTCGAGAGAGCAACGGCCTTTCGGCTTTGGCGATTACGAGGCTGAGGTGACAACCGGCACGTTGCAGGCTGGGGACTATTCCTTGGCTGGTCTTGAATCCCTGGTGAGCGTCGAGCGCAAATCCATGGCCGATCTGGTGCAATGCCTCGGCAGGGAGCGCGAACGATTCGAGCGTGAGCTTGAACGCCTGCGGGCCTTTGAGGCCGCCGCCGTGGTGGTTGAATCGCCGATGGCCGCCCTCGCTCACGGTGAATACCGATCCGCCTTAAATCCCACGGCTGCCTATGAGTCCGTGGTGGCCTTCATGGCCCGCTACCGCCTGACCTTTTACTTTGCGCAGGACCGGCGCGGCGCGGAACGCTTCACGTTCTCGTTTTTACGCCACTACTGGCGGACAATCGAGCGGCGATACCAGGCCGTTACGAAAGAGGCGGCGGCATGAGCGACATCATTTACCTGCGGCATCTTCCGGCGGACCCGGCCCGCGACCCCTGCTTCGGCTGCCGTCCAGGATGCTCGGAAGTTTGCGAGGCCTGCACGGATCGGCTGGAGGTCCAACCCGTTCAACACAAAAACATCACGGCCCGCGGCGGAGTGGGCAAGGAGAAAAGCCATGAAATCCCATGAGGCGATTTTTTTCAGCGACAACGGACCGGCGATCATGCTTCTCAGAAGCGGACCCCTGACGAGCATTTTTTTCGGTGGCTTTGCTTCCGTCGAAGATAAGGTGCAATTCGCCTTTTTGCTGGGCGCCCGCTTTAGCAAAGAACTCATGGAGATTGCAGATAGGGCAACACCACCCTGCTGTTTTTTGCATGAAGGCATCGAGATCGGCAGGGGCGGCAGTAACGTCATCATTGGCGGCTCGGGAATCCTGCCGGCCGCCTCGGGCGAAGAAATGTTCGAAGTGGTCAAACGCTACTACACCAGGGCCTGGGAGATTTTTTCGGGCACGACCCCTGCGGTACAAGCTCCTGTTCCCGGCCAGAACAGCACAAAACTGCCACTTGCCGAGCCGGAAGGCGACCGGGCCGCCTAAGTAATCATCCCCGGACCAGACAAACGATCCTGGGGCAAATTTGAAGGAGAAATTTGAGATGAGCGACGTGGCCAAGAAATCAATCGACTGGGAACGGATTGAAGCGGAGTACCGGGTGGCGAAACTCTCGACTTGTGAGATTGGCCGGCAACATGACGTGAAGGAATCCACGATCCGCATGCGCGCCAAGCGTCATGGCTGGGAGCGCGACCTGACTGAACAGGTCAATGAGAAGGTGCGGATAGGGCTTGTGCGAGATGCCGTGCGAGATGATGTGCGAGATTCCACACGCGCACAAACAGAGCGGGAAGTCGTTGAGGCTGCCGCCATACGCTCGGTTGAGATCGTCCGTTCTCACCGCAAAGATATTCGGGAATCTCGGGAGATGTTCGGCCACCTGCTCGATGAACTCCGCGCCACGACCTCAGCTCGGGGAGAACTGGCCAAGATGATCGAGGAGGCCACGAAAGACGATGCCAACTCAAAGCGCCATGATGCCATGATGCGGGCCATAAGCCTCCCGTCTCGGGCTGGGGTAATGCGTGATCTCTCGACTGCTCACAAGAACATGATCGGGTTGGAGCGACAGGCGTTCAGCATCACCGACGAAAATAAAGATGACGATCTGCCGCGGGTGAACATCGGGGTAAAAAACCAGGATGTGGAGACGGAACTGGAGATGGTGAAGCGAGAACTGGAAGAATTGAAGCGAAGCAAGCGTTAATGCGGCTTTGCGGTCCTTCGCGGTATTTCTAACTGCTAGTTAAAAATAGAGTTTGGAGCAAGACATGACAAGCGATCCTCAAGCCCAACAACCTGTGGCGGATATACTCGGCCCTCCGCCAGACTTCACGCTTGAACCGGTGCAAGGGAATCCGTTCGGCCAGCAAGCATCAACCCTGGGGCCTGCCCCACAGCCTGCATCAACTCCGCTCCCGCCGATTGACGACACAACCGCGGCGATGAACGGATTGTCCCTCAGCGACAATACGCCCCCGGCGCCCGCGCCGGTATCTGGTCAGGCCGCGCCGTCTCCTCCGGCAGTCGACGACTACGGCCGGCCGATTGGCGAGACGCCGCCTTCATCAGATGGCAACACTGCAGCCTATGTCCCCTACCTGCTGAACAAAGGAGCCAGTGGGTTATCCGCTCTTGTTCCGCCCGTCGCGCAGTCCTTTGACCAACAGGCACAAGGCTTCAAGGCCCAACTGCCGAATGCTGGGTGGGTTCCGGATGTCGGCGTGTTTAAGGACGGCGATCTCCCAGCCCAGGGACCAAAAGTCACATTCACCAATGATGAGGACGCTACCCCGGATACCACTGCCCAAAATACCGTGCTGCACCTGCCTGACGCCCTTGGCGGCGCGGCCCTCCAGGTGAAGATCCCGGACTGGGTCCCGGACATGTTCGGCGGGGGCAAGACCCTGGCCGTCTACAAGCACTCGGTCAACGATCTCTTGGGAGAAACTGCCCAGGCGGCAGGCTATGTCGCTGGTCCGCTCAAGGCGGCCGGAGAGGCGGCAGGGCTTGCACTGGGAGAAGATGCGTTGCGCGGGCGGCTTGGCGAGGTTTCGGCCGACCTGGTTGGCCAGGTCGCCAAGACATATCCTTCGTCGGTCGTCACGACTTTGCAGCCCTATCTGGGTCCGGCGCTGGCCGATGTAGCCGGCGCCGTCGTCAAGGGTGGGATGACGGGCGCGATCCTCGGCGCCCCCGATGTCGATCAGATGCGCGACAACGCCGTCCTGTTCGCCGCCTTCGACTTTTTGGGGGCAGTCTCGCCGAATGCGGGCAAGGATATCGCGCAAGGGATTCAGGAAGCGGACTGGTATCGCGAACTGACAATTCGCGAGCGCGCTCTCGCTGTCCAGGACATCGCCACGCAGATCAGGAACGATCCGAAGCAGTTTCTCGATCTGGCCGGCGCCGATGACCCGGCCGTGGCCATGCAGATTCAGAATGGCATCAACTCCATGATGGATAAGGGCGCATCCGCCCGGGATGCGTACAATTGGGCGGTGGAGAATTTCGGTGCTCAGGCCGTGGATATGTACCGGCCAGCCAGGGAGGCCGGCCCCGTTACGCCAATCGCAGGCGAAGAAGCGCCGGTGACCATGGCCACACCTTCACCCCGGGGACAATCCCTTGAGGAGCCTTACGAAACAAGCACAGCGACACCTCAAACCACCCCGGACCTTTTCGACCCCATGGCAATGGCCAGGGACTATACCGAAGCGGAGCAGGCCTACAGGGATGCGCATGTTGAGTATGCCCAGCTACAAGTCGATCAGGCCACCGCGGCTGTTCGTGATGCTCAGACCGGCCCGGACAAGCTCCAGGCGATGTCTGACCTAAGGGAAGCCCAGGCCGGGCTAAACGAGGCGAAGGCGATGCCGGTTGTTGGCCAGGATTCACCGCTGGCCCCTGTCATGGAGAGTCGCGGTCCATCGGCGCCACCCCCTGCGGGAGCACCCGTCCAGTACCCGCCGCAAATGCAGCCCTCCCTGTGGCCGGCACAGTCCCAGTCGGGAAATGAAGTCACGGTTGGCCAACCTGCCATACTTCCAGACATCGCGCAGGCCGTTCAGGCCCTGTCAGACGCCAAGGCGACACTCCGGGCTGCTCAAACCCCTCAAGAGAAGTCTGAAGCGATGCAGGGACTCAAGGAAGCTATTGCGCAGTACGAGCAAGTACAGACGCTCGGAGCTTCCACTGGTGGCCAGAATTTCAATCCGGTCCCGGCTGGCCAGGTCATCGATCAACCCATGGCTTCTGCCGTTATGGCATCCGCTCCCCAGGGATCGCCTCAGGGTGACGGTCACGACGCGATTTCCCAGCAGTTGGCCAACATCTACGCCAAGGCCCCCAGCGCAAGCCCGTATGAGGTTGTCCGGACTCAGGATGAATTGCCTCCGGATGTCGCCCGGAATGTCCAGGGAACCCGGATTGATGCGGTTTATGTCCCCAGAGAGGATAAGGTCTACTACGTCTCGGGCAACCTGCCGAATGCCAAGGCCACCACGGACGCTTATATCAACGGGCGGCTGCAATCGCTCTTCCAGCATGAAGAGGGTGGTCACCGCGGTATCCGTGGTGTCTTCCAGGATCTGTACGGCAAGCAGTGGGAGCCGAAGCTCAGGGAGTTTTTCGAGAAGGAAGTTTTGGGCGACAAGACGGACGCGCAGATCAAGAAACTCCTGGGTTCGGCGTATGAGTTTGACTTGAAGACTCCCGGGGGGCGCTTCCAATCCGCTGACGAACTCTTCGCCCGGCTGACCGAGAAAGCCACTCGTGGCAAGAACATGAATGATCCTGAGCGCACTCTCTGGCAACGCTTCCTAGATTACATCCGAAAATGGCTCGTGAAGTTGGGCATCAAGAATCCTCCGAAAAAAAGCGTCCTAGAGGGGATGGTCCAGAAGGCGAATGCATTCCCGTATCGCGAATCGACCGGGAAAGGTGTGTTGCCTCAGCGGCCCGCGCTGTATTCCCAGATGGAAAAGACCCTCACCACTCCCGGCATGTTGCCCAAAGAATCCAGCCCAGAAGGGATGCTCAAGGTGATCACCGGCCACGTCGGCAAGTTCAAGGGCGTCGAGCTCGATGAGTCTGGCCTCAAGGATTGGCTCGGATCGATGGAGCCTGGCGCGAAGGTCACCCGGCAGGATGTCGCTGACCGGTTGGCGCAGAATAGGATTGAAACCAAGGATGTCACCAAAGAAGGTGGCGATACCAGATGGAATCGCGACGACCTTGTCCTCCCGGGCGGGGAAAACTACCGGGAGGTGTTGCTGACATTGCCAAGAAAAGCGTCTGCGGGTTCTGTGTTCCACACCAACCACTGGTACGAAGACAACGTCCTGGCCCATGTCCGCATGTCTGACCGTACCGATGCCGACGGCAAGAAGGTGCTGCACATCGAGGAGATTCAGAGCGATTGGCATCAGAAGGGGAAAAAGGAGGGGTATAGAACATCAGATCTACCGAAACTGCCTGATGGGTATAAATTGAATGATCTCGATGGTTATCTTTTCAGCGTGACCTTTCCAGATGGAAGCCGCACCATGCCTACCCCCTCTGCTGAGGCCGTTATCAATGTGGCAATCGATCACGCAGCAAATGTGGCAAATGGCAGGCCTACCAATATTCAGACCTACAGGGAACGAGTCCCTGACGCTCCCTTCAAGAACACCTCTTCATGGGCCATGCTCGCGATGAAGAAGATGATCGACTACGCCGTGGAGCATGGCTACGACAAGATTGCGTGGACTCCAGGTGTCGAACAAGTCAAAAGATATGAAGACGCAACTCGCCAGGCCGTTGATCGGGTGGACTGGTCGCGCCAAGGAGCGTCAGACGCTGGAGCGCAGTATACCATCAGGGCATATAAAAACGGGCAGCAAACATTCTCCAATACAACGGACGCGGCTGGCTTGGAGGGCGTCCTGGGCAAGGGCATGGCGTCCCAAATTGTTGACGCCAAGGAGGCATCTGGGCGGCTGGAGGGAGATCAATTAACAATCGGCGGCGAAGGTATGAAAGGCTTTTATGACCGCATCCTGCCTGTCGAGGTCAATAAATATGTCAAGAAATGGGGATCGAAAGTCAGCGAGACGAGGATTTCCGGCTCCCCATCCCATGACCTGCACTCTTTCGACATCACACCGGAGATGCGAGAGTCAGTGCTCAGCGAGGGCCAGCCACTTTATAAAAAGTCGCTGGCGAATTGACAGAACCCCCAGGCGTGGATATTTGATTGCTACCCCCGGGCGGCATCTCCTTAGGCAATTGGAGCCCGCTGGATCTCTGCCATACCGAGTTTTCGAATTCAGGCTTGACAACATCGTTTTCAGTGAGTAATTTATTTCCTGAACGTAGCCGCGCTTGAAGAACCCTGGCTAATTGCTGGCCAGACATGTCCTGCAAAGCGGTTACGTGCAGAATTTTGGCCCGGGCTACGAGCAGTTTCGGACGTCATTGTCGGGGCCGCGACGGCGGCATTGGCACTCGTAGAGGGCCCATATTGCCCGGCTTGAGGGAGGCCCCTGTTGGATACAGGGTGTTCTGCCACAAGTCGGGCTTTTTTTATTTTCCCTCATCGTCCTTCAGGATCGCATCCACTTCTGCCGGGTCCATGCCGTTCTCTTCCGCTCTGAGCCGGAACATGAGGTTGCCCACTTCGCCCGGGCTATCCCAATTCACGTTCTCCAGGTCCGGCAGGGTCGATTGCGCCGGCACTTCCGGCCCTTTCGCCTGTAGCGCGAGGTTCGCGAACTCCGATGGATTGGTCCAGTCCACCTGATCTAGATCGAAGTTGCCAGGCGGCGCGGAGGCCTTGCGTTTGTAGGGCTTCGGCGAGGGGAACTCCCACAGGAAATACTGATCGGTCATGTCGAGGCGTTTGGGGATCGTCATGGCGTGTCCTCGGCGCTGAGGTTGGCGGGGAGGATAGGCTACACCTGGAAGCGGCGTGACTCAAGGTATGAATCGATCCGTTGCTTGAGCCAACTATCTGCCTTATATTCTTGCCCGGGTACTTCTGGTCACTGGTGCCCGGGTCAGCTGAGGGTTGAGGCATGAACACGATAGATTTCAAGGTAACCGTTGGGAAGAGTGGCCAAAGCGGGCGGAAACGCTGGCTAGATCCCGGCATTTTCATCGATGGGCAACCATTTTGCGCCAGCTATCCGATTGACCTGGATGAGCTATATGACAGCATGAAAGAGGATGGTGAATTTCATATTTTTACCTGTAGCTGTGGCGATCCCGGCTGCAACCGACTTGATGACGGCATTCAGGTCTCAACAGGCAATGACTGCGTTTCGTGGAAGGTGTTCGATTACTATTTCGTCGGAGACATCGGCGAGCGGTGGAGACTATCCGGCGAAGACGACAAGCCGGCCCATGTCTATACGTTCGACAGGGCTCAGTACGTCGAGAGGCTGACGAAATTTTTTGAAGAAGCGAAAGCGATCTGCAGGAAGTTCCCCACGATTGGAATCTCTCCCCACGGTTACAGCCCAAAGCTGCTCCTCCGGGTCGCGGAAGGGAGCGAGACACGCCTTCAATGGCGCCATGACCATGCCGTCCGGACTGGCCAGCCGACTGTGTGAACATTGACCTTGGCGTCAATAGCTCTTACGCATTTAATGAAGCCAGCATGGGGGGAAGGTTTCTGTTGCTGCCGATGCCGAGGACTACATTGAGGGCAAAACGTGTCGGATTAATTTCTACCGGCTGAAAAATCGCGTAGGCTGAATTTCAGGGGAGGATTTTATGGGTGAACAGAATTTACCAGCGGATCTTTTAAAATTTATAAATTTCGATTTTTTTGCAATATTTTTAAAGCTCATCCTCGCCTACTTTCTTGCGACAATGATAAAGAATTGTGCTGTTTCCCTCCTTAATTATATGTATATTCGCTTTGATAATAGATTTTCACTTAATACATTAATTAGGCATGGTGATTTTACTGGGAAAATTTCCAATATTGGTTTGTGGTATGTGTCAATAGAATCGACAAACGGGGACATAAAAAAAGTTAAAAATGACAAATGGTGGGATTCTCCTCTAATTGTATTAAATCAACTTGGCACTCGCGAAGAAAGATAACTTTTTACTAAAACACCCATAAAAGGAACTCACAAGAATGACAACTGAAGATGTATGTCTTGCACTTGGGGCAACTATATTAGGATCACTAATCAGTGTGCCTATCACATGGTTTTTTTCTTGTTTGTACTACCAAAGATCTGCTTATGATTTACGAAGAGAATCAAAAAATTTACGTACGAACACAACAACCATAATCAGATTTTTACAGCAAATGCACCCAAATCTTACGCCTAATTTTGATGCTGATGGAAATGCAACATCGATCACTTTTACCTATATGCCAAGCGGAATTACTGTGGCCGCTGGTGCTGCCGAAACCACTGTTTCCAGGGCTACCCTCCAAAATGGAGATGCACACCAAGATGCCAGCGCCAAGGATTAACTGAAGGGAGTAGCGCGGTGGCGTGAACAAGGGGGCTGGCTTCGACTGGCCCTATCTATCGGCGAGGAAAAAAGAGCCCGCGGGGAGCGGACCACGACGGGGCTAGCGGTAGGCTTCTTTTCTATCCAAAATTGCGATTATTTTCACGGCTTTTTTCTTTTTGTCTGGATCGTAAATGATTCGGTAATTCCCTTCCCTGATGCGATACCCAGGCTGGTCTATCAGTTTTGAGCAGCCGCGTGGGTATTGGTCTGTTTTGAGATTCTCAATAATTGCTCCGATCTTTTCCTGGGTGTCGCGCGGGAGTTTCTTCAACTGGCGAAATGCCGCCGGCACAAGGTCCACGGAGTACATCACAGGCCGAGTTCGGCTTTCACTTGTTCCCAGGGTATTAATTCGCCCTCTTCGTTTCTGGCACCTTCGATGTCCAGCTTATCCTCTTCATCCTCTCTCACCCAAAGGGCAACAACGTGTTGCTTCCCAGTGAGAGTCGCCCACCTTTCGAGGTGCCAAAGCAGTGATTCTCCTCCAATGCCAGCTTCGTACATGGCTCGAATAATGACATCGAGTGCCGACAAATAGGCCTGATCTTTCGTCCAGGCCTCATTGGCGTAAAGCAAAGCGTCACCGAAAATCCTGAGGAGTCGCAGTGAGTTGGCATAATTTGTCAACTGTATGGAGGTTCTGCCGGAACAAGTTAAAGCAGCCTCATGGTTTCGACGGCAGTCCTTTTCATTCCCTTTGATACAAGCCAAAATTCCAAGCGCCGCATATCCATTCTCTGGCTCGATTGACTTCAGAGCAACGGCAGATTTTTCGAATTTTTTCAATTCAATATCGCTCGGCATCCCAAAGGAATAGCGAGCCTTGATCTCATCGATGAGGGATATTTTGGCAGGCATGGGAGCAGTCATAATTTCCTCCCGGCAATTGATGCCGAAACAAGCGCCTACTTCAGTGGTTCAAGCAAATCAAGCAAAATCTAGGCCGGAGGACTTCTCTGCTCATCGGGCCACAGGATCTGGATAAGAATTACCTTTTCGATTTTTTGAATACCTCACCCCCGGAGCCATGACAACGGATTATTTTTCACCCGGCTTCATCCCTCCTCAGACAAAAAAGTGGGGACAGGGTGGGGACAAAACGACCAGGCGCAAAATAAAAGGCCTCACGATTTCTCGTAAGGCCTTATTTTTCTTGGTGCGCCCGGAGGGATTCGAACCCCCGGCCTGCGGATTCGAAGTCCGATGCTCTATCCGGCTGAGCTACGGGCGCTTTCGGGAAAAATCTACTTGATGAGCAGCGGATTGCCCTTGCCCGGGCCTCCGGCCTTGCCGGCCAGGTTCTTGAGAAGGCGCATGTCGCCCGGCGTGGACAAGGTCAAATTGCTCGTGGCTTCGAGGTATTTGGTCTTGAGTTCTTCCGGGAACTTCTTGAATTGATACAATACATGCTCGCCTTTGATCTCGCCGGAAAAATCCGTGTCAAAGGGATAGCCGAACGGCAACAGCATCATCTGCACTCCGCCCTGGGAGGGAACGGTCTGCAAAACGGCCACGTCGGTGAGCTTGTCGCCTTCCTCGTCCCATTTGCCGAGCGCCGTGTCGCCGTTGATTAATTTCACCAAACGAATGTCATAAGCCATGCTGATGTCCTCCAGATTCGATTAAAAAAATATAGGTAGGATTGCTTGGGGTCCGTGTCAAGACGGGTCCCGACTTGGCCCTTGGCCGGCAGCCGGACGCAAGCGTGCGGGCGCGGGCATTTCGTGGCTGCGCGCCGCGAAATGGGAACCGGCCCGAGACTTGGGCCCGGAAAGTCCGGGGCGCGGTTTAGATCCGCTTGGCGATGGCCTCTTGGATGCGGCGCGAGGCCAGCTCGTTGCCGAAATAGCCGTTCTTCACCGAGATGAACACGAACCCCTGGCCCGTGTCCTCGATGTCGATCCAGAACGGACTGCCACCGTCCTTGCCGGCGACCTGGGCCGAGGAAAGTTCCTTTTTCGACGTATCCACTTTCAGGGCGAGGTCGTCGGCGGCCTGGCCGGCCGCCCGGTACGCTTGGTCCAGGCTGACGGAATAGTCCCGTTTGAGCCAGCCGGTGACATAGGTATAGGTGCCGCCGGCGGCCAGAGAGCCGGCCACGACCACGGCGCATCCGCAGAGGCATAGGATCAGGTACAAGGCGGCGAGCGCCTGGAGTCGGTGTCTCATGATGATCTCTCCTCCTGTCTGTGTGGCTTTTGGGCCGCGACCGGCCGAATTTGGCGGGTTCAAGGCCGAAAAGCAAAGGCCTTGCCGGGGTGAACCGGCTGGGCGGGGGATTAAAAGCTCAACTCGCGGACCAAAATCCGGTAGAGGCGCCGGCCGGCGTCCGCCAGGAGCGAGCGGGGCCTGGTGGTCAGCCAGACCACGCCGGTCTGGCCGATGCGCGCGTCAACCGGTTGCTTGGCCAGGGCGATTTCCAGGGTGTAATAGCTTTCCAGCATCAGCAGTTTGCCCCTGGGCTCTTTGATGACCGGGAAAACACCCTTGGCCTGCGAAGTCAAGGCCAGATAGTCCATGGTTTCGGCCCTGACCGGATTGACGGCTTTGATCGTCCCGACCGCTGTTTCCCCCCCGGCGTCCGAAAAAAAGACCGCCCGGCCGCCGAGACCTACGTCGCCGACCAGATTTTCCTGGACAAAGGCGTGCAATTTGAAATCGCCGAGGTCGGCCAGCCGGCCCAGGATCTGCTGATGCGCCACGGGCAGGCCGTCTCGCAGACTTTCGTCCCAGGCGTACATGGTGCCGTCGATTTCCGCGATTTGGCGGCTTTGCTCGCGCTGGCCGAGCAGGGAAGCGAGCTTGGCCTGGGCATTGGCGATCTCCTCGTCCTGCTGCGGCAGATACGCCTTGTCGCGCTCATCGAGCCGGTACATTTCGCGGCGTTTTTCCAGGGAGCGCTTTTCCAGGTCCAGCACGGCGATGTCCTGGTCGAGCTTGTCGGAGTGGATGCGGGAGATCACCGTTCCCTTGGTGACGAAAGAGCCCCGGCCGGCGGCGATGCCTTTGAGTTCGCCCGGAAACGGGGCGTAGACGATCTGGTTTTTGGCCGCGACCAAAACGGCCGGCACGCTGATGTGGCGCGGCAGGGGCAGCGCCGCCCACAGAAACGCAAGCCCAAGGACGGTGGCCAAAAGCATGTTGCGGCGGTTGGGGCCGGCCGTTCTGTGCAGGTGAAACCAAACGCCGGCCTCGCGCCAGAGCGGAGCGACCAGGAACCAGCCGATCTCCACGCAAAACAGAAAAATACCCAGCACCTTGGTGAATTTATGATACACCAAGACGGCGATGGCCAGGTACAGCCCCAGCCGGTAGAGCCAGGTATAGGCGGTGTAGGCCAGCACCAGGGCCAGCGCGCGGCCGCGGATGTCCGGGTCGGGCGAAGGGGCGTCGACGCCGAGCAGCCATTTGCGGGTGAACCACCTGGTCAGGGCGAAGGCCCGGGGCTGGAGGTTGTCGATTCCGGACAGATCCATGAGCAGAAAATAGCCGTCGAAGCGCATGGCCGGATTGATGTTGACCAGGATCGTGGACAGGATCGAGGAAGAGGAGATCACGAAAAAGATGCCGTGGGGGATGCTTGCGCCGGTCAGGGCCCAGCCGGTCAGGGCCATGCCGGCGATGGCCAGTTCAGCAGCCATGCCGGCCGCGGTGATGGTCAGGCGTTTTTTACGGTCGGCGATCTTCCAGGCATCGGTCACGTCGCAATAGGCCACCGGCCACATGACGATGAAGGCCAGGCCCATGACCGGCACGCGAAGGCCCAGGCTTTTCGCGGTAAAGGCGTGGCTGAATTCGTGTACGGCCTTGATCGCGGCCACGCACAGCCCGAAGGCCAGGAGCCCCTTGAAATTGAAGAAATAGTTGAAGGTGGAGAAGTATTCGTCCAGGCGCTCCAGGCACATAGTAAGCCCAGCCAGGGCGATCAGGACATAAATCACCAGGGCAGGGCGCGAGGCGAGCAGTCTGGCCTTGGGCAGGGCGCGGGTCAAAAAGGCGTCCGGTCTGATGAGCGGGACGCGGAAATACAGATAGTGATGCAGCAGCCATTGCAGCGGGTGGATTTTGGCGCGCTGGTATTCGGCCATGAGTTCTTCGGGCGGCCGGGTCAGGGTTTGGGTGGTCAGCCCCTTTTTCACCGCCTCCAGGCAAAAATCGGCCACGTCCCGCGCCGTGACGCGCAGGGCGGTGTCGCGCTCAAGCTCGGCAAGTAAGCGATCCATTGTGGTGGGCCGGCGCAGCCTGGCGAACACCTCGGCTTCGGCCCAGCCAATTTTGTCGAACGTGCGCGTCAGGGGGTCGTGGACGGTATAGGTGGGCGAGCCGTCCGAAGCCGCCGGACCCCGATGGACCTCGATGTCGGGCCGCAAGACGGGCAGAGGGGAGTCGGGAGTCATGGGCGGGCGGGCTCAAATGCCGAGTGTTTTGCGCGCCAAGGCGAGAGGTTTGCGTAAAAGCCAATAGGCCAGGGATACGGATTTGCCGTAGACCACGGCCGTGCCCTGCAAGCCGATGCGCGGCGGCTTTTCGTCCGCCGACCAGTCGGCTTCGGCCAGCACGCAGGGAACGCCGTGGGGACTGACGGTCACGTTTTGGGAGACAAAGACCAGTTTGCCGTGGAGTTCCGATTCCGGAGCGGCGTTCAAAAACACGGCCACGGGTTTGTCCGCGTCAAAGGGCACGTTGTCGTCGATGGGCAGATAGATGCGCACCTTGGTTTGGCCGGGATCGACGATAGAAAGAACTTTTTCCCCGACGGACACCGGCCTGCCGCGCCATTCGCCGGGATCGTCGATAACGGCCAGGCCTGCGGTTTCGGCCACGGCCTCGAGCTTGGCCACGTTTTGCTCGGCCAGTTCCAGCCTGGTCTTTTCCTGATTGAGTTTGAGTTCGAGCAAGCTGGCTTCGGCCCTGGCCTTGGGGTCCAGGAAGGCCTGCATGTTGGAGCGGTTGAGCATCGATTGGATGATTTGCACCTGCTGCCGGGCGATTTTCAGGTCTTCCATGGCCACCCGTTTGTCGTAGGCGAAGAGGCGGGCGTTTTTCTCCACGGGCTGGCCGGGCCTGACGAAAACCTCTTCGATCACGCCGTTCAGCGGCGCGGTCACGATAAAGGGATTTTTAGGGGCCACCTCGCACGGGGCCGCCACCCGAAGCGAAATGCGAAGACTTGCGGCCAAAGCGAGCACGACGAGAAAAGTCCAGAGCGCGCGCTTGCCGGTGAGCGTTTTGGTCCATTTGGCGGGATCAACGGCCAGCCGGCCGCATTTGTCCCAGGCGATGGCGTAGCCCACGGCCAGGGGAGCCAGCAGCGCCAGCTCGGGCTCGCGCCAGCTCTCGCCGCCCCAGCGCTCAAGCCAGAGCCCGGCGGCCGGGCGTTCGCCGATAACGATCGCCAGCCACAGGACGTCTACGCCCCGGGTTCTGTCGGAAAGCGCGGTGAATTGCGGCCGCAAGGCTTCGGCGAAATCCGTGGCGGCAAGGATCTTGGGCGTTTGCGGCGCAGCCAAGCCGCCGGTGAGTTCGCGGAGGGTCGCGGCCAGCTCGGAATCCGCGGGGATCGCCGATTGACCGGAAACCCCCAGCAATTTCGGTTTGTTCGAGCTTAAATCGAAGAGGCAGGCGCGCTGGTAGCGGGTAAGCTCGACGGTCCGGTTGAGGATGCGGAAGGTGAGTTCCTTGCGGTTTTGGGAGAGGCCGGCTCCCAGGATGAGCTTGTTGAGTATGCTCAACGTGTTCAGGGCGGCCTGGGCCGGGCCATCCGCGGGTTGGGTCTCTTCCATGCTACTGGGCGGTTTCAGGGGGCGCGAGCCTGCCGGTCATGCCGCTTCGCAGTTCATCGGCGGAATTGGGGACATCGGCGTAAATTTCGAAGGTGGCGCTGGCCGGATCAAGCACCTCGCCGACGTTGGTGATCTGACCGCTTACGGTTTTGCCTGCTTCGATGACCTCGATGGCCACCTCCGCCCCGACGCGCACTTTGCCGAAAAGCGAGGAGGGCAACAGAATCCGGGCTTGGAGCAGGTGGTCGTCCACCACTTCGATCAAAGGCTTGCCCTTGTCCACCCATTCGTGTTCCCGGACATAGACCTTCTTCACCCGGCCGGCAAAGGGGGCGGCGATTTTGCAGCCGGCCAGCTCCTTTTGGGAGAGCGCAACATTGGCCGCGGCCATGCCCACCTCTTTGCGGGCGTTCTCAAGGTCCAGCGGCGAGGCGGACTTGCCCTCGAAGAGTTTTTGGGTCACGTCGAGATTCTTGCTCGCGGCCGAGGCGGCCGCCTGGCTTTTATTCACGTTTGGGCGGTAGCTGCCGTCATCGAGTTGGATGAGCAGCTCGCCCTTGGCGAAAGATTGGCCGAGCTCCTTGCTTATGTGTTCGACCTTGGCCGAGACCTCGGCCGAGAGCACGGCCTGCTGTTTGGCTTCGAGCACGACCGAAAGCGGACTGCTCGACTGCGCCGGGGCCTGGGTGGCGCTCAAAACCAGGCTCAGGGCCATCGCCGCAAACGGCGCAACATGTCGCTTCACGCTGAAACTTCCTTTGGCCGCCGCGAGCTGCCCGCGGCCGGGCGTTTTACAGGTTTTCCTTTTTCATGGAAATGATCAATCCGTCGTCCGCCGTCTCGACCACCGGCACGGCCCGGCGCCAGTTCGCGTCCGACGGCTGAAACTCCAAGGCCAGACGGAATGCGTCCCGGCTTTGATCGACACGCACCGCCTTGACGCATTCGCCGTCGGCGAATTTAACGTAGGATTGCTTGGCGACCCATTTGCCGCCGACATTGAACACAAGCCTCGGGGGATTGTCGAGGTATTCCCAGGTGGTCTCGCCCGGCGTGTTGGCGGTCTTGATGTCCACGGCCACCCGGTCCGGATTTTCGGAGACCGTCAGACTGCGCAGCCCGCCGTAGGAGGTGATGCTGACGTCCTTGGCACCGGGGTTGGCGGTTTTGCCCGCTTGGGGCTCGGGCGCGGCCGGGGCTTGAGTCTGGGTCTCGGCCGGGGCTTGGGTCGTTTGCTCGGGTTTGACGGGAACCGTGAGTTCGGGGGCGTCTTGCTGGGTCGCCTTGTCTGGCGCGGGCAGGGCCTTGGCCGCGGTCCGGGTGGGGGCGGCGACCTGGGCGCGCAGGGCGTCGGAGCGCTCGTTCTCCCAGTCGCGTCCGAGCGAATTGTCGAGTCTGGCCAGGGCGATCAGGGCGCCGGCGTAATTGGTCAGGTGCTGCACCCGGGCGCTCATGTACCGTTGGTCCTCATCCAAAAGCAGGCTTTCCTTCAGTTTCCCGGTGCGCACCTGTTCGCGCACGGCCTCCAGAAGTTCCAGGCGCTCTTTTTCCAGGTTGGCGGCGAGCTGGAGGCGCTCGGTGGTCTCATTGTATTCGATGATCGAAAGCCTGACCTGGGTCAGCACCGACAAGGCGATCTTCATGCGCCGCTTGGCCGCCAGCTCGGCCTGCTGGTTGGCGGTGAAGCGGTCGTACATCAGCTTCGGGATGGAGAAGAGGTCAAGGGACATCTTGACCCCGACCACGTACCAGTCGTTTTTGCTCAAATACTTGTTCGAATCGTAGGAATAGCGGTAATAGGGCGTGATCGAGGGGAACATCTGCAGAAAGGCGATGTCCGCATCCTGCTGGGATATCTTCTGCTCGATGTCCTGCTGGAAGAGCTCCGGGCGTTTGCTGAAGGCCTCGCCTTCGAGCGCGGCGATGTCGAAGCGCTTGGGCTTGGGATCGACCGACATATCCATGTCTTTGATGTCGGCCATGTCCTCGGGCTTGAGCCCGAGCAGCTCGGAGAGCTCGGTCATGGCCGTGCGGTAGTCGTTGGAATAGACTTTTAGGCGCAGCATCATTTCGGTGATGCCGACGTCGCTTTGCAGGCCGTCGACCTTGGAGAGCGTTCCCTCGGCGATCTGCTTGGTGATGATGTCGTGGCGTTTGCGGCCCTCATCGAGCAGGGCCTGGGCGCGGCTGGCCGCATCCTTGGCCACGGCCGCCTTGAGATAGGCCCGGGTGACGTTGAGGGCGATGTCCTGCTTGGTCCGGCGCAGGCGCTCGCTCGCGGCCTCGGCCTTGCCCACGTTTTGCCGCCAGCGCACGATGTTCACGCCCAGGTTGAGCAGGTCCCAGGACAGGCCGACGTTGTAGGTGTTGGAAACCAGTTCCGAGGAGATCGAGGGTTCCACGGACACCTGGCCGGAATAGATGCTCACGGACGTGCTGGCCACGTCCCAGGATTTCTGGCTGTGTTCGGCGTCGATCAGCAGATTGGGCAACAGGCGGTATTTGGCGCCGGTGACCATCTCCTCCTGCACGGCCTTTTCCTGGGCCGCGACCAGGGCGTCGAGGTTGCGCGTGAGGGCGAATTCCACGGCGTCCTCCAGACTCAAGGGGGAAGCCGGCTTGAGCGGAACGTTGGGCGCCGTGGCTTCGGCCTTGGCCTTGGGGGTCTTGGCTTTATATTCGTCCGGTTCGCGGATGCGCTCGATGTCCTTGCGGGCGTTTTCCTGCCGCAAGGCCTCGCGGTTCTTCTCGGCCAGACAGCCCGGAAGGAGCAGGGAAAAGGCCAGGGCGGCGAGGCAGACGAAACGGCGCCTGGCTCCATGAGCGCCATGCGGATAAAATGAGGTCATTTTCATTTAGCGCCTTCTCAATGTTGGGTATCCGCGAGTTGTCGTCAGCATGCGCCGTTCCCCAAGAGATGTGATGGTTGTAAAATAACTTACTCCCAAAACAAAGAAAAAGTCCAGCAAAACCGCTGAACGGGCCTTTGGGGGTAAAGACCGCGGAGAACTTTGACAATGCCGCCTGGATAGTTGATAGCTCAAAATTCGACGCACTTGGGTCAAAACGCTTTGTTGCGACAAAGGACGACGCCATGGCCGCACTCAGCTTCCATACGGTTTGGAATTCCCTGAAAGAATATTTCAAGGGCAAATTCGGCATCTTTCTGGTCGGCGCGGCGATCACCGCCGGCATCGCGCTCCTCTATGCCATCCAGCCCGCCTGGATGGAGTCCCAAGACAACATGATCTACGATTTTTTGCTTCGCTCAAGGGGCGACACGCCGGTTACCGGCCAAGTGGTTCTTGTGGATATCGATGAGAAAAGCTTGGCGAAACTCGGCCAGTGGCCTTGGCCGCGCTATCGGCTTACGCTTTTGCTCGGCCAATTGCGCCAGGCCGGGGCCAAGGCCGTGGCCATGGACATGCTCCTGGCCGAGCCGGACCGCACCTCACCGGTCCTTTTGGAGCGCCAGTTCAAGGAAGAACTGAGTTTCGACGTGTCTTTCACCGGCTTGCCCGAACAGTTTCGCGACAATGACCAGGTCCTGGCCAAAATGCTTTCGCGCGGCCCGTTCGTCTTGTCGTACTATTTCGATTTCGCCGGGACCGGGGAGCGGGCGGCCTGCAGCTTGCCCGCATCCCCCTTTTCCGTGACCAGCAGCCCCGGCGCGGTCGCGCCGGCCAAGGCCGCGATGAACGCCTCGTCGGTGCTCTGCCCCCTGCCGGTGCTGCTTGCCTCGGCCACGGCGGCGGGGTTCATGAACACCATCCCGGACAACGACAACGTCATCCGCAGAGTGCCGCTGGTCATCGCCTATGACGGAGCGGTCTATCCCAGCCTGGCCCTGGCCGCGGCCATGCGAGCCCTGGGGGCGACCGGCCGCGAACTCACCAGCGCGGAAGCCGGGCTCAAATCCCTGAAACTCTCCGGAGCGTCCTTCGGCGAAAAAACCATTCCCCTGGACGCCCGGGGGAGGATCCTGCTCAACTATCGCGGGCCGGGCGGGAAATACCAGCGCGTCAGCGCCTGCGACGTGCTCGCGGGCGCGGTGGACAAGGCCGCTCTGGACGGCAAAATCGTCATTTTCGGCTCGACCGCCGTGGGCATGCAGGACATCCGGGCCACGCCCTTCGACCGGGCCATGCCCGGGGCCGAGATCCAGGCCACGCTCGTGGACATGATCCTCGCCAATGACTACATTCTGCGTCCGGACTGGGCCCCGGCCCTGGAATTCGCCCTTGTCCTGGTCATGGGCCTGCTGTCGGCCGGGCTTCTTTCCCGGGCCAAGGGCCTGTGGCTGATCGTCACCTTGGCCGGCCTGGGGCTCACGATGTGGTTCGGCGCGGCCCAGACGCTCAAAATGCACAAGTTCTTCATCCAGCCGCTCTATCCCTTGCTGGTCCTGGTCCTCAACTTCGTTTTGCTCACGGTGTTCAAATTCTGGCGCGAGGAACGCCAGCGCCGCTTCATCCATTCCGCCTTCGCCCACTACCTCTCGCCCAAGGTCGTCGACCAGATCGTGGCCTCGCCCGACAAACTCAACCTCAGCGGAGAAGAACGCGAAATCTCCATCCTGTTTTCGGACATCCGGGGGTTCACCACCATCTCGGAAAAACTTTCCCCGACCCAACTGGTGAACCTGCTCCACGAATACCTGACCCCCATGACCCATCTAGTCACCGAACACCTGGGCACGCTCGACAAGTACATCGGCGACGCAGTCATGGCCTTCTGGAACGCGCCGTTGGACGTGCCGAACCATCGCGCCGAGGCCCTGACCGCCGGACTCGGCATGCTCGGGGAACTGGCCAAACTCAATGAAGTCTTTCAGGAAAAATACGGCCAGACTCTGAAAATTGGCGTGGGGCTCAACTGCGGCTTCGTGCGCGTGGGCAACTTCGGCTCCCAGGACCTGTTCAGCTACACCATCATCGGCGACAACGTGAACCTGTGCTCGCGGCTCGAAGGCCTGACCAAATACTACGGCCTGACCAACATCGCCGGAGAAGGCATGGTCCACTCCTCCACGAGCGGATTCCATTTCCAGGAAGTGGACAGCGTGCTGGTCAAAGGCAAACACGAACCCGTGACCATCTACACCGTCATGTACCCTAACGAACGCGACCGCCGGGGCGAGGAACTCGACCTGGCCGACAAGGCCTTGGCGAGATACAAATCCCGCGATTTCGCCGAGTCGCAGGCGCTCTTCAGCGACCTGGAGTCGCGCTTCGGCGCGCCCCTCTATTCGCTCTACAAGCAGCGCTGCCAAACCCTGATCGCCACCCCGCCGCCGCCGGACTGGAACGGCGCGTTCGAACACCTGACGAAATAAGAATCAGGGGGAAGGGCTCCGCCCTTCCCCCTGGACCCCCAGCCCGCCGGGGGGGATGATCCCCCCCGGACCCCCTCGACG
>Ga0326727_10008337_pt1 | contig 26414 bp, 19 predicted proteins | sample MB2enrmetagenome_FD_207643 | JGI IMG/M metagenome (GOLD analysis project Ga0326727, IMG submission 207643) | Lab enriched peat soil microbial communities from McLean, Ithaca, NY, United States - MB29MY | ecosystem: Environmental > Terrestrial > Soil > Wetlands > Peat | place: USA: New York...
TCACATTGTTCATCGGATCGTCGTCGATGTGATGGATCTGAACGGGTCTTAATCTTTGTCGGCAAACACAGCATGTTCTGTCTGCTAGAAAAAGCAGCTCTGCCGCAACGTTCTGCGGAATTTCAATTCTTCCGTTTTTCTCAGTCATTGATTCCTCGATTATCACATCGAGGAGGACAGCCGCCCCAATCTTCCCTACTTCCCACGTGCCACATCGATTTCGTGCTGAATCTGGCGATCAATATCCGACACGGTGTCGTCGATCATTGTTTCCAGAGGCTCGAACGCATCTTCGATAGTTGCGAATCGGTCGAACATCTCCAATTTATCTTCCATTGCATTAAGGGCGTCAGTCGCAGTGCGCCATTTCGTAAATGCGTCGGGGCCGTAAGGAGCGACAAATGCGTGAACCTCCGCAAGCGAAGCGTTAGGAGGGATCGGATGCTGATGCCAAAACTGGATGACTTTCAGAGGCGTTTCTGCCCGCAAGTCAGCGGGCAAACACTCTTCTACGAAAACCAGTTGGTTCTCCATTGCGTCAATTCGATCTTTCAGATGGGTTGCTAAGGCGGTTCGGATACCTGGAATGTCGATCGGAAGGCCAGCGCGCAATCCTTCCGCGATACGGGGGTGAGTCTCTTGGGAGACAAATTTCTGTTGGATGCCGTACTTCTTGAGCCAATCGTAGTTTTGGCCGCCATGCCAAACCGTCGTCCCAGGGTGCAGCCGCACGAGAAAATCGGCAGCAATGTCAAAGTACACGAGGGTTGCTGGCTTGATCGACTCAGAACGGACCTGATCTTGATGTTGGGTTTCGTTTCGGTAATCGTGCAAATGTTTTAGAGCGCGGGCGGAGGGAAGGGGAATTTTGGCCCGGTCTTCACTGAGAAATTTGATCTTCTCGCCAAAGACGCGACAAATTTCCTTTTGTCGCTTGGGCGATACGACGTGAGTTGACATCTCTCGCCGTAACTCTTCTCCCCTCGGATCAAGGGGACCTGATGGGAAGTTCTCGAGCATTCGTGCATACATCTTCGAATACTCCATTTCATGCTCGATGACTCGGTGCATCATCACCTCGACTGCGTTATCAAGCAGGATCAATGCGAGCCGTAGGTGCGCGACATCCCCATGCTCCAGTAGCCTCCTGGCTTCTTCGAGCTGAACAACGGTTCTGTAGAGACGGTCCACAAAACAGATAGTACAAGGAGAGCTAGCAGCGGCGACGGGGAAAGGATACCTCGCGATGAGGGCGACCTGTCCTGTCAACGGCGCTGGTCCGGGTTTGCCTTTTTGATGCTGACAACTCGGGCAGGCGGGGACAATTGAGTTGGCATCGGTGGACGACGCGGGTAAGCGTATTTGCGGAGGAAGGACCGGGCGAACTCGTTCGCCAATCGTGAATCATCGTCCTTCCTCATAATCACACACGTTTTGAAACACAATGACTCATCAGAAAGAGGCTTTACCACCACACCCTCAGCGCGAGAGCCAAGGGCCGCAGGTTTGGTGAGGATGGCAACGCCAACATGCTCAGATACTAAGTGAATGGCCTCTTCTGACGTAATGGTGTCGTGCGCGTGTTTCGGAGCGATTCCCGCACGCCGGGCCGCGTCTACGATCACATCATGAATGCCGGGGTGAACCCGTCGCGCGAACAGAATCCATTCATCCTTCGCTAGATCTCGGAGCGCGATTTGCTCCTTGTGAGCAGCCACGTGACCCTCCGGAAGAGCCGCATAGAGCGGCGTCAGAGCGAATGGTGCGGCCGTGATCTGAGAGTCCTCCGGCGGTGCGGTTACCAGGGCCAGATTCAGTTCGCCTGCTAGAACACTCCGGACCAACTCCATTGAGAACTGACTGATCAGTCGAATGGCGAGTTTGGGGTACAGCGGAAGGCGAACTGCAAGAAGGTCCGAAACCCATGCCTGATCGGCTTTGTGGGAGTGTCCAATCGTCAAAACGTCGCCCGCTCCGTCATGGGCGGTACGAGAGAGATGAAAAGCTCGCTCTATATGCAAGAGCGAAGAGCGAGCCTCCGCGACAAAGACTCGCCCAGCGTCGGTGAGCTCCACTCGGACAACCCGTCGATTATCACGAGTGAACAGGGGAAATCTAAGCTGCTTTTCGATCTCAGTGATCTGTCTGCTAAGCGCAGATTGGGTGAGGTTCAATCGGTGGGCGGCCTTCGTGAAGTTCAGCTCTTCGCCCAAGGTAATGGCTGCGTGCAAGTGGCGTACTTCGACGTTGGGGAACACGGCTCCAAGCTCCGTTCAAGAGTTTGGCGATAACAGGAATTCCGTCCTGCCATCCGAGCGCAAAAGGACGAGTGGTTATTATGTTAGAACCCGGCCAGTTCTGAAAAGTTTCCCAAGTACCAATGAATTTTTGAATCGCTCGCATCTGAAACCACGCTCCAGCCAAGGGTTCTCGGGTATCGTGCACTTGTAGCTCGCCCCACTTTCCGGCTGCCGCCAAGCCGGCAATGCTACCGTGACAGGGCAAGAATGAAATGTAACTGATTGATATCAAACGGTGTCGGCGGACATCTCTTGATACCATAAGATAATGCACGTCACTTCCTATCGTCCCCTTAGCCTCCCAAAATTTGGGATATCAGCGCCAAGTTCAATCAACATGAAGCGCCTTTATCGCGATTATTCCGCAATGAACTCGTCGCAACTACGCGGCAGTTTGTTGCTGTATTTAGGAGGAGGGCAACACACATTGCCGAGTCAGCTAACAACACTTCGTCCCACCTGGGAAGGGCCTCGTCTCCAGAACAGTGACAAGCAGTGGACGTAACACGGAAGGTTGACTATGCAAGGGTCTTCTTGGCCTTCACGAGTCTACCGCTCCCTATCGAAGCAGATAAACTCAGCGCACGCTCCCTTGAGATCAATCGCTAGACTTGAGGTTCGCCATGCGCACTTCAATTTCCCGAACGGCGGACACACAGAGCCCGCAACGGGATGTCGCGTTGTGCTGGGTAGGAATCGCGTCTTCCATAGCTGAAGTCGAACGTCCTTGCAGAGATCTCTCCGAAAGCATTCTGAGTGTTACTGCTCCACTCCCATCCTGTGACCTGAATACCACCCTTGATGTGCATACGATTCGCCCTGTTTGGATCATGCATGGCCGCCAGTTCATCGATGGTTGGCAATCGCCAATTTGTGTATCCGGCGAGGTTCAGGTTCCGGCAATAATTGTTGGCCTGACTCCAATTCACGGCTTTGCCGTTGTCATGCAATGCCCAAGTCAAGCCGGTCGCCGGGTCGGTCCACGTACCGGACTGCGACTGCGCCGTGATGTTGGTGAATACTACGGTTGCGACCAAACACACAAACTTGAAAAGCGCACAGGATACCCCATTGGCAATCATCACAAGCCCCTTCCAGGCTGGATTCCCGGCGCATACAAAACGGTGTGAACCACGGCCCTCTTCTTCCCGAAGAAGCCAATAATCAAGGTGCGGGTGGTGTTCCCACCCGTATATCTAAGCCCGCTTCGAGCGTTCTAGGACATCCATATTCACACTTGCTTCTTCGGCGTCCACTAGTGGGCACCGTGGCTTCGCAGCAATTGCGCCACGTCGGGGTAGTTCTGCTGCTCCGCAGTTTGCAGAGGTGTAAGGCCAAAGTTGTTCTTTAGATTGAGATCGGCCTTGTGGGTCACTAGCAGCTCGGCGATGTCCAGGCGTCCATGAGCAGCCGCAAGGTGCAAAGGCGTTACCCCACTGTTGTCCTTGGCGTTCACGTCGGCATGGGCGTTCAGCAACAACTCCACAAGGTCCTTTCCGCCGTGATCCGCTGCCGCGTGCAAAGCCGTGGCGCCGTCGGAAGCCTTCGCATTGACATCGGCCTTGTTGGCTAGGAGAAACACCGCCATGTCCTTTTGCTTCTCGTTCACTGCCATGAGTAAAGGGGTCATGCCGTCCTTGGGCTTGGCGTTGACATCTGCTCCTTTCGCCAGCAGGAGCTCCGCTAGGTCCTTTCGGCCCTGATACGCTGCCGGATGCAAAGGCGTATAGCCGTCGTTGTTCCTGGCATTGACATCCGCCTTGTGGGCCAGCAGCAGCACCGCTATATCCTTTTGCCCCTTGTTCACTGCCATAAGCAAAGGTGTCGTGCCGTCTTTGAGCAGCTTGGCGTTAACATCAGCCCCGTTCGCCAGCAGCGACTGTGCGACGTCGGTGTAGCCAAACTCCGCTGCCTCAAGCAATGGCGTATGTCCGTCGTTGCTCTTGGCGTTGGCATCTGCCTTATAGGTGAGCAATAACAGCCCGACGTCCGGGTGGCTCTTACTCAACGCGAGAAGTAAGGGCGTCATTCCGTCCTGGCGCTTGGCGTTGACATCGGCCTTGTTGTCTAGCAGCAACTGCACGACATCCTTATGACCGAATGCCGCCGCCAGGTGCAAAGGGGTTGTGCCGAATCTGTCTTTGCTGGAAACCAGATCAGGATTGCCCTTCAGAAGTGCTTGCGCTTTTGCGAGGTTGCCGTTCTTGGCCGCGTCAAGCATCTCGTCACAGGATGCCGGGCTGCTCCAGGCCAGGACGGCGAGAATCACTAGCGTGACGGGGCGCCTGCGCTGTATTGGATAGTGGAACAATCTGCTGAGGAAAGAGTGTGTCTTCATGGGGGTTCTCCTATCAACCACGCTTACCGCGCACAACTGTTCTTTCTGCGGCTTTCGCCCGCGTTAACGAAGCTGGTGCCATTCCAGCGCAGCTTTGAAGTGACGATCCATTCGGGGCAAGCGTTGGAGCCCATCCCCATCTCCAGAAAATCAGCTGCGAGTTGCTGGTTGCTCACCTTCAGCCCTGTGACCCGCGCCTGCTTCCAAAACGACGGTGGTAGTTTCGCAAGAACTTTCGGGCCACTCTCCGACATTTCGAAGACAAGAACTTCAGAAAAGCCAACATTCGGGCTCATGTCCGCAGGATGACAGGTGATAGCCACTGCTGCCAGTTCGTGACTGTCGCCTTTGAAACTCCCGTAAACCGGCTTGTCTGCCCAGAACTGTCCGTCTTGATTGTTGGCTTGTCCGTTGGCAACGCGAACCACCTGGGGGGCGTCGTTTTCACTGAGGCAGTTCGTCCTATACTCGAAGTTCTGAAAATCGACGCTGCGGATATTCCCGTTGGAAGCGCCGCTAGCACTTGCGGCCGGGGCCCGCTCCGAGCCTGTTGCAGGCATCTCGTTTCCTTGTTTTCCGCCAAAGACAAAAACACCGACCAGATCGGCCATGTGCGCTGGATCTTGACCGGCAGCTAGTACCTTACTGTGCTCGACTACGTTGTAGGAGCCTGGCTTCACGTTGGCATGAGCGATGACGATCCCGCCCCCGCTTCTTGATGCGTCGACCTGAAGGTTTGGGATGCCCTCGACGCTGACAAATTGCTGGCTGGAGGCCAGGCCAAGAACGACCACGAGAGAGTCCTCGTTCGTCTGGAACGAAACCGACGCGTCGTGGGCGCCACTCTGGTGATTGGCGCCGTAGTAGGAAGCAAAGTGTTCCCATGACCCAGCCACCGAGACGCCACCAATGTCATGGTAGGCAGTCTGTGTAGTGTAGCTATTCTGGCTGTTGGTTCCGTACGCTAGGGCGTCAGAGAGTAAACCAGCAGCGTTTTTCGCATCTGCGTATTGTCCAGCAGTGAATTGTGATGATGGAGCTCCGCCGCCAGTGCTCATTCCATACAGGTACATTCGTCCCGGAGGCAGTTCGAGCGAAGCTGCACCTTTCGCAACTATCGCCTTAACAATGTTTGGGCCAGCTGCTGTAGCTTGAGAATCTGCTCCGGACCTGACCTCCAGCGAAATGGCATCTGCGGGCACAGAAACAGGCTGAAAGCCTTTGTCAAAAAGCCAGTCGTCGCTCGTGCAGCCGTACCGCTGAGCCTCCTCGATTTGCCTGGAGCTAAACTGCGCAATATCGTTGCCGTCCCCCCAGATAGGTTGCCCCCTGGCCCAATTGGTTCCTGACGCTACGTTGGCGCCGTTCTTCTCCAATTGAAAGGCCATCATAATGTGATACAAGCCCGCGGCCGACGGTACACGTACGTTGATGTGCGCAGTAAATGACGATTCCCCGGGCCGTACCCAGGATTCGATGAGTCGCCAGGACGCAGAAGGTTCGCCCCACGACGGAAGCCAGATTAGCGGCGCAATTGCAAACGCCGGACCATTATTCGTTACGCCTAACTCAAGCGTGCCGTCAATGGATTCCCCTGGGGAAGCCACAATTTCCTTCTTAGTTGACGACACGGCAGCAAAAGCTCCAGTTCCCGAAAGAATCCGGATCGTGCCAGGATTCGGGCACTGCGCAGAGGAGGAGACGGTCGTTGTCGCGCCCTGATGGGCCGTGCTAGACAGTGCAACCGACGCCCAGACAGCTTCATTCGGCCCCTGGGTGCGAGGGTACCCTGCCCATTGAGCAAGGGCAACGAAAAATGGACCGGTGCCAACATCTAATTGGTCCTGCCTGGCGAGTGTGTTTCCCTGACGATCCCCAATAGACACCGTACCTATCCCATGGGCATCAATCACGAGTCTGACGACATACCAGTTACCGACTGATGCACCAGTAACAAGTGACACCCTTTGTTCATTGCCCGAATCGTTGCCGGTGCCCGTGTGGCCAAACCAGAAGCCGCCGTTTTGGCTATCCAAGTTGGCGTTCACTGCTAAGAACTGTTTACCGTCAGCGCGAACCAGATACAGGGCCAATGGGTTTCCGTTGGAGATAGTTCCCATTACTGTCGCTTCGAGAGTCAGCGGAGGAGAAAAGCTCTGCGTGGACTGGATTCCAGTCGATTGATATCTCCCGTTCACGCCGGTCATGGTCATTCCCTGACCACTGAAAGCGAGCCGCACGGGCACAAACCGCGTATCTGCTTTCAGTATGCGCGACTTCACAATTTCGCCGCTCGTCGTCCAGAAGGAATCGTTCAGAGAATGAGCTGAAGCAAAGTCGTCGTTGAGGAGTGGTGACGTACTAGGAGGGGCTGCGTTCCCAGCAGACGGAAATCTCACGGTCAATTGCGCACAATCACTGGGGCCTGCGTCCTCGTGCGAAATCACTTGAATCGTGTAGTCGCCGTGCGGCTCGGCATACGTATAGGACTGGGGGAACCATCCCTGCGTCGTCGTGCCGTCTCCCCAGTTCCAAGTAAATGGAGTCCCTGGGCGCCGGACATCCACGCCATTGATTGCAATCTTGCCAGTGCTTGAATCAAATCCAGTAACGCTTAATCGCAGCTGGCCCGAAAACGGTCGGCCGCCGCAGCCCGTGGCCGCCGGCGCGCTGCTGCTCGTTGGCGCCGGCGCACTGCTGCCCGTTGTCACCGGCGCGCTGCTGGCCTTCTCAGGCGCTTTGCCCGGGAGGTCTACGATCGAGAACGTTACCGGCTGCATCGAGTTCGGCGGATAGCCAATGATGTCGGTGACGGGCACGGCGACTGTCGGCGCTGAAGTCGGCAGCACGCGGATCTGCAGCGTGCCAACGCCGCCGAGCCAGCGGCCCTCCGGAGGGATCAGGCGTTCCAAAACACCCGGGCGTACTTGGCTCCACGGGGGGTCGCTCCCTTGAGCAGCCGGCGCCTGTCCCTCGAGAATAAACTCATTCCGCAGCGCCTCGAAGTCGTCGGGGTGCTGTGACATGGCATTCTTCGCCCTTTCATATTTAAGGATCTGGTCACCTGCGGGCCCCAGGCGGTGCAATTCCGCGTCAAAGTCGGGCATGCCGCGGTGCCCCCTGACATAGTCATTCCAATAGGCACGGATCTGCTCTACCAAGTCATCGCCGAGTGCAGCGCGCTGGTCGGGAATGACATTATCAACCAGCTTGCGCAAGGCCGGTGTGAGGTCTCCATACTTCTGCCCGTTCTGGATCGCCCAGGAGAGCACCTGCACAGGCTGGTATGGAAGGCTCTTGTTGCCCACGCGCGCGGTCAGCATGGTGATCACGTGCGCCCGTTTGCCGTTGAGCTGGGCGAGCAGATAGTTCAGGCCGGGCGCGGTGCCGGTATAAATGTGAGTGCAATAGAGCCGAACCGGGAGGGCGTAATCACCGGGCGCAAGGTCGATTTCGCCGTTGGCGGATTGCGCCAGTTGGGCGGATTCGGCCGCGACCTGAGCGCCGTTGGACTGTACAAACGCCGTCCCCGGCAGCACCACCTGTGGAAACAGCTCGCCGTAGTTGTAGTCAATCGGCTGGTTTGCATTAATGTATTTGGTGAGGGCCGCGTCCGCAATCTTCGGAAAAGGATCGAATTTGGGCAACTTCGGCAACTGAGCCGCGCTGGACGTGTAGAACGTAGACGCCGTGGCGCAAACCAAAAGCGCCCATGCAAGCCAAGATAAGAATCGCCAAGATATTTTCGTCATCACTGCCTCCTTTTGCTTAGACCGAGTCTTTGTTCTTCATGCTCACCTGGTAAGCGCAATTTTTGCCATTCGGGGCCACTGCCAATTTCTCTTGCCGTAAGTCTGCCGAAGTAACAGCCAACGGCGGAATACGTGAAGATGCAGTCGCGTAGGCTGCCGTCACCGAGACAAGGTGCAGGTGCACATCGGTTTTCCTCCTCCGAAATTTCTCGCCTCAAATCGGGCGTTGGGACACCTAAGGCCGACTCACTGTTGCCAAAACAAGTCGTGATCTTCCGTCTCGTACACCTCAAGGAATTTTCGCGATCGTTTCAGCACTCCCATGCGTGCCGTCGGGATACGTCGCAACAACTTTGATCGTGTATGTGCGTCCTGCTTGGTCGTACATTTTCGTCTGAGGAAAGAAGCCTACGGATTCGCTCCCATCTCCCCAGTCGAAGTAAAAGGGAACCGAAGGTCGCGCCGTGTCCACGCCGTTAAGCATGACTCTTCGCGCAGAAGGATCAATTTGGGGGTCGAACAAACGCAGAGTGCCCGGATTTGAACTTTGCTGCGTGACTGCTGTCATTGGGCCTGAACCTTGCTCCGAGATTACGGCTGTCCAATTTCCTGAGTTGTCGGGAAAGAAATTATCGTTCACACCTAAATACAACCGACCGGCTACAGGAGCTCGGAACTGTGTAGAAGATCCCACTTCAAAAAACGTTCCTACCGAGCCGATTCTTCCAATGAGAGAATGGCATCGCAGATCGCGCGCTACGTAACGTACGCGGGGACTGCGGAAGACCGCGCAACTGGGTTGATCGCCCTGAGGGCCTATCGCCTGTCCTCCGCGTGAGAAAGTAATGTTGCCGCTGGCGTTAACGGAAACCGAGTCACCCGCACTGAGGTCGATGCCCGTGTCTGTCCAGGGCCGTTTACCCTCCACGATGATGGTCTTTACGGAAGCTGATTGACTCGGACTGTTGGATTCACTTGCTCCTTGGCTTTCGGTTTGGGCTTCCGCCGTCGAACTCTGGGAAGGTGTCGTCAACACCAGATCATCGACCATAGTTTTAACTCCAGGCTGCTGTAGAACGATGCGTGAAGCAGCCGAGCGGTCGGAGACGTTGCCTACAAAGCCAGTGAGCGTGACGATTCCGTTTTCGGATCTAACTGTAACAGCGTATTTGGCCAAATCCGGATCGGCAGCGAGTCTCGTCTGAATGGATTTCTCAATTTCTGCGTCCGGCACGGTTGCCTGATGACCGGACTTCAAATAAAAGATCACTGTCACTGCAGCCACCAAAACAATAAGACCGATCCCGACCCAAATGAGTGGAGGGCGGGTCGCTTTACGAGGAGCGATTATCCGGTCAGGCTCCTTTTGCTCCGGGTCGATTCTTGAAGGTCTGGGCGGTGCAATCGGAATGGGTCGAGGACCCTCGTGCATACTGAAGGTGGCCAGATTTTCAGCAGGCGCTGAACTGGATCGGGAAGCGGACGGCCGTCCTGCCGTTATCGGCGGCACGGGAACAGCCGTGCGCGAAGCGGCAGCCGGCGATACCAAGCCATCGACCGATGAACCACAGTTCGTGCAGAATTTCTGATTCTCCTTGAGTTGCTTGCCACATTCCGTGCAGAACATTTCAAATACCTCCCTTTGCCTCGCACTCGGCGTAGCCAAAGTTTCGCAGGCCTATGTCTTTAACGCAGAAGCAGCGCTGTGCCTGGTGTTTTCCTCGATATCGATCAGTACGTGAATCATCTCTGCCGAGGCCCAGAGAAACAGGGCGTAGCAAAAGCCCGCGAGGAAGATAATCCAGCCAATTGCAGATCCTGCAGCGCCGATTCCCGGAGAACCGACTCCGGCATAGTTTGGTAAAGAACTTGTTATCGACGCGGCTGACAATCCGGTAATCGCTCCTCCGATTGCCGTCAGCACTGCTACGATCTTGAGAAGCAAGGCGATAATGCGCAGTGCCGGATAGCGCCGACCACCGTTTGTGGGACGGGGATGAGAAACCGCAACGTCCGGAGAGGCGGACGATGATGCAACCACGCTGCCGCAGGTCCCGCAGAATTTTGTCCCCGGTTCAAGCGGAGCAGCACAATTTTTGCAAACCTCGTTCATAGAAGCCTCCTAACATCATCCCTAAGCTGCTTTGCCACATTCTTTGCAGAAACGGGCAGTCGCCGGATTGTCTGCGCCGCAGCTGGCGCAAACTTTACGGGCAGAAGAGATTGAGGTGAGCGCGCTAGCCGCAGCTCCGCAATCGGGGCAAAACTTTGCACGGGCTGGAATTCCTTGACCGCAGTTACTGCACTGGTCACCTGCCTTCGCGCCACCAACCGAAGCAGAGAGCACTGTCGGCCCGGAAGAGGATGCCGCATGGAAGACTAGTTCCGTGTAAGCGTCCAGGTTGCGCGAGATCAGAACCACAATTCCAATTACCGGAAGTGCTACAAGTAAAAGGAATGTCCAGCCATAGATGTCGGGCGGCTGTCTCAGCAACATGACGGCCGCACTCTGAAATGCCGCCAGGGTCGCGCCTGTGACCATCTTAGTCTCGGCTGCGGCTATCCCCTGAAACATCTGGGAAAGGCCAGGTACAACCTTGTCGAGGTTCAACGGAACTGAAGGCTGTCCAACTTTCACCAGATCGGAAGGCGACACTACCAAGCACGCTGTTGGAATCTCATATTGCCTATAGCCGATCAGAAGAACGAGGACTATTGTGGCGAGCGACGCGATTTTGCCAAGGGCCGGAACGGGAACAGAACGCTCGGTTATGACTCGTCCGATGGCCATGCCAAAGCGCAGGATGACCACGAGAAGAATCGTGTCAACGATCGCATTAGCAATCACGAGAGGAGAAATCAATGAACTCCCGATTGCTGAACCGTTGGCGAGCATAGGGAGCGCCCCGAGAATCGCGCGCAGTAGAAGTAGCGCAATGATCGTAAGTGCAAATCGGACCGCGCGTTTCCCGATTTCAGCGGTGAAAACGGATTGAGTCTGACTCATAGCCTTGTCTCCTGGCTTAAGATTTATTGCCAAAGTGCCCAGGGTCAATAACCGTGCTCTGCGGAGGAGTGCAGAGGTTTGTTGGCGTTCAAGAATGTCTCTCTCGATTGGAATGATCAGGAGAGAATAGCCAACGTGTTGATCTCAAAAGCTCGTAACGGCAAGAAGATACTCGTCACGTCAACCTGTGTCTACAACATATAAATAGCGTTGGTGTGACGGTAATCACATTCTCCCGGTCGCGCTTTCCTTCCATTGGGTAGGAGGTGCAGGCAGTCCATCTTGTTCGCATCCTGCACCTCATTTCTACAAGTGACGATTGGCGGACCTTCCGCTACGGAACCCTCCCGCTCCAGGCAGTCGCCAGCAGACCATCGCCAGTGTTACTCCACACAGCGATAGCAATGGGATCGCTGTGGTTAACGGCCAAGTTGTTCTGGCCGTACGTTCCCGCGAAACCAGACAGCGTAATCTTCGTATTGCTCCACGATGTGTACTTCATGGTGATGGTGCTGCCGGTATATCCCGCTTCGAAACATACGCCGCATTGCCCGGTAAACGAGTGGTACGCGTAATCTCCAAATCTCAGGAATGCGGTAACACAGCCGCTTGCGCACGGTACGCCTGCGGGGGCGCTGCCAAACCCCGTTCCGTAGATCGTGACGTGGAGATTCTTCCCAGTGCCGCTGAAGACCACACTGTAGATTTGAGGAGTACCAGGCTGAACGGGAAGAATGTTGCCCGCCCAGACGGTTCCATCCGTCTCGTTCTGTGAATTCCAAATCCCAACTTCGATGGCGTCACCGGGCTGTCCAACGGTGTAACCACTGATCTGGATCTGGTCGTCCGTCCACGAGCCGAAATTGACGGTGTAGGCGTCCCCAAGATATCCGGCTTCGCATCCGCCTGGATTTGTCTTGTTGCACGTCGGGTTGCCAATGCGAAAGTAGGCGCAATCTTGACCGTTCCCGCTGCACAAACTGGAGCCGAAGCTGTAGCCGCTCAGCGCGATACTATAGTTTCCGCTGCTGCCAGAAATCACTGCTGGTGAAAACGCCGGAACCGACTGGCTGACACCAGAAACAGCCAAAAGAAACAGCAAAGAACATGTCATACAAACGATTTTCAATGAGCTTTTCATGTGCTTCTCCTTTTAGGTGGCCAGACTGGAAGCCAATTCGCCAGTTAAGTTTCGGTTTCTTCCAGGGCCGTCAAAGCTATCACCGTAAAATCCGGACAAAACCCGCAATCCCTTCTGTAAGAGGTCGCAACAATCGGCAAATTCCCGTGTTTGAGTGGACGATATGCGACTTTCGCCGGATTGTGATAAACTCCGCGCCAAGTTGGAGTTACAGGTACACGGCATGGCCCCAGAAGGATCAGTTTCGCGGCACATCAGAGAACTGAAGGAAGGTTCCGCAGAGGCTGAGGAAAGGCTGTTTCGGCAATATGTCAGCGAAATGACTCATCTCGCAGTAGCCAACATGAAATACATGCTGGGCGAGAGAGCAGCCGCGCTCGATCCCGAGATTGCCGCCGAGAGCGCGTTGCGAAGCATCTTGGACCGTATCAAAACCGGCAAGGAAGAGCGTCTGTTCGACCGTAATCAGCTTTTTGCGTTCTTGGTGGCCAGGTTGAGGAACAAGATTGTGGATCAGTGGAGGACGGAGACCGCGAAAAAACGCGGCGAGGGAATAATCACCGCCGATTCTGATGTGTTCGCCGCAGCGAAAAGTCTCAAGCCAACACCTGAGGAGGTTCTGCGATTTCAGGAGCTTTTACTTCATGCCATGTCCGCCCTGCCCAATGATGACATTCGCCGCATAGCTCTGCTCGAATTGGAGGGCTATACTGACATGGAAATTGGGGGAATTATTGGCAGGTCCCTCCGCGCCGTTCAACTTAAACTCAAGTTAATTCGCGCCATCTGGCAGGAGCGGTTAGATCGCGATGCCTACGTCTCTCCCGCCTGAAACCGCCCGCTCGTTGCTCGAAAGGATTGACGTAAGCGTCGATCGATTTGAGTCACAGCTCAAGAGTGGCGACCATCCGCAAATTGAGTCCTTCCTTGAAGGCTGGCATGATCCGGAGCTTTCGAACTTGTTGCGAGAGCTTCTTGGTGTCGAACTGGAGTACCGAGTCCGTCAGGGAGAGAAAGCAGCTCTAGTCGAATACCACAATCGCTTCGCTCGATACCGGGATGTTGTTGACGAAGAATTTCCAGCAAGACTCGGTAATTACGATCTCTTGGAACTGGTCGGACTCGGCGCATTCGGCCGTGTCTATCGCGGCCGACTGAGGGGTACTAACATCTGCCACGCCGTCAAGATACTCCATAAGGGAACGGGTTCGGCCGACTTTGATTCGGTCGCCAAAGAATTTCAGGCGCTGGCTAAAATTAAGCATCCCGCTATTGTCACTGCCCACAATATTGACATCGGTGTGGGCGGTGCTCCCGCCTTTTTGGCGATGGAGTACGTAGAAGGAAAATCTCTCCAGGAGCTGCTCAAATCCGCCCGTCTGCCCGTCGAACGTGTTGCGCAGGTTGTCTCCGAAATAGCGCAAGCGCTAGGGGCCGCCCACGCAGCAGGCATAATTCACAGAGATTTGAAACCTGCCAACGTCCTGATTGATCCAGAGTGGCACCCTCATCTCACCGACTTTGGGCTGGCGCTTCTCCATGTGCAAAGGCACGACAGAACCGAAGAACTCGCGGGAACGCTTGTTTATATTTCTCCCGAGCAGATTAGGGGAGAAGTCTGCGATCCGAGGTCGGACATCTGGAGCCTCGGCGTAATTTTCTATGAAATGCTGACCGGAGAGACTCCATTTCATGGTGCGACTCGGAAGGTTTTGTTTGAGCAAATACAAAGTGCGGAGCCGACCGAGCCGCGGGTTCTGAGGCCAGATTTGCCTCCGAAGCTCCAACAAATCTGCCTGCGATGCCTTGAGAAGGATAGAACCAGGAGATGGGCAACAGCTTACGACTTGGCTGCCGCCCTCCAGAATTTTGTCCGGGTTCAGCAAGGCCCTAGAGTCCATAAGCTCGTTGCTCCGCTGGCGGTATTGGCGGCCCTTGTTGTCATTGCCGTGGGGCTTTGGTTCTACCTTTCGCACCCATCGGGATCTGGCAAGTCCGATAGCGATATTTTCCTCGCCATTGAATCGGATCTCGACAACGATCCGGTTTTGCAAAATGCCAACATACGCATTACTGTCCGGAATGCAGCAGTAACGCTCACTGGTGAGATACGCCAGGAGACCGACAGGATGCGCGCGGGAGCCATCGCCGGCCAAGAAGCGGGTGTTCGGCAAGTTACCAACAATCTCCGAGTTACTCCGGTGTCACTTGCGCCAAAGGTTCCGGGTCACCTACCCCAAGCCCCGACGGCGTCATTGGAATCCAACCATCAATCGTTGCCGGCCCATGCGCCAGCGAAGGGCATGGTCTTGCTTCCCTTGAATTGGATGTCAGTCAACGCCCTGCAGCAGGTTGGGGCTGAAATGTTTTTTGGAGGCCATGGCAACAATGGCGGAACTCTTGGTAAGTATGAAATCGAAAGTGGCGAATTCTCCGATTTGAGCTATCTGCTTCCAAAGCCATGGTGCCCGGTAAGCGCCCTCGCGTACGGAGCTAATCAACTCTTCATTGGGGGCGGGTCACGCGGTGGCTGTGCGGGGCTACTTTCACGAACATCGGGCAGCTTTCAGGACATGACGCCACAACTGCGCGCCGAAAGTTCAGATTTGTATTATTACGGAGGGGTGGGTGCCGTAAGTTTTAATGGCCGCGATTTTCTGGTCGGGGGCTCTGGCAAACGCACCTCATTGGAACTGTATTCACCTGAAACGCGCAGATTCACATACCTCGGGTTAGGCCCATATTTTGCCGTCAACACCATCGCATCGGATGGAAATTCGTTCTTGATTGCTGGTGCCGGGCCGGGACCGGGACCGCAACAACCTCCAGCGGTGGGCTGGATTTCCCCAGCACATACCTTCACCAGTCTAACTGCCACGCTGCCGACCAATTGGGGAACGACCAGACGATCCGCCTACGATGGAAAGGATTTCCTAATCGTGGGAGTCGATGGCATCTCTGGGACAAACCAAGTGCTGGCATTGATAAACCCCATGGGGACAGTGACCGACGTGACGAATTCGTTTCCTGCAGCTCTCAACGTGCACGCCATCGACGGTCATGACGGGTATTTTCTTGTAGCTGGTCAACTGGAACAAAAGGCTTATCTTGCCCGATATCGTGCGGGCGCCCCCTTGACTACGCTAACCGATCTGCTCCCGGAAGGCGCGTCGGATGTGACCGCGGTCAAGATCGTCGGCGACAAAGTTGTCGCTGCAGGAGTCAACCGGGTGGGCCAGCTATTCATAATTGTTCTTGAGCAACCGCATGATTTGCGTTAAGGCGGTATTTTTCGTCATAGCTGCGCTATAGTCGCTGCGTTCAGGATGACCTTTTGTTCTTGCTCTCGATTGCGATTGCGGGGAAACCGGTACAATGCAGGAGCAAGCTGAGGGGGTAGTGAGCCGCCCGTCATAGCGCAGCATTGCTCCGGGCGGCTCTTTACGGTTGACGAGAACCATTGAAGCCAGCTAGTTGTGCCTCATTCCTCTGCCCTCTAATAGTGTCCTCCCGCCGCTGCAAGACGCTAGGAATCCGTTGTATTGCGAACGCATTTCTACATACCATACCGGGTATGGTATAGTAAAGGCGTATGAGCCACACAATCAACGACAAACGGAAGCTCCTCCTGAGAGCTAAGCGCATTCAGGGGCAGGTGGAAGCTCTAGTGCGCACCCTGAGCGAAGAACGCGACTGCTCCGAGGTTCTTCAGGTGATGAGCGCCGCAAGGGGAGCCATGAACAGCCTCATGGCGGAACTTCTGGAGGGCCATATCCGAAGCCATGTTCTTAATGGCAAACAAAAACCGACTTCGCAACAGACAGCCGCCGCCGATGAAGTCATCGACATGGTCAAGTCTTACTTAAAATGAGCGCCTCACGCGCAACGGAAGGGACATCCACATGAGTGCCCCGAATTTGATCGACAGATATGGTACAGACGGCCCGCACCTTCACGAGGACTCCCGCCATCCGGAGGCGAAAGATTGCTCGACTTCCGAACATTCCGAACATGATCACGGATTCGAGTGGACTGAACTCGCTCGTATAGCTTTTGTGGGCTTAGCTGCGGCTGCGGTCTGGTTTCGGGTTTGGGAGCCGTTTTCGCACGTCAGTGCTATTGGCATCTCGGCCTCTCTAATCGGCGGATATCCCATTTTCAAGGAAGCATTCGAGAACATCGTCGAGCGCAAGATGACGATGGAACTCTCGATGACGATCGCTCTTCTCGCGGCTTTGGCGATTGGAGAGTTCTTCACCGCCCTGGTCATCACTGCCTTCGTCCTTGCCGCTGAGGTATTGGAGGGTCTCACGGTTGGGCGAGGCCGGCGAGCTATCCAAAGTCTTCTCGATTTTCTTCCCAGAACCGCCACGGTCCGGCGCAATGGCGAGGTAGCAGAAATAGCGTCAGACGAGGTTCAAGTCGGGGACACGGTCATCGTGAAGCCAGGTGGGCATATCCCCGTCGACGGTATCGTGCTTGGCGGCCGCTCCTTTGTGGAGCAGGCGGCCATTACAGGCGAGGCCATGCCGGTGGAGAAGACACAGGGAGACGTGGTCTACGCCGGAACCATCAATCAGTCCGGAGCGTTGGAGGTCGGCGCTCAGAAACTGGGCCGCGACACTACTTTTGGCAAGATCATTGAAGCTGTTGAACGAGCTGAGAAGTCCCGCGCCCCTATTCAGAAGACCGCAGATCGATTGGCAGGCTATCTCGTCTACTTTGCGGTAGGGGCAGCGGTTTTGACCTTCATCATTACTCACAATATCCGGTCAACCATTTCAGTCATAATCGTGGCCGGTGCGTGCGGTATCGCAGCGGGAACTCCGCTCGCGATCCTTGGCGCGATCGGCCGGGCGGCACACCATGGCGCAATCGTGAAAGGCGGCCTTTATTTGGAAGCGCTCGCCGCCGTAGATACCGTGCTGTTAGACAAGACCGGCACGCTCACATTTGGAACGCCACAGATTCGGGAAGTCGTCTCCGCTAACGGCTTCACTGAACGCCAGATCGTAGCAGCTGCCAGCATTGCCGAGCGAAAGTCCGAACACCCTTTGGCAAAGGCGATTGTTGCGCGCGCTACGGAACTCGCCATCCCTCTCGCTGATCCAGATGAATTCTCCTACACGCCAGGAAAAGGAGTCCGCGTCAGCTACCGAGGTGAGGAGATACTCGTAGGCAGCAGAGCCCTCCTGACGCAGCACGATTTAACGAGCATTCCGATCAATGGAAACGGCACAGATGGAGCCTCGGAGGTCTATGTGGCCCGCGGTGGTCATCTTCTTGGGACCATTCGCATTGCCGATGTTCTGCGGCCGGAGGCGAAGAATGCGGTCGCTGCCATGCGGCACATGGGGTTGAAAACCGTTTTGCTCAGCGGGGACACCCAAGGGGTGACCTCGTCTGTGGGTCACGATCTTGGAGTCGATGAAGCCGTGGGAGAGCTTCTGCCGGAGCAAAAAGCAAAATGGGTTAGCGGTCTGCGCAGTAAGAATCGAAAAGTTGCAATGGTTGGGGACGGCATCAACGACGCTCCCGCTCTGGTGGAAGCCAACGTTGGAATTGCGATGGGTTCTGGAACGGACGTGGCTAGAGAGAGCTCGGATGTGATTTTGATCGGAAGCGATCTGTCCAAGCTAGTTGAAACCCTGAGGGTTGCGCGACGTTGCCGCGGGATCATCATGCAGAATTTTGTAGGCACGTTGGTCGTCGACAGCATAGGGGTCGGTATGGCAGCGTTTGGCTTTCTGAATCCGCTGCTTGCGGCCTTCATCCACGTTACTTCGGAATTGGCCTTCATTCTGAACTCCACAAGGCTCTTGCCGCGCACCTCTGGTCAGTGAGTCTTGGGGGAATTGGTCAGGCATGCCGAACACGGATAAAGATTGCCCACTCAAGACCAGACGCCTCGTAGTCGGGCAGATCACGATCTGCCGAGGCTGCTGTTGTGGCAATACAGACCGTGGCTTGCCGGAAGTTCCGGTGGAATGGCTGAAGAGTGAATGGCGGAAGCGCGGTCTGCTAAAACGAGTGCAGTTAACTATCAGCGGTTGTGTTGGTCCGTGCGACGTGCCGAATGTGGTCGTGATTACAAGCTCAACCGGTACCGAGTGGTTGGGAAATATTGTTGAGTTCGACCAGTACCGAAGCTTGCTTGATTGGGCTGTCCGGTGCCGGGATGCAGGCGAGATGTTAACCCTACCACGCGAGTTTCACGGATGCAGAATTAGCCCATTCTGCTCTTCCCAGGAAGTTTCAATCCAAGAAAAACGGCGGAGTGCAAGCTAGCACTCCGCCGTACACTTGAAGTGACTGACTTATGCCGTCTTGCGGCTTTTTGGCTTGGTTTCGGCCTTCGTCTTTTTGTCTCGTTTCGCGGCAAGTTCCTCTGCCACGGCCTTCTGGAGTTTCTCAGCATCCACTCGATAGCGTTTGGCGGCGTCCATGAGAACGTCGTCGCGGCTCCCGGTGGATCGCTGATACGCCGAATCCAGCAGGCTGATTTCCAGAACCAGTTTGCAAAGTTCCGCCTCATCATACGTGCTTACTTGCTTGGCCAGAAGCTCCTGTGCGGACGCAGAGTCTTTCTTTGCCTCTACCTTGTGCCGCTTTGCCAGAGCCGGAACTTGGCTGTAGGAGAGATGGCCAATCAGGTAGTGGGCGACCGCCAGCAAGTCGGCCTTCTTCAATGGAGCCGATGCGCGTTGGAGGATCGTAGCCAAGATACGATGGCGAGTCGTGATGGCCAGTTTCTCCTTTTCGATGCGCTTCCGTTCCTCTGCCCGCTCCCGCTCGACTTGCTGCGGAGAAGGCGTGTTGGGGTGGTGGACGCGGCAAGCTGGATCGGCACATACCTTGACGACCTGTCCGCGCTTGCCACCGTCCATGACGATGGCCTCAGCCATCTTGTCACAGGGTTTCTGAACGCCTGATAGTTTGGTGCTTGTGCCGTTCGCTTTCGGCTTCTTGATCTCCAATTCCACATACTGATTCCGTCCCAAGGGAGCGCCCTCGCGGGAATTCCACGCCGCTGAAATCTGGATTAGCTGCGGCTTGGTTTCCAGAGTCTTTTTCACGCAAGCGTCAATCTTGGACCGGAAACAGTCGGGCGAAGTGCAGGAGTCCTTCCGCACGTCGGGGAAAAGCAGCTTGTTGAAGCCGGTTCGCTTCGGACAGTTGGCGCACGAACCTGCTTCGGGAACGAGCGTTTCATCCTGCTTGTCAAACGGCGCAGATGCCAGTTGTAGCAAGATGTTCGATTCAATCCAAGCGGCCAATTCCCGGACTGGAATCAGGACTTGGCTGTTGCCCTCGCTTGTCCACAAGCCCCTGAACGCAGCCGAGAATGCTTCCTGTTGTTGCGAAGCCGGGAGCTTGGCGATCAGCAAAGCGTGGCCGATGGTGATCTGGTCTTTCAGAAATGCCTCGGCCACGGGCGGTATCAGGTCAGCTAGCCGAACGCGACCGTAGACGTATGCCTCGCTCTTGCCAGCGCGTGAGGCGATGGTGGCGATGGTGTAGGCAGGTTCTCCGAGTTCCAAAAGCGACTTAAAACCCAGAGCTTCCTCAAGCGGGTGGATGTCCTCGCGTTGCAGGTTCTCAACGCACTGAGCCTCGATGGCCTCGGCATCGGTCAGCTTGACTACGCGGACAGGGAGTTTTTCGAGTTCCGCCAGTTTCGCCGCTCTTAGGCGGCGTGCCCCGGCGACAACCTCATACTTGCTTTCCTCCAGTTCGCGTACCAGAAGAGGGGCCAGAATCCCCTGCGTCTTGAAGCTGGCCGCATTTTGTGCCGTTGATCATTTTGTGGCGGAGGGCGCCAAACGGCGCGTGGAAATGGCGGTTCACGTTTCAAAAGGGCACATAACGTGTGGTAGCCGAGACTTGATGCACATACGCTGCGGTGAGAACCGTCGAGGCTGTCACACTCGGCTAAACTTCAATTTCTGGTTTGTCCGTGATTTGTCCGCAGACAAGAAAATCCCTTCGCTTTTCAAGGCGAATGGTTGTCATTTCGCTATTCCCGAGTGATGCGCAACCCAACTTCGCACGAGGTCGAGGTACCCAGGGTCATACCGCAACCGCTGCTTCGTCAGTGTCGCCATATAATCTGATTCCCCAATAAACAAGTTGTGCCCGGCGTTTGGAAAGACTTTGATTGTGCCCTCTCTATTTCCGCTACTTTCAAACCACGACCTTAGGTTTGCCTCGTTCTCTTGCACGGCCTTTGGAGTATCGAGATCGCCAAAGATGAAGAGAACCGGACAGCGCAAGTTCTGGATTGCGGGGGCAGGATCGTAGAAGTAAAACGATCGTGTCACGGCCCAGTAAGGATCATCCTTCGATTCCGGTCCCCAGGCGTCTGTAGTTTCAAACCCATACCATTTCTTGTCCTTATCTGCCTGAAGCAGGGCTTGGTATTCGTCCCAGCCGCTCCCTGTGCGCATGAACGTATTTTTTGCATTTTGAAATGCCAGAGCCTCATCAATGTCGGCGGCTGAAAAATTCGCGTCACGAAGGGCTGATTCAGTGTCCAGGATTTCCTGACGCTCAGGAGAGAGTCCTCCGCCAGATACAGCCACTACGAAAGCCGCGTGCCCAAATCTGGAAGCGGCCAATGGTGCGATCCACCCTCCTTGACTCAGGCCCCAGAAGCCAATTCTCGCTGGATTGATGTCGGAGCGAGTTGTGAGCAAGTCTGCGCCGGCTACAGCATCGTCGGCCAGATCCGTGAAACTGGCGCTTTTCCAATCGCCGGTTGACTCGCCCATGCCCCTCTTGTCATACGTCAGAACGGCAACTCCACGACGAACTAAAAGCTGTTCAAGCACCCCGCGCTGCCGCATTTGAGGACCCGACCCATGCGTGAAAACCACTGCCGGGTGAGGCCCTTGGCCAAGCGGCACCACCAACGTGCCCGCCAGGGTCACATCTTTGTTGCGAAACTTGACCGGTTCTTCGCGATACGGAGCTGTCTTGGTGGCATGGATCTCCGTGGCATCTCCTTCATGCCAAACCAAGCCCGTTATTTCACCTTGCTGATTCCTTTCGAACGTTACTTCGAGTTCGATCGGAAAAATCCGAGCCAGCGGCCCCCCCGAAACGAATTTCGTCGCCGAGACTGGAAACAGAGAACCAAATTCGCCGGTCTGCGTGTCGGTGTATTGCAAGAGCAGACGAGTGAGATCAATGGACTGTTCTGGCCATGCGGAAAATGTAATCAGCCTACCTGAACCTGCGTCATATCCGCCGACGTAGGCACTAGCGTTGATCTTGGCCAGATGCACCAACCGAAAAGACCCGGCCTGCTCTCCCGACTTCGAGTTCTTAACCGCGCCGAGCAATTCCTCGCCTTTCAATTCGCCCCTAAATTCCATCTCTCCGAATGGAGTCGAAGCCTCAAAGGCCACCTCTGAAGCTTTCCAATGTAAGTTCTTCAATTCGATTCCGGTCGCGCCTTGGAGCGGAACATCCAAAGTCCCCTTGATCGCATCCTGCGCACTGTCGACGTGAAGCTGCAGCAGTTGCCAATCCTTTGCGAGTGAGACCTCACCCGCCCATTCGCCAGTTGCTTCTTGTTCAGCGAGAGTGGACACTAACGTGAGGTCCCCCGCAAAAACGTGAGCACGAAGCTTGTACTTGCCGGCCCCTTCCATCTTGAGCGCGCCACCGAGCCAGCCCTTGGGATCACCGAACGCATCCCCGTGAACATCTCCAAACCGGACCGATGCATCAACGAGCGCGTACTCTTGCGGTTTACCGACTCCAATCGTCAAGTTTCCGCCAATTAGTTTGACATCCTGATCCCCCAGAATGCGGTTTACATTCAGATCGCCGCCCCGCATTCGCACCGTGATGTCGGTGGCCTTCGGGATTTCGACAGTCACCTGAAGCTCGTTTTTCGGGCCCCCAAAAATACGCAAGTCTCCATCGTGGTCGGATCGCTTGAGTTGGACGGTGAGGTTTCTCGCTTTCTCGGCGTTCTTACCCTCGAAGTAGATGAGGATTCTGTTGTCGTCGCAGCCAAGCACCCGAAAATCGCCGGATTGCAAGTGCATCCGGAGGCGGCTGCCCGAAGGAAACTCGACATTGAAAGGGTGGTCCTGGAGGTCCTTTACTTCCACCTTCTTCTGGGCAACCCCCGTTGTAGCTAGCATCACGGCAAGCAGACCGGTAGCCAGAATTCGCATAGGCACATTCCTCCCGTGCAATAGTTTACGCAACCGATACTCCGAGAGTTCCCGATTCTGAACGCGAGCCGCATGTGGTCGGCGGCAATCTCGTGGATGGTCGGCAGCACTGAGTTTCTGCGAACCGGCCGTCGGACAACTTAAGAGAAACTCAATGTTGCCCAGCAACTGAAGTGCAGAGTATTTCACATAACGGGTGCAGTTGGGCGGATCATGGACCTCCATCGGAGATTTCCGAATGGAGGTTTTTCATGCTCGAAGACTATTACGTTAAGCCCTCAACCATCGACAGAGTCCGTAGTAGTTGGCTTGCTCCGCAGATTGAGAGCTACTTGGAATGGCTGCAAGCACATGGTTACTCTCGCCTTGTTGTGTATCGCCGGTTGCCGCTGCTTTTTCACTTTGCCGAGTTCGCACAGAAGAAAGGCTGCAGAGAAATTGCTTCTTGCAAGGCTTATATAAAGGAGTTCGTATCGCAGTGGTTGGACCAGCACGGAGCCAAGGCAAAGACACCTGTTGCGGTACGCAAGCATACGATCGATACTGAGTGCGGCGTACGACAGATGCTGCAGCTGGCTTGCAAGGAGCCGGTAGCACGCAATCGCCGGCGAGGCCCCTTTCCACTCGAATCAGCGGTCCCGGGATTTGTTGAGTATTTGCGCAGCGAACGTGGATTCGCTGAAAGTACCATTCGAAACTATCGTCGTCACCTGAGTGAGTTTGCTCAGTACCTCAGGCAAACTGGCGTCACTTCCTTTAGCCAGTTGTCCCCGCCAGTTCTGGCCGCTTTCGTCGTGAAGCACACGCCGAAAATGGCTCCCCGCACGCGCCTCGGCCTCTGCTGTCATTTGCGCGTGTTGTTGCGGTTCTGTCACCGCGAGCAAATCACGAGTCGGGATCTCAGCGGAGCCGTGGGAACTCCACAGATATATCGACTTGACGATGTGCCACGTTCCATCACGTGGGATGAAGTCCGCCGCATGTTGGAAGCAGTGGAGCGAAGGACGATTCGGGGACGCCGAGACTATGCGATTCTGCTTCTTTTGGTGACCTATGGCCTGCGGGCGCATGAGGTCGCAAGGCTGACTCTGGACGATGTTGACTGGAAGCGCGAACGACTTCAGGTCCTGGCGCGCAAAGCAGGACACGCCACAGTTTATCCTCTGGCGGGAGTTGTCGCAGAAGCGATCATCGACTATCTCAAGCATGGCCGGCCTAAAACCGAGGATCGCCATCTGTTTTTCCGCATCTACGCGCCGCAAGCTCCGATCACCTCCGCGGCCGTGTCATCCAGTGTTGCGCTTTATCTTCACAACGCTGGGATTCAAGTACGCAGGCCGGGATCGCACACGCTTCGGCACACCTGCGTGCAACGTTTGATCGATGCTGAGTTTCCACTAAAGACAATCGGCGACTATGTGGGACATCGCTCGCCGGAGTCCACTCGCGTGTACAGCAAGGTTGCAATCGCATCCCTGCGGGAAGTCGCCATGGGCGATGGGGAGGAATTATGAACTCTCCCGTTTTCCTGAGCTCTCTGGCTTCCTTCCTGGGCCAGTTTGTGCAGTACAAGCGAGCCTTGAATCGCAAGTATCGCGCCGATGCCGAAGTGTTGCGTCTCTTCGACCGTTACCTCCAGAGCCGCCATATCGCCGATTGGTCAGCAATCGACGGCGCCTTAATCAATGACTTTCTGAAATCTCGGCCCCGCGTTAGCCCACGCAGCTACAACCATCTTCTTGGAGTCGTTCATCGCTTCTTCGCCTTCGCTGTCATGCAGCAATGGATACAACGGAATCCCGTTACTGCCTCTCCTCGCCCTGAAACTGGAGGCCGGATTCCATATCTGTTCGATCTCGTCACTGCAAAGCAATTACTCGCCGTAGGACGAAGTCTGCCGGAAAACCCAATGGCAAGGTATCGAGGCCTGGTTTACGAGACGATCTTCGCTTTGCTATACGGCCTGGGACTCCGAGTAGGCGAAGTAGTTCGGCTGACGCTGGCCGATGCCGACTTCAGTCGTGATTTGCTCTTCATCCGGGAAACCAAGTTTTGCAAAAGCCGAATCGTGCCCTTGGGCCCGAATCTGGCGCTCCGTCTCAGGCGCTACGTGGACCAACGACACGGCAGCAATGCTGCGCCCGAACGGCCGCTGTTCTCTTTCACCAAGCGCGGCTGCATTCACGAGGGGACAATCAGCCAAACTTTTCACAGCCTTCTACCCAAACTTCAACTACGCATTCCACCAGGCGTGTCCCCGCCCAGACTCCATGATCTGAGGCATTCATTTGCCGTAGCCACGCTGCTTCGCTGGTACCGTCAGGGCATCGATCCTAACTGCCGCCTCATGCACCTCGCTACGTTCTTGGGGCATGTCGATCCCAACTCAACGGCTGTGTACCTGACCATTACTGAGGAACTGTTGCATCAAGCTGCTCAACGCTTCCAGGTTCTGGCTCCCAAAGGAGGCGGCCGATGAAGAGCGTGGGGCAGGTGATATTTGCATTCTTTGAAGACTACCTGAAGACGCAGAAGGGGCTCCGGCCGGGGTCCGTTCGAAGTTATCGCGACACGCTAAAACTGTTCCTGGCCTACGCAGCAAGCAGTTGTCGGCGCCCGATCACACGGCTGATCCTGTCAGACCTGTCAGCACAGCGAGTGCTCGACTTCTTGCAAATGATCGAGGTCGCGCGTGGAAATCACGTGAGCACACGCAATCAGAGGCTTGCCGCTCTGCATACTTTCTACCGGTATGTCGGCCTCCAGTATCCCGAGATGCTAGCGGAAGCTCAACGCGTGGAGGCGATTCCGATGAAACGCGCCGCGCCGCCTCAAACTGATTACTTGGAGCACGACGAAATCGAGGCTCTGTTCAAGAGCCTGCCGCGGCAAGGAAACCTTTCGCTTCGCGATCGAGCTATTTTTATGGTCCTCTATAACACCGGAGCACGGGTGCAGGAGATCGCCGACCTGCGCATTCCCGATGTGGATCTCGATGGGCCCTTGCGCATCCGACTGCATGGGAAGGGCGATAAATGGAGAAGTTGCCCGCTTTGGCCCGAAACGGCCGAACTGTTGAAGAGGTTAATCGCTGACGTTCAGGGAAACCAGCCTTCTCCTTTATTTATGTCTCGCCAGCGAAAGCCGCTGACACGATTCGGGATTTACAAAATCGTTAAACGACACACTGCCGGCTTACGCCGCTCCACTCCGGAAAGGAAATATCGTGGGGTTTCTCCTCATGTCTTCCGCCATTCCACAGCAGTCGGACTTCTGGAGCAGGGGGTCGATGTCAATGTAATCCGGGCATGGCTGGGACATGTCAGCTTAGAAACGACCTACCGCTATGCGGAAATCACCCTGAGAGGAAAGATGGCCGCAGTTGCGGCTTGCCTTCCGCCCGCCGCAACTTCGGTGCCATCGCGCCGAAGTGATGGCTGGCGCAAAGATGAGGAACTGCTGAAATGGCTCAACTCCCTGTAGTCGTTATGTGTCCTTCGGCGCGGGCACCACCAGTTCCCGTGCGCCGTTTGGGGTTCTCGGCCACAAAATCACCAACGACACAAAAGGCAGCTTATGTGCTTGGGCACATAAGCGGCCAGTTCTTCAAGGCTCTTGGCGTCAAAGCGTTTGCGGGGATTGGTGGCTGACTCCGCAAGCGCGGTGATGGGAACGCTGCGGTATTC
>Ga0326727_10008339_pt1 | contig 26411 bp, 20 predicted proteins | sample MB2enrmetagenome_FD_207643 | JGI IMG/M metagenome (GOLD analysis project Ga0326727, IMG submission 207643) | Lab enriched peat soil microbial communities from McLean, Ithaca, NY, United States - MB29MY | ecosystem: Environmental > Terrestrial > Soil > Wetlands > Peat | place: USA: New York...
AAGGGGCGAAGTGAGGGAATCCCAAAACGCTCTTACACCAGGCCGGCCCACTTTCGGCCGGCCCAATAGACGGTCAGCAATGTCAGGACCAATCCGCCCCAGGCGGGATGGCTCCAGAGACGGATTCTCTTTTCCATCGGCCGGGGCTGCGGCAGGAGGAAGATTTGCCCGGCCATCCGGTCGATGTCATCGGTCGAGAAGCTCGCGCCGCGGGTCAGGGCGGCGATTTCGGCCAGGACTTGCGCGTTGACGGGCTGGCCCTGCTTTTCGATGGTCGGTTTGGCCACAAGGACCTCAGCGGTCAAGTGGCGGTCATACGGCTCGGAGGCAACGTTGATTCTGTAGTTGCCGGCTTCCTGGGCTGTAAAGGCGGATTTGAAAACGCCCCAGCCGCCCTCCACCTGGGTGAAATCCAATCGCTCCGTCCGGCCGGCGGGGGAGGTGACTTTGCCGGCGACCGGCCCTTTGTCAATAGGAAATCCAGAGTGGTCGAGCACGGTGGCCCGCAAAAAGACGCTGTCGCCGGCTTGGGGCGATTCCGGGCTGTAACTGAGACGGATGCCCTCCATGGCGGAAAGGTGGCGCTGGTGGGCCATCCAGCGGACAACCTGGCCCCAGAAGCGGTAGTGAAATTTGTCCTCCACGCCCCGGCGCCATCGCCAGGCGCTGTCGGTTCCGAGAAAGAGCACCTTGCCGCTGCCGGCGGAGCGTGTGACCAGCAAGGGCAGGCGCCCCCACTGGTCGCGCAGGGCCGAATGCACGGCCAGCACCTCCGAGCCGGGACGGCTCTTTTCAACCGCGGCTGACCAGAAGAAGCCGGGCAGTTGTTTCCAAAGTTCGTCGTTTCTTCCCTCGTCGGAATCAAAGCGGGTGAGCCAATGGCGTTTGCCCGCGTCAGTCAAAACAAGTTGGGCCTCGTTCTCCAAACCCGTGCCGCCCGGTTTTGAGGTGTCCAAATCCACGGGGTAAAGATCGCGGAGGGCGCTGTTCAAAAAGGTCGTCTCGCGTCCGCGTCGGCCTGGGACAAAGACCAGACCGCTGCCTTGCTGCTCGACCAGACCTTTGAGCAACTCGGCGTCCTTATCGGTCAGTTCGTTGTCTCCAATGCCGACATCGCCGAGAAAAACGACGTCATAGGGCGCCAGCGCCTCCTTGGTGTCAGGAAAGGAGGAGATGTAATCCAGGCCGCCGCCCGGCCCCAATTCGGGTTGGAGAAGCAAACAGCGCAGGTCGATGCCGGGGTCGCGCGCGAGCGCGTTCCGCAAATAGCGGTATTCCCAGCGCGGCAGCGAATCGACCACCAGCACCTTGAGCTTCTCCACGCGCACGGAGATGTGAAAGGTGCGTTGGTTGTTTTCGGCAATCGCCTCATCCGGCTCGACCGGCAGCTTGAGGGTGGCGGTCACATCGCCGACTTCGCGAGGCGTCCAAAGGATGGAGTCCTCAACTTCGCCGTTGGCCGGGATGGTGATGTCCTTTTTTTCCGATTCGCCGAAATTGTCCGAAATGGAGACGGCCGTCTTGACTTCGCGCGGCAGGTGGCTGGTGACTTTGAACGAAACGGCGATCTCCTCGCCGAAAAGTCCATAGGCCGGGGCGGAAACGGAGTCGAGAACCAAATCCGGCAGCGGCGTTTGGCGTCCGACGGCGACGGTGAAAATGGGGATGTTTTGCTCGCGGTAGCGCGTGGCGGCCTCCAAGGGGGAATTGCCCATGTTCCAATCCCCATCACTGAGCACCACGACGGCTTTGAGATTGTTGTAACGCCGCAAGGCGTCTTCCAGCGCCTGATTCAAATCGGTGCCGTTGATGGCGTTCCGGTTGGTGGAGGGTGCGGAGAACGGTTCGACGGATACCTTCGCGTTGGCCTGCAAAGGGCGCCAGAAGGGCCGTTTCAACTCAGCGTCCAGCCATTGTCCGCGGCTGATGACTTTAACCCCGGCGCTGACGTCGCGTGTCCTCATGCTGTCGGAAGCGTCGGCCAGAATGGCGATGTCCGGCATGGGGGAGCGTTCCAGATACTCGACCAATTCCGGACGCAGCAGAGTGAACACGAGAAGGGAAATCAATACAAACCGCAAGGCTTCCAGGCGGCCGGCGGCGCGGCGATTGGCCGAGCGGCGCCAATTGGTCCAGCAAAGCCATGCGGCTCCGGACCAAATCAGCGCGGCGCCAATCACCACCGAAATGGGTGCTGCCAGCGAGAGCGGCCTCATACCGGCAACTCCTCCGGCTCCTCCCTGCGCGCGGGCGGCGGCGTCAGTTCCGGCGCGGGCCGGCGCGCGGGCAGAATTAAAATGCCCTCGGCGACCAGGAACAGCAGCATCGCAAAAAGAAACATGCGCCAGATCTCTCCCTGCAATTGCCCCATCTCAAACTGCCGCTCTTGCAGCGTCTGCACCGGGAGATCGCCGAAAAGTTTCCGCGCTTCATCGGCGCCGATGATCTCGGTTTCGTCTTCCGCCGCGGGGCGATCGACTGCCAGCAAGCGGTCGCCCGCGCGATAGACGCCGGCTTGCGTGCGGATGTCCTTGGCGGTGGTGGAATCGACCGAGACCCATTGCCGGGCCTGATCCGCGGGGCTTAACTCGCCGCAAACGGCGTTGTCATCCTGGCGCAGCCGGCGGCCGCCCGCCAGCAAGAGGCGCTGCAACATGGGCACTAGCACGGGGCCGTCACCCAAACCCGACCAGGCCGGGTCCGGCAGCGAGGAGCAAAAACAGACCGCGCCTTTGCCGAGGTCCTGCCGCGCCAGCAAAGCCGCGCCATCGTCGAAGGCGGCCAGGACGTTCTTCTGGCCCGTTATCGGCTGGCGTCGGGCGAAGGTGGTTTGGGCCAGGGGCAGGCTTCGATGTTCGTCGCTTTTGGCCAACGGCCCCTCTTGTTCGTTCCAGCGCAAAACGCGGAATCCTTCGGTTCCCTCCGCGTTTTGCGGATCGCCCCAACCCATGCCATTGAAGCGGCCCGGGTCCGGCCGTCCGGGGGGAAAGAAAATCACCGCGCCTCCTTCCGCCGCGAAGGACTGCACCCGGTCCGCGTCATCGCCGGCGGGGAGCGGCGCCTGCCAGATCAAGAGCGATTTTCCCTCCAGACTCACGCCCGCGAAATCCGCCAAGGTGGTTCGCTCCGCGGGCTCGCCTCGGGCGGCCGCGGCGAATTGGAAATAGCGCGCCTCATCCTGGTCGTCGCTCACCACCTCAGCGCGCAACGGTCTGTCCGGACCGTACACGAAATAGGCAATATTGTCGCGCGCGTTGGCGTCGGCCGGCAACGCGAAGCTGCCCCAGCCTCCTTCGCGGCGGGTGCCCAAATCGATGTTGTGCCGCCAGCGCAACGATTGCCCCTCCAGCGCAACTTCTTGCTCGGACCGCGCGCCGTCCAGGGTCAGGGTGAGGGGAACCGAGGCGGCGGCGGTGCGATTGCGTTGGAGGTCCAGGACGACTTGCAGTTCGAATCGGTCCCCTCGGCGTCGGCGCAGGAGTTCCTTGATGGAGATGGCGGCGTTGGCGTCCGGGGGCTGGTTCATTTCCAGCAGTCTGACGCGCACCTTTTGCGACAGGCCGGTCAGGCGGGCGATGACGCTCTTCCAGCGGGGGTCATCCGGCATCCAGTTGCTGCGCTGATTGTCCGACGCGATCCAGATTTCCGCCGTTCCCGCGCGATTGTCGATCAGCCAGTCGAACGCGGCCCGCAGCATGGCCGGGATGTCGGCGGCGGTGTCGGTCGAGCCGGTGACGGACAATTGGGTGAGATTGGCGGCGCGTGCGAATTCCTGCGGGAGGCGCGTGGCACTGTCAATCAACACCAAATGGCTGGACTCCTCGAATCCCCGGGCGGCCTGGGCCAGCAGTTGGATTGCTTGCTGGCGTTTGGTGATTCCACCGGACTTGGTTTCCATGCTGGCCGAGCGATCGAGCAAGATCAGGATGGCGTCGGGTGCGGGCGACAAGGCCCAGCCCAACCAACCGCCGGCCAGCGGGCGTGCCAGGAAGAGGACCAACATCGCCACCGCCAGCACGCGGCACAAGAGAATCAAAAATTGACGCAGGCGGGAGTGGCTGATGGAACTACGCGTGGCGGAAACCAGAAATCGCATCGCCGCCCACGGCCTGGGACGATGGCGGAGGCGGTTGAGCAAATGAATGATGATGGGCAGTAGCACCAGCGGCAATCCCAGAAGCACCCATGGTTGGAGAAACGTCATTGGCTACCTGCCGCTCTTGCAAAGCTAGGGCGCGGCCGCCGCGGCACTGGCGCGTTCGACCAGAAAATCGGCCAGCACCCTTTCGTAATCCTGGTCGGTCACGACCCGGCGGTAATCGGCGCCAAATTCATGGCAGCCGCTTCGCAGGGCCTCCAGAAACAGGCCGATCTGGCGCAGGTACTCGTCCCGGATGGCGGATGGCTCGGTGACAAGGCTGAAGGAACTTTCCAGATCGACAAACCGCACGGGCCGGTCGAAGTGAAACTCCAATTCCGCCCGGTCCAGCAGTTGAAATACGGCCAGGTCGTGCTTCTGGAAGCGAAGATGTTGGAAGCAATTCAGCAGGGGCGCCAGATCGCAAAAGAAATCCGAGATCACAATGACCAGCGCCCGGCGGCGCACTTTCTCGGCCAGATCGTGGAGGGCGGCGGACAGACCGGTGGGGCCGCGGGCCTGCGCCTTGTCCATCGTGTCAAATATCAGCTTCAAATGGGCCGGATTGCGGCGGGGAGGAATTTCGAAGAACGACTTGCCCGAGGCGCAGATCAAACCGACCGCGTCCCCCTGGTGTGCGGTGATGTAGGCCAGTGTTGCGGCCAGGCGTTTGGCGTAATCCAGTTTGGGGCCTGCCGCCCCGCCGAATTTCATCGACCCGCTGCAATCGAGCACCAAATAGCAGCGAAGATTGGTTTCTGCCTCGTATTCCTTCATGAAGAAACGGTCGGTGCGGGCGAAAACCCGCCAGTCCAATCGCCGGATGTCATCGCCCGGGGCGTAATTGCGGTATTCGGCAAACTCGACACTGGAGCCGCGATGGGGGCTTTTGTGCAAACCGGAGACGCTCCCCTCCATGGGCGAGCGAGCCAGCAAGGTCAGGTGCATCAAGCGATTGAGCGCCTGCGAATCGAGGAGCTTGTTTTGGTCAGGCGCCACGCTTTTCTCCGCCGACCTCCTCCAGCAAGCGCCGGATAATCTCCGTGCTGCCCACCCCTTCGGATTGGGCCTGGAAGTTGGTCAAAATACGATGAGTCAGCACCGGGGCGGCCACCGCCTGCAAATCCTCCATGCGCACCAGGTAACTGCCGTGCAAAACGGCGCGCGCCTTGGCCCCGCGCACCAGGTATTGGACCGCCCGCGGTCCGGCTCCCCATGTGACCCATTTCTTGATCCACTCCGGCGCCTGGCCGGCGTGCGGCCTCGTGCGGCGCACCAGGTCCACCGCTAAATCGTATATGTGGTCCGGCACCGGCACCCGTTGCATGACGTCCTGAAAACCAATGATCTGCGCGCCGTCGATCACTTTGGATAACTGGGCCGGCGCTGCGCCGGTCGTCTCGCGCGCGATCCGCCTCTCTTCGTCGCGATTGGGATAATCGACGTGGATGAAAAACATGAACCGATCCAACTGCGCCTCCGGCAACGGATAGGTCCCTTCCTGCTCGATGGGGTTTTGCGTCGCCAGCACGAAAAAGGGCGAGGGCAACGAAAAGAAGCGCCCGGCCACCGTGACCCGGTGCTCCTGCATCGCCTCCAGGAGGGCTGATTGCGTCTTGGGCGGGGTGCGATTGATTTCGTCGGCCAGTATGATGTTTGCAAAGAGCGGCCCTTTGACAAAGACGAAGGCGCGGTGTCCGGGTTGGTCGGTTTCCTGGAGAATGTCCGTCCCGGTGATGTCCGAGGGCATCAAATCGGGTGTAAACTGGATGCGATTGAATTGGAGGGACATGGCTTGGGCCAGCGAATTGACGATCGTGGTTTTGGCCAGGCCAGGCACGCCCATCAATAAACCGTGCCCCCTCGCCAGGACGCAAATCAGCAATCGTTCGATGACCACATCTTGGCCGATGATGACTCTGGCCAGTTCGCCGCGCAGGCGGTTATAGGTGGCGCGCAACTGATCGATAGCGGCGACATCGTCGCCGGAAAGCGCGGCGGGCGCGGTGGCAGCGGAAGGGGAACCCGGGCGCTGGGCCGTCGTTAAATCGGTCATAAATGCACTCTAGTGAAGGCGCGGCGCGGGAAGAGGTCAATTCCAGAATGCAAATAATCTGCACTCCATGCCTTTACAAATATAATCCATCCCTTATTTGCCGCAAGGCGGCGGCCCTTCAGAAAACAGCTTGGTTGCCGCGCAACAATTGCGCACCTCCGAGCAACATCTGCGCGGATTGGGGGAAGGTTGACGGGCGGAAACAGCGGATTCGTGGGAAAAATGAGAGTTGTTCCTATTGGCACGTTAATTGCATATAGGCGAGCGACGTCATAGTTTCGGGGCGCAACGGAGCGTTCTCGAACTGGTTAACCTAATTATTCAAGATACACGTTATGAACATATTGAAGACAGCTCTGATAGCCGGCAGTTGCGCGGCGGCCTTGGCCGTATGCCCCGGCAATTTGATGGCCCAAGGGCGGCCGAATTTTGATCCGGCCGAGATGAAACAACGCATGATGGACGGTCTTCGCGATCAATTGGAAATCAAGGACGACGCGGAATGGACCGCGCTCGAACCCAAAATCGGCAAAGTCTATGATGCGCGCCGGGACATGATGGCCATGGGTTTCGGCCGCGGCGGTTTCGGCGGGGGGATGCGCCGCAACAATAACAATGGCGACAACGGCGGCGATAATCCGAGACCGCGCCGGAACAATTTCTTTGGCGAACCGAGCGCGGCTGTGCAAGCCCTGGAAAAAGCCATTGAGGACAAAGCACCGGCGGCCGAGATCAAGACCAAGCTGGCCACCGTGCGCGCCGAATGGAAGGACAAGCAGGCCAAGTTCCAGGCCACGCAGGAAGAATTGCGCGCATTGCTCACCGTCCGCCAGGAGGCGATCCTCACTCTGGCCGGTCTTTTGCAATAAGCCGCGCCGCATAGAGTCTAACCCTTCTGCAGCGGCGCAACCGTGATCACTCCCGCGGTGTTAAACGGGCGCCGCTACAGAGGCCAGCACAGATAAATGAACGAGACAAAAACAACGGAGAGTCCGCCCACCGAGTTGCTCGACCGCATGGTTCAGGGCAAGCAACTTTCCTCCACCGACGCTTCCATCTTAATTCAACAAACCCGGTCGGGCGCCTGTCGGCCCGCGGTCTGCGAGGAGGATGTCCTCCGCTGGCTGGCCAAGGAGTATGGTCTGGGTTACACGACGCTGGATGAGGTCGAGCCTGACCGCGAACTGCTTTCGCTCTTCCCGGCCCGCGTACTGTTGAAAGACGAGTTGCTGCCGTTGCAGCGGGTCAACGACGTGGTGGAGGTGGCGACGAGCCGACTTTTTGCCACGCAAGGGCTGGATACGCTCAAGACGATGACCGGGCTGAGAATCAAGCCGGTCCTGGCGGCAACGGAGGCGATCCGGCGGGAGATGAAAAAGCACCTGGGCGTCGGAGCGGACACGATTGACACGCTGGACGACGTGGCACCGTTGCAGGTCGTCGATGAGACGGGGGAGGAAGACACCAACCTGGACACGGCGGCGGAGGACGCGTCGATTATCAAATTTGTCAACCAGGTGCTGACCGACGCGATTGAGTTGCGGGCCTCGGACATCCATCTGGAGCCGTTCGAGGATGAGTTGCGCATCCGCTACCGGATTGACGGGGTGTTGCAGGAAATCCCGGTGCCGGCGCAGATCAAGCGGTTCCAGCCGGCGATTGTTTCGCGCGTGAAGATTTTGAGCCATTTGAACATCGCCGAAAAGCGTCTGCCGCAGGACGGCCGCATTAAAATCCGCCTGGCCAACAACGAGGTGGATATCCGCGTGTCGATCATCCCGATGCTGCACGGCGAGGCGGTGGTGCTGCGATTGCTGCGGCAAAAGGCCACGCTGCTGGGGATCGAACAACTGGGCATGGCGCCGGGGGTGCTCAAATCCTTCCACCGTGTGCTGGCGCTGCCGCACGGCATTATACTTGTCACGGGCCCGACCGGCAGCGGCAAGACTTCGACACTCTACACGGCCCTGGCGGCGATCAATGATAACGTCCGCAAGATCATCACCATTGAGGACCCGATTGAGTATCAAATGCGGGGCGTCAATCAAATTCAGGTATCGGAAAAGGCGGGGCTGACGTTTGCGCGGGGGTTGCGCTCGATATTGCGCCACGACCCCGACGTGATACTGATCGGCGAAATTCGCGACCAGGAAACGGCGCAAATCGCGGTGCAGGCCTCGCTGACCGGCCACTTGGTGTTTTCAACCCTCCACACCAACGACGCTCCCGGCGCATTGACGCGCCTTGTCGATATGAACGTGGAGCCTTATTTGGTGGCCTCATCGCTGGAGGCGGTGCTGGCCCAGCGGTTGGTGCGCGTGCTTTGTGCGGAATGCAAGGCGGAGGACACATCGGAAACGAACGCGGTGTTCAAGGAGATGGCGGGCATCCCGCGAAGCGTCAAGACCTATCGGGCGGTCGGCTGCGAGGCCTGCCGCGGCACAGGCTATCATGGACGGCATGCCATTTTTGAATGGATGGATTTGACCAACGAAATCCGGCAGATGGTGCTGCGCAATTGTTCCAGCGGCGAGATCCGGGAGGTGGCTGTGCGCAACGGCATGCATAGCCTGAGCGACGACGGCTGGCGGCTCATCGGCCAGGGCATCACCACGCCCGAGGAAGTCATGCGCGTGGCCAAGGACCAGACGCTGGCCCCCGGCACAAACGGCCACGCCGAAACGCCGCCCGAAGTCCCGGCCGCCAAACGGAGTTTAGCCAAGTAGCCTATGCCCACCTTTGCCTACAGAGCGTTGCAGGCCGACGGCAAGACCGCCGAGGGCCAGATCGAAGCCGGCGGGAGGCAGGACGCTTTCCGCCAGATGGAGGAGAAGGGGCTGCGGCCCATCAGCCTGTCGGAAAAAGCCGCCGCGAGCCCGGAGAAAAGCGGCAACGGCGCGGCCACACCGGCGGCGATGCCGAGTTTCAGATTTCAGTCCAATCGTGTCACGCCCCGGATATTGGAGAATTTCACCCGGCTGCTTTCCAGTTTGCTGGCGGCGGGGGTGCCGTTGAGCCGGGCGCTGGTGATCCTGTGCAAAGAGACCAGCAACCCGGCGGCCTCAGTCAAGTGGAAACAAATCTACGACTCGGTGGTGGATGGCGTTTCGCTGGCTGATTCGATGGCCACGATGCCGGACACTTTTCCGCGCGTCTATGTGGCGATGGTGGCCGCGGGGGAGACGGGCGGCTTCCTGGACCTGGTGCTGGCGCAAATCGCGGATTTCCAGTCGCGGGAAAAGGAGCTCAAGTCCAAGGTGACGGCGGCGCTGCTTTACCCGGCGATCCTGTTTGTGCTGGCCACCTGCGTGCTCATTGTCCTGATGACCTTTTTCATTCCCCGGTTTCAGAAGATGTTCGAAGGCTTCGGCGGGCAATTGCCGCTGTTGACCCGGATCATTGTGGGCGTCAGCCACTGGATACGGGCTTATGGAATTTTCATGGCTCTCGGTCTGGTGGTGGGCGGGTTCATGATGCGCAATTGGATCAAGTCCGAGCAGGGACGGCGAGCGTGGGAAGGATTCATCGTGCGGGTGCCGGTGCTGGGGCCGTTGTTGAGCCAGTTTGCGATGGCCCGCTTTTGCCGGATGCTGGGGACGCTGCTCAACGCGGGAGTGCCCTTGGTGCAGGCGCTCAACGTGGCGCGCCGCTCCATTGGCAACCAGATTCTTGTTGATGCCGTTTCCAACTCGATCGAGCGGGTCAAGGAAGGGGCGCAATTGGGGGTCAGCTTGGCCGATTGCCGCCGGCTCTTCCCCAGTTCGGTTCTGGAAATGGTATCGGTGGCCGAGGAGAGCGGCAAGCTGGACCAGGAATTGATGCGCATCGCCGTGGTGACGGAAGGGGACCTGGACCGGAACCTGAAAACGGCGGTGGCATTATTGGAGCCGGTGATGCTGTTTTTCATCGCGGGCTTTATCGGCACCATTTTCATCGGGATGATTTACCCGATATTTGCGATGCAGGATTACATCAAATAGCGAGAGAGGAAATTTTATGAAAATCACGAACCCAAATACAAATCGCGCGACGCGGTGTCTCCAAAAGGGCTTTACCCTGGTCGAACTGCTGCTGGTCCTGACCATTCTGGCCATTCTCGCCGGCATCGTGCTGCCCAAAATGGCCGGGCGCACCGAGCAGGCCCGCCACACGGCGGCGCTGACGCAAATCTCCGCCTTCGGCACCGCCTTGGGCGCATACGAGGTCGATATGGGCGGCTATCCGGCCACCTTGGCGGAGCTTTGGAACGCTCCGCGCGACGCGCACAACTGGCACGGCCCGTACATGGACAAACCGGTGATCAACGATCCCTGGAACCATCCCTGGATCTATCAATGCCCGGGCAGACACAATCCGAAAGGCTACGACCTCAGTTCCGGCGGGCCGGACGGACGGAGCAACGATGAACTTTCCAATTGGTCAAAACAATAACGGCCGCCCGGCCGGATTCACCCTTGTGGAATTGATCCTGGTCATGGCAATCATGGTGGTGCTCCTGAGCCTGGTGTTTCCGTCGTTGAAGGGGTTTTTCCACGGCCGCAACCTGGACAACGAGGCGCGCCGTTTTTTATCGTTGACGCGCTATGGGCAGAGCCGGGCGGTTTCCGAGGGCCTGCCGGTGGAACTGTGGATCAACCCGCGCGGCGGCTCCTACGGATTGCAGTCCCTTTCCGGCTATGCCGAGACACAGACCAATCCGATGGCCTTTACATTGGACCAAACGCTTCAGATCAGTTTCTCGGCGCCTTCCTCCGTGCTGGTCCGCTCCAATTACTGGACGCAGGCCCAGGCGCAGTTCGGGGCGGTGACCAAGATACGGTTTCAGCCCGACGGATTCATCAGCGACTCCAGCCCGGAGAACATTTATTTGAAGCAGGACACCGGCGACCAGGTGTGGATTACCGAAACGCCGTCGCATTTGAGATATGACATTCAACCCGGCCAACCTCCGCGCCGCTAAACGCCATCGCCCGGCCTTTACGCTGATCGAGTTGCTGGCGGCGATGTTGTTTATGGCCATTGTCATCCCGGTGGCGATGCAGGCCCTGCAGATTGCGACCCGCGCGGGCGAAGTGGGCGAGCGCAAAATGATCGCCGCCCGGATCGGCAACAAAGTCATCAATGAATTGAAGGTGACCGGCCAATTGCAAAGCTCCACCCAGGGCGGCGCGGTGCAGGAAGGCAGTTCGACCTACCGCTGGACCGTCAGCAATGAGGCGTGGACCGAGGACACCCTCAGCCAGATGACCGTCGCCACGGTGACGGTCAACTTCACCGTCCAGGGAAAAAACTACGACGTTCGCTTGAGCACACTGTTGGCGCCACAGACCCAGTTATGAAACGTTGCCTCCAGCGCCTTGCTTTCCGTTTCGCCCGGACGGGCGGCTTCAGAACGCGTCTGCACGGGGGCGGGGATGTGGCCGGCGAGACGCCGGCCACGGCGACCGGGACGGTCGCGCTCCCCAACGGAATGGTGGCCGGCTTCACGCTGCTGGAGTTGCTGATTGCCGTTTCGATTTTTGTCATAGTACTGGCCGGGATTCAGGCGGTTTTCTACACGTCCATTCGACTGCGCAATAGAATGGTGGAGTCGCTGGAAAGCAGCCTGCCGGTCGAGCAGGCCCTGCAGGTTATGCAGCATGACCTCTCCAACATTGTTCTGCCGACCAACGTGATCAGCCCCATTACCGGCGTTTTCTTCCAACCCCTCCAGACCACCAATCCGACCAACGCCTTGCCCGACCAGATCGGGCCGGACTTTTACACCACGGGGGGCGAGATGGATGGCATGGTGCCGTGGGGCTATATCGAGAAGATTGATTATTTGCTGTCCTCGCCCACCAACGGGATTCGCAGACCGGGGCGGGACTTGATTCGGGCCGTGACGCGCAATCTGCTGCCGATCTCCCAACCGGCCCAACCGGACGAGCAACACGCCATCTTGAGCGGCGTGCAGAATCTGACCTTTCTATATTATGACGGCACACAGTGGGACACCAGTTGGGACACCACGCAGCAGACCAATTTGCCCCTGGCCATCAAAGTGCAGATCGACATGGCGGCGCAACCCGGCGTTGCAGCGCGCGGCCCGCTGGAACTGGTTGTTCCCATCGACGTGCTGGTCACCACCAACCCCATCAACGGACTGCAATGAAACTGCCCTCCGCCACAACAGCCGCGTCCGGTTCGGTGTTAATCATCGTCCTGTGGGTTTCCTTTGGGCTGGTCGCGACGGCGCTCTATTTCGCCGATTCGATGTCGATGGAATTGAAGGCGGCGGACAACCAGGTGGCCAGCATGGAGGCCGAGCAAGCCATCGAAGGGGCGGCCCTCTACGTGAGCAACATTCTGGCCAACCGCGCCAATATGATGATGATCCCCAGCCCGGTTAATTTCCGCGCCGACGCCGTCAAGGTAGGCGACGCCAAGTTCTGGCTGGTCGGACGGGACACCAACGATTCGCAAACCGTGCTGCAAGGGGACGATCCGGTTTGGGGCCTGATCGATGAGGCCTCGAAGGTCAATCTCAACACCGCCTCGGCGGACATGCTGCTGAATCTGCCGCAAATGACGCCCAATCTGGCCGCCGCGATGGCCGATTGGGCGACCACCAGCACCACTCCCAGCGCGGGGGGGGCGAAATCGGAAACCTATTCCGCGCAGGCGCCGCCGTATCTTTGCAAGAACGCGCCCTACGAAACGATCGACGAATTGCGACTGGTCTATGGGATGAACATGGACCTGCTTTACGGCGAAGACGCCAACCTCAACGGGGTTCTGGACCCAAATGAAAACGACGGCATGGCCCTTCCACCCTACGACAACCAGAATGGAATACTGGATCCGGGCGTGCTCGAGTACGTCACCACCTGGACGCATGAATCGACGATGAGCACCAACGGTTCGCCCCGCATCTCTGTCACGGATGTGTCCGCCTTGCAGACCTTTTTGCAGGATAACTATCCGAACCTCGTGCAATACCTAGCGGCGTTCGGGGGCGGATCGACGGGGGGAGGCCCCGGCAGCGGCGGTCGAGGCGGCACGGGCGGTGCGGGCGGTGCGGGCGCTGCGGGCGGTGCGGGCGGGGCAGGCGGGGCAGGGGGTGCGGGCGGGGCGGGCGGATCGGGTCGATCCGGAACCGGGGCTGCCGCGGCCCCGACCAGCGTGCTGGATTTCTACGTTCGCAGCGGGATGTCGGAGAGCGATTTTCAGCAGATCGAACCCTTCTTGATGAACTCCGCGACCAATGGCCTGATCAACATCAACACAGCCACGACCACCGCGCTGTCGTGCATACCTGGCATTGGGATCAATCTGGCGCCGCAGGTGCTGGCCTATCGTCAGTCCAATCCGCCGCTGACGCCCTCCATTACGTGGATCAAAACGGCCCTCGGCACCAGTGACACGACGGTCCTGGACGAAGTCGGCACGAACATCACGGCCTATTCGTGGCAATTCACCGCGGACGTCGTGGCGGTGGGCCATCACAATCGCGGGTATAGGCGGGTGCGGTTTGTTTTTGATTGCAGCAGCGGGACGCCACTGATTGTCTATCGCCAGGACCTGACCCATTTGGGCTGGGCGTTGGGCAAGAAGCTGCACGACCAGTTATTGGCCAACAACTCAAAATGATCGACTTATTCAAATCCAAACGCGCCTCTTCCGTCTTGGGCATTGCCCTGGATGGCAACCGGCTCGAGGCCGTCGTGCTGCGGCGTTCCAATGGCACGCTGCACGTGCGCCAAACCGTCTCGGCGGCGCTGGCGTTGTCGCCCCTGACCGACGACCCGGAATTGGCGGGGCGGGAAATCCGCAATCACCTCGACCACGCCGGCATCCGGGAGCGGCGTTGCGCGGTCTGTTTGCCCTTGAGCTGGCTGCTGACCTTGCAGTCCAAGGTGCCCGATTTGCCGGAGGCCGACCGTGCCGGGTTTCTGCAACTGGAGGCCGAGCGCGGTTTTCACTCTGGTCCGGAGACGCTTTTTCCCGCCAATTCCCTTTTCCAAACGCCCTCGGGCGAGACCTACGCCACGTTGCTGGCCGTGCCGAGGAACAATCTCAGCACGCTGGAAGGCGTCCTTCGCGCCGCCAAACTCAAGCCAGTGACCTTTGGCCTGGGCATCGGCGCGCTGCAACCCGCCGCCAGTGACCGCGAACGGGTCATAGCGCTGGCCGTTCGCAGCAACAGCATCGACCTCCAGGTCAGCGGCGGCGGCGGCATCGTCGCCTTGCGCTCGCTCGACGGAGCCGTCGAGACGGAGGGGGCGCAAAAGCGGATTTCCGCCGAGTTGATGGCGCGGGAGATTCGCATTACGCTGGGGCAGTTGCCCGACGGCTTTGCCGAAGGGGCGGGCAAAATCCGCGTATTCGGCCAGGGCGAATTGGCGCGCCAATTTGTCAACGATATTACTCCGCGCCTGGCGGCCATCGGTTTGAAAACCGAGGCGGTCGAGCGCGCCTCGACGGCCAATTTTGACAAAGCGCTTTCGCCGGAGGTCGCCGCCTCTCCCGCGCTGGCGCTGGCGGCGGCGTGGGTGCGCGGGACGGACTCCAATCCGGAGTTTCTTCCGCCGCGCGTTCAGCCGTGGCGGCAAATGTTCAGCGCGGGCCTTTCCACCCGCAAGCTGGTCTGGGCCGGCGAAGCGGTGGCGGGCATTGTTCTGTGCGCCGGCATTGCCTTCGGCCTCCAGCAATGGCAACTCTCCAGCCTTGAATCCAAATGGAAGGCGATGGAGCCGAAGGTGACCGAGCTGACCGGAGAGCAGGACCAGATCAGAAAATTCCGCGCTTTTTACGACCAGAGCTTCCGCGACCTGCGCATCTTGAAGCGATTGACCGATGCCTTTCCGGATGATGGAGCTGTTTCCGCCAAAACGATTGAGATTCGCGACCTGGCCAACGTCACGTGCGCGGGGACGGCGCGCGACAACGAGTCCTTCCTCAAGGTCCATAGCAAGCTGGGAGGGGACACCAATGAAATCAGCAACCTGCACGCCGAGGTGCGCGGGCAGAAGCCGATGCAGTTCACCGTGAATTTCCAATGGGATGAAGGAGTCGCCAATGGAAACTAAAAACCGCGAAAAGGTCCTCGCCATTGCGGCCGCCGCCGCCGCCGGGCTGTGGCTGCTCAATTTGATCGTGATCACGCCGCTGACCCAAAGCTGGCACAACCGCTCCGATCACATCCGCGACCTGCAAAAGAAAATCTCCGAAGGCGCGATGCTCATCCGACGCCAGGCGACCGTCCGTGACCGGTGGGATTACATGCGCACCAACGCGCTTGCCAGCACGGCAACGCTGGCCGAGGGCCAGATGTTCACCGCCTTCGACCGGTGGGTGAACCAGAGCGCGGTGACCGAAGGCTCCTTCCGCCCGCAGTTGCACGAAACCGATGACGGCTATTCCACCATCGACTGCAAGGCCGACGTTTCCGGCAACATCGACACGGTATTGAGCTTTTTGAAGAAAATGGAAAAAGACCCATTGGCCATCAAAATCGAGGCTCTCGAGTTAACGTCCAAAGACGACACGGGGCGGCAACTTACTCTCAGCATGGACCTGAGCGGTCTGCTTCTTCCCACACCACCCAGCCAATGAAGCCCTTCACCTCCATGCTGCTCTTTTTGCTGCTGACGGCCGGCAGCCTGCGAACTGCGGCCCAGGCAACCAATTCCGAGACCGGGCCGGACCTCAAGGAATACGACATCATCGCGCGCAAAAATATATTCGACACCACGCGCACGGGAATCCGCGGGGTCGGGCGCCGCCAACCGCGCGTCGAGCGCATCATTTTTCACGGCACGGCCATTGATGACGGACAGGCGGCGGCCATTTTTGAAGGTCCTGGCGTTCCGAGCCGTCCCCTCAAGACGGGCGAAGTGCTGGACGGCATGACCGTTGCGCGGATTACGTTGGATTCGGTCTGGCTGACCAACTCGAGCAGCAACACTTTTGTCCTTAACATGGACAACACCCCGAGCCTGCGGCGCGAGGAAAACGGACCCTGGCAGACATCGACCGATGTCTCGGTGCCCGCCCCCGCCGCCACCGGCACAGACGACCCGTCGTCCGCCTCGGCCCCGTCCGGGCCGTCCCGCCCCGGCGAAAGCGACGTGGAAAAAAGAATGAGATTAAGACGCGAACAGGAGGAAAAATGAAAACAAAGAACATCATCACCATACTATTAGCCACCTTCACGGCCGGATGGCTTGCCTCCGCCGCCGATGAGCAAACCAACGCGACGCCGGCCGCCACAGACCAAACCAACCAGGCCGCCGCGCCCCAGACCAACGAGGCCGCCGCGGTCCAATCCAGCGCCGACACCGGCGCGCCGGACGAAAGCACGCCGACCAACGGCCTTTACCTCAACTTCCATAACGCGCCGCTGAGCGTGGTGCTCAATTACCTGAGCGCCAAGGCGGGATTGACCATCATTTCGGACGTGTCGTTGTCGGGCAAGGTAACGCTGGTGGCCCGCCATCCGCTGACCACCAACGAAGTGGTGGATTTACTCAATCAGGAACTGGGCAAGAACAATTATGCGGCCACGCTGGAGAACAAGACGCTGACGATCTACGATATCGCCACCGCAAAAGGCAACACGCCGATCGTGGTTGGAAAATCGCCGAACGACATTCCGATCAACGACAAGCTCGTGACGGAAATTCTCCCTGTCCATACCTTGAACCCGGCGCAACTGATCAAGGACCTCGAGCCGCTGATCCCCTCCCGCGAACGCGATACCGTGGTAGCCAATGAGGCAGGCAACGCCGTCATTATGGCCGCTCCGCAAAGGGACGTGCGGCGGCTTGCCGAAATCATCGCCGCCCTGGACAGCACCGCCATTTCCGATGTGGAGGTCTTCGTTCTGGACTACGCCGATGCCAAGGCGGTGGCCTCCGAATTGAAGGAAATCTTCCAAAGCGCGGACTCGGAAGTCACGCGCGCCAACACCCGCAATAACTTCCGGCGCGGTGGTGGTGGCGGGCCTTTTGGCGGTTTTGGCCCCTTTGGCGGTGGTGGCGGCGGCAACAACAACACCGACGACAAGAACGTGCAGACTCACGCTGTCTTTGTGTCCGACGACCAAGTCAACGCTGTGGTGGCCAGCGCGCCGCCCGATTACATGCCGTGGATCACCAATGTCATCAAAGCGTTGGATCAACCCAGCCAGGAGGTCACCGTCGTGAAGGTCTTCAAATTGCTGCATGCCGATGCGACGGAAATCGCCAATGAGCTGGCCACTCTTTTTCCCAGCGCGACTAGCACGGACCAGAATAACCGCACGGCGGGCTTCCGGTTCATGCCGCCGTTCATGCAACAGGCCACGGCCAATTCCGGGCAGAGCGATCGGATGAAACGGCAATCCAGCGTGATAGCCGTGGCCGATGCGCGCACCCAAAAGATCACCGTCACCGCGTCGCGCGACCTGATGGAACAGATTTCCGAGGTCATTTCCTCTCTGGACGAAGGAACGGCCGGCGTGGCGCATGTCACCGCCTTTTCTCTTGACAGCGCGGACCCGTCCAGCGTCGAGCTGACATTGCAGCCGTTGTTCGCCGGCGCCAACCAAAGAAATACTTCCACTTCCCAGACGACCGATGCTTTGGCCGCCCGGGCGACGGGGAACGTCAACAATCAGCAAAGCAGCGCGACCTCCAGCACGACCACGAGCGGTTTTGGCACCGGCACCACTGGACTGCGTTGATCCTAATGTCTGCTCGATCCATACAAATTATATGACAATCAAAACTGCGAAATTCCGGGCCGTCCGCTTGGCGGTAGCGGGCCTTTGTTGCCTGGCACTTCCGCTGTTGGCCCAAGTGCGGACAGGCGGCGGGTTCACCGGCGGCGGGAATACGGGTGGCGCCAATCGGGGCGGCGCCGGCGGCTCCACCGGCACCGGCACCAGCACCATTGACCGTCCGGGCAACGGCCAGGTCGGCACGGCCAACTTTTATGTCGATCAGGATTCGCGGCAGTTGTTTGTCATCGCCGATGACGCCACGACCGCGTACGTGCAACAGGTAGTTTCCAATCTCAACCGGCCCAAGCCGCAGGTGTTGATCAAGGTGGTCTTTCTCGAAGTCACATATAATAAGGGGGTGGATGTGGGAATCGAAGGCGGCATCAAGCGGACGATCAATGCCTCGACCACCGCCAGCGCCTCCAATCTCTTCGGGCTGGCCGCCCAAGGCGCGCAGCCCACGACCGGCATCACGTCCCTTCAAGGCGCGGGCCTTTACAGCATTGTGGGCAACGATTTTTCCGCCACCTTGCGGGCCATAGAAGAGAAGGGGAAGATAGAAGTGCTTTCGAGGCCGACCATCCTGGCGCGCAACAATCAAATGGCCACCATTACCGTGGGCCAGGAAGTTCCGCTGGTCAACAGCGTGACCTACGACACCTTTGGCAACGAGCACCTGGGGATCAATTACCAGAGTGTGGGCATCATTCTCCAGGTGACTCCGTTCATCACCACCGACAACATGGTGGAAATGATCCTGGCGCCCCAGATTTCGTCCGTCAATCCCAACCAATCGCAGGCCATCGCCTTCAGCACCAATGGCAACGTCACCGCGCCGTATATCGACATTCGATCGGCGAACACCGTGGTGGTCACGCCGGACGGCCAGACGGTGGTGATCGGCGGGTTGATGCAAAACAGCCGGTCCAGCACCGACAGCAAAATACCGATTTTGGGTGACATTCCGGGCCTGGGTCTGTTATTTCATCATAAGGTTTCGGCCAACACGAAAACAGAGTTAATCATGCTGCTGACGCCCTATGTGGTCAAGACGCCGAATGACCTGGCGCGAATGAGTGAAGACGAGCGTGGCCGGGCGCAATTGTCGCCCAAGGCCTTCAGCCAGCAGGAGTTGAACCAGTACCTGGAAGGCGCGCAATCGCCGGCCCCGCCCGGCGCCGCTCCCGCCGCCGGCTCCCCCCACCGGGCGCCATAACCGAAGCAATATACTATGACACGACGCAGTTGGCTGGTTTACGGTGTGCTGGCGGCCGTCTGGATCGCCTTGGTCGGCTGGCAGGCGGACGAACATCTGCGCGTCAGCAAAAACCTCCGCGACAATCTTATCAACCTTGCCCGCACCAAATCGACCACCTGCGGCAAGCTTTTGGCGGCCGGGGTATTCCGCGGAGTGATCGACCGGGAACGGCTCGAAGCCGCCCTCAACGCGATTGTCAATACCAATGAGCTTCGCTCCGTGGAGTTGCTCAACAAGTCCGAGGAAGTGGTGGCGTCGGCCGGGAAACCCATCGAACTGCCCCCGCCCGGCGATTTCACCAGCGCGGTGTGCTGGACGGGCGACACGGCCATCGTCAAATACCCGGTGGATTTGGGGACCAACATGGTGCCGGAACTGGTGATTGCCCGGGCCGAGTTGCGCTCGATGTTTACCAATAATCCGGAGCGGCGGGAGTTCAACCCCACCAATCGGCCGCCGCGCCCGCCTGATTTGAACAAGGAACGGCCCTATTGGATGAAGGAAGAGGATTACCAGGCGCTGATCAACAACAAAAGCGCGCATTCCTTCGTTATCGCTGTGTCAGTCGAGCCGGTTCTTGCGGCGCAGAACGATGACTTCTGGATGCGGGTGATCATCGCCTTTTTGGGCACCGCAGCCGTGGTCGGCTTCGCGGTGGGCTGGCGTAGCCTGGTCACCACTTCAGAATTGCAACTGCGGCTGGTCCGCGCCAGCGAACAGAACCTCCACCTCAAGGAGATGAACATCGCCGCCGCGGGCCTGGCTCACGAGACGCGCAATCCGCTCAACATCATCCGCGGCCTGGCCCAACTGGTCTGCAAACAGGAGGACATTTCGCCGGAAATCCGCGCCAAGACCCGCGACATCATCAACGAAACGGACCGTGTCACCGCGCAGTTGAACGAGTTTATCAATTACTCCCGGCCGCGGGAAGTCCGCCGCGCCGCCACTGATCTCAGCGCGGTCGCCGCCGAGGTCGCGCACGCCCTCAATTACGACATTGAGGAGAAGAAAATCCGGCTGGAGGTGCTGGTCGAATCGGTGGTCATCGAGGCCGACGAACAACTGCTGCGCCAGGCGCTCTTCAACCTGGTGCTCAATGCGGTGCAAGCGGTGCCCGCCCAGGGGATCATCCGCATCCGCGCCAGCCGCCGCAACAACGAGGAGGCCTTTATTGAGATTTCGGACAACGGCCCCGGCGTGCCGGCCGATCAGCGCGGGGAGATATTCAAGCCCTACTTCACCACCCATTCCGACGGGGCCGGATTGGGGCTTGCGGTGGTGGCGCAAATCGTCTTGGCGCACGGGTGGGAGATCGAATGCCTGGCCAACGAGCCGGCGGGCGCCCTCTTTCGCATTTCGCACGTCAAGCTTAAGATGAAGGAGTGAGCACCGTGCCAACTCCATCGCAGAGCGGCCCGCAGGCGCCACGACTTCTGATCGTCGATGACGACGCCGGCCAGCGCAGCTTGTTGGATTCCTTTCTCAGCAGCCAGGGATTTGAAACGGTGCCGGTATCCTCCGGCGAACGGGCGCTGGAAGTCCTGCGCGAGCAGGAGATCAGCATGATGATTTCGGACGTACGCATGCCGGGGCTTAGCGGCCTGGAAACCTTGCGCCTGGCCCGCAAGACCCACGGCTCCTTTCCCATTCTCCTGGTCACCGCTTATGCCGACGTGCGCGACGCGGTGGGGGCCATGCGCGACGGCGCCGTCAATTATCTTTCCAAACCGATCGACCTGGACGAATTGCTCGCCTCCGTCCGCCAGGCAACGGGGTTGTCGCAGCGGGAGCCGCTGAAATTTGACGCCGGCAAGCAACTGCCCACGAACATCGTCGCGGCCAGTCCGCTGACGCAGGCGCTATTTCGCGATGTGTCGCTCATTGCCGCTTCGGAAAGCCGCGTGCTCATCACGGGCGAAAGCGGCGTGGGCAAGGAAGTCGTGGCCGACGTCATCCACCGCTGGAGCTTGCGGGCGGGGGGCCCGATGGTCAAAGTCAACTGCGCTGCCATTCCCGAGACGTTGCTGGAGAGCGAGTTGTTCGGGCACGAAAAGGGGGCGTTTACCGGCGCGGTCGCCCAGCGCATCGGCCGCTTTCAGATGGCCGAGGGGGGGACGATATTCCTGGATGAAATCGCCGATCTGGCCCCGCAGCTTCAGGCCAAACTGTTGCGGGTGGCGCAGGATGGCCGCTTCCAGCGCATTGGCTCGAACGCCGAGATTCGCGCCGACGCCCGCATCCTCGCCGCCACCAACCGTAATCTGGAGGAGGAAGTCAAAACGGGGCGTTTTCGCGAGGATTTGTTTTACCGTCTCAACGTCGTGGAGTTGAACATGCCGCCGTTGCGCGAGCGGCGGGAGGACATTCTGCCGCTGGCGGCCCAAATGCTGGCCGAGTTCACACAGGGCCGGGCGCGGTTGTCGTCGTCGGTTTCCGACTGTCTGGAGAATTATTCCTGGCCCGGCAACGTGCGCGAGTTGCGCAACGCCATGGAGCGCGCCGCCTTGCTGTGCCGCGGCGACCTCATTGTCCCCGATCATCTGCCCCCGCGCATCCGGCCCGGCTCGCGCGCGGCCGCCGCGGCGGGAGCGATGGACGCGGGCAAGCTGGAGGCGATCGAGGCGCAAGCAGTCGTGCAGGCCCTGCGCAAGAATGACTTCAACCGCACGGCCACCGCCAAGGCGCTGGGCATCAGCCGCCGCGCATTGCTTTACAAACTCCAGCGCCTGCGCGAAGCGGGCCATGCCGTGGATGCGTCGTGAAAAGAACGGCCATCCGCCGGTCCAATTACTGGTCGAACCGGCGCGCATCGTGGCGACAGTCAAGTTGAAAATAGACGCCGGCGCGCGCTCAACGCGTCGTTCGTGAAGAGGGGGCCGGCTCTCCCGCTTCCCACCCGCCGCCCAGGGCCTTGTAAAGCTGCACGGTGGCCAGAAGCTGGTTCAAATGCGCCTGGACGAGGACATTTTGCGCCGGGAAAAGCAACTGCTGCTCTTGCAGCAATTCATAATACCCGGCCTGGCCCCCCCGGTAACGCTGGCCCGCCACCTGGACGGCTTCCTGGTAGGCGGCGACCGCGCGCGCCTGCTCCACCCGCTCCAGTTCCAATTGCTGGCGCGCCACCAGCGCGTCGGAGACTTCCCCGAAGGCGCGCAGCAGCGTCGATAGATACTGCCACCGGGTCTGGTCCCACGCCGCGCGCGCCTGGCGCAGCCGCGCTCGCAGCAAGCCGCCTTCGATGATCGGTCCCGTCAGGCCGGCGGCGGCTTCCCAGGCATTGGCCCCGCCGGAGGTCAGGGTGGAGAGTTCCGGGCTGACTTGCCCAAAAAGGCCGGTCAGGCTGAGCGTCGGATAAAGGTCCGCTTTCGCCACGCCGATTTGCGCGTTCGCCGCTCTCATTAGTTGCTCGGCCTGGCGAATGTCCGGCCGGCGCTCCAGCAGCGCCGAGGGCAATCCTGGCGGGATGTCCGGCAGGGCGGTCTCGCGCAAGCCGGCGCGCGGGCGCGCGACCGGGCCGGGATTGAAACCGAGCAAGATGCTGATCTGGTCTTCCTGCGCGATTCTTTGGCGGCGCAGTTCGGGAATTGTCGCGGCGGCCGAGTCGAGCAGGGCCTCGGCGGAAGCGGTTTCCAGTTTGGAGGAGACACCGCCTTGGAGGCGTTGGTTGAAGATTCGCCAGCTTTCCCGGAAGCTGTTGGTGGTCTCTTCGGCGATGGCCAACTCCTCGTCCAGGGCCAGCAATTGAAAGTAAGCCTCCGCCACGCTGGCGATGAGGCTGACGGTCACGTCGCGGCGCGCTTCCTGGGTGGCTAAAAGCTGGGAGCGGGCCGATTCGTTGAGGCGACGAATGCGCCCCCAGAGGTCGATTTCCCAGGATACATTTCCGGCAAATTCAAAGGAGTCGCCGGCGGGCCCCCCGCTCCGATAAGGACTGTTGCCTAAAACGTTCCGCCCCGCGCCTACTCCCGCCTGATAGGTCACTTGCGGAAAAAAGACCGAGCGGTTCTGCGCCAGGACGGCGCGGGCCTCCTCGACCCGCGCCACCGCGGTCCGTAGATCGTAGTTGTTGGTCAGGGCGGTTTGAATGAGGCCCTGTAACGCCGGGTCTTCAAAGAGCCGCCACCACGGCAGGTCGCCCATCGAATTGGTTGCCGCGTTTTCCGCTTCCCGGAATGTCGGCGGCGGAGTGACGGCCGGCCTTTTGTAGTCCGGCCCGACGGCGCAGCCGATAATCCACAGCGCGGCAAAGAACAACGGACAGAGGCGTTTCATGGTTTCGGTTCCTCATGTTTTTTGAAACGGTGCGAGAGCCGTTCGATGACGTAGAAATTGACCGGGATGATGAAAATGCCGAGCAACGTGGAGCCCAGCATCCCGCCAATGACAACCGTGCCGAGGGTCTCGCGCGAAACCCCGCCTGAGCCGGTGGCAAACCAGAGTGGAATACAACCGAAGACAAAGGCGAAGGAGGTCATCAGAATCGGCCGCAGGCGGATGCGCGCGGCCGTCAGCGCGCCATCGGTGAGGGATTTGCCGCGTTCGACTTCCCTTTTGGCAAACTCGACGATCAAGATGGCGTTCTTGGCCGAGAGTCCTATCAACATGATCAAACCAATCTGGACATAGACATTGTTCTCAAACTGGCGCGCCAGCAGCGCCAGAAACGCTCCCATCACCGCCACCGGCGTGCTGATCAGCACGCTGAAGGGCAACGACCAGCTTTCATAGAGCGCGGCCAGGATGAGAAAGACGAAGATGAGGGAGAGGCCGAAGACGGCCACGCGCGGCACGCCCTTGGCCGCCTGCTGCTCCTGGAAGGACATGCCGAGGTAGTCATAGCCCATGCCGATGGGCATGGTCTGGTCGAAAACCGCCTCCAGGGCCTCGGTGGCCTGGGAGGAACTGTAGCCCTTGGCGGCGTTGCCGTTGATCTGGGCGCAACGGTATTCGTCGTAGTGCATCACGAATTCCGGCCCGGTTCGATGTTTGACAGTGGCCAGAGCCGAGAGCGGCACGCTGCGGCCCTGGCGGTTGCGGACGTAGAACAACCCCAGATTATCGGTGCTGGAGCGGTCTTTGCTCTCCGCCTCGACATAGACCTGCCATTGGCGTCCGAAGCGGTTGAAATAGTTGACAAAATAACCGCCCATGAAGGTTTGCAGCGTCTCGTAAACCTCACCCAGATCGACTCCCTGCTTGAGAACCTTGTCGCGGTCCACGTCGATAAAGACCTGTGGCACGCTGGGGAGGTAGGAGGTGCTCAGGCCCGATAGTTCGGGACGCTTGGCAGCCGCCTCCATGAACGTGTTCAAGTTTTCCGTCAGGAAGGCAGGGTCCTTGCCCAGCCTGTCTTCGAGGATGAAAGTAAAACCGCCGGAGGTGCCGACGCCAGGGATGGCGGGGGGCGGAAACGCGATTGCCCTGGCCTCCGGCAGGGCTGCCAGTTCCTTATTGATCCGGGCGCGGATGGCGGCGAAGGACTCGGATGCCTTGGTGCGCTCGTTCCAGGGCTGGAGGTTGACGAAGAACAGGGCGTTGTAAGTCGTTTGCGCCTGGCTCAAGAGGCTGAAACCGATCACCGTCGAGTAATAGTGGATGCCGGGGATATTGCTGAGGATTTTTTCCACCTTCTTGCAATAGGCGTCGGTGCGCGGAATGGAGGCGGCGTTGGGCAGTTGGACGTTGATGTACATGTAGCCCTGATCCTCCTCTGGAAGAAAGGAGGAGGGGAGGTGGCGTCCGGCCAAAACCGCCAGCGCCGTCATGCCGGCCAGCAGGATCAGACTGACGGCGCTCTTGCGGATGAGCAGGCCGCTCCAATGCACATACCCGTTGGTGGCTCGGCCGAAAACCTGGTTGAACCCGCCAAAGAACCGGGCCATCGGGCCATGGGCCAGCGGGTCCCTTTTCTTTAACAGCAGCGCCGAGAGGGCGGGGCTGAGGGAGAGAGCGTTGAAGGCGGAAAAGATCACGGAGATGGCGATGGTCAGCGCGAATTGCTGGTAAAGGCGGCCCGTGATGCCGGGAATGAACACCGTTGGCACGAACACAGCGGTGAGAATCAGCGCAATCGCCACCACCGGCCCGGACACCTCCTCCATCGCCCTGCGGGCGGCGTCTTTGGGTGCCATGCCTTCGTCAATGTGCCGCTCAACGGCTTCGACGACAATAATGGCGTCATCGACGACCAGGCCGATGGCCAGGACCAAACCGAACAGAGAGAGGGTGTTGATGGAAAAACCAAAGACGGGAAAGAGAGTGAAGGTACCGATGAGCGACACGGGAACGGCCAGGAGCGGGATCAAGGTTGCGCGCCAGCCCTGCAAGAAGATATATACGACAAGAATGACCAGCAGCAGGGCCTCGCAAAGCGTAGTGAGGATTTCCTCGATGCCGCGGCTGACGGCCAGCGTCGTATCCAGCGAAATCGCGTAGTCCAGGTCTTGGGGAAACTGTTTTTTGAGTTCTCTGAGCAGGTCTTTGACTCCCTTGGCCGCGTCCAGCGCGTTGGAGCCGGGCAACTGGTAAATCGCCATCACCGCCGCGGGCCGCCCATTGAGCCGGCCGACAATGGTGTAGAGCTGAGCGCCCAGCTCGATGCGGGCAACGTCGCTGAGCCGGACGACCGAACCGTCGGGGTTTTCCCGAATGACAATGTTGCCGAACTGCTTTTCGGTCACCAGCCGCCCTTGGGCGATGGCGACGTAGGTGAACTCCTGGGAATCCAGCGAGGGGGGGCCGCCAATCTGGCCGGCGGGATTGACCGTGTTCTGGGCGCTAACGGCGTTGATGACATCGCTGACTGTGAGGTTGAGTTTGGCCAGTTGGTCGGGCTTAACCCAGAAGCGCATGGCGTATTGGCCCGCGCCGAAAACATTGATGTTGGAGATGCCTTTGACCCGTGTGATCTGATCGACCAGGTTGATGTAGGCGTAATTGGCCAGGAAGGTCGCGTTGTAGGTCCCGTTGGGCGAATAGAGCGCCACCAGCAACATGGGGGTGGTGGGGGATTTCAAGATGGTCACCCCGTAATTCTGCACCGCCGCCGGCAATTGGGGGCCGGCCTGCGCCTCGCGCAATTGGGCCAGCATCTGGTCGATGTCCGGATTGGTTTTGACATCAAAATTGACCACCATGCGCATGACGCCGTTGTTGGCGTTGATGGAGTACATGTAGTTCATGTTGTCCACCCCGCTCATCTGCTCCTCGA
>Ga0326727_10008340_pt1 | contig 26407 bp, 14 predicted proteins | sample MB2enrmetagenome_FD_207643 | JGI IMG/M metagenome (GOLD analysis project Ga0326727, IMG submission 207643) | Lab enriched peat soil microbial communities from McLean, Ithaca, NY, United States - MB29MY | ecosystem: Environmental > Terrestrial > Soil > Wetlands > Peat | place: USA: New York...
CGCGCCGGCTCCGCTGGCCAAGGGCCATCCGCAGAAGGCCATGTTCACCGATAGCTAGGCTCCAATCGGCTGAAACCAAAACGGAGGCTGCCATCGCATAAGCATTGCGATCGCGGTATCCGCTTCTTCGACTTGGTAAGCAGGGGGAGATATTGAACGATCCGAAGGCGCTGTTTGGCAACGCTAGCGATTCATACCTTTGCCTCAGGCGCGTCGGCGGCTGCCTCTGCGGGCATCTGATCCGGCAAGTCAAGGCGCGCCACACCAACCCGGTTGTCCGCCATCCCGTAGTAAACGTCGAGGCGATCTGGAGTTCCAAGATCGTCACGCCGATCGATGCCGGTGGGGAACACAACATTGGCGACCGTTCCATCGCATTCCTGTGGAAGCTCTGGCGTCAGCACCGGCTCAACCGAGCGATAACGTACCACGCGCGGATGCAGCTTTGAGAGCACCATCACTTCGGCCGAGTAGCACAGATGATGACCGCCGGCGCTATCTTCCGTTTCACTGACCCCATGGTAAACAATCAGCCATCCGTGCTTTGTCAGGATGGGCGGAGTCCCGGCGCCGATCTTGAGCCGCTCCCAGGGCGACACTGGAGTAGCCAATCGGTGATGAGAGGTAAACTGGCCCAGGCGATCCGTCGCGCGGCTTTTCAAGGTTGCCGGGCAATAGGAAATCCAGATGCTCTCCCGGTCAAGATCCACCTCACGCTTTCCAGGACGGCGCGCGGTTTCCTTCGGCTGCGTCCCTGAAAACAGCGGGCGATGAAGCATACCCAGTTCCAGTTTTCCGGTCGAGTCAGGTATAGCGACTGGAAAAAGACTCGCATCCTTGTCGTCCACATCGCCCAATTCGATGCCATGCCAGTGAGCATAAGTTGCGAGTCCCAGCCGCTTCCAGTGAAAGAGGTCCTCCGATTCCGCCATCGCAATTCTTGGTCCGAGTGATGAGAATGCCGCGTAAGTCATGATGTAGCGTTTGAGAGGTTCGACGAACGTGATACGAGGGTCCTCACACCCGCCGCCCCCGGGCCGCAACTCATACTCCGTTTCCGGTTCAAGTGCGATTCCAAGCCTCTCGACGCCTACGGGATCGCCGGCTTCATTGAAGCGCACTCGTGCAATCCCTATACGCGAGTAGTTTCCTTTCGCGACCAACCGCGGGAAGAGATACAGTTCGCCATCAGGAGCACGAACAACTCCCGGATTCAGGACGCCTTCGACTTCTTGGGGATTGTTGGGTTCCGGCTCCATCAACATCCCGAGGCGGCGCAGAGTGAAATCGCTCATACGTATTCCTCAAAGAGCCGCACTTGCCACCTCAAACGATCGCGCCTGTTGACCGTCGTCCAAACAGGCGATGATCGCTTCGACAACCCGCTTGGTCTCATTGGGACCTCGAACTGGAATGGAGATGACACCTGCCTGTTCAGCCGGGTAGTCGTTCCCTCCCACAAACAAGGCATCGCCTACGTAAATCATTTCTTTCACGGAAATGCCAAGCGTCTCTTGCAGCTTCTTGATCCCGTAGGCTTTGTCAATGCCCGGTTTGGTGACATCAATGGATGTCGCACCACCGAGCCGCACCGAGAACTCGGGAATCAGGGTGTCAAGAATCGTTTTGATTTTCTTCCGCTTGGCGAAATCAGAATCCCATTTCTCTTTCTCTTCCAACGGAGCCTGCTGGCCAAGCGCGGAATACGTAACCTGGCTTCCGCGGTCTTCAATGGTTTCTCCCCATGTTTTTTCAACAGAGAAGCCTGCGTCCTCGGTGGCTTTTTTCAGTGAGCTAACGATCTTTTGTTTTTCCTCCGCAGTAAGATCTTCGGAATAGAGCTTCTTCCACTCTCCGGTGTATTGAAAGAACTCTGTTCCACAGGTTGGCAGAATCGATAGCTTTCTAAGGCGGTCATCCTGGGGAAGATTGGAGAGCACCTGCTTTTCGAACTGCAGCCAAGCACCTCCGGAGATGATCGCAACTTTGACAACACCGAGCAGGTCGTGGAGGAGAAACGACATTTCGGCATCGAGTGACGATTTGCTTGCGGCGAGTGTTCCGTCGAGATCAAAGACAATCAGCTTTTTGACCATTCATCCACCTCAGGCTTCTTGCGGCCTTCTTGCTGTCTCAATCGAAAGTTTCCGTTCGCGCTAACTCTCTCGGTATTGACCGGTTCAAGACGATTCGGGCAGCGCGATCTCCAACAATGTCACTGCGTTGTTGGGGTGAAATTCACATCTGCCAACCACCGCGGGCAAGAGCCATACTTCGCCCTTGTCGATGCCATATGCGGAGCCGTCGTCTTCGATCCACCCCGAGCCCTCAATGCAAACGAGCACGCGCGGCATTTCCGCGGCGCCGACGTTAAGCGGCGATTCTCCGCGCAGCCGCCACAGCAAAAAATGTTCACAATCAAAGAGCCTTTCGCGCTCCACGGGCGCGGTGGTCACCACAATGGGAGTCACGACGCCACCGTCGCAGTTTGCATAATCGATGCTGGCAAGCGCCCGATCGACCTGGAGTGGCCGTGGCTGTCCGGTCTTCGCGTCGACATGACCCCAATCGTAAAGGCGGAATGTCACATCGCTGTTCTGCTGGACCTCGAAGACAACAACATCGCCCAAAGTGTGAACCGTTCCAGCAGGAATGAATACGGCGTCGCCTGGCTTCGGAACGATGCTCACGAGGTGATCCGCGATTGTCTCGGTGGCAAGTGCATGCCGCAGATCGCCGGCTGTCGTACCCGGCTTCAGGCCCGCATAGATGCGGCTTCCTTTATTTGCCTCAATCACAACCCACGCTTCGGTCTTCGCGGATTCCCCTGCTGGAATCAGCTCTGCGTGTGCATCGCTGGGATGCACCTGCACGGAGAGCATCTCGCGTGCATCCAAGAATTTGAGCAGCAGCGGAAACTGCCGGAAGCGCGAGGCCAACCGCCCCATCAGCTGGTCACGAAATTCTTCCATCAATTCACCGATGGTTTGCCCCTTGAGCGGTCCGTTGGCAACCTGGCTTTGATGATCGTCGCGGTCGCTGAGCACCCATGCTTCGCCGATGGGTCCGTCACTGGGAAGCGGCTTGGATAGAAGGCCGGACAAGCGCCTGCCACCCCACAGCCGATACTGATAGATGGGCTCGAAGCGCAAGGGATACAAAGGCATTCTATTCATGCCTAATCTTCCAACTCTCATGTGCCCAGGCCGGTGTTCGGATGCTTCCGGTCATCTCTCCTCCATCGCTTGAGAGTATTCGCCGCAGCGCGCAGCCTGGTTGCAGCGTGCGCGGTGATACAAAGCCTGCTGTGCCGCCAACACATTGGCCTCCTGGCCCTTCCAAATCTCTAACGCCGGCTGCTGGATGGCGCGGGCAAACGAAAATGCCAACTCCCAGGGCAGCCGTGACTTGAATCTCGCATTCATCGCATTCAAACGGGCCGAGGCCAATTCCGCGGATTGCCCGCCTGACAAAAACGCAATCGCTGGAACCGCAGCGGGAACGGCTCGCAGGAAACAATTCACCGTCGCATCCGCTACTTCCTCCACTGTGTCTTGTTCGGGGCAAGTTAATCCCGGAAGAACCATGTTAGGTTTCAGAATCATTCCTTCCAGCGTCACCCGTTGCGCAAACAGCTCAATGAAAACAGTTCGCAGCACTGTGTCCGTTACTTCGCGACACTTGTCCAGCGTATGCTCGCCATCCATCAGCACTTCAGGCTCAACGACGGGGACGAGACCTGCTTCCTGGCACAGCGCCGCATAGCGAGCCAGGGCGTGTGCGTTGGCATGAATGCAACCCCAACTGGGGATACCGTCGCCAATAGTGATGACTGCGCGCCATTTGGCGAACCGGGCGCCTATGCCAGCGTATTCTGCAAGGCGGTCGCGCAATCCATCCAGGCCTTCAGTCACTCTTTCACCGGGATGTGCAGCCAACTCCTTGGCGCCGGCATCCACTTTGATTCCAGGAATGATTCCCGCCTCGATGAGGACTTTGACAAAAGGAGTGCCGTCCCTCTTTTGTTGACGGATCGTTTCGTCGTAGAGAATGGCGCCGCTGATGCACTCTCCTAACCGGGGTGTGGTGACAATCATCTCTCGATAAGCGCGCCGTGCCTCGACGGTCTGCGCAATCCCCAGGCTCGCAAATCGTTTGTTGCAGGTTGGGTTGCTCTCGTCCATCGCAAGCAGACCCTTGTCGTCTGCGACAAGGGCCTGCGCGGTATTCCTCAGCATTTGCGAATTCATTTGCGCCCGCTCATTTCCTGTTCTGGCTTCGGATATCGGAGTCTGTCCGCTCAGGGATTCTCGCATCGGAAGGCTATTGAGCCGGGTTTGCCAGCAACTGTTTGAGCGCGTTGATTGCTTTTTGCGCCTCGGCAAGTTGAGCCTCAGCTTGATCCCGCGTCGCCTTCGAAAGTGGCGCCTGCGCTCCCGCTTGTTTTCCGGCCAAAGGACCCGGCTGTCCCGGTGCTGTCCCAAACAACGAGGCGAGCGCTTCGTCGAGCGTCGGCTCCATCACGACCTTATCTCCGGTCGCAACAATCACGCGTTTCAGCTGGGGGAAATTCGTACCTTCAGCCTTCAAGTATAGAGGGACGACATATAGAAACGAGTTCTCGATGGGAATGACGATGAGCTTGCCGCGAATGACTCCCGACCCCTTCTGATCCCATAACGTGAGTTGTTGCGAGATGGTGGTGCTCTGATCGATCATTGCGCTGATCTGGTTTGGCCCAAAGATCAGCTTGTCTTTCGGAAGTTCGTAGAACAGCATCTTCCCATAGTCGGGGAAGTCGCAGCGCGCGGCCAGCCAGGCAATCATGTTGTCTCTCTTCTCCGGCGTGAAGGGAGTCATCATCAGGTACTCAAGCTGCGTGCTTCCGGGCAGCTTCATGAGGATGTAGTACGGATCCATCGCGGCCACTGCGCCGTCGTACTTTTCCTGCGGCGCAACCCAGAGATCCTCCCGGTTATAGAACACCTGCGGGTCGGTCATATGGAAGGTCTCATATTCCGCCGCCTGCATCCCGAACATGTCTTCGGGATAGCGGAGATGGCTCTTCAGGTCCGCGGATAGCTCGTTCAGATTCTTGAACACGCCTGGAAATGCGCGGTTGTACATTGCCAGCAGCGGATCGTTGGCGTCCATGATGTAGAACGACACGGTGCCGTTATACATGTCCACGACGACCTTGACGGAATTGCGGATATAGTTCATTCCCTGTGCCGAGCCGCTTGTCTGCACGTTTGAATAGGGGTAGCGATCTGAAACCGTATACGCGTCCTGAATCCAATACTGCTTTCCCTCGCTCAGGACAGCGTATGGAACCTTATCCAAAACCAGGAAGGGCGCAACTTGCGCAACACGTTCCTGCACTCCTCTCCAGATCTGTATTCTGCTCTCCGGTTTCAGATACCCCGTGAGCAGAATGTTGATGTCCTTCTGTGTCCACGCAAAAAGCAATCTCTTCCAGATGCTGTCAAGCGGAATTCCGCCCGTGCCCTGGTAGCTCGCATAGACGTTCTCATTGCCTTTGGGATAGTCGAATTCCTTGATTCCAGTGTTCACGATCTTGTACCCAGGAGCCTCGTTTCCGAAATAGATCTCTGGCTGGGTAATCGCCAGACCGTATTGCGATTCGGCGGGAACATTCTCGAGCAGGTATTGGGGAAGGCCGCCTCCGGTCGAATTCGACACGAAGTTCATCACCATGCCCTCGCCATGCGTGAACTCAAGGTTCTCGTTCACCCATGTTTGCGCATCGGCAGGCAATTGCGCCGCGAGTTCGCGAGGTGAAAGCATCACCTGATGAAAGCCGTCTGCCAGATGGTACCGGTCCACATTCACGTTATAAAACTCGTAGTAAAGACGAATCGCCTGCGTCTGCTGATAGGTCTGAAGCAAGGGCCGCGAGTCCCAGAGGCGGATGTTCTGGATCGTGTCCTGATTTCTCGCAATCACATCGGGAGTCAGATCGGAGAGCGCTGGATAAGCGGTCTCCTGAATCCCGTCCAGCTTGTAGGCCTTGCGGGTGAAGGCGATGTAATGGTTCAGGTAGGGCATCTCAAGGCCTAGCTCGTTGGGCTTCACCACGAAGGCTTCAAAGAGACTGGGCAGCGCTATCACGGCAATTAGGTAAAGCGCCGCGTAAACCACGATGCCGGCGACAAAGTGCCTTGTGCGCGGGCGGAAGAACCCAACGGCCAGGAGCGCGCATGCCAACGCCGAGGCGCCGGTCATCATCCAGAGCGCGACTCTTGTAACGTGTGCCGCTGCATAGCCGGCTCCATGGACCACGCCGAGGGTCGAATAGACAAGCTCATAGTGGTCCAGAATGAAGCCCCATCCAAAGTTGGCCACAAGGATGAATAGAAGCACCATAAAGTGCTGACGGGTGCCGTCGCGCAGCGTGATCTTTCCGCTGGACTTCGACTGGCGCATTCCGAAGACCGAGCAAAAGGTGAGAATCACAAGCGCCGACACGGTCAACAAAGTAATGCTTCCCTGCAGCAGCTCATAGAACGGAAGGCGGAAAACATAGAAGCCGAGATCGACGCCAAAAAGTGGGTCCGCGATGCCAAACGCGCCGCCATATCTGAAGCGAAGAAGAGTGTCCCATTGGCCGGAAACGCTCAGCGCAAAGATCAGCGAGAGAACCACAATCGCGAAATCGATGGCAAAAACCAGTAGCCTGGGGCTAATGTTGACATTGATTGTCCTGCTTGCGTCGGCGGGGTGTGTGAAGGCTTTGTTGAAGAAGCTTTCTCCATCCACCAGGTCGATGTTCTTCGCCGCAAAGCGAAGATTGATCCATAAATAGAAAACAGAAACGATCAAGGTGACGCCGAAGATTCCCCACTTGATCGAGAGAAGGGTCCAGAATATGCCGGCGTAGTCGAGCTGCCGCATCCAGAGCCACTTTTGGACAAGCCCCAGAGCAACCGAAAGGACGATGCCAATTCCAACCAGGGCGAGGAGACCCCACCTCAACAGAAAGCTCATCGCGGGTGGCAGAATCCTGCGTGGAGTTTCGAGGGGACCTTTTGCTTGGGGTGCGATTCTTTCAACGGCTGTTGCGTGCATGCTCTGTTCCTCCGCCAAACCGGAATTCGTCGTTCGGCTCGTATGTGGCAAGCTGATGCGCGGCCGGCACAAGTACTCTCCAACACTGGACGACAAAGAGTCCGGTCAATTGTGACCAGAACACTGGTTCCTCATTGTTCAGAAGAGGGGTGGCAGTTTGCCTTGACCCTAATCTGTAAATAGAAACTGTCCGGTTGCAGCTACCTCCGAAGGGTCGATTCCATGGAGGCTTTGTCTATATTGGTCTTGAATAGCGGCCCTTCCTCCTGTCGAGGACCTGATGATTGTCCATTACGTGATGCGGTTTCTGGCGGAGTGATCAGCCACCATGTTGTCCGGTTAAGCTAGGCACCCTCATCCGGTATCGGTGGGCTGATGTAGAAGTCTTCATGGAAAGCCTCGATACGCTCCGGACTTCCCGTCATCCCCGATTTGGTGTATGAAAGAGGTGTTCTCCACGACCAGGACCGGAAACAGAATATGGAGAACAATATGGCAATGAAGTATCAGAAGGGCGCCGTCTACCTTTGCGGGGAGAAGGTGAAGATGTGGTACGGCAAGTACTTGATCTATGGTCAACATCAAGATGGAAAGGAGGTTCGCAAGCACCGCAACGTTCGGATCTGCCCCAAGGCGAATACGCCGAAATGGAAAGCCGAGCAATTGTTGCGGGAGATCATCCTGAAGGAGACCGGAACTACAGTTGCTCCCCGGACGCTCCTTGCCGATGATTCAGTGACATTTCGCTGGATTGTCAATGAGCGGTACATTCCGATGCGGCAAGGAATGTGGAGTCCCGCTTTCCGAAAGACGAACACCTACCAACTCAAGCATTATCTGGTCTCGCAGTTTGGAGATCTTCCTCTCCGTAGACTGGATGCATTTGGAATCCAGATTTGGCTGAACGGACTGGCGGAGAGGGGCTATTCGCAAGCCGTCGTCCACCAGTGCTTCTCCAATATACGGGCGATTACCCACACGGCCAAGAAGCAAAAGTTCCTGGTCGAGGATCCTGGAGAAGACGTGACCATGCCTCAGACCAAGCCGGTAGAAAGGCCCGCGATGATGCGGGAACAGATATTGGCGCTGATTGGAGGCGTCGAGGATGCACAAGGGGCTTTGCGCCACGCGAGCATCCAGACCACGGGCGATGTCTATGTGCAGACCATCGAGAAGAGCGTCCTCAACGCGATGAACACCAGGACCGTGGAGATTCTCACGGACTGGGAACCAACCATTCTTTCAGGGACAAATGCGACGCCTATAGATCCTGGGACTCCAAAACGGAGATCACTCAGGGTCGTGAAGCAATTGGACCAACTTGGACCAAGCGGGGAAGAGAGGCAGGCTGTAAGTTATTGATTCTATGGTGGACGCGGTAGGAATCGAATACTCAACCAAACGTATTTTCAACAACCTGCAGGTCAGCGGATGACGCCTAAGACTATGAAAAGCAGCCCTAATCCGATAAACAGAGCGCAAATGGAGCGCGTTTTAGCTGCCCCCGCGCAGTAGGTCTCCCGACTGCGTCAACAGGACGTCCAGCAGAAAAACCGACCGCAATGCGAAGCGGCCAGAAGGCCGCGATTCGCAAGGCAACTCGTTGGTGACTGCGTATCCATTTGACTCAGGCAGGCAAGGGCATCTTCTCATTGCTTGGGCCGCCAAGAAGAGTTGTATAGCAACGCATCCGGGCACGCCCGCTTTATTGCAGGGTGAGAACAGTAGGAATCTTTGCGGCAGCCGTGACGCGCACCAGCGCCACGGGACCGAAACGATCGTTCTGGCGCTCCCAGCTTGTGTCCGGTTGCAAAACATCGGTTCTTGCCTTCGCGGCAGGCTGCACCATGCCGTTAAGGGCAACATGGCTGGCGGCGGAGTGAATCCTGAGCAGATAAGTGCGCAGAGGACCGGCGTAACTACCAGTCGCGCCATCGATCGTCACGCGGATTGCCTTGCCGCTCCGTTGCGCGGTGACCTGTTGTCGCAGATACTCGCCCTTTTCGTAGTTATAGGTCTGGCCGTCGTCGTCATACACCGTAAACGACGCGGCGGCGTCCGAGGGGAAAATGTCCAGCGTGATTTCCGAGACGGGGTTTTGCCCAACGTATTGCTCGACCGGTTGCGTGGCCAGGATGGATCCCTCGCGGACGAAAAGCGGAATATCCTTCCAGGTTTTCGAGTCCAAGGGGATCTGGACGATCTGCGGCCCTATGTAGCGGCGGCCCGTCGCGTAATTGAACCAACCGCCGGTGGGAAGGTAGACAGTTTGCGAGGTTGCGCCCTCGGTGACGACCGGGGAGACGAGCAGGGCGTCGCCGAACATCCACTCCCCCACCTCGGCGGCTGCTTCAGGATCGGAGGGAAACTGCCAAAAGAGCGGGCGGACAAGATCCGAGACGCCCTCCGTGGTGAGGCGCTCGTAGGAGTAGATGTACGGGAGCAGCGTGTACCGCAGCTCAAGGGCCTGGCGCGCAGCGGCCTCGGCGGTCGGACCGTAGACCCAGGGCTGGCGCTTTTCATTGAAGGAGCCGTGGACGCGCATGATGGGCACGAAGGCGGCAAACTCCATCCAGCGGGCATAGTTTTCAGGGGTTGGATGCCCGGCGAATCCGCCGACATCCATGCTCCAGTGGAAGACACCGGTATCGAGCGCGGCCAGCATGCGCGTGCGCTGGAAGGCCATGCTGGCAAAGCCGCTGCGGATGTCGCCGGACCAGAGCGCATAGCCGTAGCGGCTTGCGCCGAGATAGAAGTTGCGGTTGATGGACCAGACGCGCAGGTTCGAGTCCGCTCGTTGGCCTTCATAAAGGGCGCGGCCCATGTTCAAGAACTGGAAGTTATTGAAGTAGGCGACGTCCTTGAAAAAATCGATTGGAGGTAGGCTCGAGAGATTTTTCGGCATCTCGAACTTCCCATCCTTTGGCTTCGGAAAGTTGAGAGGCTTGGTGCGGTATTCATCGGCTTCGTCGTTCCACCAAGCCACCATTCCGGAGTGGAAGGCGGGCCGCAGATGCTGCCAGAACCAAGCGCGCGCTTCGGAGTTGCTGAAGTCGAGATCGCGGGTCACGCGCTGGGACATGTCCCCGGTGGGCACTTTGCCGGGATACCAGAAACCATGTTCGGTGGCGTAGGCTGCGGCGACGGTGGGCTGGTTCGAGTCTCCCGCAACGGTAGTGAAAATGCGCGGCTTTAGAATGCCGGCGAGCTTCACCCCGCGGGCGTTCATCCAATTGGCGAACTCGCCGCTGGCGCCGTCGGGAAATCTATTGGGAGCGGTGTTGCCTACACCTGAGGTGCTGTTCCATCGCCATTCGCCATAGTCGTCCTCTCCCCAGGCCTTCCAATCGTAGTCGAGGATGAAGCCATCGAGAGGAAGCTGCTTCTGCCGGTATGTGGTCACGATGTTCTCGACTTCCAATTGCGTGGAGCCCCATTGACTGTTGAGGAAGCCGAGCGTCCACCGCGGCGGAAGGGGCGGAGTGCCGACCAGACGCGAGACCGCGGCCATGGTCTCGAGCGGAGGGCCGGCCATGACAAAGTATTCGACGTCAGGCCGGGAACCGTGGCCGAAGACGATGCGGCCTTCGTTGGTGGTGAACTCGCCGCCGTCAGAGTCCACCAGGAGACCATAGCTTGTGGTGAAGACGAACGGAGCGCCGCTGTCGCCCTGCGAGAGGGCCGCAACTTTGCCGCCTTCATCGCGCGCCAATCCGCTGGATGTAGGTCTCCAATCGTACCCTTGGATGCCGTAGAGCGTTCCGTTACCGTCGCGTTGCATGACGACGCCGGAAGCGCGGGCCTCGATGAAGGGGTCCTCGCTGCGGAGCAGTTGACGGCCCGAGGCATCAAGGAAAGCAATGCTGTACGGCGAAGTCTCCTGAATACGCACAGTGAGGCCTGAGGCCGAGAGCGTATAGACGCCATTCTGCTCAGAGCCGGTGACTGCAGTGGGCGTCCGCAACGCGGGTTGCGGGGCGAGGACAAGCGTGCGCGGCGTAGCTTTTCCGTCAAGGCGCACATGCACACTGGCGATCCGATCCTCGATAATCCGCACGTCAAGCAGCGAAGATCCTTGAGCGAGTTCAACGCCGTCCGGCAACGGAGTGACCCGCTCCGGCGAACCGGGCGCGGCAGTTTGTGCAAAGGCTACAGAGGTGGCAAATGACAACGCTGCAGTGAGCAACAATGGTAGCGTCTTGCAAGGAATTGCGTTCATGCAGATCAAGCTCCGTTCCTTCTTGCCCAACCCAAGCTTCCGGCTGCAGTGAGGCAGGTTCACTTGAATCGTTCCACTGTTTATTTGCTGTCGAACGCCACAGCGCCTTGTGCGGCGTCGCTGACGCCACACACGCTTCGGATCTTCGCTACGCCGATACACGGTCCGAGGGGAGCCCGGATCTCGGTTTCGATCCCCCCAGACCTCTTGTCCGGCAGGGAAGCGTCTTTTCGAGCCTGTCTTCCCTGCCCCGTCGCCCCTGCCCTAGCGCGAGTTTGCGCGTTGTCGCGCGCTTGATTGCCTAGAGCAGTTTCGGAATTCACGTGGACTTTTTGAGGGTGGTGAAAGGTGGCCTTCTCTTGATGAAAAAGCCACTTGAGTGCGTACCTTCGGTCTACACCAATTCCGAAACTGCTTTAGCCTTCGCAGATGGCTCTGCCTATCGTCATTTCGTTTCCTGACGTTTCTGATTCTCCATAAACAGATCGCATACCTCGCGCCTCAGTCCTTCCTTGACGACCGGGCCTGCGTCCATGAAATCGAGATAGGCGCGCCTAGCCGGGTCGAACGCCGGCCACTTCACGAGACTCCCGCTGTTGGGGTCGCCAGTCTTGGCGAAGTTGACCCAGTATTCCTGCACCAGCGGAGCGTATTGTCGATCCGAGAGATCGTAGTGCCTCATCTCTTGCCACGCGGGCAGCGTGCCGAAGACAAACGGAATCTCAGCGGCATGCGGCGCGCCCTCCGATTCCTTTCCGTGCACAGTGCGCGAGAACTGATACTCGTAGGCCATATTCCCGGCTGCGGTATGCCAGGAAAGTTCCTGCACCGTGGCGCATCGGAATGTTGAGTCCGTCGACCACTGAGCCTCGACTGTTCCAAACTCGGAATCGGGCTGGGGGTCGGTCACGCCGTTCATCCCATACGCCGCGAGTACGCGATCGGCCAACGGGCCGTACTCTTTCTGAATCGCATCGCGGACATTGACAGACGTTGAGCCGAAGGGTCTCTGCACCTCCTGGGAATTGTTGCCAAAGAGCAGCGCAACCTTGTGCTCGCGGCCTGCGGCGAAGACCTGCGCGGGCGTCTCTGGAAGCACCCAGCCGTCCACGTCTATTCCGATCAGGGGACGACCGACCCGCGGCATCGCACTCTGTCCAACCGCGTTCAGCAGATCCGTGCTGGAAACCGCCCGCAGTTTCGCCAGGGCCCCATCGCCGGCGATGTTCAACTTGGCGGCGAGTTCTTCTCCTCTGCTTTCCGCTTCGGCCAACTGTGGCAATACAGCAATGGGCCCACCCCCGACGGCGCCGCTCTCCGCAATGGCCCGTGCAAACAGCCCCTTGCTCATAGGCGTGGTCAACAGAGTGTTTACGTCCATTGAGCCCGCCGATTCGCCGAAGATGGTCACGTTTGCCGGGTCTCCACCGAATGCGGCGATGTTATCGCGCACCCAACGCAAAGCTTGAATCTGATCGAGAAGGCCGTAGTTCCCGGAGGCATGGTGCGGCGACTCTTTTGTGAGCTCAGGGTGAGCGAAGAATCCAAAAACGCCGAGCCGGTAATTCGCGCTCACAAGTATGATTCCATGGCGGGCGAAGTTCTCACCATTGAAGAGCGGTTCAATTGCCGATCCGGCAACATTCCCTCCACCGTGGAACCAAACGAGCACCGGCACAGGTGATTGCATCGGCCAGCTAGGCGTCCAGATGTTCAACTGCAAGCAGTCTTCGCTGCTGACTGCATTCAGGTGGCCGCTTTGAACGCAGGCTGGCCCAAAAGCCGTCGCGTCACGCACGCCGGTCCAGGCTTTGGCCGGAAGCGGCTCGTGCCAGCGCAGGTTGCCGATCGGCGCTTCCGCAAAGGGGATGTTCTTGAAGACTGCTTCGCCATCGTAGGTCAAGCTGCCGCGAAGCTGACCGGTGCTGACCGTGGCGAGAGGCTTGGGCGCGGAGTCTGTTGAGGGCTGCGCGAAGCTTGCCGGTATCGAGGCTTGCCCTAACCACAGGACGCAAGCCAGTGCGCTTAGTAATGCGGTGACTTTCATCGATCTCCTTCTCTGTCGTTCAAAAAACTTGTGCGCTGTGGCTCGACAAGATTCAATCAAGAAGAAAGAGCCTTCGGCCGTCGCCCGGACTACCTTGTCCACACGCGCTTGGATGTGTCCTTCTTCCATCAGTACGACTGATCCAGCCGCCGGTTTCATCCCACCCGCCGGCTCCAATCCCGCTTCCATGGTTGGCTCCATCGCCCATGCATCAAGCGTACGGTAGTATTCTCCCTGTCCCAGGAACATCTACTGTTCCTGGGACGGACCGCATGAAGATTTGCTTAAATGCATAGCTTCTGAATTCTCGACTCAAGGACAAATCCTAAAATGCAAGCCGCAAAGCAAACTGCATCACGCGCGGCGTGCCTGACGTACCGGTCACCTGTCCAAAGGCTGCATCCGTCATGGTGCTGTCGGGAATGCCGAACTGATGTCTGTTGAAGATGTTGAAGAATTCAGCATCAAACACAATCCGTACGTTCTCCTTAATCGGAGTACTCTTGTTCAGGGATAAGTCAAAGTTCTTGATTCCATCAGCGCGCAAATGCGAGTCCAGGCGGCTTTCGTTCCCGAAGGAAAATGGGCCAGGATTTGTATAGCAGGCCGTGTTGATCCAATTGACGGCACCGTTCTTAACCGTGTGGGAAACGGAGCGGGGGCAGTTCGGCGCAACATTCGGTCGAATGGTTCCTGTGCCGAACGACGAGAGGCTCGTGGTTCCGGCCGATAATCCGACCGGCTGCCCGCTGCGGAAGTTTGTAATTCCATTCAGGCGCCATCCGGAGACGATCGCGTTAGCAACCGCCCCGGCGTGGTTGAGATAAAGTTGATTTGCGCCGAATGGAAGCAAGTAGCTGTAGCTGATCGCTACGTTGTAAGGAAAGTCCTGTTGGCTGAGCGACTTTTCGGCCTTCAGATTGGTATTGTCTTGGATTGAGCCGCTTGAAGAGCCGGCGAATGTGTCCAGGTAGCTGATGCTGCTATCCGTATTGGCGAGGATTTTGCTCCACGTGTAGGCCAGCCCTACATATCCGTTTCTGCCGAATCGATGGTTCACCGAGGTCTGTAGAGCGTTGTAGGTTGAATGGCCTTGGCGAGCTCCTGTAATTGAAAAGCCCGTATACTGCGGATACGGCTGAAGCAGGTACCCTTCCTCGACAGTAGATGCGGCAAGCGTACCGTTCGCGATCTTTCCAAAGAAGGGGTTGGGGACCTGGTTCAGCAACGCGGCGCCCATGGAGTCGTATTGATCCGGCAACTGGTGCAGGTTGCCACCGGCAACGAGGTGGACTCCCGCCGCACCGGCGTAGGAGAGGGAAACCGCGGTGCTTTGGCCCAAAGTCTTCTCGACGGTGAGATTGTACTGCTGCACATAGTCGTACGGCTGATTCGGAATCGAACCGGAAATGGACTGCCCCAGATAGTTGCCAAGTAGGGCAGCATTACGATGAATCGGCAGGTTCACACCATTCGGGTACGAAGCGATCGGGAACGGATCACTGACGCTGTTATTGAGGGCAAAGAAGCCGATGGGAATATTCGTAACGCTGGTCGAGGCAGAGTTGATTGGAGACCCAAAAGCACCCGCCCCGTTGACCGACGAGGGAAGATTGCTGATGCCATAGCCCAGACGGAGAGCCGTCGTGCCCGTGAGGCGATAGGCGATTCCAAGCCGAGGCTGGAATAGGAGCCAGTGCAGATTCTCCTCGCGGCGGGATGGGTAAGCAGGACTGTTCACGAGCGCCAGGGCCCCAGTCAGGGTCTGACTCGCGCCGGTTACAGGGTTCTGGATGGTGGGGATGAGGCTGGGAGCGTTGGGCAAAAGCACGGTATCTTCGTCGTTCACTTCAGAATACGCGCCCGGCTGGTCCCAACGCAGGCCCAAATTGAAGGTCAGCTTTGGTGTCATCTGGAAGGTGTCAGTCGCATAGAATCCGTAGCTGTGCAGAAAGGCGTGGGTCTTGGACCCCACGCTGTTGCTCGTAACAAAGGGTGTTCCCTGCAGCATCGAAGCCACACCATTGCCGTCGGTAGGGTTGGGGCTAGGCGACAGAAATTCGCCGAAGGGGTTAGCCGCCGTAAATACCGGGTCGCTGACAAAGGTGAGGTTGGAACCATTCTCTGGAATGTTTATCGCGCCAACCTGGCGGATGGCGCCTCCAACCTTCAATGTGTGACGGCCGGCAATCTTGGTCAGGCTTCCATCGATCGCGAAAATGTTGGTGTACGAGTCCACCCAGAGCTGGCCTGGCTGGCCGCCGTAAACGGAGGTGTAGTAGACCCAAGGCAGCACACCCCCTCCGAATTCGGTCTGGAGAGCCGCAAACGCGGGACCTATGGTGGAAATGTTGTTCAGCGCAGGATTGGCGCTCCAAGTTTCCTCGAGTATGGTTTCGCGCAAGTAAGATAAGCGGATGTCGGCCACGGTAGTTGCATTGAAGGCATGCGTGTCGCCGATGACCGCTTGTTGATTTAATCCCGTTGTCTGTTCGAGACCTGTCTTATTGCCAAATGGATCGGACGAGCCGCTGAGGGGGTTCCAATAGGTGTACCGCCCAAAAAGCGTATTTTTGCTGCCTAGATGCTGATCGACGCGGGCATTGTATTGGGTCTGCGACGAATTGGCGGGCCCGGGGCCGACCCAGTTGTTGACAAGGCCGTTGGCATTAGGTCCTTGGGGCGCTGGAAAGAGCGCTTTTTGGATTGTCTGCGCGGCATGATCGATTTGGCCGGGGGGAATTACATTGAGCTTGCCGTTGTAGGAGTACTGCGGTTGGCATTGCGGCGAGCCCCCCGGTGTGCACGGAACTGGTGGAGCGAAGAAATTGTAGATGTTATCACCGGAGGCGGAAAAATCTCCGTTCAGCTCGTCCGGTGTTGGGATGGTGAAGGCTTCAGGGGTAGCTAGCGTATATTTCTCGCGTTCCCACGAGAAGAAAAAGAAGGTCTTGTTCTTCAGCACCGGTCCGCCGAGATTGGCGCCATATTGATTTTGATGCCACGGAGCGCGCGGAAGCCCGTCGAGGTTGTTGAACCAATAGTTGGCGTTGAATATGGTATTGCGAAGGTATTCGTAGGCACTTCCGTGAAATTGGTTGGTTCCATTCCTCGATGTCATATTGACCACGCCGCCGGCGAAGCCGCCAAACTCGGCGCTCACAGAATTTGTCTCGACACGGAACTCCTGCACCGCGTCCTGTGTGAGAACCAAAGAATTGGAGTTCAACAAGGGAATATTCGTCAGCACTCCGTCCACGTAGAACCCACTCTGACCCCCGAAGCCGCCGCCAATCTGGTAATTGCCGAACGCAATCGGACTGGTCATGACGCCGCCATACTGGTTGCCGACTAAATTGCCTTCCGTGCTGCCGCCGGCGGCAACACCGGGAACCAGAGTCAAGAGGTTGTTCACATTGCGTCCGTTGAGCGGGGTTTCCTGAATCTGTTGTTCCTCCACCACGGAACTCAGTGTGGCATTGTCGGTTTGGAGCACAGGCGGAGCGGCTGTCACGACGACGTTCTCGGTCTGCACGCCGACCGGGAGCTTCGCATCCACACGGGTGGTTCCGTCGACCTGTACATCGACGTCAGTCTGAGTGAAGGTCTTGAATCCCTGGGAATAGATCTTGATGCTGTACTGCCCGGGATCCAGGTTCGGGAAGACGTAACTTCCGGCTGAACCGGTCTTGGTGGTCGCTACCGCGTTGGTGCCCTTGTTCGTCAGGGTCACGTTCGCTCCCGCAATTATGGCTCCGCTCGAATCTGTCACATTGCCGACGACGGCGCCGAATGTGTTCTGAGCCGAGAGCGGTGTAGTAAAGAAGCACACCGCAGCCAGAAGCAGAAGCGCAATCGGGAAGGGTTTGAGACAAGAGGCTTCATGTTGAGAATTGGTCAACGCATCTGAGCCTTTGCTTTTTTCGGCGGCGAGCCGCTGGGCTCTGCCAAATCGTGCGAATTTCATGTGTCCTCCATCAAGTGTTGCGAGTGATGTCGAGGTTCGTTGCGCGCAACTCAGTCGCCTCTTCCCTTGACCGCTGCCTAAGTTCAACTCTCAAAGAACCTAGAGTCAGCAGACATGAGAGAAGAGAATATAGAGACGCTGCGGCAAACCGCTTCCGTAATCTCTAAACTGTCCACACTCGGTCCTTCGCAATTCTGAAGCGTCACTGAGTTTTGGCGGCGCCTCTTTTCCCATTGCGAATTCAGTCGGCGAGAATTCACAATTCACGCAACGCCTCCATTGGCCAGCGCCGACTAAGTCGCAATCGGTATATACAGGTTGAGCGATATGCTCCCACATTCCTCCTGATCAACCAGAGATTCTCCGGTCAATCGAATCGATTGTCAATAAGAATAGAGAAATATCCCTCTAAAAGTTGCCTATACTTATTGCTCTTTCACTCGCCAGGAACCTTTGCTGTTGCTTGTTCGGCAAAGTGCGGCCTTGAATTCGCCCGGGAAATCAGTGGCGATTTGCCGATTCGGCTTTGTAATGCCGCCGCACCTGTGGGTGGCGCATGTGTTGGTGTGCACCGGGCCTCGAAATCTGCATATACAGCTTTCTTTGCGAACGTATACCCCAACCTATTCAACATTGATACTATTCTTGTTGCCAATGCGTCCGAGCTTAGGCATAGCACCCAAATGCACAGTTTGGGTGTTCACCGGTCGCGATGCGGATTCTGGGAAACCTACTGGGCCGGAATCGGACTTTGACACAGGAAAGGAGCACGGGAATGGGATGGAATGCCGCACTCATCGTCATCGGATTATCTGAACTACTCTTCCCTTTCAGGATCTGCGCGCAAATGAAGACCTGCGAGGATTTATCGACGAAAATCAATCTAGCGGGAATTGTCATCGAGAATGCGGAATTGGTTGCGGCGGGAAGCCCCCTGGCGAACTCCAACCCTGCCATGCCCCCACTTCCGGCGAATTGGAAGTTCCCCGAGTACTGTAAAGTCCACGGTAGTATCCATGCGCGCATTGGAGCGGACAACGCAAAATACGCCATCCAGTTCGAACTCCGCATGCCGAATCCCTGGAACGGGAAGTTCCTGTTTCAGGGCGGCGGAGGATTGGATGGAGTGGTCCAACCGGCCATGGGGGTGGTGGGCTTCAACGCCCCGCCGGCGCTGGTGCGTGGCTATGCGGTAGCCAGCACCGATTCGGGTCACCAGGGCTTCAGCAACAGCATCTTCGGACACGAGCAGCAGGCGCGGCTCGATTACGCGTACAACGCAATCGGCGAAGTGGCGCGGGCCGCGAAGGCCGTTCTCTCGACTTATTACGGAAAGAGCGAGGAGCATTCCTATTTCGCCGGCTGCTCGAACGGCGGCCGCGAGGCAATGATGGCCGTCGAACGCTACCCTCTCGAATTCGATGGCGCGATCGCCGGCGATCCGGGGTTCAATCTGTCGCACGCCGCGATCGGCGAAGCGTGGGATACGGAGACCTTCGCTGCCATAGCACCGCGCGGGGAAGATGGGCGGCCCATTCTGAGCAAAGCTTTCTCGCAAGCGGATCTCGATCTGGTGCGCAAGGCTGTTCTGGATGAATGCGATGGCTTGGACGGCGTAAAGGACGGGGAGATCAACAATTTCAAAGAGTGCAATTTCAACCCCGGCATTCTGTTGTGCGGCGGCGTGAAAACCGCAGATTGCCTATCGAAGGAGCAGGTTGACGCGCTCCGGCGCTCTTTCAGCGGCGCGCGGGATTCGTCGGGCCGGCAAATCTATGCAAGCTGGCCCTACGATGCCGGAATCGCAGGCACGGATTGGAGAGGATGGAAGCTTGGCTCATCCACAAACTCTACACCGAATGCGGTTAACACGACGATGGGTGCGATTGCGCTGAAAGACTACTTCGTTCATCCCTATCTCGCGGATTTCGATCCGGCGCATGTCGAATTCGACAAGATCTCCGGCGAGGTGGAGGAGACTCACGCTATCAACGACGCAGTCAGCACCGACTTGGGGACATTCGCCAAGCGCGGCGGCAAGTTGATCGTCTACGAGGGGCTGAGCGATCCGGTCTTCTCTGCCAACGACATCGTCGCGTACTTTGACCAGTTGGCCACGGACAACGGCGGCCAGCAGAATGCGCAATCGATTGCGAGGCTGTTCCTGATCCCGGGGATGAACCACTGCGGCGGGGGACCTTCGACGGACCAGTTCGATGCGCTCGATGCGCTGGAGAAGTGGGTGGAAGCAGGCAAGCCGCCGGCGAGTATCCTCGCGTCTGGGCGCGCTTTCCCCCATCGCACGCGTCCACTGTGCCCATATCCCAAATTCGCTTTCTACAAAGGGTCCGGCGATCCGGAAGAAGCGGCGAATTTTGTGTGCAAGTAGCCATGCTGCGGTCATGACGGTCCGGCGCGCGACTTCGGCTCGGTCTATTGAGGACAAGAAATGGAGAACACCAAAAGACAAGGCCAGCCATGGCTTCACGGAAGGGAAAGGCATTGGACATCGAGAAGGCAGCGTTAGTCGAGATAGTAGGAGCCGAGCATCTGAGCGACGATCCAGGGATACTGGACAGCTATGCATCGGATTGCAGCTATGCCCCTCCGCGGAGACCTTGGTTTGTTGCGCGTCCCAAGACGGCTGAACAGGTGCAGGCGCTCGTGCAATGGGCGAATCGGACGGAGACGCCGCTGATTCCCGTCAGTAGCGGCCCGCCCCACTTCAACGGCGATACAGTTCCCAGCGCGCCCCAGTGCGTGATTGTCGATCTCAGCCGCATGAAGGACGTGAAGCGGATCGATCGCCGCAACAAAATTGTCATCGTCGAGCCGGGCGTAACGTTTTCCGAACTGGAGCCGGCGCTGGCCAGGGAAGGGTTGAGGATTAGCCGTCCTCTGCTGCCGCGCGCCAACAAATCGGTGGTTGCGAGTCTTCTGGAGAGGCAGCCGACGTTGATTCCCCGTTTCAATTTCTCGCTTCCCGAACCGCTGCGCACCTGCGGCGTGGTTTGGGGTTCGGGCGAGGTGGCGTATACGGGCGAGGCCGGCAACGGCCCGATGGATCTCGAGTTGCAGTGGAAGCGCGGCTTGGCGCAGGTCGACCCCAAAGGTCCGAATGCCACCGACCTGATGAGGCTGCTGACCGGCGCGCAAGGTTCTATGGGCATCGTGATCTGGGCATCGATTAAATGCGAGCTCATTCCGAACGCGCGGAAGTTCGTTCTTGTTCCCGCCGAGAGGATGGAAGACCTGATCGACTTTTGCTACAAGCTGGAGCGCGTCCGGCTCGGCGATGAGGTTATGGTCGTGAATGCCGCGCAGCTTGCCGCCATGCTCGGCAAGCAGGCCGAGGAGATCGAAGCTCTGAGGGAAGACCTTCCTTCCTGGGCGGTGGTGGTCGGCCTTGCCGGCGCGGCACTCTATCCCGAAGAGCGCTTGCAGGTGCAGGAACTGGATTTGAAGCGGCTCGCGCAGCAGTGCGGCGTGCCGTTGCTCACCGGCGTTGGCGGCGTATCCGCCGAACGAATCGCGAGCGCCGCCCAAAACTGCTCGAGCCAACCATATTACAAGTTTGCTGCCAAGGGGGCGTGCCGGGAGATCTTCTTCCTCACCACCCTGGACAAGACTCCGCAATTCATCAAGACCGTCTTTTCCATCGCGGAGCGGTTGAGGTACCCGGCGCGTGAGATCGGAGTCTACGTGCAGGCGCAGCACCAGGGCGTCTCACAGCACGTCGAGTTCAATCTGCCCTACAACTCCGCCGATCGCAAAGAAGCGGAGAAAGTGAAGCAGGTATACATCGAGGCCAGTCGGGCTCTTGTCGCGCAAGGCGCATATTTTTCGCGCCCGTATGGATTGTGGGCGGACCTGGTCTACAGCCGCGACGCCAACGCCACGCGCATACTGCAAACGGTAAAGAGGATTGTCGATCCGAAGAACGTGCTGAACCCTGGGAAGCTGTGCTTCTAGGCAAGCGATGCAAGGAGCGATGCAAATGGCTTTAGAAGACTTTCGTGCGGATGCGATGCGATGCACGCGTTGCGCGTATTGTAAATGGATTCCGTTCGACCTGATGAAGAGCGCGCGGTTTTCCAGGGGCTGTCCCAGCATCGAGGCGGGCAAATTTCACTCCTACTCGGCCGGCGGCAGATTAGTAACCGCGCTGTCACTGATGGACGGGCGCTCGACCGTAACCGAAAAGGTGAAAGAGTCGGTCTTCAAATGCACCCTGTGCGGCCAGTGCGACGTGAGCTGCAAGATGTGCCGTTACGATATGGAGCCGCTGGAAGCAATGCGCGAATTGCGCGCGACGCTGGTCAACGAGGGCCATACGCTGCCGCAGATAGAGCCGGTGATCGCCGGACTGCGAACCAACTTCAACATGGTTGGGAAGCCCGCCAGGGATCGCGGCAACTGGGCAAAAGAATTGAAGGTCAAAGACCTGACAAAGCGGAAGGCGGAGTATGTCTTCCACGCCGGATGCCGTTACTCCTTCGATGGCGACCTGGGACAAGTGGCCAGGACCTGCGTGAACATTCTCACCGCGGCGAAAGTGGACTTCGGCATTTTCGGCAAGAGTGAGAAGTGTTGTGGAGGCCGCGCCTGCGACATGGGCTACAGAAACGACTTCCAGGCCAAGGCAGACTTCAACCTTATTGCATGGAGGAAGGCCGGCGTGAGAACGGTGATCACTCCGTGCGCCGAGTGTTTTCATACCTTCAGCCGCAAATACACCGCGCAAGCGGGTTCGGAAATTAAGGTCGTCAGCATGGTGCAGTTTGTCGATGACCTGATCAAGGAGGGCAAGCTGAAACTTACCCGGACCGTTGACCTCAAGGTCACGTATCACGACCCATGCCATCTCGGGCGTCAGGGCGAGCCCTACGTTCCTTGGGACGGCAAGGAGAAGAAAATTTTCGGACAGGCTGTCTGCTACGATCCACCGCGTCCGAAGTACAACGGCGCGTGGGGCGTTTACGATCCGCCGCGCGACATCCTGAAGGCGATTCCCGGAGTTCAACTGGTGGAGATGGAGCGCATCAGGGAAGCTGCCTGGTGTTGTGGCGCCGGCGGCGGCGCGAGAGAGGCTTATCCGGAGTTTTCGCGATCCACGGCGAACGAACGGCTTGAAGAGGCGCGGTCAACCGGCGCCGACGCAATCGTGACGGCGTGCCCATGGTGCGAGCGCAACTTTATCGATGCGACCGAAGCGAACGGAACCGCGATGAAAGTATTCGACGTAATCGAGTTGGTCGGACGGGCAATCGACGGAGAGGAACAATGACCATTGAAATTTCCAGAGACGCCTACCGCGCAATCGAGGACATCGTCGGCGCCGACAATATCTCCGACGATCCGGCCTTTCTCGATTCGTACGCATTCGAGTGGCTTGCCGAGCTTGTCCGTCCCAACCGGAGCCACTATATGCCACGGCCCTGGGCGGTTGTTCTCCCCGGATCGACCGAAGAAGTAGCGGCGGTGACCAAGGTCTGCAATAAATACGGAATCAAGGTGAAACCTATTTCGACGGGTTGGTATCACTGGGCAGCCCCCATGAAAGACAACGAGCCGACGGTTCAGTTCGACCTGCGGCGCATGGACAAGATCATCGAGATCGACGAGAAGAATATGTACGCCATTGTCGAACCGTATGTGATCTGTGCGCAGCTTCAGGCGGAGGTCATGAAGCTCGGACTGAACGTCAATATCATCGGCGCCGGATGCTCGACGTCGATCGTCGCCAGCGCCTGCGCGTATTTCGGCGGCGGTCCGTCGAGCTATTACATGGGCAATAACTCCGATAACCTTCTCGGCCAGGAGTGGGTGACTCCCGCGGGAGACGTGCTCCGTACCGGCTCTCTTAGCTCCGGAGCCGGCTGGTTCTGTTCCGAAGGACCAGGCCCCAGCCCACGCGCCATCACACGCGGCAACCTGGGTTCCAGGGGCGGTCTGGGAACTTACACCAAGTGCGCAATCAAGCTCAGCCCCTGGCTAGGTCCACCGGTTCTGGAACCCAAGGGCCCGCCTCCGGGCTATCGCCTGCCTATTCCAGATAACTTCCGCGTCTATACCATTGGCGCGCCGGATTGGGACGCCTGGGCGGAGTGCTACTACCAGATCTACGACAATAACATCGGCTATATCTTCCATCGCCAGTTCAACCTGGCCGGCGCCGATCTGGCCCCCGCGCTGTGGCTCAACTACATCGATCCCACCAAGACGCTCAACGATGTCGAGGTCTCAGCCAAGGACCCGGAGATACAAAGGATTACCGACGAGGCGCGGATCTCCTTCCAGTTCATCATGCAGGGTAACTCGATCGAAGATATCCAGCTTCAGGACAAAATACTCGACACGATCCTGAAACAGACGGGATGTTACAAGGTGAAGCGCTTCTGCGAGCCGGACATGGCCGAATTCACTAACATGTACATGCAGCGGCTGGGTCACAAACACTGCAACTTCATCTGGGTGGGCGGATACATGGGAAGCTGGATGCAGCCGGGCACGCCCGACTTTGTCAAGAGCTATGTGCCGGTGGCCATAAGTGGATTCGAACGCGACCAGAAGAGCCACAAGCTGGTGGAGTGCGGCGGCGATGCCATGATGGGGTGCGGCAGCACGTTGGGCGGTGGAGGATACTCTGGGCTCGAACAGTTCGTTTCCTACGATCCCAACGACAACGAATCGATCGACGCGTGCGTCAAGCACATGGAAGACGCAATTGCCGACACCGCCGAGCATGGCATTCCACCCGGCAAGGAGTTGCTCTATCTGCAGATCGGTTGGCAGGACGAGCGGATCTGGAATGCGATGGCGAAGATGCAACAACAGTTCGTATTCAGCTTCCAGCGCAAGATCAAGGAAGCCTTCGATCCCAATGCGCTCGGCGACCGGAACTATCCATGGCTCCCGGAAGGCTGGGGAGCGAAGACGGAAGCGCCAACCGAAGCCTCCGCAAACAAGTAGGAGCCGGGAACGAGTTCACATACGAAAGGAATTGTTATGTCCGCTGCAACCGCAGCCGCAGAAACTGAAACGACTGATCGTTACTATTCTCTTCCCAGCGATGGCAAGCCGGACGCCATCGCCGGCTTGGCCGCCAAGAAACTGAGGTATGGCGTCGGCGGCATTTGGAAGGAATCCAAGACCGCCAAGTACATGCCCTGCAACGACCCATCGACCGGCGCTGTGATCGCTTACGCGCCGCAGTGCACGGCGGAAGAAGTCGAAGAGGCGATCGAAGCCGCGGTGAAGGCCTTTCCCGCCTGGCGCGACACGCCGGTCACCAAGCGTACGCAGGTGCTCTTCAAGATGAAGCAACTGCTCGACGAACACTTGGATGAGCTTGCCCATCTTTGCGCCCAGGAGAACGGCAAGAAGTGGGACGAAGCGATGGGCGACGTGCTGAAGGCGATCGAGGTCGTCGAGTTCGCCTGCGGCGCGCCGCAGATGATGAAGGGTGAGTCGCTGATGAACGTCTCGGCCGCCTACGATACGGTTCAGTTTCGTGAGCCGCTCGGCGTATTCGCCGGCATAGCGCCCTGGAACTTCCCGGCCATGATTCCCCAGGGTTGGATGGCGCCGATCTGCATCGTCACAGGCAATTGCATGGTTCTGAAGGCTGCCAGCTATGCGCCTCAGTCCGCGATGCGCATCACCGAACTCTGGAAAGAGGCCGGCTTGCCCAATGGCGTTCTCAATATTGTAACCACAAGCCGGAACGAGGCAGAGATACTTTTAAGACATCCCGCAATCAAAGGCGTATCGTTCGTCGGGTCCACAAGTGTCGGGCTGCACATCTATGCCACGGCCAGCAGCAACGGCAAGCGCGTGCAGGCGCTCACAGAGGCCAAGAACCATGCGCTGGTGCTACGCGATGCGGTCATCGAGCGGACGGCGCAGAGCATCTTCAACTCATTCTGCGGATGCGCCGGCGAACGGTGCATGGCACTGCCGGTTGTGGTGGTCGAGAACGCGGTTGCCGACGAGTTGGTCGCAGCTGTTACGCGGCTCGCCTGGGAGATCAAGCCCGGTCTTGCTTATGACAAGAAAACCGCAATGGGTCCAGTGGTCAACGAAGGCCATAAGAAGTTCGTCCTCGCATGGATCGAGACTGCGATCAAGGAAGGCGCAAAGCTGGTTCTCGACGGGCGAAATCCGAAGCTGCCGCCGGAATGCGAAAACGGGTCCTTTGTCGGACCGACGATCTTCGATCATGTGAGCGAAGAAATGTCGTGCGGCCGCGAGGAGATCTTTGGCCCGGTTCTCTGTTTCAAGCGCGTCAAGGACTTTGAAGAGGGGTTGCGGGTCATGAACAACAGCCGCTTTGCCAATGGCTCGGTAATCTTCACGGAAAGCGGCCACTTCGCCCGAGAGTTCACGAAGCGGACCGACGGCGGCATGGTTGGCATCAACGTCGGAATCCCAGTGCCCCTCGGTGTCTTTGGATTCACCGGGCATAAGCAGTCGTTCTTCGGCGACCTGCACTGCATGGGACGCGACGGCTTCATCTTCTTCACCGAAACCAAGAATGTGACCTCAACTTGGTTCACCGGAAAGACGATTCCGGCCAAGATTAGTACCTGGGACGGCACCATGACGCGGGGATGAACGTTCGCGATCGCGGAACACGAAGAGAAGCACCATGCCGAGTACCAGTTCGAGACCTCTGACCCGCCGCTTGCGGCCGAGCCCGACGACTACTATCGCTGCCCATACGCGGGGACGCAGGCGTCGGCTGAATCCATGCAGGCCTACCTCGCCTGGGAGGCAGAGCTTGTGCGGCAGCTCGATCGAGACGGTACACACGGCTTTTGCGTGCTGTGATTCCAAAATCCGGCAAACAAGATCGCGGCGCGGCTCGAATACATAGAACGAGGCCGTGGAGATATTCCGAAAGGTGGGGAACCTGAATCCGGATGCCAACGGAAGCTACGTTGTCGGCGCAATGAACAACATCGGCAATCTGTACTGAAGCTCCTAACGAAACCATGACTCAGAAAATACACTCAGAGAAGCTGTCGCGGTTTGCCGTGGGTTACACTGCCGGCGAAATGTCAAGCCGCAATTCGATCGCGGC
>Ga0326727_10008341_pt1 | contig 26404 bp, 27 predicted proteins | sample MB2enrmetagenome_FD_207643 | JGI IMG/M metagenome (GOLD analysis project Ga0326727, IMG submission 207643) | Lab enriched peat soil microbial communities from McLean, Ithaca, NY, United States - MB29MY | ecosystem: Environmental > Terrestrial > Soil > Wetlands > Peat | place: USA: New York...
TCCGTCTTTAACAAAGCAAATCCGAAACGCTCCGGCCACGAACTTGCGCCGAGTAGAAAATGCTTGGGGCGCGGCTTTCAGTTTGACGAGGGGAAGAGAAAAATAATCGGATTTCAGATCTCTCAATTGGGATGCAAGACAGGCGCTGGTATATGCACTGGTGAATTTGGCAAGAAGTGCGGTTAGGGCATGAATGGAGTCGCTCGAAAGGCTATCCGCTTCGGAGAAGTAACCTCGATCCGCTCGAATAGTTCCCTGGTTGTACATTTGCACTTTAACTTTCATCTGTTCTCCGGCCTTCCACTAGATCTCAGCCAGCTCGGAATAATTCAGCGCTTTCCACAATTCACCGCGGTTGCGGCGAATTTGCGAAAGCTTCCCCCGATGCTAAATAGATAGTCACTGTCGCGAACATCCCTGTGCGATTCAAACGGCCTCGTGTTGTCTACGCATCGTTCAACGCCCGTTTTGCTTTGTTTGATGTCAGATCTGTAAATGCAAGATTCTGACCAAACCGGATTGGTGGGGATTAAACAGGGAAATTGCACAGATCGCGAGTTCCGGGCGTCCTGCAAGTAACAAAAGTGAGCAATAATCAACTCTTTTTTTTAACTAGTGAGCACATTTCTAGGATTGTGCATCGCGCGATAAGGTTTGAGACGTCGGAATCCATGCCGCGCAGCACCGGCATTAACCGATCTCTGTTTGATGGGAATTGCGATTAGCTCTGTAAAGCATAGATGGAGATCCAAACCGTAGCTAAGTCCTGAATCGACCTGCTCATGCGGATTGCACAGCCAGCCTTATCACCGAAAAATTCTCCATGCTAAAAAAGTGGAGAAAAGTTTTAGGGCACTTCCAACACTCTTACCTATGAGAGATTGGAATCAAAAATGCAGTGCAAGTAATGGAGCAGTACTAGCATCGCTGCGCCGCCACGGACTGCGGCGAAGTGAGCAAAAATATCACGAAGGATTTTTTTGAGGAATTTGGGGAGTGGAAACAAAACTACTACGGTTTCTACTCCTGTCTCCACCGGCAGCAAAGCTATCTTAAGTCATCTGTGAGTGAGGTGAGAGTATGACTCAGTATGTACCAATAAAAACCCTATGCCAGCAGACAGGGCTTTGCGAGAAGACCATCCGCGGGCTGATCCGAAAACATGGCCTTGCCTTCCATAGAAATTCAGAGCGCGGCAAAATCCTGGTCTCGACCGAGGATTTCGAAAAGTACATGAAGTCGACAAAGAATAAAATTCAAAAAGACGCCTTTGTGGCTGATATCCTGCGGGAATTTGCGGAGGCCGTGCGGTGACCGTCAATAAATTCGACGTTTTGAAAGAAATGAGTAAGCGCAATCTCGATATCCGCAGATTTTATCTTTTACTGATGCTCGCTGGAGATGTGAGCGGAACGATTATGATCGACGTCAATTTAGAAAAAGTCTAAAATTTGCTGGACGAATAATCGGTCGCAGGAATCTTGATAACTGTCGATCGTAATCAGGTCGATCAACTCAAAGCTGAACTGGAAAGTGTCCTTATAGAGGCGGTGTGGTGATGAGTGTTGTTCCGGTGGAAATCCCAAAGGGAAGCGCGCGTTGGTGGATCAGGATCCGCTGGCAGTTCTCTCAAGGTAAACGCTGGCGCAAGACCAAGCTGATCGGCGTTGGCGATTCAGCAAAGGATGCAGCGTTTGAACGCGCCCGCATCCTTAATGAAGCATGGGCAAGGTTCGGTTCCGATGCTATCAAACTTGTGGAACCCGAGCTGCCTGAAAAACCTAAACCTATCACAATTGCCGAATACGCACCAAAATTCTTTGCCCGGATGAAATCCTCCGGTCTGAAGCGATCCACTCTGGCCATGTACGAGAGTAACCTGAAGCACCACATCCTGCCGGGTCTTGGCGATGTGGAACTCGCGGGTATTAATTACAGGAGCGTGGCCGATTTCCTCTCCTCCAAGGCAACGACCACCTACAGTACCGGCAGGTTTCGTGTCGAAGCGCCATCCTACAACCGCAAATTCAAAAAGCCTAGACCCGTGCCGAAAGAGTACGACCATCCAGAGGCAGTCGAGAAGGCCTATAGCCGCGATTCATTGCGCATCATGGTAATGACCCTACGCGCTCTAATGGGCGAGGCAACCAAAGATCAGATCATCCCTGTAAATCCGATCACGGGGTTGTCGCGGTTCTACAGAAAGCGTAAGAAGGACCGCGAGGTCCGGCGTTCAGACGTATTCACCCCTGTGGAGCTGCATGCGATCGAGGATCGGTTGGGCGAACGCTACCCCGAGTATTATGAGTTCAGTCTTGCAATGTCTCGTGAAGGGATGCGGATCGGCGAGGCTATGGCGCTCACGATTCACGACGTTGATTTGGAGCGTGGGATGATCTTGATAAACAAGAATGTGCCGGCCGGAATCGGCCACCTCGAAGACAGCACGAAGACGGAGCCGTCGGATCGTGAGATCGAGTTTTGGTCTTCAGATTTCAGGCTGGCTCTGGAATCGATGCTAAAGCGACGCCGGATGGAATGGATGACAAAGGGAAAACCGGCACCGGAAACCTTGTTCTGTGAGCGGTCTGGTCACTTGGTTAACTACTCCCGGTTCGTGAAGGCCTGGAACCATGCGCAGAGGTTGGCCGGAGTCAGACAGCGGTCGCCCCACTCACTGCGGCACACTTGGGCTAGCCACCAGATTTCAGCTGGAGAGGACATCGTGTCTGTGTCGAAGCACTTAGGACATGCAAATCCTGGCGTGACATTGGGCATCTATACTCATTTTATGCCGAAAAGGCGACGGCTTATTGGCACGGTTCTTGACCGGCAAAAGGCAACCGAGAGGCAAGTGGCTGAGGAATTGTAATGAAATTCGAGTTCGTAATAGCTGTAAAATATTATAAATACTGGAGCCAGCGCGGAGACTTGAACTCCGGACCTACTGATTACGAATCAGTTGCTCTACCAACTGAGCTACGCTGGCTAATCCTGAGTCAAAACAGTCGGGAGAGATTACCACGACAAAAGCCCGCCAGTAAAGACTCGATCGCATCTCTGTAGCGGCAAAATGAGAATGGCCGCTTCCATGGTACAACAAACTGGAGCGGCGCTTCGCGTAGGGCGGCTCCCAGAGCCGCCCCGCATGGACTTGTTCCTGCAGCGCTATGCTAAAAGCGCTAGAGAGTTACAATCAGACCATCGTGCGCTATTTCCAAATCGATCTCGTGCCTGCGGCTAAGAACTTCCTGGCCGAGATGCGTCAACACAATCCTTTTCGCGTCGAAGCGCTCAAAGTTTTCGGCGATCCGCGGATAATCCAGATGAGTCGCGAGACGCGTTTCGAAAAAGCTGCACTCACAGATGAACAGGTCCGCATCCTCCGTTTGCATCAGCAGGTCTTCTGTCCACCCGGTGTCCCCCGAATAAACGATCTTCCGGTCCTCGGATCTAATCGCATATCCGTAAGATGGCGGATGCTCCTGGTGCGGTACACGAAAGGGCTCGATCTTCACGCTATCAAAGGCCAGCTGCTTCCCGGGTTGCGCCTCGATGAATTGGAACTCGTAAGGGAGCTGTGCAGCCGCGGAATCTGCGTACATGGCCAGGAAGATCTGCATCACCCTATCTTCCACCTCAGGAGGGCCGATAATGCGCAGAGGCTTTGTGCGAGGTTCTACATAGACATACTCAAGAAAGAGGAAGGGCAGCCCGGCAAAATGATCCCCGTGAAAATGGCTGAGGAGAATCGTGTCAATCGGAGAGGCCGACAGCTCGTGACGCTTCAACGATCCCAAAGTCCCTGGGCCGCAATCGAGCAGCAGTGAGGCTCCGCAGCTCTCTAGCAGATATGCTGATTGATAGCGGCCGCCAGCGGAAAATGCGTCGCCCGTGCCTAGAAAAAAAACTCGATCGGTCTGCATAGGGAAAGTATAGCATTGTACGGGCGCTGAGCGGCGCTTGGCGCCGTGTGGCTCTGGACAGCCGCCCCAAATGGATTTCATTTTATGCTTGGCGATCTGTAGAAGACGTCGGCACTCCAGGCGTTTGTGCTACAATTTTCCCCTCATGAAAATCGAAGCACAGAGGCTTAAACGGAAACTCCTGCGAGGCATGGGTCAGGCGATCGCGGATTACAGGATGATCGTCGAAGGCGATCGCATCATGGTCTGCCTCAGTGGCGGGAAGGACAGCTTCACGCTCCTCGCGCTGCTGCAGGACCTGCAAAAGCGCGCACCAGTGAGGTTCGAACTCCTGGCAGTGAATCTCGATCAGAAACAGCCGGGATTCCCCGGACATGTCCTCCCGGAATACCTCGCTGCGAGCAAAATTCCTTTTCGCGTTATAGAAAGGGACACATATTCCATTGTTCAGCGAAAATTGTCGGAGGGCGAAACCACCTGCTCGCTGTGCTCCCGCCTGCGGAGAGGGATTCTCTACAATGTTGCCGTCGAAGAGAAATGCAGCAAAATTGCACTGGGCCACCACGCGGACGATATCCTGGAGACTTTTCTGCTGAACCTCTTTTTCGAAGGCACGCCCCGCAGCATGTCGCCGATTCTTCACAGCGAGGACGGCCGCAACACGGTTATTCGCCCAATGGCTTACTGCTGGGAATCCGATATCGAGCTTTTTGCGGCCCTTCAGAATTATCCGATCATCCCCTGCAGTGTCTGCGGATCGCAGGGGAACCTCCAGCGCAAGCGCGTAGGCCGCTTGATCGATGATCTGGAAAAGGAAATCCCCAATATCCGCAATTCAATCCTGTCGGCTGTGGGAAAGCTTAAAACTGCCGACACAGAGGCCGGAATTGACCGAAAACCTTCGATACGCACTCTTTGATCTGGACAATACCCTGTACCCCAATTCCTGCGGCTTATGGCAGGAAATCGGGAACCGCATCAATCTTTACATGACTGATCGGCTTGGGATCGATCGGCCGGAAGTGAACAGGCAGCGGGAGAACTTCCTCAAGTCATTTGGGACCACGCTGAATGCCCTGCGCCATTATTATGCCGTCGACCCTGACGAATTCCTGAATTTCGTTCACGACATCCCTTTGGGCCGGTATCTTCAATACGAGCCGGCACTCGATGCCATGCTAGCGCGCCTGAAGCTAAATAAGATTGTTTTCACCAACGCCGATGCGCAGCACGCCCGGCGAGTTCTGTCATGCCTTGGAATCAGCCGCCACTTCGATTCCATCATCGACATCCACCTGCTTGAGTTTGTCAACAAGCCGGACCCGCGATCCTACCTAAAGGCGCTCGAATTTGCATCGGCCCAAGCGGAAGAATGCGTTCTGATCGAGGATTCACTGGCCAATATTATTCCGGCCCGAAAATTGGGGATGACCACTGTTATGGTTGGAGGAGGGCCCGAGAGCAACGGCGCGGACTTCCATATCGAGCTTATCACGGATTTTGAGAGAATTGCAGATTTCGCCTTGAACCGCATCGCTGACGCATGCATGGGCTCCGTCTTGACCAAAGCGAGCCACAAGCCGTTGCATTAGGTTTGGTACGGACCTCGGCAGGCGTTCCCCTTCGTTTTCGGTCTCGATATGCCTGTTAAATCGCGGGATGTTGGGCGTTTCACGCGATCTTCTGCCCTGGGATTTACCTTTTCTTGCCTTAATCCAACATCAAAGGGTTTCATAACAAGCGAATTTGACACGGTGAATCAATCACTCGCCGGATCCGTGCCGCATCAAGCCACGGTCCCGCACAGGTTTCCCGCAGAAACCGGATCACCCCACGCACTCCTCTTTGAAGTGTCAGCTCTGCCAACAGCTCTGTGTTCTGCGCCAGAAGGTTGATCAGATGCCCCAGACGCATCAAAAAATGGTAGCCTTTCATCGCTTTCCAATTGTATGAAAAGCAATGTTCGTACTGATATCCCTGGCATTTCTCCACCAGGAAGGTGCTTTCAATCCCCCAACGATGGCGCGCACCGAGATTGCAGCGCTCATGCACGTTCTCCCGGCTGAGGGGGGAGCTCGACAACCAGGCGTGCTTAGAACACTTTTGGATAATCTGCGCCGACTCCGGATCCAACTCTTCCCAGCTTTCCTCGCAGATCACCACGTGTACGATCTGCTTCTTTCGATGGTTCTCGCTGTAGTAGTATTCGATGTCGTTGACCCACCAGAAGTGCTGTTTGCGATTACCCCAAGTCCGGTGTAAGAAGTTATGAGTCTGCAACTTCCGCAGACCTCCCACTTCCTCCCAAACGGACGGCAAGCTGCCATCCTGCAGCACGATCATGTACTGCCAATGATAGCGACGGCACAACTGCAGAATCGGACCGTTCGGATACAGCCCATCCAGCAACAGCAAAATCGGCAGCCGTGAAAAGTGTTCTTTGAGGCGCGGCGCCAACCGTTGGAATGCCTTCTGTTCGTAATCCTGTTTATTGGTTTGTTGATCGCCTTCCGTATAACTGAGGAACTCGCTCATCAAGGGAATCGTTAATCGTAAGGAGCAAATAATGGGAAGGAACGTGGCCGGGCACCTGTTTTTGCTGATGCCCGGCCACGCGTATCTTCTCATAACTGAACGGCCCTTTAGAGAGAATCAAGCCACGCCATCAGTTCGACATCGCGTTTCCAGCGGGGTGGTTTGGTGGCTCTGACGCAAGCCCCCACTCTTTCGAGTGCCTTGCGCTTGGTTTCAAGATTTGCTCGCGCATAGCGGTTGGTGGTGTCAAGGCTTGCGTGTCCAAGCCAGCTGCGGATCACCGTCACGTCAACGCCCGCTGTGACAAGGCTAACCGCTGCTGCGTGTCGAAACGTGTGAGGGGAAATTCGTTTGCCAGCCAAGGAAGGAACCTTCTTGGCTGCAGCCGCCACATATTGCTTCAACTTGAAACGAACGCCAGCAGCGTCAAGGGGACGTTTGTAACGGTTCACAAAAATGCGCTCGTTTTCGCCCTGGGGCTGTCTTATCAAAAGAGCCCTCAGCAACTCGGCCGTCTCGGGCCACACCGGGCAAATGCGCTCTTTTCGTCGCTTGCCAAACAATCGAACTTGTAAGGGTGATTCTAAGCGGAGGGCGCGCGGACAAAGCCAAAGCCTCCTGAATACGGGCTCCGGTATTGTAAAGAAAAACTAGCAGAGCTTGATCGCGTTGTCCCTCAATCCTGGAGCGATCCGGTTGTGCGAGGATGGCCTCTATTTCATCCTCGTTCAGGTCAGAGATGACAGGTTCGGGTGCTTGTTTTGTCGGGATACGCAGGACCTCAGCGCAGTGGGACAATGCCAGCGGTTCCTGCTGGGCGACGAAACTGAAAAAGCTGTGCAGCGCGGCCAATCGGCAGTTCCGCGTTCCAATCGACACCTTCCTTTCCTGTTCGGAGTGTTGCAGGAATGCTAGAACTTCGACTGCGGTGAGATCGTTCAGGCGAAGCTGAGCGACGGGCTTGGCCTTTCGAGCGGCTACGAAACGGAGAAACAACCGCCAACTGTCCCGGTAGGAGAGCACCGTGTGATGGGATACATTACGTTGCTGTACCAACCAGTCGTGGAAAAAGGCGTGCAGCAGCTGAGGAAAGGGGATTGGTTTCATGCCCTCCCTCCCGTCGAAGCCCGAAGGACTTCGGCTCCCAAAACGCGGAATCGCTCACCGGCTTGTTGAAGCAGTTCCTGCGTGATGGTCAGATAAACCAGGGTCGAGTTAATGTCCTTGTGACCGAGATAGGTCGCCAGGTACGGCAAGAGCGGTTGTGGATTAATTCCCTGTCGGTACCAAGTGAGCATGCGGTTCACAACAAACGCGTGACGGAGGTCATGGATGCGAGGTCCAATCGTTCCTTGTGTGCCGTTAAGGCTGGCAGACCGGAGAATGTTTCGTAGCAACTGACCCGCTCTCACATACGAGTATGGCCCAGCGGTTTGCTGTTGCCAGAATAGACCAGAAGATGGTTCGCTTGGCGCCCCTGCTTGCTGCCGGGCAACGAGATAACACCGCAGCGCTGAAATGACGCTACGAGAAAGAGGCAATCGGCGCGGCTTGAAGAACTTTGTGTCGCGAATCTCGATCGTTTCATCACTCAAATCGACGTCGCCCACGCTCAGATGAACGATCTCGCCAAGGCGAAGCCCAGCGCAGTAAGCCAAGACAAGCATGGTGTAAATCGTCAGCGGCCTAAGCGACGATCTCGGCGAAAGGAAGCTTTTTGCTTTTCCGAGCACTTGCCAGACTTCCTCCTCGCTGCAGATGTATGGACGACGGTGTAACTGGCGAGCTCGTCTCTCCAGATCGCGATCCAGCGGGACCAACTCAATTTTAGGGTCGGTTCGTTGTAGCGCCTTGGAAAGAACTCGGGCAATCTGGTTGCACCTCCAGGCATGTTCGGTTGTTGTACGGGTGCTGGTCCACTCTCTTACCAAGATATTAAGCGGCGGGCCGGAGAGATCCGGGCGACCTTGAAGAAATCGGTCAAAACGCAGGAGACGGCTTTCCTCGGCATTGTACCGGTGCCCCATGGCCCTCTTTAAAGCCACATGGTCCCGCATGACCATGCCTAAGAAACTCCCAAAGCGGGGCAAAGGCCGTAACGCCTCCAACGCAGTTGGAGGGTCTGGACTCAGCAGGGCGCGTACAATGTGAGCTGTAGCTCGCTCGCTATATTGCTTTCGCAGTTCCTCGAGCGGATTGCTCTGAAGGGATCCCCCAATTACCATCCAATCCAAGAAGCGATCCAACAGACAGGCGTGGTGCAAAACTGTGGAAAGAGGCCACGCTGTGATTCGATCGCGCAGCCACGCCTGGATCACCGCAACAGACAACGCTTCGCCGGGAACGTGCGCTGCCACAAAACGGTGAAAGCCATTCAGGATGCGCTGGTAGGTATTGGGCGTCCCTGGATATCGAAGGTGTAGTTGTTGGATGAAGCGACGCACCGCCGTGTTATGGGACTTCAGGGATGCATTCATGCGCTCACCTCCCCAGGAATCTCCAATGCGACGGCGCGCAGATCCTCGGTCGCTAGCTTTAAGTAGGTTGTCGTAGACCGTGCTGATTGATGGCCTAAAATATCGCCGATTCCCTTCGGGGAAACTGCCGCTCGCAACATACTGACCGCTCGTGCGTGACGAAAGGCATGGGGCCCTCGTTTGCCCGCGGGGTTGACCCCTGCGGCGGCGAGACGATGGCGGACGGGCCAGTATAAACACGAGCCGCTCTTAAATGGCCGATAGGGAGCGTGGCTTATAAGGAAGATCTCTCTCGCTTGTGTCTTGGGGTGGCCTTTCCGGAGATAATCCAAAATGGCGTTGCCCACAGACGGCAACAAAGGCAGTTCGGAGTGAACTCCTGTCTTTGAGTGGTAAACCCGGAGCACGTCACTTCGCCAGTCCACGTCTTCCAACCGTAGCGAGGTAATCTCTCCTGCCCGCAACCCGTAGCTCGACAGCAGCATCAAAATCGCATAGTCACGCAATCCACTTTGGGAGTGATCTTTGCGCGTGGTTTCCACCGCTGCCTTGACGTCCTCAGGCCGCAGTGACGACGGGATGCTCTCGAATGCATACAGCGTGGGTCCCATGACAGCTGTACTGAGATTGGTGGCGATCCGACCGGCATAATGGAGGTGCCGCAAGAAGCTCCGTACATTCGTGGCAAGGAACTGCAACGAATTGCGGCGCTGCGATTCTGATCGAAACGTCATATAGGCATCGACATCAGTAATCATAATTTTGAGTAAGTTTTGCTGATTGCTACCGCGCTCCCCCAGCCAAACCAGAAATCGAGAGGCTTCCGCACAGCGGTCGCATCTCGTTCCCGATACCAGCCTGAGGAAACCTTGCATCCACTCATCATAATGTCCAAGAATTTCGCGGTGAAAAACCTCGCGCGGATTTGACGGCACCGTAGCAGGCGGCCACTTTCCCTGGGCTAAACGGAGAAGCATGTGGATTCCGGCGGTGTGTGAGTGCCGCCAACCATTCCTTGAGGACCTCGGAGCATGACAGTGCCGCCTACGAAAAAGCCTCAACTCGTTCTCCAAATAGAGAGCGACGTTTGACGCCTCGGCGTTTTCAACCGCGATATGCTGCTCGTTCAGATAGGCAAGGAATCGCTCGGCCACAAGCGGCTGGCGCCGGGCGGTCTGGGGAGAATATCCTTGTTGTTTTAATTGCTCTTTAAGCTGATTCAACCAGAACTCATTAGATTTTTGGGATGACATTGTGCACCTCCTTGGTGACGCCGGAGCATTGCACATCTCATCCGAGATAATGCGAAGCAAATCATCGTCGGACTGGCGTGACTTGTCGGTTTTCTCAATCTCCTTCCCATTATTTGCTCCTTACGATTAAATCGTCAGGCCGTTCGCAAAAGCCAGGCTGGCCTCCAGCACATAAACGTAATACTGGGGCCGGGTGCTGAGAGTTCCATCGGGCTCCTTGCACTGAATTTGACGCTCAAGGCAGCCCTCCTCCCAGCACCAATCCCGCACTATTTTCTGGGTTCCGTCTATCGCGATTGGATAATAGGAATTGCAAAGCAGGTAACGCTGGAACTTCTTGTTACGGATAAAGCGCTGGATCAGTTCCAGCAGCGCATCCTCGATCTGGTTCACGTCGATTCGCGCCAACAAGCGGTTCAGCGTATCGTGATGCGGCAGACTCTCCAGCTCGGGAAACATCAAGCGTAGGTTCTCGCGAAACATCGGGAGAGTCATCTCCCGGTTCGCTTCGCGCCGGGATGCCATGTGGTACGCAAAGGCCAGAATGCCGTAGAGCATCAGAACCGTCAACTTATGCCGGATCGTCTTTGGATTGCGCGGGTCCTCGATCTTAGTCAACCGCTTGAGTAGCGTCGGCAAAACGGCTCGATACATTTTGAGTTTTTCCTCGACCGCCTCCTGCCGCGCTTGTTTCTCTTCCTCAACCGTTTTTCATATACTCACGCCGTTGGATATGGTCTGGCTAGCCTTCGGCTCCAACCCTGCGGCCGTCTGCTGTTGCCTCAGTTTTTTGGCGGCCTTCCTCCGTTCCACTTTCCTCTCGTTCAGCCACTGACGATGCAATCGGCGGCTGGGCTTGTTCATGGCGTCTCCCTTGAAGAAACGATCTAAAGTCATCAATCAGCGGATAGACGTAAATCAGCTTCGGCGACAAAAGGTGCTTCGGCTTTCGGCCTGTCCGGCCCCGCCCGCTCGTCACGCCTAGCCGGATCCAATTCGCCGCTTGGTAGGAAACTCCCCGATAATGGTCCGGCTCTACGAACGTCTCCAACAAAACTGGTTTGTATCCGTACCGAGACTGCCAGTCTTGACGAATCCGCTTTGCAGCCAAAGATAAGGCCGTACTCGCAAGATTCTTGATGTGCACCCAGGGAAAAATCAAAAAGCGCACGTTCGCCACCACCAAGTTCAGCCTCAACTCCCGATCCCGTTGCGTCCACCCAATCCAGATGTCCCGTTCCGCCAGAGCCCATGCCGAGGACGCAAACAGAAGACAACCCAGGCGACGCCCCGATTGGTCCACGATGAAATATCGCTGATGGGCGCCGAATGGACGCTTGTAATGCAGCCGGTGGTAGCGCTCGACATACTCGTTCCAGAGCCTCATCAATTCAGTGGTTGTTGCTGGCTCCACCCCAATGGACCCGAAATCTCGCACCGTGCCGACCAACTCCGCTTCCGAATCCGTGCGCGCGCTGACGGTCACTTTTTCCTTTCCTTTCGGCACGCCACGCTTGGGAGGCAATTTTAGAAGTCCCTGAGCTTGCAGTTTCGTCAGGGCTTTCGCACAGGAGTCCACTTTGTTTCGACCCGCTGGAGTCACCCAGTCAAGGTGCTCACAAATGGTCTGAACCAACTCGAACCAACTCAGTGCAGAGCAGGTACGGGCAGTCTCCTGAATATCCGAGATTTCTTTGGAAGTAAAATAGCGCCCACAGAGGAAAATCGTGGGAGTCTCAATTTGTGTCACAGTGCGGCTCCTGGAAAAGATCCCACACTATCATCTCAAAAATGAATTCAAATGTCCCGTGTTATTTTGCGAAATAAAAAATTTTCAATATATCCTAATCGGCGCAGCTCAAGGGGTTGCACAACCATGCGTCAGCGCTGCTTGAACCGCCAGATTTTTCCCGATTCTCGGGGATTGATTCGTACAGATCCGCGAAAATCCGCGGTTTGATATTTTACGATTCGCGCCGGATCAGGAACGGAGATATTTCTGGAATTCCCGCGGGGGTTCCGTCTGAAAAAGCAAAGGCTCGCGGCTTACCGGGTGCTTGAATCCCAGGCGGAAGGCGTGCAGCCCCAGCCTCCTGAGCGGATCCTGAGTGCTGCCGTAGGAACGATCGCCGACGATCGGGTGGCCCATCTCAGACAGGTGTGCTCGGATCTGGTTTTTTCGGCCGGTTTCGAGGGTTACTTCAAGCATAGTGAATTTGTTGAACCGGCGCAGGACACGGAAATGAGTCACGGCCGGTTTTCCCTTCGTCGGATCGACGGTCGAGTGCATTCGCAGCGATTTGTCTTCCGCGAGACGGCTACGAATCGTTCCGTGGTTTTTCTCCACATTCCCCTCCACGATCGCCCAGTATTTCCGCTGAATCTCGTGCCGGCTGAATACGCCCTGAAGGACGGACTTCACCTCTGCAGACTTGGCGAAAACCAGGACTCCGCTCGCGTATTTATCCAACCGGTGCACGATAAAAAGCTTCTGACGACTATTTCGTTCCTGCAGATACTCGCGCAGATGAAAGTAGGCGGTCCGCTCCCGTTCATCCTCGGTTGCAACGGTGAGGAGACCCGCAGGTTTCAGCACGATAAGAATATCGTTGTCTTCAAACAGGATTTTCAAGCCGCCGGGGAGCTTGGTCGGCGCCCTCCGCGGACCGATCTCCAGAGCATCGCCTGGCCTGACCTGCCGGGCGGCAATGCTGCAAGGCTCGCCGTTTACACTGACGCGGCCCTGCGAAAGCATTTGACGTAATGTTCGTCTGGAAGCTCCGGGTACGAGGAGCTCAACAGCATCTAGAAGAGAACTCGGAACAGAAGCTACGGTTTTCACCTAGCTCTTAGCTTTGATTGCAGACTAGCATCCGGGTGGAATCGGCGAAACGGACTGTGATCTTGTTCGGGGCAATGAAAGACTGCACGCATCCTAGACCGAAGGTGGCGTGTTCAATCCAATCGCCTTCTCCGAAGCTGCCCGACATGCTGTACTTCTTGTGAGGTTTGGCAGAAGCTTCCTGCATGACCTCTTCCCAAGACTGGCGGGTCTTCTTGGTGGTCGTCTTTTTTTTCGGCGCACCCTTCTCCGCTTTCTTGGAAGTGGCTTTGGCTACAGGTTTTGTAGACCGGTAATTATGTTCACCATTGCAGGTATTGCATCGGACACGACGTGGTTTCGTACCCTCCATCGCGACAACGGCATGAGCCAGAACCATCCTGCATTTGGTGCAATAAGCCTCAACGTCAGAACCAACCGCAATTTTACTCATGCGTGCATGATACCATAGTGAAAGCAAATACCTAACCCAAATTTCACCGGATATCCGTAATCCCAAGGCTTTCGGCATCGCTATCGGTTTCGAAACGCGAAAAACCGATACCGATGCAAAAAATGCAATTTTAGCCTGACTCCATCTGATACCAGAGAATACCAAGAATCGTTTTCCCGTCGCTGATCTCTCCCGTTCGGATCATCTCAAGACAATCGTAGACCGTGTAGGCCTCAACCGTAATGTGTTCCCCCTCCTCGAGCCTTTGGATGCAGGGGACGAGATCCCGAGCAATGAAAAAATGAATGGCTTCGTTGCTGATTCCGGGAGTTGTATAAAAGGTTGTCTTGTATTCCAGCGTCCCCGCCGTGTAACCGATTTCCTCCTCGAGTTCGCGGGCGACCGTCTCCTTTGGAGGTTGGCCGCTGTCCAGCTTCCCTGCGGGGAGTTCGAGGATAAACTTCCCGATTGCATAGCGAAACTGCCGGATCAGCAGAAGGCGGCCGTCATCAAGAACCGGAACCGCAGTCACGCCGCCAGGGTGTAGGACTACCTCTCGAACCGTGGCCCCTCCCGAAGCTTGCCGGATTGTGTCCACATCCAAGCCGACGATCTTTCCTCGGTAAATCTCCTGATGTGCCAGGACCTCTTTTTCAGGGTTCTGAGATTCCATTTGCGCCTCCTGGGGAATAATACACGATACAGGATGCAGGATCCTGCATCCTGTATCGTGTATCCTGTATCCTGCATCAAAAGGTTGAGGTAGACTGAATCTTCGGAGAATCCGGTACCAATGATTTCGCGCAGTGAACTCGAGCAGATCCTGGGCCCGAACGGGCCGATTGCGGCGAATCACCCGCTTTACGAGTACAGGCCCGGCCAGATTCGGATGGCTCAAGCTGTGATGGACGCGATCGAAGGCAATCATCATCTTTGCGTGGAAGCCGGCACCGGCACCGGCAAGACGCTGGCTTATCTCCTTCCTGTCATTTTCTCTGACAAGCGAGTCGTGATTTCCACCGCAACGAAGAATCTGCAGGAGCAGCTGTTTTCAAAGGACATCCCTTTCCTCGAGAAAGCGCTCAATCTCAAATTCTCGGTCTGCTATATGAAGGGGCGCAGTAATTATCTCTGCTGGAACAGGCTTGAGGAGGTCGAGGGCGGAACCTATCTTTTTTCGCCGCACGATCCCGAGTACCTGAAATTGATCAAGAAATGGGCGCAAAAAACCGCAACCGGTGACCGAGCCGAATTGGCAGAGCTGCCCGAGGACATCCTCCTCTGGCACCATCTCGACGCGCGCCGGGAAACGTGTACGGGCCAGAAGTGCCGGAATTTCGATTCATGTTTTGTCACAAGAGTCCGTCAGCAGGCGCTTGAGTCGGACATCATTATAGTGAATCACCATCTGTTTTTCGCTGACTTGGCCCTGCGCCAGGGGGATTTCGGGTCGGTTCTGCCTGACTATTCCACCCTGGTTTTTGATGAGGCGCACGAACTCGAAGACGTGGCAACGCAATATTTCGGGGTCATGGTCAGCAACTATCGCATCGAAGAGCTGGCTCGGGATGCGGACCGGGTGCTGAACGAGACCGGAAGCTCTTCAGCGTTTCTCTCGGATCAGATAGCTAAGCTGATAGAGCGTTCAAAGGAATTCTTCGCCCGTTTTCAGGGTAGGGAGGGGCGCTACGCACTGCAGCCTCTTGGTTCCGGGGCCGGAATTCGCCGCGGCCTTTACGGAGTCGACCTGCTGATCGATTCCTACCGAGCGCTGCAAACTCAGATCGAGGTCATCAGGACTTCCCTGAATAACCTGTCGGTTCAAAGCGATAGTATCGATGCACTTGTGCGCCGCAGCCAGGAGCTGGAATTGGATTTGACCGAGATCCTGGAGTCCAATTCAAAAGACCACGTGTTCTGGTGTGAAGTCCGTGGACGGGGAATTTTTCTGTGGGCTTCGCCCATCAACATCTCCGGGATCATGAAAGACAGGCTTTTTGCGCGCGTGAATTCCGCCATCCTCACCTCCGCAACGCTCTCCACAGGAGGGAATTTCGTTTTTGCAAAATCCCGTCTGGGCATTGAGGAAGCCGATGAGCTGATCGTCCCCTCCCATTTTGATTTTCAAAACCAGTCGATCCTGTATGTGCCCAAAAACATCCCTGAGCCCCGCGAGGACGGATGGTTGAGGCATGCATGCAAAGAACTCGAGACGATTCTTGAGGCCAGCAAGGGTCGCGCGTTCCTCCTCTTTACGAGCTACAGCCAAATGGAACAAGTTTATCAATCGCTGAGAAGCCGTCTCCGTTTTCCGATGCTCATCCAGGGGGAGAAAAGCAAATCGGCTCTGCTCGAATCTTTTCGCAACACGCCGAATGCGGTTCTTTTTGCCACGAGCAGTTTCTGGCAGGGAGTGGATGTGCAGGGGGAACAGCTGAGCTGCGTTGTCATCGACAAACTGCCGTTCTCTGTTCCGAGCGACCCGGTGGTAGCGGCCAGGATTGCGCAGATTAACGAATCGGGCGGCAACGCCTTTTATGATTACCAGGTCCCGACGGCTACGATTCTCCTGAAACAGGGGATGGGCAGGCTGATCCGCAGCAAAACGGATCGAGGGATTCTGGCTCTCCTCGACAAACGGATCCTGACCAAGAGCTATGGCCGGGTTTTTCTCCGGAGCCTCCCTCCGGCTCCGGTCACGAACGATTCGAAACATATTTGCAACTTCCTAGGTTAACAAGGATCTTTTATTTCAAAGCAGTTCCTAGGGTTGTAGTTTTGAACTTGGATGCCGATCTTGGTTGACAGCTCCGGTTCCCGAAACCCGGAATGAGTTCCAGGTTTGTTGACATGAGTTTTAAGGACAAATAAAATAGCGACGTCGCTTTCATGCATTGTTTGCTAAGAGAACTGCAAGGAGGTTCCATGCATATCTCAGTTGGCAGGTTTGGTTTTATCGTGATTGTTGTCTTTTTGTTGGCGTTGGCTCTGCCGGCTATGGCGCAAAACCGACTTATCCAAGGGAAGATCACAGACGAGAAGGGGCAACCCATAGCGGGGGCTGCGGTTTCGATCCAGGCAATGGATTCCAAAGCCCGCCGTTATGATGTCAAGACCGACAAAAAGGGGACATACATCTACATGGGTCTTCCTTCCGGGGAATACCGCGTGGTTGTCCGGGCAAACGGCTTCGAGCCGAACTTCGTGCAGGATGTTAAGGTAACGATCCAGGAACCGACCAATATAAATATTAAGCTGGTCCCCGGAGCGGATCGCAGACTGCCATTCGAGATGACCGCCGAGGAAATCGAAAAGGCTCAGAAGGAAGTCGAAAAGGCGGAAAAGAGGAAGCAGTATTCTGCGGAAGTTCAGGCCCTGTTCGACTCCGGGCTCAAGCTTGCATCCGAAGGGAAGTACGAGGAGGCCATTGCTGAGTATAAATCGGCGCTCGAAAAGGACCCCGAACAATACAGCATCATGGGCAACATGGCGGATTCCTATTCCAAACTAGGCAAGAACGCCGAGGCGGTGGAAACCTACCAGAAGGCAATCGCGATCAAGCAGGATGCTGCGCTATACACGAATATGGGGGTCGTGCTGAGCAAGATGGGGAAGAATGCCGAATCACAGGAGGCCTTTAGGAAAGCAGCTGAGCTGAATCCTGCCGCCTCTGCTCAGAACTTCTACAATATCGGCGCCACCTTGGTTAACAACGGCCGCTCCCAGGAAGCCGCGGACGCTTTCAAGCAGGCGATTAACGCGGATGCCAACTTTGCCGAAGCTTACTACCAGCTCGGTATGTGCTTGTCCGACAAGCCCGAAACCATGCCGGATGCAATCAAGGCGTTGGAGAAATACATTCAGATTGGAAAGAAGCAGGACCAGATCGAAACTGCCAAAGAAATCATAAAGGTTCTTCAACAATCCTTGAAAAAGTAGGCAATGTCGCATAAAAGCTTATAACCACGAAGCATACGGAAGACACGAAAGCAGAGATTTTGCGTGGTTTGTGTGTTTCGCGGTTAAAGTTTTTAGAGAGGTTATTCTTCTTCGACTTCCGCGGAAGCGAAGAGTTCTTCTGCGCGGCGGCACCCCACGTCAGCCAGGTTTTGCAGGGCCGCGAGCGCAGACTCCGCAACGATGGTTTCATGGTGCGTGGTCAGCTCGTAGATTTTTTCCAATGTGGAATCCTCAACTTCGTTCGGCCGGTGCCAATACGCGACTGAAAGCTCCGAAAGAGCCTGGGCCTGGATTTCGGGATCGTCGTTGGTGGCCAGATCAAGTAGAGCCTGCAGAGACCGGGAACCTCCCTGCTGAGCAATCGCGCCGAGCGATTCGATGATCCACTTGCTCATTCGGCCGGCGCTTTTACCGGCGCCTTTGTTCTCGCCTGCAGCTTTCGCCGCACAGCAGGTTTTTAGGGTGGGAACGAAGAAATCAACCGCGGCATCATCCCCGATCGCGCCGATTGCCTCGATAATCGCGATCTGTAACTCCTGAGCCCCGAATCCTTTAAGCTGCCTGACCTCCAGAAAAGCAGTTTTGAGCGGCTCGAGGAAACCCCTGTCGCCAATGGCTCCCATGGAATAGGCCGCAAATTCGCGTTTTTTGATATCGCGGTGTGATAAGAGGGCAAGAAGCGGTTCTTTGAACCGGTCGTCACGCAGGACGCCGATCCGCGGGATGATTTCAAAGAGATCTTCTATTTCGCCCGATTCCATGATTGCAAGGCATTCGTGAATCATATCCGCGGAGAATTTCTTCAGCTTCTTGTGATGTGGATTATCCAAATCGACCACGTTAGGTTGGACCTCACCCATAGATGTAAGTCAGGATGCCAGGGTCTTTTATTATACATGGCAAGTCCTGATTGCAACAGCGAAAACACAAAAGTGGGGACAAGCACTTTTTTCGCCGCGAGCAAGGTAAATCTCAAGGCTTTTGCGAAAAAGGTGCCTGTCCTCCTTTTTAAACCCGTGCCGCAGACTTCTCCAGATATTTGTTCTTGCACTCTTCGGAACAAAAATAAAATGCTTCTTTCTGGCTCTCGACCCGGATCGCCAGGCGGGAATCCATGTACATCCCGCAAACCGGATCCTTCACCATATTGTTCGTAACACCCGCAGGATTTTCACTCGCTCGGGTTGGCCTGGAAGGGCCGAAGAAATTCCCAAGAACGCGCCTTAGAAACCAGAGAATTAAAATGACAAATAACAATCGGAATAGGAGACTTGCCATAGGATTTCCGTACTATTGACCGGATGCCTTGAGTTGATTGATACGTTTTTCGAGCTCCGCTCTTTGCGGGTAGCCTGGATCGGAGCGCAGAAGATCTTCCCAGACAGAAATTCCGGCGCTCACATCTTTTTTGCCTTCAATGAGCACGATTCCCTTGTTGAACTTTGCCTGCGCAAACCCCGGACTGTACCGGAGCACGTTATCCAGGGTTTCCAGGGATTTGTCGTCCTGGCCCAGGTAGTGGAAACACGTGGCGAGATCGGTTTCGACGCTGGGATCGCCGGGGCGGAGCTTCAGGCTCTTTTGGTAAAAATCTGCCGCTTTGTCGTACCGGCCGAGATCGTAATAAAGGTTCGCGATTTGCGACGGGTATTCCGGATTCTGCGGCTCGCGAGCGAACATCTGCTGAAGCGCCGCAATCCTGTCCGTGGAGTCGATGGGCGGCTGGTTTTCAGGCAACGGAGCAGGAGCCGGCTGCGCCCGATTGTCCGGCTGGGTCGAATTTAGATAGATAAAAGTTAACGCTGTCACGCCCAGCACAGCGACAATGGCCGCAAACACCAAGTTTATGGAATATTTGCTCAAAGCCATAGGGAGTAATCTTACAATAGAGAATTCAGAATTCAGAATACAGAATTCAACATGAGCCTGCCTGACCGCCAAGCTGCAAAGAACTCAAGGGAGCTCAAAGATATTCTTTGCGCGTCTTTGCGCCTCCGCGGTGGTTTGTCAAGCGTTTGACAATATCAATGTGACCGGGCCGGAGTTGGTGAGAGTGACTTCCATTGTGGCCTGGAATTGTCCCGTCTGAACATCGGGGACAAATTGACGCACCGTGGAAACGAACTGGTGATACAGCTTTTCGGCCTCTGCCGGAGGCGCCGCCTCAATATAGGAGGGTCGCCTCCCTTTCTTGCAGTCTCCATAAAGAGTGAACTGCGAGACAACTAGCAGCTGGCCGTGAACATCCTGCAAGCTCAGGTTCAGTTTGCCTTCGCTGTCATCGAAAATGCGCAGCTCGACTATTTTTTTCGCCATCCAGAGCAGCTCTTTTTCCGTGTCGCGGCGGGAAATGGCCACCAACACCAGAATCCTGGCCCGATGCGTGCAATCGATTTGCCTTCAATAACGACCTCAGCCCGACTTACTCTCTGCACGACTACTCTCATTTTACTGCCGGCTCCTCATTATTGACATAGCTTGCCCGCAAAGTGTATATTACACACGCCATAAGGACTTATGACAGTAAATAGACACGAAAGCCGAGACTGTAGGTATGCCAGCCCCCTCCAAATTTGGGCTGTGCCCTCCTCCAGCAGTGCGAAGTTGGAGGGGGCGAACAGGTGAATCCTGATCTTCGGAACCTGATAGCCCTTCAAGATCTGGAACTGAAGATTGCAGGTCTGCAGAAACAAGCCTCAGAAATTCCCAGCAAAAACCAAAGTCTGGAAAGCGAGCTTCAGCGCATTAAGGCTGAATACCAGGCGCGCACCGCGCATTCCAAGGAACTCTCCAATCACAGGCGCACGCTCGAGGGGCAGGTAGACCTAAACCGCTCCAAGCTTTCACGCCTGAAAGATCAGCTCATGTCGGTTAAGACGAACAAGGAATACACGGCCATGCTTCATGAAATCCAGGCGGCCGAAGACGCGATCCGCACTGAAGAAGACAAGATCCTGGAAGTCATGGAGCAGATGGAAATCCTGGAAAGGCAGCTGAAAGGCGCGGAACAGGAAATGCTGAAAAGATCCGCCGAACTCCAGGAAACCATCCGGAAGTCCACGGAATCGGTGCCGCTTCTGGAATCGGAGCTGGCTCGGCTGCGCGATCAAAAAGTAGTGATGGAATCACAGGTCGGGGCGGAGCTGCTTTCCCGGTATCGCCGCATTGCCGAGGCCCGCAAAGGGGTTGCCCTGGCCGAGGCCAAGGACGAGCTCTGCAGTGCCTGCCACGTCCGCATTCGGCCGCAGATGTACGCGGACCTGCTGCGCACGGAAAACATTCAGGCCTGCGACAGCTGCTCCCGCATCTTGTTCTCCAGGGAAAGCCTCTAGCCGCTGTGAGCTGAAATGAACACTTACTGTCAAGAGCAAAGAACTCATAGGAGAGCAGAGACGCTTCGCGCTCCTTTGAGTTCTTTGCATCCTGGCGGGTGTTTCACAGCCCCCCGCAAATCCCGAGCATTCGAGGCAAAAATTTAGGTCCCTTCTGCGATCGTTTTTTTACCGTTGGAGTACGCCCGGTTGCGCAGGTCCGGGCGCAGGAGGTGATTCAAATAGCCTCGATCAGTGCTGAAGGGAATCGAAGCACGGAAGCGCGGCAGCTGAAGCTCCTTCTCGGCAGGTCCCCGGAAGGAAGCGCTTGCATCCCAGCAAACCTTCAGGCCGATTTGCAGCAATCGAAGATGGCCCACCAAGACTAGGGATTTCTCAAGGCGCATCTGGGACCCGCCTGAAGCACAGATCCAGGCAGTCGGGGGCAGGAAGACGGCCGTATGCGTATCGCTGTTGCGGAGGGTCCAGGCTACACAACCGGAGAAGTAACTGTGAAAATGGCCATTGCACTTGCGCCGGAAACGCTTCGCCAGCTCTCGCCACTGGGGAAAAGGCTGCCGTGCAGCCCACCTCAAAGCCACTCAGTGGCAGGCAAAGGTTGCGGATGCCTATCGTGCCCTCGGCTTTTGGGGAGGCTTGCGTCCTGACACGATACGGTGAATGAATCCGATAAAACCGTCTGCTGCTCTCTTGAGTGCGCGGAGGGGAAGCTTTACAATGTGGGAGGGATCAGTGTTGCTGAAGACGATTCCATCAATCCTGCCTGATTCAAACGGCACACCTATTCAGCGAAGGTGGAATTTTCAATCCTGGAATGGTCGCCATGAGCATTCAGTTTTTCAACCAGTCGCGCCTCTATCAGCGTATCTCCAACTCCGATTTCGGAATCAGGATCGGCGACGATGAAGGAACCGTGGATCTTTCGATTTGCGTGGTTTTGCTGAAACGTTATGCATGGATATGAAACCTCTGGCATTTGCCCAGCTCAATTGGATATGGGCCCGTCTTAAGGCTTTTCCTGGGGGATTTCCTTCCACTGAAACGGTCCCGAAGAAGAAAGTGCGGTCAGCTATGCGCTGCAGATTGCTCATTGGTTTGATTCTCACTGGTCTGGCGATATTCAGTTTGCGAGGCCCAGGAGCCTCCGCACAGACTTCTCAGACCACCATTCGCGCCGAGGTCGCACTGGTCAATGTCGTGTTCACGGCGGTAGACCGGAGCGGCCATCCGGTTCAAGGCTTGAAGGCAGACGACTTCGAGATTTTTGAAAACAAGGAAGCCCAAAAGATCGAGTACTTCAGCCCTCTTGGCAAGGGGAGCGAAGTGCCCTTGACGATTGCTTTGCTCATCGACACGAGCGGGAGCGTCAGGAGCAAACTCGATTTCGAAAAAGCCACTGCCGCGGAGTTTTTCAGAGAAATTCTCCGTCCCAACAAAGATCTGGCCCTGATCATCCAATTCGATTCGGACGTCAACTTGGTGCAGGACTTCACCCAGAAACAGGATGACCTTCTGAACGCGCTGGAGGGCTTGAAGGCGGGAAACAGCACTGCGCTCTACGATGCCGTGTATCTTGCCGCCGATGAGAAGCTTAAGGGAGAGGTCGGTCGAAAGGTCATGGTGGTAATTACCGATGGGGAAGATACCTCGAGCAAGCTGCGCAAGGGAGAAGCGATCGAAGCCGCTCAAAAAAATGACGTGCTCATCTATGGGATCGGGGTGCGCAGCGAGGGTTTTGGAAGCAATTTCGGGGTGCTGCAAAAATTTGCGGACGAGACAGGTGGAGCATTTTTCTCGCCCCGTGCGAAGTTCTCCGAGATTCAAGCGGCTTTTCGCGCCATCGGGGAAGAGATTCAAGGGCAGTACAGCCTGGCCTACAACCCGACGAACAAAAAAAAGGACGGCACCTTCCGTTCGCTCGAGCTTCGATGCAAGGTGCGCACCGTTCACGTGCGTACGCGCAAGGGCTACTACGCCCCGAACCCCGTGAGCGCGTCCTGATTTGCAAAAAACTTTCAACCACGAAACACACGAAGGAAACGGAATCTCCTTTTATCCTTTTTCACGACTTTCATTTGTTTCGTGGCTAAAAGCTATTAAAGTCACGTGCCGTTGAATCAGGATGCCGGCGCTCTTGGCACTGCTAAAAAGATTCAGGTTTCACACTCATGGTTCGATATGTAATGCGAGGCTAGACCATGAGTTTATCATCGCCGGAAACTGCAGCAGATTTGATTATTCCCGTTTACAACCAATATCTCTACACGTGCAATCTGATCGAAGGAATCTATCGGTACACCGATACGCCGTTTCACATCTACCTCATAGACAACGCATCCACGGATGAAACCGTCGATCTGCACAAGATCTACACCCGCGATATTACAATCGTTCGCAATCGTGAGAATCGAGGGTGGTGCGGCGGGATCAATCAGGGAATCGGTCTCGGAAGCAATCCTTATCTGGTCTTCCTGAACAACAAAATTGAAGTCTCGCAAGGGTGGCTGGGGAACCTGATTGCATTTTTAAACACGCACCCGCGGATTGGTGCTGTCGGACCTCTTAACTCAAGCCCCACCGACTGGCAGGGCGTTGACAGAGTCCGCAAAAAGATTGTTCCGCAAATTCCAAATTTCCTGACGGATGATCTTCACGAGCGCAACCGAATTCTCAATTTTCATTTTCACCGGGCCGGTGTTCTGGTTGAAGACATGCTGGCATTTTTCTGCGTCGTTCTCAAGCGGCGGACCGTGAGTGCTGTCGGGCTTCTGGATGAGAATTTTGTGGCAGGTCCGGATGATTGCGATTACTGCCGGCGGCTGCGCAAATCGGGTTATGTCCTAGGTCTTTCCCTCGACACGTATGTGGTCCGCCATTCAAGCTCGACCGGGCGCCCGGATGTCCGCAAGCGGAGCGCTGCCCGTGCTACGAATTCCTGATTCCCAATTCCTGATCCCAATTGGGAAACTCTCTTTTGTCTTGGTCAGGAATCAGGAATTTGGAATCAGAAATTTACGGGATGTACATGTACCCCTTGCCGCGCAAGCTGATGAAGTGGCGCGGCTGTTCCGGTTCATCCTCGAAATGTTTTCTCAGTCGCACGATGAAGTTGTCGACCGTCCGGGTTTCCACTTCGAAACGATATCCCCAAACTTTTTCCAGGAGTTCGCCCCGGGAGAAGACCCGGTTCGGTTGCAAGGTTAACGCTTCGAGCAGATCGGCTTCGAGCGCTGTCAGTTGGAGCGGGCCGCGGGGCCCGATGCCGCTCAGCTTTTCCAGGTCGACATGACAGCTGCCGATGGTCACCGTGTGCGAGGGAGGGGTGTTGGCTGCGTACCACGTCGTGCGCTCGAGTATCCGCTCAACTCGGAGCAGCAATTCCCGAAGGTGGAAAGGTTTGATCATGTAGTCATCCGCGCCCAGTTCCAGTCCGTGAATTCGGTCTTCCACGGTCGATCTCGCAGTGAGCATGATAATAGGAAGCCGTGGATGGTTCTGGCGCAGCTGGCGTGCGACTTCGAATCCGTCGATTTCCTCGATCATGAGGTCGAGAACGATAAGGTCGAACGGCTCACGCGCATGCAGGGCAAGCGCCTCTTTACCGCTGGGGGTGGATCGCACTTCGTACCCTTCCTGCTCCAGATTGAACTGCAGAGGTCGGGCCAGATTCAATTCGTCTTCTACGAGAAGAATCCTGTGTTTTGGTCCCATGTTGTTTCTTAAATCTTTAGCCCACGAAACAAACGAAAAACACGAAATCTCCTGGCAATGGTTTGCGTGCGTTTTGTGGTTAAAAGCTTTTAAAAACTACGCTGCATTTGGCTTCCTGCGCGCGGCAAGGCTCCAGTATTTCCGGATGCGCGGCAGACGCACACTGAAAGTTGAGCCGCGCCCGATCCCCTGGCTCGAGGCCCAGACTTTGCCCCGATGGTCCTTCACGATATTCCTGACGATGTAGAGCCCCAGGCCGGTTCCCCGCACTTTTGTGCTCTGTTCTTCGGATCCTCGCCAGAACATCTTGAATATGTTTTTTAGATCCTTGCCCCGGATTCCTTCTCCGCTGTCGATCACGTCCACCCGGCAGCTGCGCAAATCCCTGTGCAAACGGATTCGAATCCTTGAGTCTTTGGGCGAATAGCGCGCGGCATTTTCAAGAAGGTTCGCCAGCACCACCCGCATTGCCGGGCGGTCGAGTGCGACACGGGCGTCGCGTCCTTTTTCTAGGATGATGACCCGGCCCTCCTTCTCATACAGGTGCCGGTCTTCCGTGAGCACTTCCTCGAGGAAATGCCGCATGCTCACTGGTTCCAGCCGGTATCTGCCCCCTTTTTTCTCGATCCGCGCCGCTCCCAAGATTCGATCGATCAAGGTCGAGAGGCGTTCGGTGTCGTCGAGCATCATGGTGACGAATTCGCGTCGCCGGTCCTCAGAAAGCTCTCGCAGCGCCATTGTTTCTAGGGCCAGCTGGATGGAGGCGACTGGCGATTTGAGCTCGTGCGTGACGTTGGAAACGAAAGAACGCTGCATCTGGTTCAGGCGGTGCTGCTTGATGTAGTAGATGAAGATGACCGTAGCTCCGGCCAGGATCAAGGTCAGCAGGAGCGCCCCTTCGAGCAGCGGAAGCCAGCCAAAACCTTCCACTTCGACCTGTGTCCTTAGCCGCTCCGCCATGGCGCGCAGCTGCGTATGTTTTTCGATGTACCACCGGATCCAGATCACCATGAGCAGGATCCAGAGAACCTGGATAGAGAGAAAGATAGTGATTGGATGGTAGAGCCAGCCTGTCTTGAGATAGACCTTTTTGATCACGATCTCAAACTCGAAAGCGGTTTATTCGCTCGGCGGCTCGGGCTGGGGCTGCGAGTTTTGGAGAAGCTTCACGAGCTCCTCTCCAAATTCCCGGACGCGCCACTGGCGCATCCCCGGGATGTTTGCCAATTCGTTCACGTCGGCCGGCGGAGCCACTGCCAGATTTTCCAGCACATTGGCTGGAAAAACAACACCCACGTGCAGGTTCAGCTGACGGGCCTTTTCCTGGCGCCACAGCTTGAGTGCATCGAGGTGGAACTTGGCCGCGCGGCTGGGTGGTTTCCAGTTGCTTCGCACAGGCATTTCCAGAAAAGACGCGTCCTGATGCTTGGCAGCAACGATGGTTTTGATAATCTCCCCTGCAAACCTCCTGGCAACTCGGTAGGAGATGCCGGGACGATTGAACATCTCGCGGGGAGCATCCGGCGGGCGGCGTACCAGATCGATCAAAACCGAATTGTTCAGCACCTTGAAGGGGGGCACATCCAATTTTCGCGCGACCTGGTCTCGAAGCAGGTATAGGGCTCTCAATACCACCTGGTCCTGCAGACTTAAATCGCGGCTCCCTTTGATCCGCCGGAAGCCTTCCGTGTCGAATTCCTTTTCGGGTCGTTCGACTGCGGCGGCTGTCTCAAATTCTTCCAGCGCCCAGCCGAGTCGTCCTTTTTTACGCAATTCGCTTTCCAGCGCATCCCTCAGCCGGAGCAGATGATGTGTGTCCATGGCAGCATATTCCAGCTGTTCCAGGACCAAGGGACGGTGAGACCAGTCATCCCGCTGCCGCCGCTTCGAATGGTAAATACCCAGGAGCTGCTCCATGATCGCGCCAAGGCCCAG
>Ga0326727_10008342_pt1 | contig 26404 bp, 28 predicted proteins | sample MB2enrmetagenome_FD_207643 | JGI IMG/M metagenome (GOLD analysis project Ga0326727, IMG submission 207643) | Lab enriched peat soil microbial communities from McLean, Ithaca, NY, United States - MB29MY | ecosystem: Environmental > Terrestrial > Soil > Wetlands > Peat | place: USA: New York...
CAGACCGCGCTCACCGCCAAAGGCGTGGCCGAAACGATGGCCGCCGAAGCCAAAGCATTCACCGAATTCATCCACAGAGCCAACGATATGGAAAAAGCGCACTTGCGTTTGGAGGCGGACAAATTGCGCCGCGCGGAAACGGAGTGGCTGCACATTGTGGTTCACATCCTGGACCATGTCTTTCTCCTCTTTCAAGCCGCCCGGCGTTCCAGCCAGCCGGGGTTGGCGGATCAGATCGGGATGTTCCAAAACAGTTGCCGCGACGCCGCCCGGCGCGTCGGATTAGTGCCCACGACTGTCGAGCCGGGCGCCCCATTCGATCCGAAACTGCATCAAGTGCCCGACAGCGTCACTCCCGGCGAAAACGCCATTATCGCCGACATGCTCGCCACGGGTTACACCTACCAAGGCCAGATCGTCCGCCGCCCCCTCGTCGCCCTGCAAGACGGGCCGGCGCCGTCTGGCGAGGCCGCGGCGGTTGCGCCGGAGGCGGAAGCGTGAGTGGGGCTGAGGATCTGTGCATAAACAACTTCCAATTTTGACAGTGACCGTTGGTTCAAGGCCGTTTCGGAACGCTTCAGAAGTTGGAAGCGTGGATTGAAAATTGGTCATTGAAAATCTGTCATTTGTCATCGGGAAAGAGCGAATTACAATACCTCAAAGTTTGAGGTTGACATAGCCTCATGCTTTGAGGCATAGTGGCGGCGTTATGCGCAGGACCAATCCAAATTTTTTGAACGGCGTGCCCGAATTGCTCATCCTCCAGCTCCTGGCCCGGCGCGCCATGTACGGCTACGAAATCGTCAAGGCGATCCAGGCCGAAACGGGCCGGACACTCGCCTTTGGCGAAGGGTGCGTTTATCCGTGCCTGCACTGGCTGGAGGCGCAAAAGCTGCTGACCAGCCGCCGCCAGGAGGTCGCCGGCCGGAGCCGCAACTATTACCAATTGACCCGGCGGGGCGGCAAACGTTTGGAGGAGTTGACGACGGATTGGGACCGCGTCACCTCGGGCATATCACTGTTGATGCGAGGCGCCCATGCCTGACACGGCGGTCATCGCGCAATTTGAGCGGCGGCTGGTGGAATTGGGGTGTCCCTGGCGCCGATTGCGGGAGAAGGTCCGCGAACTGGCCGAACATCACCAAGACCTCAAGCAAGCGGCGCTGGAGGAGGGATTGACGGATGCGGAAGCGGAGGGACGCGCGGACGCGCAGCTTGGCGACCCGATGGTGCTGGCGGAAAACGCGGTGATGCTGTTGCGGCAATCGTCGTGGTGGGGAAGGCATCCGATCATCGGCTTCTGCCTGTTGCCGCCGCTGGGGTTCATTCCCGCGTGGGCGGCGTGCTGGGGAATGGTTCTCGGATCGTGCTGGCTGGCGGGAAATATCTTCGGCCCGGCTTATACCTTTGACGAGCGGTTGGCCAGCGCGTTTAGCGACGATCCGGCGTTATTCAATGGTTATGTGACGCCGGCCAACTTCGGGCTGACTCTGGCGGCGGTGCTTCTGATTGTTCTGGTCTTTTGCCAGTTGGCCCGGCGTTCGGCCGCCGGCTTGAAATGGATGCTGACGGCCTGCGGCGTCTGTTCGCTCAGCAGCTATTTCAGTTTTGCGGCCATCGAACCCCATAATGTCACCGTCGGGTATTGGTTTGGGCTTTTATGGCGTTATCCACAGTGGATTTACGCCGGGATTCCGCTGCTGGCGGGGGTGGCGATATTTTTTGGCCAACGCCGGAGCGAAAGGCGCCTCGCAAGGATTGCAATGGAACAACGCCCGAAAGGCCGCCGAGGGACACCGAATGCAGCGCTGCCGCGGCAGTCCTTAAGCGGCTCGCCGACGTATTGGGTGGTGGCGGCGCTGACACTGATTCTTTTGAAGTTCGTCATCGCCGCCGTGGCCGACTCTCGGATCGACAAAATGCGCGAGGCCGACTTAAAAGCCAAAGTCTGGCCGGCGGAACGTGCCGCCACACTGGCGTTATTGAAAACGCGGCAATCGGCGAAGGTTCCGGCCAGCGAGCAAACAATCGATCTGCGGCCGTGGCAGAACGCGACGTTGCTCGACTCGACGGACGGCGCCGCCGGTGTCAAGGAGAATAATCTGGCGCAATTGTCCGCGGGCGTTCACACGTACGGTGGCGCGCGCTTCGACGTGGAAGGCAAGATCCAGCTTTTGGGCCAACCGCTGCCCAAAGCCCAGAGCAAATTCCCCGGGAGGATCGATGGCATCACGATCCGGCGCAAATGCGCCCGGCTTCAACTCCTGCAAGGAGCCAGCGCCCTGCACACGCCCGGCAAGAAGATCGCCCGGCTGGTTTTGCATTACGCGGACGGAACGAAAGCGGACATTGGCGTTTTTGGGGGCGAGCACGTTCTGGACTGGTGGGGGCCGATTTACAACACGGACGCCGGCGCAGGGCGCGACACGACTTCACCGGACACCGAGCTGGCGTGGTCGGGCAGCAATCCGCGGATCAAGGAGCGCGCGCCCGATTCTTCCCTTCGACTTTACAGGAGCGCATTTGCCAATCCGCGCCCGGACCTGGAGATCGCCAGCGTGGATTACGTTTCAACGCTCAGCGGCGCGGCCCCGTTTTTGGTGGGGCTGACAACTGAGCAGCCACCCGCACCATGAACACACGCATGAAAACACTGATTCGTTTGCCCATCGCCGTTGCCGCCGTCCTGCTGGCCGGCTGCGCATCGCACCATCCGAAGGAAAAGCCCGTTCACGAGCAGGGCTGGATCGGCGGCCGCTACAAGTGCGCCAAACCGCGCGCGACGGTCGCCAATTGGCTTTTTGGAGGGGACCATCTTATTTACTGTTATCCGGCGGGTTTGGAAGAGTCGCAGAAGTCGGGCATTTTCGCGACGGAATTGGGCACCAACACGCCGGCCTACCGCGCGGGCCTTCGGGCGGGCGATTTGATCCTCGAACTGGACCACCGGCCTGTCACCGATCTCATGCTTTTCAGGAGCGCCATTTGCGCGGCGCGGCCCGGCGCATCCCTGCCGGTGAAGGCCTGGCGCGATGGGCAGAGCAAGGAATATGACATCACCGTTGGCCGGGAGACATTTCGGCACCGCGGCACACTGATGGTAGGCCTGGGGTTGCCGATACCCGGATTTTGGGACCCGCCGCATCTGGTACCCACGCGCGAAGCGCCTTCAGTTTCGCTGGTGGCGGTGGGCTGGGAGCAGAATGACAAGACGCCCGTCGATTTTAATTCGGTGGAGCAGCGTTACCGGCACAGTTGCAATCCCAAAGACAAGCCACAGGGCGACGACGAGGAGTGGCGATGCTGGCTGGCCATTTTCCAGGTGAGCAAGGGAAAGACGATCCTCGGCCAGGAGCCGGTGGCGGCGAAATAAGGGCCTGGGAGCAGAATGACAAGACGCCCGTCGATTTTAAAGCCCAATCCCCGGCCGATGTGCGAGGGGATTGAATTGATACATGTTAAGATGCGGTACTAATGGCCCCGTTACCAACGGGGCCAACGGCCGGCGGGCGCAACTCTCGTGCCTTGACCCGCACGGAGCGTGGGTTATAGTTCGATGCGATGAAAGAATCTGGAGTTATGGAACCGACGCCGAGCACGCGCTGGCAGGAGGCCAAAGTCTTTGCGGAAGTGAATGCCCGGGACATGGCTTCCCCAACGCCAAACATCGTTGAGGAACTGTTTCTCTGGTTCAAGGGGGCCAAGCTCTACTACCAAGCGGAGATGGGCGGCGCACTGACCAACCAAGACCGTCAGATGCAAAAGCACATGCTCTCAACCCTCATCAGCATGGGCGAGTGGCTGGTCAGTGAATTGCGTCACCATGACATAACCGAGAAAGTGGGTGTCACGCTGGCCGACGTGGAGGCGACGCTGGAAGAACTCCATGTCAGTTTGCGTGTTTCGTTTGGGGGCATGACCGAGGCACGCCGCGCTCAGGTTCTCGACGAGGTGTTCGGTGCCTCGTGAAGAGCGGATAGAGGCGATCCTGGCGGCCTGGTACGAATTGGTAAACTCTGCTCCCTCTGAACGCGCCAGGTGCCGGGACCGGCGGAACGCATTGCTCGACCAAGCCATTGCCGGCACACGTTCCTGCCGCCAAGAATTACTGGAAGCACTCGGCCCGCGCTTCCAGGATTTCAAGCTCGCCCGCCGCAAAGAGCACCAGGCGAAGATGGCCCAGATAATCCGCCAACCTTGAGGCCACGCCAAGCCGACGCGCTGGATTTGGCGGCCTGCCCGTGAGAATCGTCAGTGGTTCACGGGCATTTCAAGGGACTCGCCACAAAGGCAGAAGCGCAACGTTGGTTCGAGGTAAAGTCGGAACGGACTGCGGTACCAGTGGCCCTCAGTCCTTCGGTCGCCTGGCGAAGAAGAGACCGGGCTTGCATCCGCCACCAGAAAGGCGTATTAAAAAGGAAATGGAAGTTACGTTACCATTGGAGAAAATGACCATCGCCGAGAAACTTCGTGTGATGGAAACGCTCTGGACCGACTTGACCCGCGGTGAGGAGCAGTTTGAATCTCCCGAATGGCACGGAGAGGTTCTCCGTGAAAGAGCCGCGCGCGTGAAGGAAGGCAAGGAATCCTTCATGGACTGGGAAACAGCGAAAAAACAGCTCCGCAATCGGGTGCTACGAGATCTATTACGATCAAGAACGCATGATGGCCCGACTTTGGGCTGTCTTGGACTGCAGGCGTGATCCGGATGCATCTCGCGAAAAGCTTGCAAGGCTTCGCAAGACGTAAGCTTGGTGGCGGCGGGCTGGCAGCACAATGACAAGACGCCGGTCGATTTTAACTCCGTGGAGCAGCGCTACCGGCACAGTTGCAATCCCAAAGACAAACAACAGGGCGACGACGAGGATTGGAGATGCTGGCTGGCGATTTTCCAGGTGAGCAAGGGAAAGACCATCCTCGGCCAGGAGCCGGTGGCGGCGGGCTGGGAGCACAATGACAAGACGCCCATCGATTTTAAAGCCGAATCCCCGGCTGATGTGCGAGGGGATTGAATTGTTAAATGTTAAGATGCGGTACTAATGGCCCCTTGTTTCAGAATAGGCCAATGCGGTAATACCGTATGGGATAATTTGTCCATTGAGAATCCATGAAGTAGAAGGAGCCGTTCGTAAGACTAATGGCTCTCAGTGGCTCCCACACGGGATTAGTTAGGTTTGTGCAACCCTCCACAACTATTGGAATGTTAGATGTGCCAGTGATGTTGAACGAGAATTGATTATTGAGTACACCAAAACTACCACTGGCAGTTTGTATTGACGGATTCCACAATATGGTTGAATAACCGTAAAAGAAGCTCCATCCAGCAGCGCCGGGCAAATAAAATATGGTCACGGGGTCACCAATAAAGATCGAGCCCGCACCATCCGAGGGCGGAGGATCACCGGTCGGGGCATTGCCCGCGAAAAACGCATTTGAAAGACTAACGCAACTTGAGAAAGCCCACGAACCGATTGTACTGACACTTGCGGGAATCAAAACGCTTCCTAAAGAATAGCAATATTGAAAAGCGGCACTTCCGATGTTCGTGACAGTGTTAGGAATGGTGATGCTGAGAAGGTTGGCGCATTGAGCGAATGATCCGCTTCCGATGCTGGCCACACCGTTACTAATCACAATGTTTGTCAAACTTATGCAGCCCAAAAATGCCCAATTCCCGATTTCCGTGACACTGCTAGGAATTTTCACACTGGTTAATCCGTAACAACCGGCAAACGCATCGACGCCAATTTCGCTGACGCCGACTGGGATTGTCACGCCGGTGATGTTCGTGTTCCATTCAAACGCATCATCTCCGATGATGGTCACTGGAAGGCCGTCGATGTTGGTTGGAATTAGAACGGCCCCAAGGGGGCCAGCGTAACCAGTAATAGTGAGTGTGTTGTCCCCATTTGTCGTGTAATTGAATTGCGCTCTAACCCCACAAGTGCCAAAGATCACAAAAGCCGCAAAAACGCACATTTCACATCTCATCGACGAAATGTTCTGGCAATTTCAGGCCTTAATCAAGAGAAAATGCGGCAATTCCGTGTCATTATTACCACAACAACTAGTTCATCATAACTGTGCTAATTTGTCCGATTGCTGCTAGCGGTTTGTGAATGCTCAACTGTGGACAGTTATTAGAGTATTAAACAAGGTTAAGGGGCAGGCCGCGGCGCTCCGCGCCTCCGGACCGGCCCATCACTGTGGGGGCAAAACCGTAGGGAAGTCGCCTCCGGTGCCCATCCTTCAATTTCATCCGGGCACAATTCATCTTCAAGCGAGCCACCACCCCCCCCGGATTCAGCCGGGGGGGTGGTGGCACCGCCTTGCATGAGTTTCACAGGTGGCAGATTTGCCGCAGCCTTGGCAGCGTTCTATGGCCCCTCCTTGACGTTCACGGCCCCGTTTGAGGCTGGCTTTAAGCCGGTCAAGGGTTAAGAGGCGTTTCGGCCGTTATCGCCGGTCCAGTGACGCGCTCAGAAGGGAACCCACTGCTTACTCCGCTTTGCACTGTGCTCGATGCCGTGTCTGTCCCCCTCGTCTCATGCCCGCCAATCCCGCGCCAACCGGAGCGAATCCGGTTGCGCAGGTGTCGGCAAACACTCTTGGACAGTAACAGGCTTGCCCTTTTACCCGTGGAGGCAAGGGCTGGGTGTTTGGCCGTTGGGTTGGATTTCAAGAAAAGGCTTGAAACGTGCCGTGTACGGTGGGAATTTCCCCACATGAAGACATTGACCGTGGATGACCGGCAGCGGGTTCGACTCCCAGAGGCGAAGGCGGGGCAAGTTTTTGCGTACGAACCGAACTCGGACGGCACGATCAAGCTTATTCCAGTTGTTCCCAAGCCCGGCCCGAAGCGCGTTGTTGCCAAGCTCGTCAAACGCGGAGGAGCGCTTTTCTTCCAGGTTCCCGCCGGGTACACGCTCGATCCCGAAGCCATCGGCAAGGCGGTCGCCGAGGAGCGGGAAAGCCGCTCGTGAGGACGTATTGGGACACGTCGGCGGCGATCAACGCGGCCATATCGCCGGAAGTGCTTCGCCGGTTGGAAAGCCGAGAGCATGTCGCCCGCTTGCATCTTGTTGCGGAATTCTTTGCCACCATGACCGGGCGCGGCGTGGAGATTACCGACGAGCAAGGAAACGCCGACCGGATGGTCTTTACTCAAAACGAATGCGCCGCCTGGCTGAGAAAATTCGCGGAGAAACTCCAGTTCGCGGATTTGACCAAGGAAGAAGCGTTGGACGGCCTGGACAAGGCGCAAAACCTGAGCGTCCAAGGAGCGCGCGTATATGACTACTGGCACGCCCTGGTTTCCGCCAAAGCGAAGTCTGACGAACTCATCACCCGCAACACGCGCCACTTTCAAGGTTTGGCGGAGAATGTTGTCTGGCCCTGAAACGTCGGCCCAATTGCAAAAGCGCCAATCCCTTTTCACTGGCCCTCCTTCTTCGTCGTCGTGTTGACAATCGCCAGAACCGCCGCCTTGAGCGGTTCACTCAGCCGTGGCCGCGAATCAATAACCAACCGCAAATCAGCAGGCACGCCAGACTTTTGTGAGGCTATTTGTGAGGCTGTCCCTGTAAGCCGTTCATTATTAGCGGAAAGCGGCAGGTTCAAACCCCGCGGCGCGCGCCATTTTTCCATCACTAGAGGTCAAAAATGGCGTTTACCGCACAGTTTCCGCACAACTGGCTGGCCATTTTCCAGGTGAGCAAGGGAAAGACCATCCTCGGCCAGGAGTCGGTGGCGGCGAAATAAGGGGCTTCCATTTTGGCGGCGGGAGACTTACGTTTTACCGCCATGAAATCCACGGCTGTATGGAAATCGTTCGCCATGACTACACTTGTTGCGTCAGGGCTTCTGCCCGCCTTTAGCCAGGACAACCCGTTGGGCCAGTTTGAATCGCACGGCGATGTCGGCTCGCCCGCGCTGGCCGGCTCGGCCAGTTACGATCCGGCCGCCCAGCAATACGCGCTGTCCGGCGCGGGGACCAACATGTGGTTCACCACCGACCAATTCCATTTTCTGTGGCGGCGGATGAAGGGCGATTTCATTTTGCGCGCGCGGCTTGAATTCGTCGGCGCAGGCGCCGAGGCCCACCGCAAAGCCGGCTGGATGGTGCGGCCCAGTCTTGAGGCGGGGGCGCCCTACGCGGATTTCGCGCAACACGGCAACGGCCTGACGGCGCTCCAGTTTCGGCGCGCGGCGGGAAGCAACACGGAACAACTCATCTTGACAATCACCAACGCCGACGTGCTGCAATTTGAGCGCAAGGGGAGCAATTACATTCTTTCGGCGGCGCATTACGGCGAGCCTTATGTCAGGACCCAGTTGACGAATCTCGATTTGGGCGATGAAGTGTACGCCGGGCTGTTTATTTGTTCCCACAATGGGGACGTGATGGAGAAGGCGCTTTTCCGGGACGTGCGGCTCATCCGGCCCGCGCCTGAGGGCTTTGTCCCCTACCACGATTATATCGGCAGCGTGATGGAAATCCTCGACGTTCACAGCGGCAAGCTGGAACAGATATACAACTCGGAACAACCGTTCGAGGCGCCGAACTGGACGCGGGATGGCCGCGCGCTCATTTACAACGTCAGCGGGCGGGGAGAAGGCTGGGGCCGCTTATGCCGCTTCGATCTGGCCACGCGCACGCCATCGGTTTTGAACACCAGCCCGGCCAACCGGAACAACAACGATCACGTTTTGTCATTTGACGGCGCCATGCTGGGCATCAGCGATCAGAGCGCCGAGCACGGCGGTCAATCCTGCGTTTTCACCGTGCCGGTTAAAGGCGGCACGCCCAAGGCCATAACGCCTCTGGCCCCATCGTACTGTCACGGCTGGTCGCCCGATGGAAAGTTTCTCGTCTATACGGGCGGACGGGACGGCAAATATGACATATACAAAATCGCGTCCGACGGCAGCGGGGCGGAGACGCGGCTGACCGAGGCGCCGGGATTGAACGACGGCCCCGAGTACACGCCGGACGGAAAATATATTTACTTCAATTCAACGCGCAGCGGGCTGATGCAACTGTGGCGGATGAAGCCCGACGGGCAGGACCAGGAACAAGTGACAAGCGACGAATTCAACAATTGGTTTCCGCACATTTCGCCCGACGGCAAATGGATTGCGTTCATTTCGTTTTCCAAAGACATAGAGCCGACGGACCATCCGTATTACAAACAAGTCTATCTGCGATTGCTGCCCATAGTAGGCGGCGTGCCCCGCGTGATCGCCTACGTCTATGGCGGGCAAGGCACGATGAATGTTCCCTCATGGTCGCCGGACAGCAGGCGCATCGCCTTTGTGAGCAACACGCGGTAATCGGTTGGTGAGGCATTTCGAGATCTTGCGGTCATGGTTGCGAAAGGTCTTGGACCAGGATTTTGCGGATGCCGGCGAACATGTTCTCGGCCAACTGCTGCCTCCCCTCCTGGGTCAAATGGATGAGATCTATGAATTTCTCGTGCTCGCCGTCCAGGTGCGGGTGAGTATCGACGAAACACACGTCCGGGTTTTCGGCCGCCAGTTGCTCAACGATGAGGGAATGGACCGGATTGGCCCGCATCAGGCCGTAGGAGGCGCGCGTGCCGCCGCCGCGATAAAAGTCAATGACACCCTGCTCGCTTTGCGCGTTCACGGCCATGGAGAAGTTGGCCAGCGCCAGACGAATCCCGTTGGTCCGGGCGCACTGGATCAGTTGCCGGTAGGCGGCGGCGTACTGCGTTTTCAATGGCTGCGCCGAAGGCGGCGCGGCGACGACATGCCGCCGCCCCGCGCGCCAGGCGAAGAGCATCATCCGCAGCCGATGCTCGGCCTGAGCCGCCAGCTTGAGCGGACGTTCCTTGTAAAAAGGCGGAGGATGCCCCACCGGCGGCAGAACAGTGCTGTCAATCATTGAAAATCCGTTGACGCCGTGATACGATATGAGCAGGTCCGGCTTGAGCGGCAGAATATCGCGGGGCAGCCGGTAGAGGCTGTCGGTGACCGTGTAGGCCGGAACGCCGGCATTGATGACCTCGACCGGGCGACGGGTCTTGAGGCGCTTGCGGATGATTTGCTCCAGCACTTCGGGCCAGGGCAAGTCGCCCGGTTGGAGGGTCATGCCAAAGGTGGTGGATTCACCCAGGGTCACGATGCGGTACGTATTCCCCTTGACCGGGGGTATTTCCGGCCCGCGAAAACCCTGGCTGTTGATCCAGATCGGACAGTTCAACATGAACCCATGAGCGTTGGGGCGCAGCCGCAATGGAAGCGGAGAATTGGGGGCCGCTGTGAAAACCTCGCTCCCCATGCGGTCAAACTCTTGGGTGTAATACTCCTCCCATCGGGCGAAGGCCTCCGGGTCCCCTTTGGCCGCGTCGTAGGAGTAGTACAGCCGGCAAGTTTCCGGCCGCAACGGTGGACGGGAATGAAAACGGAGCACGAAGTCCGCCGCCGGCAAGCCCACCATCAGCAAGATCACGGTGTTCACAACCTGCGCGCCCCTTGAGCCTAGCCGGAACCAGACGCGGCACAGGATCAATAGAGCCAGTGTGGCCAAAAGCCCCGCGTAAAAGTCGCGGCGCTGGTTCTGGAAGTATCCGCCGGCCAGCCACATCAGCCCGCCGCAGAACAACCACGCCATCACCGGCGTTTTCCATCGCGCCTCTGCGGCGTCGCCGGCCATCCGGCGTTGCGCAAGCCTTATGGCGGCGGCAATCAACCATGCTGGCACCGCATAAAGGAAGTCGCAGGTCATGGCGCTCAACGCCATGCTGACCCACACAAGGATGCTGCCGGCCCACACCGCCGCCAGACCCGCGGCCTCGACGGCCTTGCGCGCGCGAGCCGGCGCAACCTCAAGAGAAACCAAGGCGATCCCCACCAAGCCAATCCCCCCCAGCGCGGCCCAGGGCGCTTGCAGCCAAACAGCCAGGAGGACGGCGCACCCGAGCAGGAGCGTTTGGAGCAGCCATTGCATTCCACTACTTGACTGAATACATAAATGGCGAGAGCGGAGCCGGACCCTGGGTGAAAAAAACCAAAGCGGCCAGAATCAACAAGAAAACCAGCAGCGGTATGAGCCACCATTTCTTCTCCTGGCGCAAGAACTTGAAAGCTTCCTGGCAAATCTGGCGCACCTGTTTCTTATACCGCGGCGCCGGATCCGTCACAAGTCAGTTTCAGAAGGAGGCCTGAGGTTCTCACAAACGCTCTGGCATTGTTCTTTCCATTGGTCTAAATGTGAATGCGCTATGGACCTGCAAATTCAGCCGCCGTTGCCGAAGAAAAGGGATTCTCGCATCGGGATTCTCGGCAGCGGGTTTGTGGTCAATACATGCCATCTGCCGGCTTATCGCAAAGCCGGTTTTAATCCCGTCGCCATCGCGTCGCGCAACCGCGCCAACGCCGACCAGACCGCGCGCCGGCATGGTATCCCCAAAGTCCATGATTCTTACGAGGATTTGCTCAATGATCCTTCGATTGAAGTCCTCGATATAGCCGTTCCGCCCCAAATCCAAGTCGATCTGATCAAGCGGGCGTGCGCGCGCAAAACCGTCAAGGGCATTTTGGCCCAAAACCCATTGGGCATCAATTACGCCGAAGCCGTGGACGCGGCGATGGAGTGCAAGCAGGCGGGCATCGTCCTCTCTGTCAATCAAAGCATGCGGTATGATCAATCGGTGCGGGCGGCCAAGACCCTTCTGCAAAGCGGCGTCATTGGCCAGCCGGTTTTCGCCACCATTGAAATGCGCGGCATCCCTCATTGGATGCCGTGGCAGGCGGAGTTGGGCTGGGCCACCCTGGGCATGATCTCCGTCCACCATTTGGACTGCTTCCGCTATTGGTTCGGCGGGCCGGAAGGCATTTATTGCGGCATCCGCCCCGATCCGCGCACGAAGTTCCGCCACGCCGACGGCATCTGCACCTACATCCTCGATTACCCCAACGGACTGCGCTGCGTGGGCATCGACGACCCTTGGACGGGCCCGGCCAAAGAGGGTTGCCCGGCCGACATTTATTTGCGCTGGCGCATTGAAGGATTGAACGGGTTGGCCATCGGCGACATCGGCTGGTGCCGCGACCCTTGCACGACGCCGTCAACGATAAAATATGCCAGCATAGGCGATCAGGGTTTTCACGAGCCGAAATGGACCGAAAGCTGGTTCCCCGACGCCTTCGTCGGAACGATGGCGCAACTGCTAATCGCCCTGGAAACCGGGACGGAACCCGCGATCAGCGCCAGGGACAATTTGAAGACGATGGCGTTGGTCGAGGCCGCGTATCAGAGCACGAAGAGGAATCGTACGATGGAGTTCAACGACTTGGACGCACCAGAAAAGCTCGCCGCCGGAGAAGCGCCGAAGGAACTCGTCGCAACCGAAAGCGGGAAACCCGGGATTTTCAGCAAGTGGTTTTCAAAACCGCCCGTCAGCGCCGGCCAGCCTTTGAGGCATGAGACGGTGAACAATTTCACCCCCCGCGCCCAGCAGGCGCTGGCAATGGCTCGAAAAGAGGCGGACCGGCTAAACCACAATTTCGTCGGCACCGAGCATCTTCTGCTCGGCCTGATCAGGCTGGGCCAGGGCGTCGCCGTGAACGTGTTGCAGAAATTGGGCTTGGATTTGGAAACAGTGCGGCTGGAAGTTGAGAACATGGTCGGCAAAGGCCCCGATGAAAAAATGATCGGGAACATCCCGTACACGCCCCGAGTCAAAAAAGTCCTCGCGTTGGCGGCCAAGGAAGCCAGGAAATTGAACCACACGTACGTCGGCACCGAACATATTTTGCTCGGCTTGCTCGAAGAAGGGGACGGTATTGCCGCTCGCGTGCTCAAGAACCTGAAGGTCGATATCGAAGCGACCCGCCGGGAGATTCTGAAAGAGCTTGATCCGAATTTCGGGAAGTAGCCGCAGAGCTGCCAGCGGGCGGCCGGGAGTGTGGCTGGCGAGACGCCAGCCACGGCGACCGGGACGGATCGCGCTACCCAAAACCGAGGAACGGCCAATTGGAGGATTGAAATAATGCAAGGGCAAGGATACCTATGGCCCGATGGCATTGAAGTTTTTCAATACTCTCTCCCGCACGGTGGAGGAATTTGTCCCCTTCGACCCGGCGGGCCGGCGCGTCGGGTTCTATTGCTGCGGCCCGACGGTCCATGATTTTGCCCACATTGGCAATTTCCGCACGTTCGTTTTTGCCGACCTGGTGCGGCGGTTCCTCCAGTTCCGGGGCTGGGAGGTGCGCCACGTGATGAATATCACCGACGTGGAGGACAAGATCATCAAGCGGGCGTTGGAAACGGGGATTTCGCCGCGAGATTATACCACCAAGTATGAGGCGGCGTTTTTTGAGGATTTTCGAGCCTTGGGCTGTCTGCGACCGCATTTGACCCCGCGCGCCACGGACCATATCCCCGACATCGTGGCGCTGATCCAGAAGCTTGAGCAACGCGGGCTGGCCTATCGGGCGGCCGACGGTTCGGTCTATTTCAGCATTGAGAAGTACCAGGCCGGCGGGGGGCGCTACGGGCGGCTGCTCCATTTGAACTTCGAGCAAATGCGCCCGGGCCAGCGCGTGGCCAGCGACGAGTACGACAAGGAGGCGGTGGCGGATTTCGCGTTGTGGAAAGCCCGGGCGCCGGCCGACGGCGCGGTCTTCTGGCCCAGCCCGTGGGGGGAGGGCCGGCCCGGCTGGCACATCGAGTGCAGCGCGATGAGCATGAAGCTGCTGGGGCCGAGCATTGACATTCATCTGGGCGGCGAGGACCTGGTCTTTCCCCACCACGAAGACGAAATCGCGCAAAGCGAGGGCGCCGGCGGGCAGGAGGCGGGCCGTCCATTTGTCAAGTATTGGCTTCATGGCGCGCACCTCATGGTCGAAGGGCGCAAGATGAGCAAGAGCCTGGGCAACTTCTTCACCCTGCGCGATCTGCTGGCAAAAGGTTTCACCGGACGCGAAATCCGCTTCCTCCTCCTGAGCGCGCATTACCGGGAGTCGTTTAATTTCACCCTGGACGGATTGCGGGCGGCGCGATCGGCGCTGGCGCGGCTGGACGAGTGCCTGGGCAGGTTGCGCGAAAGGGCCGGCGCCACCACGGCCCCCGCCGACCCGGCGCTGCTGGCCCAATTCACCGCCGCGCTGGAGGACGACCTCAACGTTTCCGGCGCGTGGGGCGCCGTTTTTGAATGGGTGCGACAGAACAACCGCCTTCTGGACGCCGGCCAGGCGACGCCAGCCCAAGCCGCGGCCGCGGTGGCAGCGTGGGAGGCGATAGACGCGGTTTGGGGGTTGAATCGGACGGAGCCATTGGAGGCCCCGTCGGAATTTCAGGCCTTGCTGGAGGAACGGCAGGCGGCGCGAAAGGCGAAGGATTTCAAGCGGGCGGACGCCATTCGCAACGAACTCAAGAACAAGGGGTGGGTGATCGAAGACACGTCGGGGGGAGCGCGGCTCAAGCCGTTATGAGAGGATTATTCATCACGTTCGAAGGGACTGAAGGAAGCGGCAAATCAACCCAGATCACCCTGCTGGCGGGGCGGTTGCAGGAATTGGGGCACACCGTCAAGTCGTTGCGCGAGCCGGGCGGCACGCCCATTGGGGAGGAAATTCGTCATACGCTCAAACACAGCAATGCCAATCACGCCATGATGGCCGAGACGGAGTTGCTCTTGATGAACGCCAGCCGGGCCCAATTGGTGCGCGAAATCATCCGGCCAGCCTTGGCGGCGGGCGTCATCGTATTGTGCGACCGCTTCTACGATTCCACCGTCGCCTATCAGGGGCACGGGCGAAGGCTGGATTTCGCCATGGTGCGCCAAGTCATCGACTGCGCGGTAGGTCCGACACGGCCGGACTTGACCCTGCTGCTGATGGTGCCGGTGGAAGTCAGCGAAGCGCGGCGCAAGTCCCGAGAACTGCCGGGCCTTGAGGTGATGCGGGACCGGATGGAAGAGGCCGATCGCGCCTTCTTCCAACGGGTGGAAGCCGGTTACAGAGAACTCGCCGCCCAAGAGCCGGCCCGCGTGCGGCCCATCGACGCCACCGCCAGCGTTCAGAGCGTTAGCGGGGAAATCTGGCGCGCGGTCGAACCGTTGGCGCGGAAGCTGGGGGGCCAAAACGCCGCCGTTGACAAAGCGGGGGCATCAGATACCGTTAGGCCTCCTAAGAAGAAACTGAGTTTTTGACCTGAATATGCCGAATACTAAATCAGCCCACCGGCGGATGAGAAACAGCGCCCGCAAACAGTTGCAAAATCAATCCGTCAAGTCTCGTTTGCACACCCTGGAACGCAAATACATCGAGTTCCTGGGCACGGGCAAGAAAGACGACGCCGCCAAGGCCTTGCGCGAACTGACCTCGGCGCTGGACAAAGCCGCCAAAAAAGGGGTCATCCACCCTGCCCGAGCCAGCCGGTCCAAGTCGCGCTTGAGCGTGCGGCTCAACGCAGTGCAGGCGGTCGTCGCGCAAACGTAACGATTTTCTCGTTTGCGGGACTGGCCGTCATTATGCTACATTAGGGGCATGAGACCTGCGGTGTTCGTTGAAAGAGACGGCATCCTGAACCATGACCTTGTGGAGAAGAACCAGCCCGTCTCGCCGCTGTGCGTGGAGCAATTGGCCCCAAACACCGAGGCCATAGGGCTGCTGCGCCAAATCAAGGCTGCCGGCTTCCTGCTCATCGCCACGACCAACCAACCCAAGCTGTCCTGCGGCGAGTTGTCGCGGCGTGAATTGGACCGGATGCATGACATCCTGCGCCGCATATTCCCCCTTGATGACATCCTGGTCTGCCCGCACGACGCGACCGATTTTTGCCCGTGTCGCAAGCCCAAACCGGGCTTGCTGATCGAAGCGGCCTACAAATGGCACCTGAGCCTGGATCGATGCCTGGTCATCAGCAATAAATGGCAGGACGCGGAGGCGGCGCTAAACGCCGGCTGCACCTCCGTGTTGATCGCCTCACCCTGGATTGGAAAGGGGCATCACGACATCGTGCTGCCGAGCTTGGCGGATGTGGCGGGAAAGATTGCCCAATTGCGAACCAGCACGCGGGCGCAGGCGGCCCCGTTGCCGGCCTAATTGCTTCGGGCTGATTGGGGCGCGGGCGCGGGAAAGTCGGTCTCCGAGACGCGGCGCTGGCCGCCCGCCACAAAAACCCCGCCATCATCGGTGTTGCGCAACGTTGGGCGGCCCATTCCATAGACATAAGTCTGCCGGAGCAAGAGCCGGCCTTGCGGACTGAGCACAAAATAACCGAATGCCCTGGCCCCGATCTGTGAGAGCACGTGGAAGTTATTGCCTCGATCCAGTTGCCCTTCCGGATCGCTGAAAGAGAGCATCGGCGCCAGCGGGAATACCGACAGGGTGCGGCCGCTGTCGTCTGTCAAGCGAAAGTACAGCGCCAGACGGTCGAGGTAGGCGACCTTGATCAAGCTGTAATGGCGGACTTCCGGCAGGGAGTTGGATGCGCCGGGCGCCGGGGGCACGCCGAAGGGCAAATTCGTAAAACTGGGCAAGGGGATGCCGTTGGCCACGACCAGCGAAACCGGCTGGCAGGCGATCTCCTTGCCCCATTGATCAACCTTAATCGTCGCCCCGATGCGGTAACGACCGGGCCGCCGGAAATCGAAATAGGGGGTTGGATTGAACGTGCGCGTGCCGGTTTGGCCCGACAGGAGGGTAAACTCGCCGGTTTCCGGCATGTCCCCAATCTTGGAAACGATGTAGTTATTCTCCGCCACGATACTGAGGGTGAGCCACTGGTTGTCCCGGCCAAAAGTCAGCGCCTGGCCCGATCGGTTGGTGATCTTGACTTTCAATTGCAAGTCCTCACCCGGCATGCATTGGTCCTGCTCCAGCGTCAACTGCGCGGTCACGCCCTCGACCTGTGCCCAGCCCTCAATGGCGGTGCCAGCGAGCAGGGCCAACACGAGAAACATCCTCTTCATGCCGGCCAGTGTAGTCCCCCAAGGGGCGGAGTTCAAGCCTCTAGGGCGAACGGACGCCATAGAAGCGTTCCTGATTGGTGACAGTGTCGGTGAAACTGTAATTGCCCGGGGTATTCTCAACCGCGCCGCCCAAGACCGCCCACTGACTGAAGGGCAAGGACACGTTGGTGGTGCTAACGACGGTAAAGCAGGTCCCCGGGACGTTGGTGAAGGTGAACAAAAGGCCGCCATCCCCTGACACAGCCGGCCCGCAGAGCAGTATCGGATCGAGCACCACGGTGCTGAGCCTGGGGCCGAGAAGCGGCGTTTCAAGATCCGAGTAGATATAGTAATTCCTGGCAGTGATTGCACCGATCGTGCCGGGGTTGATGTTTACCGTAACACTGAAGCTGCCACTGGCGCCCGCCTCAAGGTTCGTGAGGGTACAGAGCACAAGCCCAGACGTCCCCACCTGCGGCGGGACGGCCGCCAACCCGGGCGCATCGAGTGATTGGAAGGTGGTGTTCCGGGGCGTGTTGAAGCAAAGCACCACGCCCGTCTCCGCCGAAGGCGACCCATTCCTGTAAGTCAGCTTGTAGGCAAGGTTGCCGCCCGACATGGCGGCTTGGGCGGTGGCACCAGTCATGTAGATCCCGTCGATACTGCTTCCGACCCCATCGATGTACAACTGGCCCATGTGACCTCCCAGAGCGCAGCCGCTGGCCATGGCGGTGAGGGTGATCTGGTCGCCCATCGCAACGTTGGTGCCGGGCACAATGTCCACCATTTGCCAGTCGGTGTAGTCGTACTCAGTGACGTTTGTAACAACGTCGCGTTGCCAGGGCATATCCAGGTCGTAGAGCCCGCCAAAATCCGAATACAATATTATGTCCTGGGTATCGTCGGACAACTGGATAAAATAGTATGGCTGAGCGTTGGTCTCGTGGTACGGGTTCTCAAGCACAGGGGCTATCACAAAGGTCACATGCACCTGCCCGTCAATGGGGTCGATCATGCCGCCTCCGACAATCGCGCTCTGAGACAACGAGTTAACGTTGTAGTCTCTGCCATTGTCGTTGATCAATGCGCACTGGTATCCGTACCGGGGCCAGCGCAGCGACGCGTTGGTGCCGAGGTCGGCGTCTGGCGCGGAGTCGAGTCCGCCGGGGGAGTTGGTGACTTCGGTCAAGGCTATGCCGCCATCCACCAGGTTTAGCCCCTCGTCGGTTTGCGGCGATTGCACGTTGAAGCCGGCATAGTTCATGTAGGTCGATACGACCCACGGCGGGGGCGGTACGCCCGGAGGACCGATCTCAAAACCGCCGTTAGTGAACTGCGCGGGCGCCCGATTTCCAATGCTCAACCCCGCCGCCAGGGTCAATAAGAGGAAACTCCTTTTTGAAATCGCGCGCCTTAGGGACAAGTGCTTTTGTGCAGACTTCACATTCTGCGACATCTGGTCTTAGTGGCAGGAAATCAAGCACGAATACGGTTCAAATCGGGCTTCCGCCCGCCGCCGTTACTTTTGCTCCGTGCCTGAGGGCGGAGGTGTCGCGGGAGGATCTGTGCGTCTGGGCGGCGTCGTCGTGATGCGAATGGCGCTGGCCTCCCAGGAGCCATCATCCAGCTTCTTGCCGGAGCCGAATACCATAAGTCCCTCCTTGGCATCTCCGAAGACAGCCGGTTGGCGGTCTTTGGTGATCCGCGTCGTGGAGGTCACCTTGACTTTTATTTCGCCCACCCGGTTTGTCAGCGTCAGCGTCATGGTTGCGCTATCGACGCTGGCAATCCTTCCGTTGAAGCCCGGCGCCCTGGCCCTTCTGGGGGCCGTCGGAGCGGTGTTGGTTGTGGGGGAGGAATTAGTCTGCGCCTGGGCCGGGAACGAGGCGAAGGCAACAGCCGTTAAAAGGACGAGTGAAAGCTTTGTAATTGACTTCATAGTATTTATGGTCGAACTGTTGTAAACTCCGTAGTTCAGAGAACGGGACGAACCCTAGCAAACCCGGGGCGCAATGCCAAGTACTTTCTTAGAGGGCAAAGGCGGGGCGTCGGCAAGTTTAACCAGCCGTGTCGGATTCCTTTACACTTTTTGACGATTTGGCATGGACGGGATAAAGTTCCTGACCTTTGCCGTACCGAGGCAGTTCAACATTTGTGGGCCGGGCATAACAATTTAATGATAATTTAATAGTTGCAATGTGTGCCGCCGAGGCACACATTGACGCCGTGCCAACAATGACCAAAGAGCGCAAGTCAGAACGGCTGGTGGCCCGCGTCAGCGTGCCGGACAAGTTGCTGTTCGAGCAGGCTGCCTTGGTGGAGGGGCGTTCTGTCGCCACATTTGTCATTGCCCATGCGCGGGAGGCTGCTGAACGCACTGTCCGTGAGCGGCACTTCATTCGCCTCGACGAAAAGAAGTCGCGTGAGTTTATGGAAGCTTTGCTCGCCCCGTCGCGCAAGCCCACTGCGGCCTTGAAACAAGCGATGGCGCGTTATCGCGGGCAAGTGACCGAGGCCTGACCCCTTCACGCCAAACCTCCTTCGTGCAGACAGGCGGCGATTTCCGCCATCAATAGGAACATCCTTCTGCCCGCGCCCAAATCACGGAAGCCGTGCCTGCGGTAGAAAGCCCTCGCCTTGCTGTTCTTCGGATCCGTCACCACCGCCACCGAACCCACACTAGCCGTACCGCCCAAGGCCCGGCTCAACGCGCTGGTCAGGAGTAAATCCCCCAAGCCGCTGCCGCGCCAATTCTGGTCACGCGCCAGTCGTCCCAAGAGCGTGGCGGGCAGATTGGGATATTGTGGCAGCCCCGCTGTCAGATCGAGAGGCAACTTGGCCAGACTGATCGTCGCCGCCGAGAGGGTGTAAAAACCGGCAATCCGACCGGAATCGGTTTCCGGGACCAACACAAAACAAGCGGAGGCCCGCGCTTCCATTTCTGCCAGAGCGCGTTGCTGGAGAAACTCGGTCAACTCCTGCTCCTCGCAAGAGAATTCGGCGCGGCGGTGTTTTGCGCCGGAAAGCGGTTCGACCAAGTATTTGATGCTCATAACTCAACTGGACCCAGGCACTCGCGAATATCGACTGTTTCATTTTCAATTCTTTCAAGTCAACCCGAGTACAGGCAGCCAAAGGCATTTTATTCCCATTCTCGACAATCACGCCAAAGCATTTTACATAAAAGTGCGCTCTGACGGGCGGCAACGATTGGAAATCATGGAACAGAAGCCTGCAACAGATCCCGGGATTCCGACCCCACGCCCAGCAACCTCGGAAGTTTCGGCGCCGCCGCCGCAGCGCCGCCATGTTCGCGTGGGCGTCATAATAGGCGTGGTGGCCGTTTTGGGCATTGCCGCGGCCGGGGGCCGGTATTATCTCCTGAACGTGGCGCCTTACGAATCGACCGATGACGCATTTGTCGAGAGTTACGTGACCTACGTCAGCCCGCGAGTGTCCGGCCCCGTGGTTCGCTTGCTGGTCAACGACAACCAGCGGGTCAAAGCCGGCGACGTGCTGGTGGAAATTGACCCGCGGGATTACCAGACGCAAAGCAACCAGGCCGGCGCCGACCTTGCCGCGGCCCAAAGCCATCTGCTGCAGGCCCGCGCGCAGATCACGGTGGACCAGGCCAAGGCGGAGCAGCAGCAAGCCGCCGTCGCGGTCGCCCAAGCCATCGCCGAGCGCGCGGAGGCGGACCGGAAGCGTTACGAATCGGTGCAAAGCCCGGCAATATCCGCCAGCCAGTTTGATCTGGCCAAAAGCCAGGCCAAATCGGGCGCCGCCAGTGTCGAGGTTGCCCGCGACCAGGCCAAAGCCGCCGCGGCGCAATTGGACCTGGACCGCGCGGAGGTCGAGACGGCCGAGGCGCAGGTGCAACAGGCCCAAGCGCGCCTGGAACAAGCCGCGTTGAACCTCTCCTACACGAAAGTCCTTGCGCCCAAGGACGGGCGCGTGACCCGCCGCACCATCGAAGAGGGCGCCTTTGTGCAAACTGGACAGGACCTGCTGGCCATCGTGCCGGACCAATTATGGGTGGTGGCCAATTTCAAGGAAACCCAACTGACGCGAATGCGTCCAGGCCAGCCGGTGATCATCCGCATCGACGCCTACCCGGACCGTGAATTCAAAGGCAAGGTGGACAGCCTGCAAGCCGGTTCGGGCGCGCGCTTCAGCCTGCTGCCCCCGGAAAACGCGGTCGGCAATTTCGTCAAGGTCGTGCAACGGGTGCCGGTCAAGATTATTTTCGACGAGCCGCTCAATGAATCCGAGCTGGACATTGCGCCGGGCATGTCGGTCGAACCCAAGGTCCGTGTCAAATGAGCGCCGCCGCCCAAGGGCAAGCGGGCTTCATGGAGCACGCTTCCTGGCGTCCGCGCGTCAATCCGTGGTGGATCGCCCCCGCCGTGATGCTGGCGACGTTCATGGAAGTGTTGGACACGTCCATCGCCTCGGTCGCGCTGCCCTACATCGCGGGGAACCTGGGGGCGACGCCGAGCGAGGCGACGTGGGTGCTGACCAGTTATTTGGTTTCCAACGCGATTGTGCTGCCCGCCAGTTCGTGGTTTTCAAGGTTCTTCGGACGCAAACGCTTTCTCATCGGCTGCATCGTGCTGTTTTCGATCTCCTCCTTTTTTTGCGGGGCGGCGCGGAGCCTGCCGCTGCTGATCGTGGCGCGGGTGATGCAAGGAGCCGGAGGCGGCGCGCTCCAACCGCTGGCCCAATCCATCATGCTGGAAAGCTTTCCCCCGGCCCAACGCGGCGCGGCGATGGCTGTCTATGGCATCGGCGTGGTCTGCGCGCCCATTCTCGGCCCGACTCTCGGCGGATGGCTCACCGATACGTGGTCATGGCGCTGGGCCTTTTACATCAATATCCCGGTGAGCATACTGGCGATCTTCCTCATCTCCCTGGTGGTCGAGGACCCGCCCTACATTCGCAACGCGCGGCCCGGGCGCATCGACGGCATCGGCTTCGGCTTGATGGCGGTGGGACTGGGCGCGCTGCAAATCACGCTGGACAAGGGTCAGGAAGTGGGTTGGTTCGGGGCGTCGTGGCTGCGATGGGTGGCGGGCATCTCGGTGGGTTCGCTTCTGGCGTTTGTTTGTTGGGAATTGCGCGCCAAGGAGCCGATCGTCAATTTGCGCATCCTGAAAAACCGCAACTTCGGCATCGGGTGCGGGTTGTTTTTTCTATTTGGAGCCGCCATCTACGGCATGGTCACGCTGCAGCCTCTCTTCTTGCAAACCCTGATGGGCTACACGGCGCTGGACGCCGGGCTGACCGTCAGCCCGCGCGGCGTGGGCGCCTTCTGCGCGCTGCTGGTGGTGGGGTCGTTGATCGGACGGCTGGGCGGACGGAAGCTGGCGGCGATGGGTTTCATCATTTTCTCGGCGTCGGTTTTTCTGTTTGCGCGCCTGACGCTGCAGGTCTCGATGAGCAACATCGTTCCGGCCAATATTCTCAATGGGTTTGGAGCGGGCTTCATATTTGTGCCCTTGACGACGGTGTCCCTTGCGACATTGCGCAACGATCAAATTGGCAATGCCGCCGGCATTCAGAATTTGGTGCGCAACATTGGCGGGAGCGTTGGGATTTCCTTTGTGGCGACGATGCTGGAGCGCTTTTCGCAATCGCACCAGGTGTTTATGACGGCCCGCTACTCGCCCCTGAGCCCGATTTATCGCCAGCACGTGGGTTCGCTTCAACGTTTCCTTCAAACAAGATACAGCGCGGTCGATGCGCGGGAGCGGGCCCAGGCGATCCTCTACAACGTGCTCCACCAGCAGGCCGGTTATTGGGCGTTCATCGACCTGTTTTACTCGTTTATGTGGATGGGCATCGGCTGCGCGGTCGCAGTTTGGTTCTTGAAATACGTCAAACCCGCGGGCCCCGCCCTGGGCGCGCACTAACCCTCAACGCCGCATCAAATGATACGAATTCTGGTCATTGAACGCGAGTTTGGCGCCGGCGCCGGCGCCGTCTCCGAAAAGATCGCCGCCCGGCTCGGTTGGAGGCTCCTGGACCACGCGCTGACCGAGGAAATCGCCAAGCTGGCCAGGGTCACCGCCGAGGCCTGCAAGGGGCGCGAGGAGCGGATCGATTCCTGGGGCTATCGCCTGGCCAAAGTTTTCTGGCGCGGCAGCCACGAACGCAGCGTCGGCCTGCCCGACGCCGATATTGTCGATGCCGACCGGCTGATCTCCCTGACCCAGCAAGTCATCGACGACGCCGCCCGGCAAGGGCAATGCGTCATTGTCGGCCGCGCAGCCGCTTATTTTCTGCGCGACCGGCCGGACATCTACTGTGTGTTTCTCTACGCGCCGCGCGACTACAAATATCAGCGCGTCCTGGCTGAAGTAAAAAATGAAGCCGAAGCCGTGCGCTTGGTCGATACCGTCGATGGCGAGCGGCGGGAATTCATCCGGCACTATTACAAAGCCGAGTGGCCCACCCGCCACCTCTATCACGCCATGTTGAACTCGGCCATGGGCGAAGACGCCACCGTCGATACGATACTCAGCCTGATTGACGCTGCCAACCGGCGCCAGGCCCGCACCGCATGACATCACCGGCGCAAATTCTGCCATTCCTCCTGGCCGCGGCGCTGCTTGCCGGCTGCACCGTCGGTCCGGACTATCATCCGCCCCGCTCCGCCCCGCCCGCGCAATGGTCCTCGCTTTTGGCCGGTGGCGAAACCAACCTCCCGGCCGCCGGCGCGTCATGGTGGAAAACCTTCAACGACCCCGAACTGGATTCGCTCATCGCCCGCGCCGCCCAGTCCAACATAACCCTTCGCGCGGCCTGGGCGCGCGTGCGCCAGGCCCGCGCAGCGCTGGGAATCGCCGCCGCCAGCGCCCGGCCCGCCCTCAACGCCACCGGCTCCTACACGCGCGAGCGATATAGCGCCCAAGGCTTTCCCCCCATTCCGCCTCCCATTCCGCTCGACGCCAACGTGTATCAGGTAGGCTTCGATGCTGCCTGGGAACTGGACATTTTTGGCGGCACGCGCCGCGCCGTCCAAGCCGCCGCCGCCGATATCGCCGCCGCTGAATTTGGGCGCCGCGATCTGCTGGTCTCCTTGTACGGCGAGGTCGCCCGCAACTACGTGCTGGCGCGGGCGATGCAGCGCCGCCTGGGCATCGCGCGCGACAACATCAAGGCGCAGCGGGAGCTTCTTGTGTTGACGCGCGACCTTTACAACAAGGGCCTGACCAGCCAATTGGACGTCGAACAGGCCGACTCCCTCCTGGCATCCACCGAGGCGCAAGTGCCGTCGCTTGAGACCGGCTTCCAGTCGGCGGCCTATCATCTGGGGGTGCTGTTGGGCCAGCCACCCGGCGCGCTGTTGGCGGAATTATCCGCCGATACTCCCCTGCCCTTCCCGCCGCCCGCCGTGCCCGTCGGGCTGCCGGCGGACCTGATGCTGCGGCGGCCCGACATCCAGCGGGCCGAGCGCCGGTTGGCGGCCGCGACCGCGCGCATCGGGGCGGCGTCGTCGGACCTGTTTCCAAAATTCTCGTTGACTGGTGACATCGGCTTGCAAAGCATCAGCGCCGGGGATTGGTTCACCGCCGGCAGCCGCTACTGGATGGCCGGGCCGGCGGTGCAGTGGCGGATTTTTGACGCCGGCCGCATCCGCGCCAATATCCACGCGCAGACGGCGCGGCAGGAGGAGGCGCTGGCCAATTACGAGCAAACGGCGCTGGCGGCGTTTGAAGAGGTTGAGAACGCGCTCACGGCCTACGCGCGCGAGCAGATCCGGCGTCAATCTCTGGCGCGCGGGGTGCGGGACAACCAGCGGGCGGTGGAGTTGGCGCGCGACCTCTATCGCAACGGCCTGGCTGATTTCCTGCGCGTGCTGGAATCCCAGCGCGCGCTTTACGAAAGCCAGGACGCCCTGGTCCAAAGCGACCACGCCATCGCGACCGATTTAGTCGCCCTCTACAAGGCGCTGGGCGGGGGCTGGGAGCAAAAGCAGTGAGGGCGCGGATCACTGGCCCGGCTGGCTTTGCAGGCGCTCAACGATCCACTGGACGGTGCGTTCGGTCGCGCCGAGGTTTTGCCGCACGACCGCCAGCGCGCGCGCGCCCAATTCGGAACGCCGCCGCTCGTCGCCCAACAACCCGTCCACCGCCTGCTCCAATTCCGCCGGGTCGCGCACCTGGATCACGGCCTGGGCGGCCAAAAAGGCGCGGACGATCGGGGTGAAATTCTGCATCATCGGCCCAAAAACCACGGCCTTGCCCAAGGCGGCCGGCTCAATCGGATTCTGGCCGCCGCCGGCCGTCAAACTCTTGCCGACGAATACAACGGCGGCGTGCCGGTAAAAGGACCGCAGCTCGCCGGTGGTGTTGACAAGCAGACATTCGACTTGACCTCGGGCGAGTTCCCTTCCGGGCGCGATGTCGCTGCGATAGACAAAAGGAATCCCGCGCGCGGCCAGTTCCTGCCCAACGTCCTTGGCTCGCTCGAAATGGCGTGGGACCAGAATCAGGAACAATTCCGGGAAACGGCGGCGCAATCGCGGCAGAAGTTCGGCCAGGATCGCCTCCTCGCCCGGATGGGTGCTGCCGGCGACGAGGATTTTTGAGTTCGTGTTGACACCGATTTGGCGCAGCAGGGCCGGCACGTCCACCCCCGGACGCTCGTCCGGTTGGGCGGCGTCAAATTTGAGATTTCCCACTACGCGCACCGCTGTTTCGGCAAAGCCCAGTTGCCGCACCCGCGCGGCATCTCCCGCCTCCTGGCAGCCGACGGCCTGAAATTTGGAAAAGATCGGGCGAAACAGGAAGCCGAACCGGCGATAATTGCGAAACGAGCGCTCGGAAAGCCGGGCGTTTACCAAGAAGAGCGGGACGCGGCGGTCCAGGGATTGCCACAGGAAGTTGGGCCACAACTCCGCCTCGACCAATATGATCGCGCGGGGGCGGATGGTGTTCATGGCCCGGCGCACGACGCCGGGGAAATCGACCGGATAGTAGAAGCGCGGAATATGCGGCGGCAAGTTGCGCCGCAACTCGCCCATTCCGGTGGAGGTGGTGGTGGACACGACCAATTGAAAGGCCGGCAGGCGCGGCTCCAGGGAGCGAATCAATTGGAGACAGACGCCCACCTCCCCGACGCTCACGGCGTGGAGCCAGAGGACAGGGCGTGAGCCGATGGCGGCCTTGAGTTCCGGCCCATAAAAGGCGAACCGCTGCCAAAAGCCGGGACGCCAGTTGGGCCGCCGGCTCATCTTGAAAAAGTACCACGGCGCGCTCAGCCAGAAAAACAAGGCGAATATTATGTTATAGACCAGTCGCATCCGTTATCTGAAAAACAGCAGCCACAGTATTATTAGCAGAGGCAGCAGCAGCGGCACAGCCCATTTGAACAAATAAGCCAGGAAGGATGGGGAATCGATTTTTTGATGGTCGGCGATGGATTTGATCAGGAGGTTGGGGCCGTTGCCAAGGTAGGTCAGCGCCCCGAACACGACC